>Ga0207706_10000935_pt1 | contig 29879 bp, 29 predicted proteins | sample KBSC53metaG_FD_184318 | JGI IMG/M metagenome (GOLD analysis project Ga0207706, IMG submission 184318) | Corn rhizosphere microbial communities from Kellogg Biological Station, Michigan, USA - KBS C5-3 metaG (SPAdes) (version 2) | ecosystem: Host-associated > Plants > Roots > Rhizosphere > Soil ... | reverse complement strand
CAGGCGGTCTGCGGGGTGTTGATCACGCCGGCCGGGATCGCCCACGGGTCGAGCGCCCCCGTGGCCGTGCTGACCCGGGCGACGGACTGGCGGCTCGTGCTGTCCACGTTCTCGAACAGCCCGCCGACGAAGATCGTCAGGCCATCCGGCGCCAGCGCGATAAAACCGGCCTTGGCCAGGCGCCGGGCGACGTCTTCGATGTAAGGGTTGAGGCCACGGTTTTCATGGACCACCACCACCGCCGGCAATTTGCCCGCCGCTTTGGCCGGGCGCACCAGATAGCCGCGCACGCTGCCGTTGCCTTTGGGCGACGGGTAGGTGATGTAGTCGGCGACGATGTCCGGGTCGGTGAATTTCACCTGTTCGGCCAGGGCGTAGTTGGGGCTCAGGGCCGCGAGCAGGGCCGAGGCGGTGAGGCCGCCGAAGGTGAACAGGGCGGCGCGGTCGAGAAATTCGCGACGGTTGAGCTTGCCGTGGGCGTAGCCGTCGTAGAGTTCCAGCAGTTCGGGCGCAAAGTCTTTCGCGGTGAGACGAGTCATCGGTGCAGTCCTCGATTAGCGGTGGCCATCAATGTAGACCAGGATCAGCTGTCACGGCCATGGGCGGCGGCGGCCAGTTGGCCGGTGTCGACGCGCACGAAGATCGAGTCGCCTACCGCGGTCAGCACGTCACCGGCGTACACCTCGCAGATCACGCGGGTTTTGCGCCCCACGTCGCCCTCGACACGGGCGCGCAGCGTGAGGGTGACGCCCATGGGGGTCGGCTTGATGAATTTGATGCCCAGGTTGCCGGTCACGCAATCGATGCGCGGCAGGCTGCCGGGTTCGCGGTGTTCGGCGCGGTAGTGGTAGGCCATGGCGGTCCAGTTGGAATGGCAGTCCACCAGCATCGCGATCAGGCCACCGTAGACCAGGTCGGGCCAGCCGCTGTACCTGGCCTCGGGCAGGTGTTCGGCGACCAGGTGGACACCGTCCGCGTCCCAGCGGCTCTTGATATGCAGGCCATGGGGGTTGCTGCCGCCGCAGCCGTAGCAGATGCCTTCCGGCGCGGTGGTGTCCTGGAGCGAAGGGGCGTGCATGCAGCGTCCTTATTGTTGTGGGGCGACTACTCTGTTTAGCAGGACAAACGCCCGATGGGAATAAATCCCTGGTATGAAGTGTCAGCTCGATACTGTGTCCTTACCTGTTGCGGAGTGCTGCATGAAACCTCGAAAGTCCCCGGTCGCCGTCCTCGCCTTGATCCTTGCCTATGGCGCCGGCGCCCAGGCGGTGGAGTACAAGGACGTCAACCGCACCGCCAGCCAGATCAGCTTCACCTACAAGCAATTGGGGCAGCGGGTATACGGCACCTTCAGCGACTTCGAGGGCACCTTGACCTTCGATACGCAACAGCCGGAAGCCGGGCATGCCTTGCTCAGGATACAGCTCGCCAGCATCGACGCCGGCAGCCCGGACGCCAACGATGAGCTGCAACGCGCCTCCTGGTTCGATACCGCGACCTACCCGGTGGGCGTGTATGAATCCACCGGGGTCAAGGCGCTGGGGGGTAACCGCTACACGGTCAGCGGTAACCTGACAATCAAGGGCACCACGCGGCCGGTGGACGTCGACGTGGTGCTCAAGGAGCAGGGCGGCATTGGTGTGTTCGACGGCGAGTTCATCCTCAGGCGTGGCGACTTCAAGATCGGCGAGGGCGAGTGGGCCGGCAACAGCGTGGTGTCCAATGACATCAACATCAAGTTCAAGATGGTCGCGCCGCAGCGTTAACGGGCGAACTTCTTCGCGCCAGCCACACAGCCGATCACCGCGACGGTGACCAGCACCATGCCCAGGCTGACCTGCTCATGCAACAGGCCCGCCGCCAGCGCCAGGCCGAAGAAGGGTTGCAGCAATTGCAACTGGCCGACGGCGGCGATCCCGCCCTGGGCCAAGCCGCGATACCAGAACACAAAGCCGATCAGCATGCTGAACAACGCCACATAGCCCAGGCTGAGCCAGGCGGGCAGCGTGATGTCGCTGAAGCTCGTGGGCGCCAGTATCAGGCTCAGTGGCACCACCACCGGTATCGAGACCACCAACGCCCAGCAGATCACCTGCCAGCCGCCGAGGCTGCGTGACAGCTTGGCGCCTTCGGCATAGCCCAAGCCGCAGACCAGCACCGCCAGCAGCATCAGCAGGTCGCCGGCCGGCGCGGCGCTCAAACCCTGGGCGAAGGCATAGCCCACCACCAGCACACTGCCCAGGATCGAAAACAGCCAGAACACCGGGCGCGGACGCTCGCCGCCGCGCAGCACGCCAAACACTGCGGTGGCCAATGGCAGCAAGCCGATGAACACGATGGAGTGGGCCGAGGTCACGTATTGCAACGCCAGGGCGGTGAGCAGCGGGAAGCCGATCACCACGCCCAGGGCGACAATCGCCAGGGGCATCCACTGCTGGCGGGCGGGGCGTTTTTCCTTGAACAGCCACAGCAGCAGCACGCCCAGCAGGGCGGCGATGGCCGCGCGGATCATGGTGAGGAATACCGGGTCGAACGCCATCACGGCCAGGCGCGTGGCGGGCAAGGAGCCACTGAAGATCACCACGCCGATAAAGCCGTTGATCCAGCCTTGGGCGCTGGTATTCAAGGTGTCGAGAGAGGAGGTGCGTTCCATGATCAGGCGTCCGGACAAGGAGGGGTTGCGTTGCGGTCATCCTAGGGGTGAGGATTGAGACAATCAAAAAATTGTCATGGATACAGCCCAATGCCCCGCGCCCGCTACAAGTCGTTGGTCGATACCTTCGCCCAAGCCATCCGCAGTGGAACCATGCCTCCCGGCACACGCCTGCCAACCCACCGGCAACTGGCCGCCGAGCATGGCCTCGCGCTGGTCACCGCCAGCCGGGTGTATGCGGAGCTTGAAGGGATGGGACTGGTCAGCGGTGAAGCCGGGCGTGGCACCTTCGTGCGCGAAATCTCGCTGCCGCCGGGGCAGGGCAGCGGGCAGATGACGGTGGCGCCGGGCATGCTCGACCTGAACTTCAATTACCCCTCGTTGCCGGGCCAGGCGGATATGTTGCGCACGGCGTTGCGCCAGTTGGCGCTCTCCGGCGACCTCGAAGCCCTGTTGCGTTACCAGCCCCATGCGGGCCGCTTGCATGAGCGCGCAGCGTTTGCGCGGCATTTGCTCAGTCGAGGGTTGAGGGTGGACGCCGAGCAGGTGCTGCTGGTCAGCGGCGCCCAGCACGGCCTGGCGGTGACGATGATGGCCTTGCTCAAGCCTGGCGATGTGATCGCCGTGGATGCCTTGACCTATTCGGGGTTCAAGGTGCTGGCCGAGACCCTGCACCTGGAAATCGTCGCGATCCCGGTCACCCCGCTGGGGCCGGACCTGGATGCGCTGCACAAGCTGTGTCGCAAGCGCCCGGTGCGCGCGGTGTACAGCATGCCAACCCTGCACAATCCATTGGGCTGGGTGATGGACATGGCCCGGCGCGAACAGCTGGTGTCGATCGCCCGTCAGCACAATCTGATGATCATCGAAGACGCGGCCTACGCGTTCCTGGCCGAAGACGCGCCGCCGCCGCTGGCGACATTGGCACCCGAGCGCACGGTGTATGTGGGCGGGCTGTCGAAAAGTGTCGCGACCGGGTTACGTGTCGGGTTCGTCGCAGCGCCAATGGAATGGGTAAAACCACTGGAGCGCACCCTCATGGCCACCACCTGGAACGTGCCGGGCGTGATGAGCGCCATTGCGGTGGCCTGGCTCGAAGATGGCACGGTGGCGCAACTGGAAGCACAGAAGCGCCAGGATGCCCAGGCGCGGCAGACCTTGGCGGCGCAGGTGCTGAAGGGGCTGGCCTACGTGAGCCATCCGTCCTCGTATTTCCTGTGGTTGCCCCTCGGGGAAGAGGCGCGGGCCGATCAGGTGGCCATGAGCTTGCAGCGCGAGGGCATTTCCGTGTCCACCGCCGAGCCGTTTGCCGTTTCGGCCCATGTGCCGCACGCACTGCGCCTGGCCTTGGGCTCGGTGGCGCTGCCAGCGCTGCGCGAAGCGCTGTTGACGGTGCGCAAGGGGGTGGCGTGGTGAGCCGGTTTCAGCGGCTCACCGCTGGGCATCAGTACTTGTAGGCCTGACGTCCGATCAGCAGCCATTTGCCTTTTTGCTTCTGCCAGACCTGGAAGTTGTCGATATCGGTGGGCACTTCAACGCCACTGTTCACCGCCAGGGCATGGAAGTGGTTGCGCACCAGTGCGGTGTCGCCTTGCAGGGTGATGGTCTGGTTTTGCATTTCCAGGGTCTTGAACGCGCTGGTGTGGGTTTCCAGGTCAGCAATGAATTGGTCTTTGTTCTGCACCTTGCCGCTGGAGTGGCCGTAGGTGAGCTTGTCGGAGGTCAGTGCGTGAAGCTGCTTGAGGTCCAGGTGCAGCATGGCCTGGGTCAGTTGGTCGACCGCTTGGGCCACGTCCTTTTCGGCTGGGGCAGGCGCTGCGGCGACATAGCCGCTGAACAGGCACAGAAAACCGATCAGCACTTTGACGTTTTGCATGGGTGTTTCCTTATTGTTGTTGGGGGCTGGCACGACGGGTTAAGTCGTCGTACAACCATGCAATATTTCAGATGGGGAAGGAAAGTGAAATTTTGAAATATCCTGAAAAGCTTCGGCTTTATGGCGTTATAAATAGATCTTGTGCTTATGTGATGTCCTAAGACATCAAGCAATGCACGCCTTGCTTCCTGCACGGGTAGCACATCGCTATGCTAGCGCCGAAACCCCACGGCGCCCGAGAGACAACATGGATTTTGACTGGCACAGCGACCCCATCACCCGCACTACCCCCGTCACCCCACACTACAAGAACACTCAGAACGTTCGCCGCTTCATGCTTGAGCACTGCGGCCCGGGGTTCAAGTTCGACCGGCCGTTCATGGCCTGGATTCGCAACGATAGGCCCAAGACCCTGGGCGACATGGTGGATGAGTGGCAACGTCGCAACGAGGAACAACGCCCATGACCCGCGACGAAAAATACCAGGCCGCCCAATTGCGTATCGGCTATCAGTTGAATGAGTTCAAGATCGGCGGCAACTACACGCCGCTGGTCCGCGATGGCAACCACCTGTATATCAGCGGCCAGATCCCGCGTGTCGGCGATGCCATCGTGCTGCCGGGCAAGGTCGGTGACAGCCTGACCCTGGCCCAGGCGCAAGTCGCCGCTGGCATCAGCGCGTTGCGCTGCCTGGGGTTACTCCAGCAAGCCCTGGGTTCGCTGGACCAGATCAAGGCCATCCCGCGCATCACCGTGTACGTGCGCAGTGCCGAGGATTTTGATCAGCAGAGTGAAGTGGCCAACGGCGCGTCGGACCTGTTGCACGAGGTTCTCGGTAGCGCCGGGGTGCATACGCGGACGTCGATCGGCGTGATGCAGCTGCCGAAGTCGGCGGCGGTGGAGATCGACATGATTGCGCTGGCGCACGGCTGAGCGAGCGATGATTACCCACGGCACGGCAATCCTGTTGATTGCCGTGCCCCTGCCTTGAGTTAGAGTGCCGGCGTACGCGGCGGCACCAGGCGCTTGCTGCCGGTCGACTCATACGCCGACGCAAACCGCAGCAACGCCGAGTCATCATAGGCGCGCCCGGCAAACGTCAGCCCCACCGGCATGCCGATATCGGCCATCACGCCCATGGGCACGGTGACGGTCGGCACGCCCAGGTGGCGGATGGCAAGGTTGCCGTTGGCCACCCAGACACCGTTGCTCCAGGCGATGTCGGCAGAGGCTTCGTTCACATCGGCGTCAGCCGGGCCTACGTCGGCCACGGTGGGGAACAGCACGGCGTCGAGGCCAAGCTTGTCCATCCAGTCTTCCAGGTCGATCCGGCGCGTCTGTTCCAGGCCGCGCAGGCCATCGGGGACGGTGCTGATCCGGTCCCACGGGGTGATGCCACGCTGGGCCATGCGCACGTACTCATCCATGCCGGCGGCCAGGTCGTCTTCGCGGTTGGGCAGGGTGCCCGGGTCGTGGGGGAAGATCTTCGGCCCGTCCACATCCGCCAGGCGGTTGAGCGCTGGATCGTCGTTGGCGCGCAGGAAATCATCGAAGGCCCAGGCCGAGAGTTCCCACAGTTCATCGTGCAGGAATTCCTTGGACACCAGCCCACGGGTAAACACGGTGGGCGCGCCGGGGCGGTCGCCTTCGCAGTTGGACACCAGTGGGAAATCCACGTCGATCACTTCAGCGCCGGCCGCCACCAAGGCTTGGCGGGCGTCGTTCCACAGGTCGATAACGCTGGCGCGGGTGTTGATCTTCTGCCCGGTGGGGCCGCCGATGCCGGGTTTCTCGCTGGTGCCAGCGTCGGGGTCGGCATTGATGTACATGCGCGGTACGCCAAAGCGCTTGCCTGCGAGGGAGGCCGCGCTCACGGCCAGGTCAGCGTAAGACGCCGGGCGCACCGAGGCGACGCTCGGGATCGGCACCCAGGGCTGCAGGCGCCACAGGTCGCCACGGGTGTCCGGGTCTTCGGCCACCACCACATCGAGCACTTCCAGCAGGTCGGCCATGGTGCGTGCGTAGGGCACCACCACGTCCATGGTGGGTGTGAGCGGCCAGTTGCCGCGCACCGAAATCACCCCCCTGGACGGCGTGTAGGCGCACAGGCCGTTGTTGGACGCCGGACCGCGCCCGCTGGACCAGGTTTCTTCGGCCAGGCCAAAGGCCGAGAAACTGGCTGCCGTCGCCGTGCCGGCACCGTTGGACGAGCCGGAAGCAAACGGTGCCGTCAGGTAGTTGGCGTTGTACGGGCTTTCCGCCCGACCATAGACGCCACGCTGCATACCGCCATTGGCCATCGGCGGCATATTGGTCTTGCCCAGGCAGATAGCGCCGCCGGCGCGCAGGCGCTCGATGGTGAACGCATCGCGTTGGGCCACCAGGTCGGCAAACGCCGGGCTGCCGGAGGCCGCCGTCAGGCCCTTGACCAGGTAGCTGTCCTTGGCGGTGTAGGGAATGCCATCCAAAGGCCCCAGGGTTTCGCCTTTGGCCCGGCGCGCATCGGACGCCTCGGCTTCTTCGAGCGCCCGTGGGTTGCGCACCACCACGGCGTTCAAGGCCGTGGCGGTCTGCGGACCGTCATAGGCCTCGATCCGCGCCAGGTAGGCTTCTACCAGTTCAACGGCCGTGGTCTGGCCGGATTCAAGTGCCGCGCGCAATTGGGCAATGGAGACTTCGGTAACTTGCATCAGGTTTTTTTCGCCGCCTTCAGGTGGGGGTATGGCGGCAGTCTACGTACAGATATTTCACAAAACCAGCGCGGCATAACTCGCATAGGCCGCGCGCATCACCTGCCAAGTGGCGTCGTCGGCAGGAATCAGATGTTCGATGCGCAGGGAGGAGAGGGTGATGTCCTGAGGCATGCCGAAGGTGGTGAAGGTGGACAGAAAACTCAGTTCGCCCCGGCTTGAGCGGATGCGCGTCAGCACCAGCGGTGGCATGTCGGCGGGCAGCTCGGTGCTGGCCGGTGTCGGTAAACGCGCCAGCAGGGCGGCCAGTTCAGGATTGCCCAGCGCCTCACGGGTGGCGCGTTGCCAGGCGAGGGTGCGGACCTCGTTGGCGTTGATCAGGTGATCGCCCAGGCCGCCCGACTGCAGCAGCGTGGTCAGCAGGTTCAAGCCCTCGGCTGAATCGGACGGGATGCCAGCCAGTTCAAACAGCACGGCGGTGCTGGCATTCGCTGCCAGCACCTGCCACTGGCTGTCCAGCAGGATGGCCGGCGCGGGGTTGTTGGCGTGCAGCACATGGCTGACCGCTTCGCGGATCGCGGCCATCGCCGGTGAGGCCAGTGGCGTGGCGCTGTAGCGCGGGGCGTAGCCAGCGGCGAGGAACACGCGGTTGCGCTGGTCCAGCGGCGCTTCCAGTGCCGTCAGCAGGTTGTGCAAGGTACCCGGGCTCGGCTTGGCGCGTCCGGTTTCGAGGCAACTGAGGTGGCGCTGGGAAACACCGGTGATCAGGGCCAGGTCGAGCTGGCTGAGCCGCGCTTGCCGGCGCAAGTGGCGCAGGTGTTCGCCGGCGGTGGCAGGGGTGTCCATGGCGGGATCATGACCTCCGAGGTCATTGCGAGGGGCCGAACCTTATCACTAACGTGGGCCTTCATCACCCCAAGGAAGAACCCATGAAAAGATCCCGTGTTGCGCTGGTCGGTTTGCTGCTGTTTTCGTCATACACCCTGTTCACGCTGCTGACGGCCGAGCAGTCGCTGCTGGCGTTCGGGCGCGAATTGATGTCGCGACCGGACACCGCGCAAGTGGTGATCGACCTGTACCTGATGGCGCTGCTGGCGGGCGTGTGGATGTACCGGGATGCGCGGCGGCGCGGGCGGTCGGTGGCTTCGCTGGTGCCGTATTTTGTGCTGACGGCGGTGTTTGTGTCGGTGGGGCCGTTGCTTTATCTGGTGGTGAATGGGCTTGAACCGTTCAGCGAGAAGACCGGTTGACGCAAACTCCCTTTGGTGAGAGGGCTTGTTGTGGCAAGCCCGCTCGCCACAACAGGTTCGTTCGGCTCAAGGGTTGAGGAAGGCCTGGTAGTTGTCCTTGGTGATCTGCTGATAAGGAATGGTCAGCTCAGCCGTGTACGGCTCCTTCTTCACCATCTTCACCGCCAGGTCGATCGAGCCCACGGCCTGGCCCTTGTTGTCCTGATACACCGTCACCAGCAACTGGCCTTTCTTCACCGCATCCAGCCCGGCAGCCCCACCGTCGCTGCCCGCCACCAGGATGTCCTTGCCCGGCTGCATGCCCGCCTGGCTGATCGCCATGGCCGCGCCGATCGCCATCTCATCCGCGTTTGCCGCCACCGCATCGATTTTGCGCCCGGACACGATCCAGTTGTTCATCAGGTCAATCGCTTTGCTGCGCTGCCACTCCGCGCTCTGTTCCTCGACGATCTTGATGTCGGGATACTCCTTGAGCACGGTCTTCACCCCCAGCGTCCGATTATGCGTGGCGTTGTTGGACAGAAGCCCGAGCATGATCGCCAGGTTGCCCTTGCCACCCATTTTCTCGGCCAGGTAGCGCATCTGGATTTCACCGGCCTTGACCTCGTCCGAGCCCACATACCCCACGCCCGGTGGCAACTGCTGAGCATCCGGGCGGCGGTTGACGTACACCAGCGGCGTCTTGGCTTGCTGGGCGTTGGCGGTCATTTTTTGCGTGGCGGCAGTGTCCACCGGGTTGACGATAATCGCGTCCATGCCCTGGGCGGTGAAGTTCTGCACCTGGTTGAGCTGGCGCACCACGTCGCCCTGGGCGTCTTCGAATTGCAGGGTCACGCCGGGCAGTTGCTTGGCGTGGGCGGCCATGTAGTCACGCATCTGCGCGAGGAAGACGTCGTCGACCTGGGCGATGCTCACGCCGATGCGTATATCGGCCAGCGCCCAGGGGCTTATCGCCAGGGTCAGGAGTGCCGCAAGGATTTGCTTCTTCATGATGGTGCTCCGTTGTTTTTGTTGTTGTTGAAACAGAGGGTTCACGCCTGGCGCTTGGTCCGCAGTTGCTCCACGGCAGCGGCAAACGCCGGGAATGGCCAGCGTTCGTCGAGGGCTTGCTGCATCAGTTGCTGCCCGGTTTGCGGGGCCAGGCCCTTCAAGGGCGGGTCGGTGTCGAGGTTGGTGGGGAAGGAATAGCCGTCGGCGGTGCAGGCGATCACCGCCGCCAAGGCTTGGGCATCCAGTGCGGTGTTGTCCAGCAAGGCCGGGTACACCGCCAGCATCATGCGGTCGCGGTCGAGGGCTTCCATGGGCTTGCCGAACGCCGAGGAAATCTGCAACAGGTTGGCCATGCGTTGGCGGTCGGCTGTGCGGTTGGTGCCGGCGGCATGGAACAGCGCCGGGTTGAAGAACAGCAGGTCGCCCTTGTTCAGCGGCAGTTGCACGGCGTGCTGCTGGAAATAGTCGATAAACTCCGGACGCCGCCACGCCAGGTAACCCAGGGCGTATTGCTGGGAAAACGGCAGCAACTGGGTCGGGCCGGTTTCCAGCGGCATGTCCGAGTGCGCCACCGCGCCTTGCAACGTCAGGTACTGGGACAGCAGGTGCAGGTGCAGGGGAAAGCGCTCCACTACATCATTGGTCTGAAAGCCCAGGTGGTAATCGCGGTGCGGTTGCTGGGCCTGGCCACCGGGATGCACCACGTTGACCTGCGCCGTGACCTGATAGCTCGGCCCCAGCCACGCCTCGGCAATCAACCCCAACAGCGGGTTGGCGTAGTACTCCACAAACGACGCCGGCGACTGCAGCGCGGCTTTCTGCAATGAATTCCAGATGCGCCCGTTGCTGCCGGCCTTGGCGAAGTGATCGGCCGCCACGCCCTGCGCCGCCTCATGGGCAAAGATCGCCTCGAACACCTGGCTGTGGCGGTCGACCACTTCCAGGTCTTCATAGGCCCGGCGCACCACCATCACCCCGGGCCCCTCGCGGAACAGGTGGTGCAGTTCATTCATCACCGCCAGGCGGTCGCTGTTGCGCAGGGTGTGGGCCTGATAGATCGGCACATTGCTCTGCACTTGAGCGCAGAGAGGGTAATCCTCTTGGCTCACGCGTTGCGCACAGAGGTCATTGAAATCCGCCAGGCGCACCGCCTGTTCCGTCACGAACGCCGACATCACATACCTCCCAGCGCCTGATTCGGTTGCGGGCTGCCGCCGTCGGTACAGCCGACCACGCCTTGCTCCAGGTCGATCACCGAGCCGGTCATCATTCCCGACTCGCTGGACAGCAGGAAGGCCACGCTGCGCGCCACTTCTTCAGGCTTGAGCAGGCGCCCGAATGGCTGTGCGCGCTCGGCCTTTTCCAGCCAGCCATCCTGGGCACCGTGGTACTGGCGCTGGATGTCATCTTCGTGGGGCGTGTCCATCCAGCCGATGTTCAGGCCATTGACTCGGATGCGATTGCGCAGGGCACTGAACGCCACATTTTTGGTGAGGATCGCCAGCGCGCCCTTGGACGCGGCATAGGCACTCAGGAACGATTGCCCGCCGTGCCCGGTGACGCTCTGGATATTCACCACCGCGCCTTCCACGCCGTTGCTGATCATCAGCTTCAGCGCCTCCTGCATCAGGAAAAACGGCGCCCGCACATTCACCGCCATCAGCCGATCAAACAGCTCGGGAGAGGTGTCCAGGATGGTGCCGCGATCCGACATCCCGGCGCAGTTGGCCAGCCCATGCAAGGTGCCGAAGTGGGTACGCGCCGCATCGATGATCGCGCGGCAATCCTCGACCTTCTCCAGGTCCGCCTCGACAAAAAACGCCGGGCAATCCAGCTGGGCCAACTGCCGCACCTGCTCCTCGCCCTGGGCGCGTCGTCGCCCGCAGATGATCAGCCCGGCGGCGCCACGTTGCGCCAGGGTACGGGCGACCGCCGCGCCCAGGCCCTGGGTGCTGCCGGTGACGACAAAGTATTGGCCGCTGAACGACGTGGCGAAATCGGTGTTAGGCATGCAGTTCTCCAGGAGTTTTTGTTGTTGTGCATCGTCCGGCTCGACGCCGGACAAAACTGAGACTAGCATTGCAAAACCTCAGTAATACCCAAAAAACACCTCAAAAACACCTCATGCGAGGCTCCATGCTCGAACGCGCCAAACACTTCTCCATCAAGCAACTGGCGATGCAGGCCGGCGTCAGCAAAGCTACGGTCGACCGCGTCCTGCATCAGCGTGGCAGCGTGCATGCCCAGACCCGGCGGCGTATCGAGCAGGCGCTGGAGGAGTTGGAGTCCCAGGAAAAAAACGGCCTGGCGGTAGGGCGCACGTTCCACGTCGACGTGATCATGCACACGCCCAAGCGCTTCAGTAGCGCGGTGCAGACGGCGATTACCGCACAACTGGGCAGCCTGGCGCCGTTCCGCATTGCCCCGCGCTTTCACCTGTTCGAAGAGATCGAACCCCAGGCCATGCACGACCAACTGCTGCGCTGCCTGGATACCGGCAGCCAGGGCGTGGTGCTCAAGGCCGCCGATGAGCCGGCGGTGAACCTGGCGGTCAAGGAACTGATCGCGGCGGGGATTCCGGTGGTGACCCTGGTTACGGATTTGCCGCAAAGCGAGCGCATCGGCTATGTCGGCATGGACAACCGCACCGCCGGCCAGACCGCTGCCTACCTGATGTCGCGCTGGCTGCCGACGCAGCCCCAGGACGTGGCGGTGGTGATTGGCAGCGAACTGTTCCGTGGCGAAGAAGAACGCGAGATGGGCTTTCGTGCCTGGCTGCGTGGGCGTGCCGCGCACCTGCGAGTGCTGGACGTGAGCGGCGGCTTTGGGGTGTACGACCGCACCTTCGAGCGGGTGACCCAGGCGCTGCAACAGCATCCCGAGCTCAAGGCGGTGTACAGCGTCGGCGGCGGCAACCGCGCGATTGTCGACGCGTTCGCGGCCCTGGATCGGCCACTGGAGGTGTTTATCGGTCACGACCTTGACGAAGAAAACCGCCAATTGCTGCGCGAAGAAAAGGTCGCGGCGATCATCGATCACAACCTGCAGATCGATGCCCGCCACGTGTTCCTGCACATCCTGCACTACCACCGGCTATGGAAGGCCGGGCCGATTGCACCGTCCCAGGTGCAGATCGTCACGCCGTTCAACCTGCCGGACTGAATCTCCCTCAATAACAACATCAGGAGTTCGACCATGCTGAGAATCGCCGTCCTGGGTGCCGGGCGCATCGCCAGGATCCACGCCGCCAATGTCGCCACCCATCCCAATGCCACGCTGGTGCTGGTGGCCGACCCCTGGCGCGAAGGGGTCGATGCCTTGAGTACCCAACTGGGGTGTGAGGCGGCCTACGATTGCGCCGCGGTGCTTACGCGTAATGACATCGACGCCGTGGTGATCGGTACGCCCACCGACACCCATATCGACCTGTTGCTGGCGGCGGTCGCCGCAGGCAAGGCGGTGCTTTGCGAAAAACCCATCGACCTCGATATCGTCAAGGCCCGTAGCGCCGCCCAAGCCGTGGAGCGCCAGGGCGGCCGCGTGATGCTCGGCTTCAACCGGCGCTTCGACCCAGACATGCTGCGCCTGCGCGCAGCCCTCGACGCCGGGCAGATCGGCGCGGTGCGCCAAGTCATCATCACCAGCCGCGACCCCGGCCTGGCCCCGCGTGACTACCTGGCCCACTCCGGTGGCATCCTGCGCGACATGACCATCCACGACTTCGACACCGCCCGCCACCTGCTCGGCGAAGAACCGGTGGAAGTCAGCGCCATCGCCAGCCGCCTGGTCGACCCCGCTCTGGCCGAGATCGACGACTACGACAGCGTGATGGTGCTGCTGCGCACCGCCTCCGGCAAGCAATGCCATATCAATTGCTGCCGCCAGGCGATGTATGGCTACGACCAGCGCGTCGAAGTCTCCGGCGTCACCGGCGTGCTGCTCACCGACAACCACCGCCCCAGCACCTTGCGCCACTGGAGTGCCGAGCACACCGAGGCGCTTGAGCCGTTGCAGCACTTTTTCCTGGAGCGCTATGCGGATGCGTATCGCAATGAGTTGATGCAGTTCATCGACGCGTTGAACAACGGCACAGCATTGCCCACCGGCGTGCGGGACGGGTTGTATGCGTTGCATTTGGCGGAGTGTGCGTTGGAGTCGGTGAGGACTGGGAGTAGTGTGACGGTGAGTTACGACCTTGCGCCATAGGGGCTGGCGCCCGTGCGGTCGACGAGGCGAATGCTATCGCGCCCACCGCGCTTGGTTTCATACAGCGTGGTATCGCCTTGCTCGATCAGTGCCGTCAAACTCGGCGGCGGCTGGTCGAACAGGTTCGCGCCGATGCTCAGGGTCACCGGGGCAGGTGTGGTGAAGCTCTGTGCGGACAGTTGCTGGAACTGGTCGCGCAGGCTGCTGCCCAGTTCGACAATCTGTTCGGTGGACGCCGGGTTCAGCAGGATCACGAATTCATCCCCGCCCAGGCGGGCGGCCAGTGCGCCTCGGGGCACCACGCTGCGGATCATCTCGCTGAGGGCGATCAGCAGGCGGTCGCCGGCGCTGTGGCCGTGGAGGTCGTTGACCGATTTGAAGTTGTCGATGTCGATCAGCAGCAGGGCGCCCGGTTGTGCGGGGGATACCTGGGCGAGCAGGCGTGGTGCGCGCAGGTCGAGGGCACGGCGGTTGTAGAGGGCGGTGAGCGGGTCGCGCACGGCGAGGCGGGCGATCTGCTGCTCGCGGCGATAGCGTTCGGAGCCGGTCATCGACAGTGCGATGAGCATGATCGCCATGGCGCCTTCCACCAGGGAGATCTGGATGATCTCGCCCTTGAAGGCGGCGAGGTCGATCAAGGTGCCGGGTATCAGCACCGACAAGGCCTTGGCCACATAGAACGCGCCATGGATCAGCAGCACATAACGCAACTGCACCGCGCCGATACTCAGGGACTTGCCGTGGGGGCGCAGCAAGAAGCTGGCGCGCAGGGTCGGCAGCGCCACCAACAGGGACTGCACCGCCAGCATGGCTTTGGACCATGATGGATCGGCCGGCAACATCAGCATGCCCAGCCAGACCAGCAGCATCAGCAACCACACGGGCGACAGCCGCGTTTGGGTGAACCGCGCCACACCCAGTAAAAACAGGAAGTGCGCGGTCACCAGCAGGCCGTTGGCGAACCAGATGCCGATCATCAGCAAGCCATTGAGCCGCAGCAGGGCGAGGGTGGAGCCGACGGTGATCGTCGCGAAACCGGCGCTCCAGCACAGCAGCGAAGGTTCGCGCACACTGCGCCATTCAACGGCCAGATACAGGGCGGCAGCGGCTGCCAGGGCAACAGTGAGTGCCAAAATGGTAGGAGGGTCGAGCGTCATGTGCTGCCAGGTTTGCGTTGAAAACCGCGATTGTAAGCGTTCGCGCGGCCTTTTCGGAGCCTTACTGGCGAACGGCTATCAACGTGTGCCTGTCACCGTACCGGGACCGTCACGCGGAATACTGTGCCGGATGCCGGATCTGACTCAACCTGGATCTCGCCGTGATGGGCCGTCACGATTTCCGAGGCGATAAACAAGCCAAGCCCCAAGCCTTCCGCCGGGCTGGGCTCGGTCGCCGAACGTTGGGAAAAGCGCCCCATGGGATTGAAGATAAACGGCAGCACTTCGGCCGGAATCGGATTGCCGTGGTTGTGCACGGTAAAGAGCACCGTTTCTGCCGCAGCCGACAATCGCACCGTGATCGGCGACTGCACAGCGCCGTGTTGCACGGCGTTGCTAATGATGTTGGAAAACACCTGCTCCATGCGCGGGCCATCGAACGCACCCGTGGCCGGGCTTTGGGCTTCGAACAGGATGTCGGCGTGCGGGTGAAAGGCGCGTATTTCTTCAACGATACGTTCGCACAGCGGTGCCAGGTCGATGGGTGTGCGCTTGACCGGGATGCCCGGGCCCATCTGGCTGCGCGTCAAATCCAGCAGGTCGCCGACGATCTGGCTGGCGCGTCGGACACTGGTGTAGATCTGCGTGGCCACGCGAGTGCCGCGCTTGTCCAGGGTGGGCGAGCATCTGAGCATATCGGCCCCCAGCAGAATCGCGCCCAGGGGCGTGCGCAGGTCATGGCCAAGTATGCCCAGGAACACATTGCGTGAGGCTTCGACCGCGCGCGAGTAACTGGCGATGGACTCCGCCAATGCCTGGTCGATGGCTTCATGAAAGCGGTTCATGTCGTCGATTTCCAGCGTCGTGCCGTGCTTGACCTGGTTGAGCCACTGGCTGAGCACGCTGGTGCGCAACGCGCGGTATTCGGAGACCATCTGGTCGATGGAGAAGCCGGCCATCAGCCGGGTCATCGCATGGGTTTCAGCCGGGGTTTCCTCTTCACTCTGCGGGGCCATGCCCTGGGCCTTGGCGATTTGCTCCTGGACGGTCTGGGTGGTGCGCAGGTCAAGCACGATGGCGCGCAACATCTGCTCGGCGTGGTCACGCAGGCCAACACGATCAAGGTCGGCGCCGGGAGTCTTGAGCGTATCGGCAAAGTCTTCCCAGGCCTGCAGGATCGGTTCGAGGTTCGCAAGAATGAAGTCGGGCAGGCGCATGTGGGGAGTCCTTGTGGAGGCGGCGAGCAGAAACCCACGGGAAGCTGCCAAACAAGGATTTAAGCACGGATTGGCCTGGCGCAGGCGTGCTTGCCTGCGCCAAGCGGGTAACGGGCGTGGTCAGGCGCCTTTGGTCGAGGGCAGCAACAGGGTCAGGATGCCCACCAGCGGCAGGAACGAGCACAGTTTGTAGACATACTCGATGCCGTGGGTGTCCGCCAGCAAACCGAGCAGCGCCGCGCCAATCCCGCTGAAGCCGAACATCAGGCCGAAGAAGATCCCGGCGATCATGCCCACATTGCCGGGCACCAGTTCCTGGGCATACACCACGATGGCCGAGAAGGCCGATGCGATGATGAACCCGATCACCACGCTGAGTACCGCCGTCCAGAACAGGTCGACGTAGGGCAGGGCCAGGGTGAACGGTGCCGCGCCGAGGATCGAGAACCAGATGACTTTCTTGCGGCCGATCTTGTCGCCGATCGGCCCGCCGGCGAAGGTGCCGACGGCCACGGCGCCGAGGAACAGGAACAAATACATCTGCGAGCTTGCGACCGACAGCTGGAATTTCTCGATCAGGTAGAAGGTGAAGTAGCTGGTCAGGCTGGTCATGTACCAGTACTTGGAGAACACCAGTACGGCCAGCACCACCAGGGCAAAGGTCACGCGGCCTTTGGACAGGCCATGGGTGGCTTTGCCGCCTTGCTTGAGCTTGAACAGGTTGAGGTGGGGACGGTACCAGCGGCTCAAGCCATACAGCACCAGGATGGCAAACACCGCAAACAGCCCGAACCAGGCGATATGGCCCTGGCCGTAGGGGATGATGATCGCCGCTGCGAGCAGAGGGCCCAAGGCGCTGCCGGTGTTGCCGCCGACCTGGAAGGTCGACTGCGCCAGGCCGTAGCGCCCGCCGGAGGCCAGGCGCGCGACGCGGGAGGTTTCCGGGTGGAAGGTCGACGAGCCCACGCCCACCAGGCCCGCCGCCAGCAGGATCGCCGGGAAGCTGCCGACAAAGGCCAGCATCAGGATGCCGACCAGGGTGCACACCATGCCCGCCGGCAGCAGCCAGGGTTTGGGGTGGCGGTCGGTGTGATAGCCGATCCAGGGTTGCAGCAGGGAGGCGGTCAACTGGAAGGTGAGAGTGATCAGCCCGACCTGGGTAAATGTCAGGCCGTAGTTGGCCTTGAGCATCGGGTAGATCGATGGCAGCACAGCCTGGATCAGGTCATTGATCAAGTGGGCCAGGGCGCAGGCACCGAGGATGCGCATGACCAACGGGCTGGCCTGGGGTGCAGTGGTTGCAGCGGCGGGTGACGCGGTAAGGGTCGACATGCAGGCATTCCATACAAGGCAGCTAATCAGAGGCGGCAACTTCTTAAGGTCGCCATCCATTACAAAATGATTCGGCGTTCATGCTAGATTTGTCAGTAATGCCTGTCTCGCGCAATTGGGGCGGCAACTGTCGCAAAAAGGGCGAAATGATCAAACCGCTGAACGAATTTCTCCAGGAAATCAACGAAGGCGCCTGGGCTGTCATCAGTTCCGCCACCGATTACCCGGAAAACTGGGTGATCCCCGACCACAGCCACGAGAAGCATCAACTGCTCTACGCCATCGAAGGCGTGATGGTGGTGTACTCGGCGCTGAACCAGTGGACCGTGCCGCCCAACCGTGGCATCTGGATGCCCGCCGGGCACGTGCATTCACTGCGTTGCGTGGGCACCCTGAAAATGCGCAGCGTGTTTGTGCGCCCGGATCGCTTCCCGAACATGCCCGGCGAGCCGAAAACCGTGAGTATCTCGCCGTTGCTGAGCGAGCTGATCAAGGCGTCCGTGAGCCTGAAGCCGCCGTACGCCGAAGACTCGCGGGATGCGCGGATCATGCACCTGATCCTCGACGAACTGGCGATCCTGCCGGCGTTACCGCTGTCCTTGCCGCAGCCCGTCGACCCTCGGCTGCAACGCATCTGCCTGGCGCTGCAGGAAGAGCCGGGCGATGCCTCCACCGTGGCGGACTGGAGCGAGCGCCTGCACCTGGACCAGAAAACCATCCAGCGCCTGTTTCGCAAGGAAACCGGCATGACCTTCGGCCAATGGCGCCAGCAGGCACGTTTGCTGCTGGCGCTGGAGCGCATTGCAGTGGGCGAGAAGGTGATCGATATCGCCATGGAGCTGGGTTATGACAGCCCGAGTGCGTTCACCAGCATGTTCAGGAAACAGTTTGGCAAGACGCCGAGTCAGTTTTTCCGCTAGTGCCGAGCAGCCCGTTGAACGTGTCGATATCCAGCGGCCGACTGAGGTAGTAGCCCTGGCCTTCGTCGCAGGACACCGCCCGGAGCATCTCCAGGTGCCCGGAGGTCTCGATACCCTCGGCGGTCACCGTCAATGCCAGGGCACGCCCCAGGCCGACGATGGCCTGGATGATCGCCTTGTCATCCTCACTGTCTTCCAGGCGGCTGAGGAAGCTGCGGTCGATCTTCAACCCGTCGAAGGGGAAGGCCCGCAGGTAGCTCAACGAGGAATACCCGGTGCCGAAGTCATCCATGGCAATACGTATGCCCAGGCGTTTGAGGGTGTGCATTACCGCCAGTGCGCCCGCCGCGTCTTCGAGCATCACGCTTTCGGTGATTTCCAGTTCCACTCGCGCCGGATCGATCCCCGAGGTCGTGAGGGCGTTGCGAATGCGCTCTACCAGGTCGCCACGCTTGAACTCCGTGGACGACAGGTTCACCGACACAAACAGTGCTTCGGGCCACTGGGCGGCGCAGGCGCAGGCAGTTTGCAGTACCCAGTCGCTCAGCGACAGGATCAGCCCGGACTCTTCGGCAATCGGTATGAAGGTGTCGGGTGGAATCAGCCCGCGCTGTGGGTGCTGCCAGCGCACCAGCGCTTCGGCGCCGACCATCCGCCCATCGGCAATGCGATAGCGTGGTTGGAAGTGCAGGCGCAGCTCATTGTGCTTGATTGCAAAACGCAGGTCGCTTTCCAGGCGGCGACGCTCGATGATCCGTGCATTCATCTCCCCTGAGTAAAACCGCCAGGTGTTGCGGCCAGCAGCCTTGGCTTCGTATAGCGCGATATCGGCATAACGCAGCAGTTCGGCGGCTTCGCTGGCATCGTCGGGGGCCAGCACGATGCCGATACTCGCGCTGACGAACACTTCCTGCTCACCGATCCTGACCGCCTGTTCAACGGACTCGATCAAGCGCAGGCACAAGGACTCGACATCGTCCTGGGTACCCGCATTCGTGAGGATCATCACAAACTCATCGCCACCCACCCGGGCCACCAGGTCGCCGTGGCGCACGCAATCGGCCAGGCGGGTCGACACTTCGTTGAGCACGTGGTCGCCCGCGGCGTGCCCGAGCAGGTCGTTGACCGGTTTGAAGCGGTCCAGGTCCAGGCTGAGCATGACCAAAGGCTGCCCCGACGCCGGCAATGTCTTGAGCTTGTCGTCGAGGAACGCTTGCAGGCGCGTTCGGTTGGCCAGCCCGGTGAGCGCGTCGTGCTGAGACAGGAATTCAATGCGCCGCCGTGCTTCGACTTCCTCGGTCACGTCGGTGGCGGTTCCGCGGAAACCGCCACAGGGCATTTGCCTTGCCGCAAGCCGTGTGGTGCGTTCCTGGCCGTGGGCGTCGACGTAGCGGCATTGCACGCTGAGGTCCGCGGTACGGCTGGGCGTGTTCAGCCATTGCGAAAGCGCGCCGGCTTCCGTGTCCAGGAGCTCGTTGATGGCGGCGCCGATCCAGGTATGACGGGCCAGGCCGGTTACGTTCTCGAAGCGCTCCGACAAGTACGTGAAACGCCAGCCGGCGTCGATTTCCCAGACCCAATCGGAGCTGGCTTCCACCACATCGCGAAAGCGCGCTTCACTGGTAGTCAGGGCATTCTGGCTGTCTAGCAGCGACGCATGGCTGGCATCCAAGGCGAGGGCAGCGGCACTGGCGCGACGCAGGATCACCCAGGTCATCAGGCATACCAGCAATGCGGCCAGGCCCAGCAGCGGCAAGCCAACACCCATCAACCGCACACCTGGGCGCGCCGGCTGCCAATGCAGGCTGCCGGCAGCACCGTTTTCGCCCAGGGGGACCAGCAAGGTATTGCCGACCTCATCGGCGCTGGCGATATGCAGTTGATTCACCCCGAAATCATTGCCGATCAGGGCCAGGTGGGCGCTGTCGAGAATGTCGACAAACACCAGTACCGACGCGGGGCGCCCATCCACCTTCACCGTGGGGTCGGTGCCGGGCGTGATGGCGGCTGCGGCCACGAGTGCCGGGCTGCCGCGCACGTTGATGAAGGCGGTGACCGGCGTTTCCTGTTCGGCTCCGGCACGAGCCTGTTCCAGCACCTGCGTGATGGGCTGGGCGAGCCAGTCGCTGAGGTCAATGGGTTGCAGCTCGCCTTCGACTACGGCGTACACCGTGCGGTTGGCGTCGTTGACCACAAACAGCCCCTGGAAGCCGAAATCCTGGAACAGTGTGGCGCCGACGTTGCCGCGACCGTAGGCCCAGTCGGTGTCCACCTTTAGGTGCAAGTGCTTGTAAGCGTCGCTCCAGAAGGCGTAGTCCTTGACGGTCACCCGCAGCGATTTTTCCAGGGACTGCACGGCTTTACGCGTGTAAAACGCGTTTTCCTCTTGCTCGGCGTGGTCCAGTTCATGGGCCAGGTAGATCAGCGAGGAGGCTGCTGCTGCAAATACCAGGACCAACAGGGCCGTGAAATTGAACAGTGAGGTCCGTGTCAGCGACAGGCTGGTGCGGTTGGAGAACGTTCGGGTGATCGGGACGAGAGTGTTCGGCATTGTTTCCCGCAGGGCAGCGCTGCAAGTCAGGGGTATCCCTGGTTATCGGCGGCGCTGCTGGAAAACTGAACGCTCAGGTATCGCTGGTCGTCAGGTTGGCGAAAAAAATGCAGCCGATCAGCCGAGCAAACAGGCTGAGGGTTTCCGGCAGGTTGGGATCTTCGAACAGCATTGCCCGCGAATCCAGTGCACACAGCGCGCCGAACAGACGGCCGTCGGGCAGGAAGATCGGTGCACCGGCATAGCTCTCGATGGCGTATTGCTTGACCACCGGACGTGCGGCGAAGCGGCCGCTCTGGCTGATCTGCGGGATGAACAGGGTCTGTGGGTTGATACAGAACTCGCTGCACAATGTTGTTTCCAGCTCAAGCACGTCATCGACATGAATGCCCATGTCGACGGTGTCATGCACGGAGCAGACCACCCATTCCAGGTCGGTGAATTTGGCGATGCCGGCGAAGCGCATGCCGGTCAGGCGGGTAACCAGTTGCAGGATGCTGGTGGTGGCTTCTATTTCGGCAATGGCGGCGCGTTCATCTGCGCTGAGCAACGACTGTGGTGCGGTGACGCTTGGAACCATGGTTGAACTCTCCAGAAACATGGCGGCGGGTGGGGCCGCCATGCAGGGTCAGGCTTCAGTTGATACGCGGATGTTGCTGCACCAGGGTCTGGCGCTTGGCTTCCAATTCGGCAATCTGCGCGTCGATATCTTCGATCTTTTGCTCGATGTTGTCGTGATGTTCCTGCAACAACTCCTTGGCTTCTTCCATGTCCGACGCCGCCGGCGCTGCGCCACGCAATGGCTTGTTGGCGGTTTCCTTCATGGTCAGGCCAGTGACCAGGCCGACCACCGCAAACACCATCAGGTAGTAGGCGGGCATGTACAGGTTGTCGGTGCTTTCCACCAGCCAGGCCACGGCGGTCGGCGTGACACCGGCGATCAATACCGAGACATTGAACGCACTGGCCAATGCACTGTAGCGCAAGTGAGTGGGGAACATCGCGGGGAGTGTGGAGGCCATTACGCCGATGAAGAAGTTGAGGATCACCGCGAGGATCAGCAGGCCGGCGAAAATCAGGCCGATCTTGCCGCTGGTGATCAGCATAAACGCCGGAATGGACAGGAACAGCAGACCGATACTGCCAGCGATGATGAACGGCTTGCGGCCGATCTTGTCGCTGACAAAACCGATGAACGGCTGCACGAACAGCATGCCGACCATGATCGCGATGATGATCAGCACGCCGCTGTTTTCTTTGTAGTGCAGGTTATGGGACAGGTAGCTCGGCATGTAGGTGAGCAGCATGTAGTACGTCACGTTGGTGGCCGCGACGATACCGATGCAGGTCAGCAGGCTGCGCCAGTGCTTGGTCGCGACCTCCTTGAACGAGACTTTGGGGCCGTGGGTCAAGCCTTCACGGTCGCCCTGTTCCATTTTGTCCATGTGCTGCTGGAACGCCGGGGTTTCCTCCAGGGCGTGACGCAGGTACAGGCCGATGATGCCCAGGGGCAGGGCAAGGAAGAACGGCAGGCGCCAGCCCCATGACTCGAAGTCGGCTTCGCCCAGGATGCTGGAAATCAGCACCACCACACCGGCGCCCAGCACGAAGCCGGCGATGGAGCCGAAGTCCAGCCAGCTGCCGAGGAAGCCGCGCTTGCGGTCCGGCGCATACTCCGCGACGAAGATCGACGCACCGGTGTATTCGCCACCCACCGAAAACCCCTGGGCCATTTTGCACAGCAACAGCAGGATCGGCGCCCAGATGCCAATCGAGGCGTAGGAGGGGATCAGGCCGATGGCGAAGGTGCTCAGGGACATGATCACGATGGTCGCGGCCAGGACCTTTTGCCGCCCGTATTTATCCCCCAGTGCACCGAAGAACAGGCCACCCAGGGGACGGATCAGGAACGGCACGGAGAAGGTGCCCAGTGCTGCGATCATTTGTACGCTGGGCGAGGCATCGGGGAAGAACACCTTGCCGAGCACATAGGCGACAAACCCATAGACGCCAAAGTCGAACCATTCCATGGCGTTACCCAGGGCGGCGGCGGTGATCGCCTTGCGCACCTTGGTGTCGTCGACGATGGTGATGTCTTTCAATCCGATGGGCTTGACGCTTTTCTTACGTAATTTCATGCGGGGCACTCTAAAACAGAACATGGGAGGCGCCATCACTGCGATGGCACCGCTCTGTCACTTCAGATACAAGCGGACATGAAATAATTCACCACTATTTGCGTTTTTTTGCAGATGGATTGAACTTTGTCCGCCCACACACGAGTTATGCGAATGCCAGCCGCCCATTCCCGCCTTGTCTACCGCCAGCCGCAGCCGGGCGACCTGCAGCGATTGTTCGCGATCTTCGGCGACCCGCAGACCAACCTGTTCAACCCATCGGGCCCCATGGCCAGCCTGGCGGCGGCGCAGCGCCTGCTGGATCACTGGCGGGAACAGTGGGCGACCCAAGGGTACGGCTGGTGGGCAATTGCACGGCGCGAGGCGCCGGACCACATCATCGGCTTCGGCGGTATCGCGCCGCTCAACTACCTGACCGAGCGGCGCATCAACCTGGGTTACCGTTTTGCGGTGGAGGCCTGGGGGCAGGGCTATGCCACCGAGTTGGGGCGCGACGCGTTGGCACTGGCATTCGACAGCCTGGGGTTGCCCGAGGTGTTCGGGCTGGTGCGACCGGATCATGGGGCCTCGATCCGGGTGCTGGAAAAGATCGGCATGCAGCCTTTTGGTGTGCTCGACGATGTACCGGGCAAAGCGCCCAGCCTGGTCATGCGTATTTGTCATCCTACAACTGTATTTGCCTGACCTTTTACAGACCCAGGTAGAACCTCGATAAATGGCAATCTTTCGGATTGACAGCCGGTAGGCGGCCCGATATAAAAGTCGCAGTTGTACGACGACATATGACGTTACATATGTCTTACCTAACAAAAATAAAAAGTGATGCCATGAACTTGAACGAGCCCATCCACGCTCACCGCGTTGGCCAAGCGGTAGGCAACTATCGCTGGACCATCTGCGCGATGCTGTTCTTCGCGACTACCGTCAACTACCTCGACCGCCAGGTGCTCAGCCTGTTGGCACCGCAGTTGTCCACGCAATTTGGCTGGAGCAACACCGACTACGCGAACATCGCGGCGGTGTTCCAGTTTGTCTACGCGATCTCCATGCTGTTCGCCGGGCGCTTCGTCGACAAGATCGGCACCAAGGCGGCCTATGTGGTGGCGATTGGCATCTGGTCCACGGGCGCGATCATGCATGCCTTCTCGGTGCCGATGGGCGAGGGCATCGCGGTCATCAGCGGCGCGATCGGCCTGGCGGTGATCCCGGTGTCGATTGCCGGCTTCATGTTGTCCCGTGCGGTACTGGCGATTGGCGAGGCGGGCAACTTCCCGATCGCGATCAAGGCCACAGCCGAATATTTCCCCAAGAAAGAACGCTCGCTGGCCACCGGTATCTTCAACTCCGGCGCCAACGTGGGCGCGATCCTGGCGCCGATCTGCGTGCCATTGATTGCCGGTCTGTGGGGCTGGGAAGCGGCGTTTATCGTGATCGGCGGGCTCGGCTTCGTGTGGGTCGCGGTGTGGATCGCGCTCTACCGCAAGCCGGAGGCGCAAAAACGCCTGTCGGCCGCAGAACTGGCCTATATCCGCAGTGACCAGACCGTGCAGCCGTTCACCCCGTCACCGGCCGGCGCCGTGGAGAAAAAAGTCTCGTGGTTCAAGTTGCTCACCTATCGCCAGACCTGGGCCTTTGCCTTCGGCAAGTTCATGACCGATGGCGTGTGGTGGTTCTTCCTGTTCTGGCTGCCCACCTACCTGTCGGCGCAGTACGGCATGAAAGGCGCCGATATCGTCATGCCGCTGGCGGTGCTGTACAGCATGACCATGGTCGGCAGCATTGGTGGCGGCTGGTTCCCCAGCTACTTCATGGCGCGCGGCGATGCACCGTACGACGGGCGCATGAAAGCCATGCTGGTGATCGCATTGTTCCCGCTGGTGGTGTTGCTGGCCCAGCCGTTGGGCTATATCAGCTTCTGGGTGCCGGTACTGCTGATCGGTGTGGGCGCCTCGGCGCACCAGGCGTGGTCGTGCAACATCTTCACCACCGTCTCGGACATGTTCCCGCAGAAAACCGTGGCCTCGGTGGTCGGTATCGGTGGCATGGCCGGCGGCCTGGGCGGCGTGGTCATGACCAAGATCGGCGGCTGGGTGTTCGACTACTACAAGTCCATCAACGACATCCATACCGGCTACATGATCATGTTCGCGATCTGTGCGCTGGCCTACCTGGTGGCCTGGAGCGTGATGAAGACGTTGGTGCCGCGCCACAAGGAAATCACTGACCTGTAAGGCTCCACGTCCCGCGCCGCCATGGCGCGGGGCTGTTTCACAGCGGGCGAGCCCAGGTCTGGCTGACCAGGGCTTTGCCGAAGCTGACCATCGGCTCTTCCTCCACCAGCTCGAACCCGGCTTTCTGATACAGCTTGCGCGCGTCGGTCAGAATATCCACGGTCCACAGCAGCATGCGTGTGTAGCCCACCTGGCGGGCAAAACGTACGCACTCATCCACCAGGCGCTGGCCAATACCCATGCCCCGTGCGCTGGCATCCACGTAGAGCATGCGCAGCTTGGCCGTGCTCTGGTCATGGCGGATCACGAACACCGAGCCCACCACCTCGCCGTCCTTTTCCGCGATCCAGCAGCGCTCGCACGTGGGGTCATATTCGCGCAGATACTTGGCGACGATCTCCGCCACCAGCGCTTCGAATTCCCAATTCCAGCCGTATTCACGGGCATAGATCGCGGTTTGCTGCTGCACCACGCGGCCCATGTCGCCGGGTTGCGGGTCACGCAACAGATAGCTGGGCGCGGTGCCTTGCAGCAGGGCTTGGATGCGCTTCATCGCTTCGGTGAGTTGTTGCTGTTGCGGTTCGGGCAGGCTCTCGAGCAGGGCGATGACTTCGCGCTGGGTTTGCTGCTCCAGCGGCGCCAGCACGGCGCGGCCGTGGTCGGTGAGGTGCAATTGCACGGCGCGGGCGTCGGTGGCGCAGCGGACTTTCTGGATCAGGCCTTTTTTTTCAAAGCCACTGGTCAGCCGGCTCAGGTAACCCGCGTCGAGGCCGAGCATCTGGCACAGGTCGGCGCTGGTGAGGTCTCCCCGGGAAGACAACTCGTACATCACGCGGATTTCAGTGAGGGAGTAGTCGCTTTGCAGCAAGTGTTCCTGCAACACGCCGATCTGGTGGGTGTAGAAGCGGTTGAAGCCGCGCACGATGCCGGCGCGTTCGACAAGCAAGGGGGTGGACATGCTCAAATGCTCGAATGGTTGCCTGAGGCAACAATATTGTTGCTTCAGGCAACCATGTCAAACATTTTGTTTAGCGGTTCCGCGTCACGCGCCAAACGGTATTGGCCAGGTCATCGGCAATGATCAGCGCACCTTTCGGGTCCACCGTCACACCCACCGGGCGCCCACGGGTCTTGCCGTCGTCGCCGTGAAAGCCGGTGGCGAAGTCGATGGGCTCACCGGACGGCTTGCCATTGCTGAACGGCACGAAGATCACCTTGTAGCCCACCGGGTTGTCGCGGTTCCAACTGCCGTGCTCGCCGACGAACACACCATCGGCAAACTGCTCGCCCATCTGCGGAATGGAAAAGTCCACGCCAAGGGCGGCCACGTGGGAGCCCAGGCTGTAATCCGGCTTGATTGCGGCGGCCACCTTGGCCGGGTTCTGCGGTTGGGCGCGTGGGTCGACGTTCTGACCCCAATAGCTGTACGGCCAGCCGTAGAACGCGCCTTCACGCACCGAGGTCAGGTAGTCCGGCACCAGGTCCGGGCCCAGTTCGTCGCGCTCGTTGACCACCGTCCACAGTTGCCCGGTGTCCGGCTGGATGGTCAGCGCCGTGGGGTTGCGCAAGCCAGTGGCGTAGGGCTTGTGCGCACCGGTGGCGGCATCGATCTGCCAGACCATCGCACGGTCGATCTCCACTTCCATGCCGCGTTCGGTGACGTTGCTGTTGGAGCCGATGCCCACATAAAGCTGGCTGCCATCGGCGCTCACGGCCAGGGACTTGGTCCAGTGATGGTTGATCTGCGCCGGCAGGTCGGTGACGGTGCTCGGCGGGCCGCTGGCTTTGGTCTGGCCGTCGGCGTAGTCGAAACTCACCAGTGCGTCCTGGTTGGCCACGTAGAGTTTGCCGTTGGCAAACGCCAGGCCGTAGGGCGCATTGAGGTTGTCGGCGAACACGGTCTTGAGTTCGTAGGTGCCGTCACCATCGGCGTCGCGCAGCAGGGTCAGGCGGTTGCCGCTCTTGACCTTGGTGTTGCCCTCGGCCTTGATCAGGCTGGCGATCACATCCTTGGGCTTGAGCTTGGCCGCACTGCCGCCACGGCCTTCGGCAACCAGGATATCGCCGTTGGGCAGCACCAGGGTCTGGCGCGGGATGGCCAGGTCGGTGGCAATCGCGGTGATGCTGTAGCCGTCCGGCACCTTGGGTTTCTGTTCGCCCCAGGGCGCAGGCTCGGCGATTTTCATGCTCGGCAACAGGCTGCTTTGCTGTTCCGGCAGCTTGGGATCGGGGCCACGGGCCTGGGTCTTGTCGCCTTCGCCACCGCAGGCACTCAGCAACAGCGCGGCGCTCAATAGGGTCAGGGTGCTGGACGTTTTCATTTGACACCTCCCGAACGCAGGCCGGTCCAGGTGGCCGCCAACGTCAGCAGCAAGACAATGGCCGACAGGATCAGGCCGCCGGGCATCGAGGCGTAGGCGTCCTTGGCATGCTGGAAGGCATTGACCAGGCCCAGTACCCAAGTGGCCAACAGCAACAGCACATAGCGGGTGGGTTGACCGGCCTTGTGCTCGGCGCGCAGCAGGTTGACCAGCGCGAACAGAAACGCGAAACCTGCGAACACCAACGCGCCGGCAATCAGCCAGGAGGCGAAGTTGGCCCATTGGATCTGGTAGGTCTGGGTGTAGGCAATGTCGCTGAGCAAGGCACCAAGAAACAACGGCACTGTGCCGGCGAGCAAGGTCGCATGCAGCGGCCCTGGGGCATATCGGTAAACGGGGAGGGTAGTCATACGGGGGCGGCTCCTTGTTGTACAACGCCCCTGGACGGGGCAGCGCATAAGAAGTGAACGCAGCGCCGGTGAGAAAGTTCAGCGTGAAACGTTTCGAAATAGTGGGAACCCGCCTGGGTCGACCCCGGACTAACCCCGTATCATTCGCTCCTTTTTCCTACGCCAGGCGCCTCCATGACTCACCCACGCATTGGCTTCGCGTGCCAATACAAACATCCCGAGCGGCTACTGTCGGCCCGCGCCCAAAAGCTGATCGAAGGTCCGTTCAACCCGCGCACCACCACGTTGCGTTGGATGGACAGCGTTACACCGCAGGTGGCCCGGGACAAACTGGTGGAAGTGGTCACGCACAACCTGGCCGCTCAATTGCGCCTGCTGGCGTATGTCGCTGAATTGCCTTCGACCCTGCGTATGCTGCGCTTGAGCAGCGACCTGTTGCCGTTCTACAGCCATGCCAAAGTGGCCAGCGTCTACAAGGACCCGGCTATCGAGCGTCAATTGGTTGAGGGTTTTGCCGCCATCGGTGAGTTGGCCCGCGCCTCGGATATCCGCCTGTCATTCCACCCTGGCCAATACTGTGTACTCGGCTCCGAAAACCCCGGCGTGGTGGAAAACAGCCTTGCCGAATTCGAATACCACGCCGACATGATCCGCATGATGGGTTATGGCCGGCGCTTCCAGGACCTCAAGTGCAACGTGCATATCGCCGGCCGCCTCGGCGTGGAAGGCACCCGCGCCGTGTGGTCGCGCCTGTCGGAGGTGGCGCGCAACTGCATCACGTTCGAGAACGACGAAAAGACCTATGGCCTGGACCATTGCCTGCAAGTCGCCGACCTGGCACCGGTGGTCCTGGACATCCACCACTGCTGGATCAACGAAAACGACTACATCGACCCCCACTCGGAGCGGGTCGCCCGGGTGATTGAAAGCTGGCGCGGCGTGCGACCGACCATGCATTACTCCCAGCCCCCGGAGAGCCTGCAAGAGCTGGGCTTTGATGCCGAGCACAAGCTGGAAATGGACGCGTTGTTGCAGGTGGTGTCCAAGCGCGACCTCTACGCCCACAGCGCACAGATGTGGAACCGCTGGACCAACGATTATGCGCTGCAGTTTCTCGACCGCTTCGACATCATGCTCGAAGCCAAGGACAAGAATGTCGCGGCCCTGGCGTTCCACGAGCATTGGAAACGGGGCGTTGTGTGATCAATCCATGGCAGTCATGCTGGCGGGACTGACATAAGGAACCGCCCCATGCCAACCCTGCATTTGCTCTGCGGCAAGATCGCCTCCGGCAAGTCCACGCTCGCCAAGACCCTCGCCATTGAGCACGCTGCCATTGTGCTCAGCGAAGACCACTGGCTCGCCACGCTTTACCCCGGTGAAATCCACGCCATTGCGGATTACATCAAATGCGCCCAGCGTATTCGCGGCGTACTGGGCCCCTTGGTGATCAATGTGCTGCAGTCGGGCCTCGACGCGGTGCTGGATTTCCCTGCCAATACAGTGGCCAGTCGCGAATGGCTGCTGGGGTTGGCACACGCCGCCAAGGCCCGGCACTGCCTGCACTACCTGGAACTGGATGACGCCACCTGCCGGGCCAGGCTGCATGCGCGCAACGCCCAGGGTGAGCATGACTTTGCCGCCACTGATGCTGAGTTTGATCTGATTACCCGCCATTTCAGTGTACCGAGCGAGGCTGAAGGCCTGGTGATCGAGAGGCATCATCCATGAGCCCGGCGCAATCCACGGGGGTGGACGCTGAGGGCTTTATCCTTACGGTTCCCCACGTCCCCGTGCAGCGTGAGTTTCAGCCACTGCTCGAGGCTGTCTGCAACATGCTCGCGCAGCCTGACTTGGGAGTGGACGGCCTTTATCTTTATGGCAGCGTCGCGCGTGGCGATGCGCTGCCGGGCGTTTCCGATCTTGATCTGACTGTG
>Ga0207706_10000930_pt1 | contig 30023 bp, 26 predicted proteins | sample KBSC53metaG_FD_184318 | JGI IMG/M metagenome (GOLD analysis project Ga0207706, IMG submission 184318) | Corn rhizosphere microbial communities from Kellogg Biological Station, Michigan, USA - KBS C5-3 metaG (SPAdes) (version 2) | ecosystem: Host-associated > Plants > Roots > Rhizosphere > Soil ... | reverse complement strand
AGGCACCTACCTAATCGCTCCAGTACTGGTAATCGATCCCAGGGGGTGAAATTCGCGTCGTCGTACCCGTGGAGCGTTCGTAGATTTCGCCCGTGACGAAGCCGGCGTTCTCCCATGCATAGAAGAACGTCTTCGTGCCGTCGGCGGATGAGTCCAGGAAGGTGCTCCCGTGGGCAAAAGCCTGACCCCCAGAATTGAGGGCGAACAGGGAGATCGTTCCGTTCTTCCAGCGGTAGACGTCCGACTTGCCGTTCGTATCCGCCAGGTCAAGTCTGTCGGCGGTTTCGAAGAAGATCGTGCCCAAGTCATCCGACTGACCCACGAGGTCGACATCCGATGCTCCCGTGCCGGAGACCAGCGTTGTCGTCGTCCCGGTTCGCAGATAAATGTCGTCGGCGGAGTCCTCGTCCTCACCGCTGAGCTTGGCCGACGTCTTGAACACCACCGTCTCACCGTCGGCCGTCGAGACCGTCTCGAACCCGGATCCCCGGCTTCCGTATCGAGTGCCGGTAAACCCGCCGCCGGCGTCCGCGGGACCGGTCGAGATCAGGGTGGTTTCCCCATTCCTGCTCCTGTACAGATCTCGCTGATCGTCGGTGTCGGCGGCCACCAACGGCTTGGTCGACAAGAAGAACACCGTGTTCCCGTCGTCCGTCTGACTGACGAAGTGGAAATCCCCGTAGTCCGGGCATCCTCCGCCCGGAACCGCCGGTCCGGTCGAGATCAGCGTCGTCCCGCTCGAATCCCGTTTCGAGAGGCAGCCGGTGAACCGGTCCTGGAGGATCTGCACGGAGTTGTCCTCGGTCTCGGCGATCGCGCCCTCGGTGAGCGCCAGCGAGTCGCCGTCGCGGTAGTACTCGTAGAGACCGTTCGTCGGCTCAGTCGAACGCAACGATTCGGACCGGAAGTAGACCCGGCCGCCGGAGGCCCCCTGAAAGCGCGCGTTGCAGCTCTCGAAGTAGGGCGGGAAGTCCGGTCCGCCGTCGATGTACAGACACGTTCCGTCACGGTTGCCGCCGTCCGGTCCGTAGGAGACGAGCTCTGCGACGCCGTCGTCGATGTCGTAGACGTCGACCATCTGGTCCGTGTCGGCCTTGACCAGTTGCTCACGGGTCTGGATGTAGGCGTGGGTGCCGTCCGGCGAGCTCCCGTGGAAGCTGAAGCTCTTCGCAAGCGGGTCGTCGCTCTGCGATGCGTCGGCGGCGCTCGGCGCCAGGCCGACGATGAGGGCGGCCAGGAACAAAGTCGGCTTCATGCCTCGAGGTGGACAGAACCGCGCCCCCATTCCCGCGGCATGATGGCATGCACCTAGTACTCGAAAAAGCCTGAACCGCTTTTGCGGCCGAGCCTGCCGGCGGCGGCGAGGTCGAGCAGGCGCTGCGGGGGTGCGTGGTCGTCGTTGCCGCTGGCATGGTGGAGCTTCTCGCCGATCGCGATCGCGACGTCGATCCCGACGAAGTCGAGGAGCTGCAGCGGCCCCATCGGCTGGTTGGCGCCCTTCGCCATGCAGGCGTCGACCTCGATCGGCTCGAGGTCGAGCTCATCGAGCAGCCGGACGGCGTCGAACAGGTACGGGAACAGGAGCCGGTTGACGACGAAGCCGGCCTCGTCGGGAACCTCGACGACGTGCTTGCGGAGCGCCCCGCAGAAGGCGCGGGCGCGTTCGCCGAGCGCGTCCGGCAGCGATTCCGGCAGGCAGAGCTCGATCAGCTCCATCCGCGGCACCGGGTTGAAGACGTGGAGGCCGTAGAAGCGGTCGCCGACGCCGGCCCGCTTGCCGAGCTCGACGATCCCCAGCGACGAGGTCGTGGTGGCGAGGTCGGCATCCGGGCAGATCTCGCCGAGCGCGGCCAGCAGCGCCGCCTTCGCTTCGGCGTCCTCGACGATCGCCTCGACGACGAGGTCGCAGCCCTCGAGGTCGTTCGGGCTCGTCGTCACCCGGACCCGCTTCGCGTCGGCGCCGTCGATCTTGCCGCAGAGCTTCTCGATCGCCTCGTCGGCGCGCCAGGCCGAGGTGTCGGAGCGGGCGAGGACGCGGACCTCGCCGAGCGTGGACGCGGAGGCGGCGAGGCCGAGCGCGATCGCGCCGCTGCCGGCAACGGCCGGCCGCACGTAGCCGTGCTCGGGCGCGCCCATCGTCAGCGCTCCGTCCCGTCGGCTCGCGTGGCCCGCGAGGCCAGGGCGGACGGCCACCAGATCCGGCCGCCGAGATCGATCGCCAGCGCCGGCACGAGGATCGAGCGGACGACGAAGGTGTCGAGGAGCACCCCGAAGGCGACGACGAAGCCGAGCTCGGTGAGGAAGACGAGCGGCAGCACCGCCAGGGTCGAGAAGGTGCCGGCGAGGACGATCCCGGCCGAGGTGATCACGGCGCCGGTCACGGCGAGGCCGCGCAGCACTCCCTCCCGCGGACTGCTCCGCTTCGTCTCCTCCCGCACGCGCGCCATCAGGAAGATGTTGTAGTCGACTCCGAGCGCGACGAGGAATATGAACGCGAAGAGGGGCAGCGAGGGGTCGCTGCCGGCGAAGTCGAAGATGACGTCGAAGACGACGTAGCCGACGCCGAGCGCGGCGGCGAACGAGAGGATCACGGTCCCGATCAGGATCAGCGGCGCGACCAGCGAGCGGAGCAGGACGATCAGGATCAGCAGGACGACCGCAAGGGCGACGGGCGGGATCAGCTTCGAGTCGTGGGCGGCGGCGACGCGGAGGTCGCGCTCGATCGCCGTCGGGCCGCCGAACAGCACGTCCTCGCCACCGGCCTCCTTGGCCACCGCCCGCAGCTCCGGGATCCGGTCGTAGGTCGAGGTCGCGTAGGGATCGTCGGCGAGGATGACGTCGATCTGCTGGCCCGGCGGCCCGGTGTCGCCGAGGCGGACGTCCTCGACCGAGTCCTGGCTGGCGAGCGCCTGCGCGACCGCCGGCGCCTTCTCCGGGTCGGGGACGATCGCGTAGGCCGGGGCGCTGGCTCCGGCCGGGAACGACTCGCTGAGCAGCTCCTGGCCGCGGACCGATTCGACGTCGTTGCGGAAGCTGCTCGTCTGGGTCAGCCCGGTGTTGATGTTGAACCAACCGAGCGAGAGGACGAGCAGCAGGACCACGGTCCCGATCCAGATCCGCCGCGGCCGCCCGGCGATCCACTCGCCGATCCGCCGCCAGGCACCGTGGGTCTCGTCGGCCTTGTGATCGCCGACGTGGGGGATGAACGGCCAGAACGACCAGCGGCCCGCGATGACCAGCACCGCCGGCAACAGCGTCAGCATCGAGATCATCGCGATCGCGATCCCGGTCGCCCCGATCGGGCCGAGGCCGGAGGTGCCCTCGACGTCGGCCAGCATCAGGCAGAGCAACGCCGAGATCACCGTCAACCCCGAGGCGATGATCGCCGGCCCGGCCCGGCGCAGCGCCTTCGCCATCGCCTCGTGCCGGTCCTCGTGGAGCCGCAGCTCTTCGCGGTAGCGGGCGACGAGCAGCAGCGCGTAGTCGGTGCCGGCCCCGAAGACGAGCACCGGCAGGATTCCGGCCGACTGGCCGTTGACGGTGACGCCGATCTCGGTCAGCCCGTAGCCGACGCCGCGGGTGGCAAGCTCGGCCATGCCGACCGCGAACAGCGGGAAGAACCAGAAGATCGGGCTCCGGTAGACGATCAGCAGCAGCAGGAAGACGATGCTCGCGGTCGCCAGCAGCAGCGTGCCGTTGATCGACTCGAAGACGGTGATCGCATCGGCGGAGAAGCCGGCGCCGCCGGTGACCGCGGTCTCGACGCCGGGCTGGGCGGAGCTCTCGATCTGGTCGCGGGCGCGGTCGACCGGCTCGGTGATCGTGTGCGACTCGCCGTTGGCGCGGATCTGGGCGGTCAGCAGGGCGGCGCTCCCGTCCGGCGACGGCTGCGGCTTCGAGTAGGGACTCGTCCGCCGCGGCAGGTCGGAGTTGAGCGCCTCGCGATCGGACTCGATCCGCGCCAGGTCGGCGTCGGTGAGCCGGCCCTCGCTGCGCTGGTAGACGATCACGAGGGTCAGCAGCTCGTTGCCCTCGATCTCCTCGCTGGCCGCCAGGGCCTTCGTCGACTCGGCGTTGCCGGGGAGAAACGACGACGACTCGTTGCTCTGCGCGTCGTCGAACTTCGCCGGCAGATCACCGCCGACGACGGCGAACGCGATCGCCAGCCAGGCGATCAGGAAGACCCACTTGAGGCGGGGTCCGGCTGGAAGTGTGAGCAGGCTCCGGCGCACGCGGGCGGCCGAGTCTTACAGACCGGGCGGGACCGGCGAGGTCGCGGACGCGCGGCCGCGATCGTCTAACGTCCGCCACTCTCCCAACTCGCGAAGGAAGGCAATCCAGGCATGGCTGAGGCAGGTTTCGGTGGACGTGAGGTAGTGATCGTCGAGGCGGCGCGGCTGCCGGTCGGCCGCGGCCACGAGGAGAAGGGCTACTACAAGGACACCCATCCCTCGACGCTGCTCGCCACCGTCTACGCGGACCTGATCGCCCGGGCCGGAATCGACCCGGCGGAGGTCGGCGACGTCGTCTGCGGCTGCGTTCAGCAGTTCGGCGAGCAGGGGATGAACATCGGCCGCAACGCCTGGCTGCAGGCGGGCCTGCCGGTCGAGGTGCCGGCGACGACCATCGACCGCCAGTGCGGCTCAGCCCAGCAGGGCATCAACTTCGCGGCGGCGCTGATCGCCTCCGGCGTCCACGACGTCGCGATCGGCGGCGGCGTCGAGCACATGGGCCACATCTCGTTCGCCGACGGCTTCGAGGTGATGAAGGAGCACGGCGCCGCGTTCACGCCGGAGCTCCTCGAGCGCTTCGACCTGGTCAACCAGGGGCTGTCGGCGGAGATGATCGCCGATAAGTGGGAGATCCCCCGTTCCGAGCTCGACGAGATCGGCGTCCGCTCCCAGCAGCTCGCCGCCCGCGCGACCGAGGAGGGCCGCTTCGAGCGCGAGATCATCCCGTTCTCGGTCAACGGCGACACCTGGGTGACCGACCAGGGGATCCGGCCCGGCACCGACCTCGAAACGCTGAGCAAGCTCAAGCCGGCCTTCAAGGAGGACGGCAAGATCACCGCCGGCAACAGCTCCCAGGTCTCCGACGGGGCCGCCGCGGTCCTGCTGATGACCGCCGAGAAGGCCGACGAGCTCGGCGTCCGGCCGCGGGCGCGGATCGTCGATCAGACGACCGTCGGCGTCGACCCGGTGATCATGCTGACCGGACCGATCCCGGCCACGCGCAAGCTCCTCGACCGCAACGGCATGAAGATCGACGACATCGACCTGTTCGAGGTCAACGAGGCCTTCGCCTCGGTCCTCGCGGCCTGGCAGCGCGAGCTCGAGCCCGACATGGATCGCGTCAACGTCAACGGCGGCGCGATTGCGCTCGGCCACCCGCTCGGCTCGACCGGCGCCCGGCTGATGACGACGCTCCTGCACGAGCTCGAGCGCTCCGACAAGGAGGTCGGCCTCGTGACGATGTGCTGCGGCGGCGGGCTCGGCACCGGCACCCTGATCCAGCGGGTCTGACGACCCGCCGTCGCGAGCTAAGCGCCCGCTCGGGGGTCCGGCGGGCTCGGGCCGGGACCGCGGGGATCGCCGGTGTGGCGGGCGAGGTCGTTGAGCCGGGCGATCTGCCGGCGGCCCTCGACGTAGGCGGGATCGTCCTCGGGGAGCCGCTCGATCAGCGCCGCGATCCGGTTCCTGATCTGGAGGGCGAAATGAGGCGTCGAGGGGCCGGCGAGGGCGCGGATGTCGTCGGCGGTGGGCCGGTGCGCGGGATCGCGGAGGTCTGCTCGCTCGGCCTCGCTCATCGCGGTCAGCCTACTGGCCGGATCCGCGCCCGCCGGCCGAGCCGCCGGCCGCACCGGACCCGGTCGTGTCCGGTGGCGTCGTCGTCTCGGGCGTCGTCGTGGTCGGGGCACCGCCGAGGTCGCCGAGGTCGGGGATCGTCGTCGACGTGTCAGCGCCGCCGCCCTGACCGCCGCCGGGAACCGTCAGGTCGGGCGGCGTCGTCGCGTTGCTGACCGGGGCCAGCTTCGTGAGCTGGTCGACCTGGGCCTGGAATGGGATCGAGATCGCCTCGCTGTCGCCGATGATCCAGACGTGGTTGAAGACGGCGCGGGTCGGGTCGTCCTCGAAGCCGGGCTGCGTGTCGCTGAGGAAGCTCTCGAGGGCGGGCGGTACCGACGCCGCGGTGTCGGTGAGAAGCAGCGGGCCCGGGCTGCCGCCGGTGGCGGCGAGTGGAGCGGAGGCGACGGCATCGAGCGGCCGGTCGATGTTGGCGATCGCGAAGCCGTGCCCGGGGTCGTTGATGTTCCAGCCGAAGTCGCCGTCGGTGAATCGGGCGAACTCGATCGCGTTGTCGACCGGATCCTCGGCGCCGACCCTGGTCGCGTCGAGCTTCTTCAGGGCCTTGTCCGAGATCGCCGACTCGGGACCGAGCACGAACACCGGCGTGTCGGGGTGGCGGCGGACGACGTTCATCGTCCCCTTCGCGACCTGATCGCCGTCGGCGAACAGGATCGGGTCGCCGGAGCGCGCTGCCCAGGCCGCCGCCGGCATCGCCAGGCTCGAGTCGGTCGAGCTGACGACGAGGATGTGGCCGGGGTCTTTCTCGCCGGTCAGCTTCTCGCGCTCGCCGTCGATCGCGTCGGCGATGTCGGCCGGGTCGCTGCCGGCGACCGGGCTGACCTTCAGGCCGTCGGGCACGGCGACGTCCCCGATCACGTAGGCCTGCGTGCCGGCGGCCTTCTCGAGGCCCTTCGGTGAGAGCGCGGTGAGCGCGTCCGTGGTCTCCTGCGGCACCTCCCCCTGGTTGCTGAGCAGGATCGGAGTCCCGATCGGGGTCGCGACGAGCGGCGCTGCCGCGAGTGCCTGCTGCCAGTTGTCGGCGGGGGCGATCGTCACCGCCGCGGTCGCGCCGACCCCGCCCTGGGTGGGGTAGGTCGCCAGGGCGACGCCTGCCGCGTCGGCGACCGGGTCGGCGCCGCCGACCCGGGTCGTATTGCGGGTCGCCTGCTGCGGGAAGGCGGGACCGGCGTCGGCCGGCTGTCCGGTGCCGGCGATCACCTGAGTCGGCCCCGGAGCGACGTCGTCGCCGGAGTCGTCGAAGACGAGGTAGCCGATGCCGAAGCCGATTCCCGCCAGCGCCAGCAGCGCGATCACCGCGGCGACGCGGCGGGCGGTGTCCGACCACAGCGACGGCGGCAGCGGCGAGGGCAGCGAAGTCATGGGGGCGGGAGTCTTGCGTACTCCGCGGCTGCCGCGCCGAGGCCCTGTAAACTGGTTGACTGACCAGTCAATCAACGGCTCCCGGCGGCCGGCCGGGTCCGCGACCGCCAGGGAGACGACGATGAACTTCGCCCTCAACGACGAGCAGCTCGCCTTCAAGCAGCGCTGCAGGGACTTCGCCCGCGACGTGATCCGGCCGGCGGCGCCGGTCCACGACGCCGATGAGAGCGTTCCCTGGGAGGTGATGAAGGCGGCTCGCGAGCAGGGCCTCAGCGGCCTCGAGGTGATGCAGTACACCGCCTCCGACGCCGACGGCCAGCTCGGCCTGATCCATTCCGAGGAGATGCACTGGGGCTGCGCCGGGATCGCCCTGGCGATCAACGGCTCCGGCCTCGCCGCCGCCGGCGTCGCTGCGTCGGGGACGCCCGAGCAGATCGCCGAGTGGGTGCCGCAGTGCCTCGGCGTCGGCGACGAGATCAAGCTCGGCGCCTACGCGGTGACCGAGCCGCAGGCGGGCTCCGACGTCAAGAGCCTGCGGACGACGGCGCGCCGCGACGGCGACGAGTGGGTCCTGAACGGCACCAAGGTCTTCATCACCAACGGCGGCATCGCCGACGTCAACGTCGTCGTCGCCACCGTCGATCCGAGCCTCGGCCATCGCGGGCAGGCCTCGTTCATCGTCCCCAGGGATACCCCCGGCCTGCGGATGGGCAAGAAGGAGAGCAAGCTCGGCATCCGCGCCTCGCAGACGTCAGAGCTCGTCTTCGAGGACTGCCGGATTCCGGTCGAGTACCTGCTCGGCGGCCTCGACAAGCTCGATCGCAAGCTCGAGCGCGCCCGCTCCGGCGAGAGCAGCGGCCGCGCTTCGAACGCGCTCGCGACGTTCGAGCTGACCCGGCCGATCGTCGGCATCTCGGCGATCGGGATCGCGCAGGCGGCCTACGAGTGGACGCTCGAGTACCTGCTCGGCGACGGTCAGATCTCCGACCCGATCGAGCTCGCGCTCGACGAGAGCTCGACCGCCGGGCGGCCGGCGCTCGAGCGTCAGCACGTCCAGCAGGTCCTCGCCGACGTGGCGACGGAGATCGATGCCGCACGGCTGCTCTGCCAGCGGGCGTCGTGGATGGGCCGCAACGGGGTTCCGCTCGCCGGCGGCCAGGGCTCGATGTCGAAGCTCAAGGCCGGCGACGTGACGATGTGGGCGACGACCCGCCTGATCGATCTCGTCGGTCCGGCGGCGGCCTCCTCGCCGCTCGAGAAGTGGTTCCGCGACGCGAAGATCTTCCAGCTCTTCGAGGGCACCGCCCAGGTCCAGCGTCTGGTCATCTCGCGGATGCAGGTGGCCGAGTACCGCGAGCGCCTCGAGGAGGCGCAGGCGGCGCTCGCGAGCGCCGAGCCGGCCGCCGAGCCGGAGCCGGCGCTCGCCTGAGAAAAGGCGTCCCGCCGGACGCCCCTGCAAGCGCGATTGCGCGCTGCAAAGCCGGTTGCAGCGGCCGACAAACGTGTTAGGGAATGCTCACAAAGGGCGTTCCCGCTGCTACATTGGCGCCCGCCTCCGAGTCCCATGGCAGGCCCGATCCAGGACATGCGCAGCGCCCCCCGCAGGGGCGTGGCGGTCATCGCCGTCGCTCTCGCCGCCCTCGTGGTCGGCCTCGCGCTGGTCGCCCGCGCCCCCGCCGAGGACCTGAACGAGAAGCTCGACGCCAAGCAGTCCGAGCTCGATCAGGCAAAGCAGAAGAAGGGAGTCCTGACGACCGAGATCTCGCGCTACAACGCGCAGATCGACCAGCTCACCGGCGAGGTTGCGGCACTGCGGACACGCGAGGCCGCGGTCCAGCAGGAGCTCGATCAGGCCGAAGCCGAGCTCGCCGCCGAGCAGCACGACCTGCGGATCCTCCGCGAGCGGCTCGACCGGACCGTGAAGGCGCTCGAGGACCGGCTCGTCGACATCTACAAGGCCGACGACCCGACCGCGATCTCGATCGTGCTCGAGTCGGATGGCTTCGACGACGCTCTCGGCCGTTACGAGTACCTGCAGCGGATCCAGGACCGCAACTCCGAGATCGTCGGCCGCGTCCGCGAGCTTCGCGACGACACCCGTGAGACCGTCGACCGCGTCCGGGCCACGCGCGACTCGATCGCCGCCAAGAAGGCCGAGCTCGAGCGGACCCGCCAGGAGCTCGAGGCCCGCGAGGCCCAGCTCGACCGGGCCCGCGGCCGCAGCAGGCAGGCGCTGTCGCGGATCAAGGGCCACGTCGATCACCTCGAGGGCGACGTCAGCGACATCCAGAAGAAGATCCAGGAGAAGCTCGCGGCGGCGAGCGGGGTCTCGGCGCTGCCGGCCGGCCCGATCCAGGGCGGCTCCGCCGGCTTCATCTGGCCCGTCAACGGGCCGGTCGTCTCCGGCTTCGGGATGCGCTGGGGCCGCCCCCACGAAGGCGTCGACATCGCCGTGCCGGCGGGAACGCCGATCCGTGCCGCCAAGGACGGCACGATCGCCTTCGCCGAGAGCGAGGCCGAGAGCGGCGGCTACGGCAACTACACCTGCATCGATCACGGCGGCGGGCTCTCGACCTGCTATGCCCACCAGTCGAGCTTCGCGATCACCTCCGGGTCGGTCCAGCAGGGCGACGTGATCGGCTACGTCGGCTGTACCGGCCACTGCTTCGGCGACCACCTCCACTTCGAGGTCCGGATCAACGGCACGGCCGTCGATCCGATGGGCTACCTCTAGATCTCAGGCAGCGGGCCCCGCTCAGCTGCGGCCGAGCTCGCGGCCGAGCCAACGCAGCGCCGTGACCTGCAGCTCCGGGTCGTGCTGGACGGAGCGGTGATGACCTCCGGGCACGATCAGGACGCGGCGCGGGTCGCCGGCGTGGGTGTAGAGCTCCTCCGACCACTCGCTCGGCACCTGCTCGTCGCCGCGGGCATGGAGGAGGACGAGCGGCTTCGGCGCGATCTGGGAGACGGCATCGCGAAGGTCGTGCTCGCCGAGCCAGGCATCGAGCGCGGCGACGTCGGCGCGCATCTCGAACCGACCTTCGCGGAGGCCGCGGCGCAGCCCCTCCTCCGACGCCGGGCAGATCGCGATCACGCCGGCGATCGACGGGTCGGTCGCCGCCGCGTGGATCGCCAGCCAGCCGCCCATGCTCGAACCGCGGGCGCAGACGCAGCCTTCGTCGACCCCGTCGACGGAGCCGAGCAGGGCCGCCATCCGGCCGACGTCGGCGAGCGCCGCCGGTGCCATCTCGTCGCTGCTGTCGCCGTGGCCGCGCTGGTCGTAGCTGACGGCGGCCCAGCCGTTCGCGGCGCAGAGCCGCCCGAAGTCGGCGTGGTTCTCCTTCGCCGATCCGGCGCCGTGAACGATCACCATCCCCGGCCAGGGACCGGCGCCGCTCGGCAGCCACATCCAGTAGGGCCGGCCCTCGTGGATGCCGCTGCGATCGGGGGGATCGGGAGTTGCCAGCCGCACCGCTGCCAACCCTAGTCCGGAAGCGCATGTGAGAATGCGGCCGATGAGCCGCAGCATCGCGACAGCCACCGGCGGTCCCGTGACCGGATCGCCCGTCTATCCGCTCGGCAGCGCGGTCAGCGACGAGGGACACCTGATCGTCGGCGGCTGCGATGTCGTCGACGTCGCCCGCGAGTTCGGGACGCCGGCCTACCTCTACGCCTCCGACGACATTCGCGCCCGTGCCCGGACCTTCACCGGCGCGCTGCGCGCTCGCGGCGTCGACTTCGAGGTCCTCTACGCGAGTAAGGCGGCGCCGATCACTGCCGTCTACCGGATCTGCCGGGAGGAGGGCCTCAGCGTCGACATCGCCTCCGGCGGCGAGCTGCACATGGCGCTTGCGGCCGGCTTTGACCCGGCGCGGATCTACATGCACGGCAACAACAAGTCAGCCGCCGAGCTGCGGATGGCCTTCGCGGCGGGTATCGGCTTCATCGTCGTCGACTCGCTCGACGAGATCGCCCGCGCCGACTGGCTCGCCGACCGCGACCAGGACGTGCTGATCCGGCTCACGCCGGGGATCACCGCCTCCACCCACTCCTACGTCCAGACCGGTCAGATCGACTCCAAGTTCGGCTTCGCGATCGAGGGCGGGCAGGCCGAAGCGGCGGTCGCGGCGGTCAACTCGTCCCGCCATCTCCGCCTCGCCGGCTTTCACGCCCACATCGGCTCGCAGATCTACGAGCTCGACCCGTACGTCCATGCGATCGAGCTGATGGCCGAGTTCTGCCGCCCCCACCACCCCCGGGTGATGAACGTCGGCGGCGGGCTCGGCATCGCCTACACGGGGTCGGACCGGCCGCCCTCGATCGAGCGCTACGTCGATCTCAAGGTCGATGCGCTCGAGCGCTGCTTCGACCCGCTGCCGAAGGTCTTGCTCGAGCCGGGCCGCTCGCTGGTCGGCAACGCCGGGGTGACCGTCTACACGGTCGGCACCGTCAAGGAGATCCCCGGCGTTCGCACCTACGTCGCGGTCGACGGCGGCATGTCGGACAACCTCCGGCCGATGCTCTACGGCTCCCGCTACGAGGCGCTGATCGCGAACCGCGCCGATGCGGCCGCGACGGTGACGAGCACGGTCGCGGGCAAGCACTGCGAGTCCGGCGACATCCTCGTCCGCGACGTCGCGCTCGCCGACCCGCGGCCCGGCGACCTGCTGGTTACGCCGGCGACCGGGGCCTACGGCTACGCGATGGCCAACAACTACAACGGGATTCCCCGCCCCCCGGTGGTCCTCTGCGCCGACGGGCAGGCGAGCCTGGCGGTGCGGCGCGAGACCTACGGCGACCTCGTCTCCAGAGATGTCTGAGCCACCTGCGATCACGCGGATCGGGCTGCTCGGCCTCGGCACTGTCGGCAGTGCCTTCCACGAGCTCGTCTCCACGCGGGCGGACGCGGTCGCGACCGCGTCCGGGATCCGCCCCGAGATCAGCGGCGTCCTCCGCCGCAGCTCGGGCGACTTCGAGGAGATCCTCGCCGGCTCCGACCTGATCGTCGAGCTGATCGGCGGCATCGATCCGGCCCGCGACTACGTGCTGGCGGCGCTGCGGGCGGGCAAGCCGGTCGTCACCGCCAACAAGCAGCTCGTCGCGCAGTGCGGTGACGAGCTCTTCGAGGCGGCGCGTGCCAACGGCGTCCAGATCCGCTACGAGGCCGCGGTCGCCGGCGCGGTGCCGGTGATCCGCGTCGTCCAGGAGGGTCACGGCGTCCTCCCGATCGAGCGGATCTCGGGGATCGTCAACGGGACCACCAACTTCATCCTCAGCGAGATGGCCGGCACCGGCGCCACCTACGAGGACGTCCTCGCCCGCGCCCAGGAGCTCGGCTACGCGGAAGCCGATCCGACCGACGACGTCAACGGCGCCGACGCCGCGGCGAAGATGGCGATCCTCGCCCGGCTCGCGTTCGACACCCGGGTCGGGCTCGAGGACGTCTCCTTCGAGGGGATCACCGGGATCCGCCCCGATGACCTCGCCTACGCGAAGGAGCTCGGGCTGTCGCTGAAGCTGCTCGGCGTCGCCGAGAAGCACGGGGCCGCGATCAGCGTCCGGGTCTTCCCGTGCTTCCTCTACCGCGGCCATCCGCTCGCCCCGGTCGAGGGCCCCTTCAACGCCGTCACGCTCGAGGGCCCGACGATCAGCGAGATCACGATCTCGGGGCCCGGGGCCGGCGGGATCGAAACCGCCTCCGCCGTCCTTGCCGATGTCTCGTCGATCCTCTCCGGGGAGGCGCCGGTCCACTTCGCCGATCGCCGCCTCGAGATCCTCGACGACCTCGAGTCGTCGTTCTACCTCCACCTCGAAGTCGCCGACGAACCCGGGGTCCTGGCCCGGATCGCCGACGTGATCGGCCGCAACGGGATCTCCGTCAAGAGCGTCGTTCAGCGCGGCACCGGCCGCGAGGCGAGCCTCGTGATGGTCACCCACCGGGCCGCCGAGCGCGACTTCTACGCGGCGCTCGAGCAGATCTCCGACCTCGACTTCCTCGGCGCCGCCCCGCGGGCGATCCGGGTGATCGAGAAGGAGTACTCGTGAGCGGACTGATCGAGCGGTACCGCGAGCGGCTGCCGATCGGACCAGACGACCCAATCGTCACCCTCGACGAAGGCGGCACGCCGCTGCTCCCGGCGCCGGTGCTCTCCGAGCGCGTCGGGGCCCGCGTCTTCCTCAAGGTCGAGGGCGCCAACCCGACCGGCTCGTTCAAGGACCGGGGGATGACGGTCGCGGTCTCGCGCGCGGTCGCCGACGGCGCCGAGGCGGTCATCTGCGCCTCGACCGGCAACACCGCGGCGAGCGCCGCCGCCTACGCGGCCCGGGCCGGGCTGCGCGGCGCCGTGATCGTTCCCGAGGGCAAGATCGCGATCGGCAAGCTCGCCCAGGCGCTGATCCACGGCGCCCGCGTCATCGCCCTCCGCGGCAACTTCGACGATGCCCTGCGGATCGTCCGCGAGCTCGCCGAGCGGCATCCGATCGAGCTCGTCAACTCGGTCAACCCGCACCGGATCGAGGGTCAGAAGACATCGTCGTTCGAGATCTGCGACGAGCTCGGCGGGCCCCCCGACGCGCTCGCGATCCCGGTCGGCAACGCCGGCAACATCACCGCCTACCGGCGCGGCTTCGACGAGTACTGCGAGCGGCTGCCGATGCTGCTCGGCTTCCAGGCGGCCGGGGCGGCGCCGCTCGTCCTCGGCCATCCGGTCGAATCGCCGGAGACGGTGGCCTCGGCGATCCGGATCGGCAACCCGGCCCGCTGGGAGGAGGCGATGGACGCGGTCACCTCGTCGCGGGGCCGGATCGCGGCCGTCGAGGACGAGCAGATCCTCGACGCCTACCGGCTCCTCGCCGCCGGCGAAGGCGTGTTCTGCGAGCCCGCCTCGGCGGCCTCGGTCGCCGGCCTGCTCGCGCACGGGCTGCCGGTGGGTCGGGACGGGAGGACGGTGGAGACGGTCGTCTGCGTGCTCACCGGACACGGCCTCAAGGACCCCGACACCGCGCTCGGCAAGGCGCCCGCGGTGATCGGCTGCGAGCCCGATCTCGCTGCCGTCGAGCGGATCGTCTTCGCCGACTGAGTCGTTCCGGCGCCGTCTGCCGCGGTCAAGGATCGGCGCTCCGGAGCCGATAGCCGAGACGTGGGCGGGGCCTTCGGGCCCCGGGATCGTCGAGAGGACCTGATGGACATAGCGCACGGCTTCGAGATCGCGATCGTCGCGGCGCTCTCGGCTGCCCTCGTCACGATCCTGCTCGTCCGCCGCGGCGGCCGGCGCGAGCAGCGCTACCTGAAGCTCCTCGATCAGCTCCCGAACCTGACGATCGTCCTGATCGACCGCGACCTCCGTGTCCGGTCCGCTTACGGGGAGGGCCGGACGCTCGATGGCGAGGAGGTCGTCGGCCGCCGCGTCGAGGACCTGCTGCCGGGCACGCCGGAGACGGCGGCGCTGATCGACAACTACCGCGCCGGGCTTGCCGGCGAGGAGCGCCGGCTCGAGTACCCGGCCCAGTACAGCGACCAGTCCTACTCGGTCCGGACCGCGCCGCTCCGCGAAGGGCGCCAGACCGTCGGGGTCGTCGCCGTCTTCGAGAACGTCAGCCAGCAGCGTGAGCTCTCCCAACAGGCGGCACAGCGGGAGGTGATCCTCGACCTGATGAACGAGGCGTACGTCTCGACCGATTCCGCCGGCGTCGTCACCGGCTGGAACCGGGCCGCCGAGACGACGTTCGGATACGCCGCCGGCGAGGCTATCGGCCGAGCGCTGACGGACCTGATCGTGCCGCCCGAGGACCGCGACGAGTTCCGGGCGATCCTCTCGCGCTCGTGGCCGGGGATCCCCGAGACCGGCCGGTTCGAGATCCGCACCGAGCGGACCGCCCGCGCCAAGGACGGGCGCGTCTTCCCGGTCGAGCTCGCCGCGACGATCGCCGAGGTCGATGGCGAGACGGTCGTCCACGGGCTCATGCACGACATCACCGACCGCAAGGCGTCCGAGGCCGAGCTGCAGGCGCACGCCGACGACTTCGCCGCCCTCGCCGAGGCGGTCGGCGAGCTCGCCCGCAGCACCGTCGCCAGCGCCGCCCGCGAGACGATCTGCCGGGCCGCGATGCGACTCGCCGGAGCCGACGCGGCAGCGTTGATCGAAGCCGATCCGTCCGGAACCGGCCTGCGGACGACGGCCTCCGAGGGGATCGACATCGTCGGCGAGTTCGTCCAGTTCACCGAGCCGGCCGGCTCGGTCCGGGCGTTCAGCAGCCGCGAGCCGTTCTTCGTCGCCGACGTGGCCGTCGAGGAGACAGTGAGCCGCTCGTTCTTCCGCGGTCGCGACTTCGTGTCCGTCTACTGGGTCCCGGTCCTCGACGACGGGCAGGCGCTCGGCGTGATCACGATCGGCTGGCACCGGCAGGTCGAGGCGCCGGCGGAGCGGCTCGAGCGGCTGATGTCGCTGATCGCCGCCGAGGCCGCCGTCGCGATCGAGAGGGCGGCGCTGCTCGACCGCCTCGAGCGGATGGCGCACACCGACGACCTGACCGGCCTGATCAACCGCCGGGCCTGGGACCACGAGCTCGAGCGCGAGATCGGCCGCGCCCGCCGGACCGGATCACCGCTGGCGGTCGCGATGCTCGACCTCGACCTCTTCAAGGAATACAACGACCGCCACGGCCACCAGGCGGGCGACCGGGTCCTGCGCGAGGCGGCCAGCGCCTGGCGTACGGTCCTTCGCGACACCGATCTGCTCGCCCGCTACGGCGGCGAGGAGTTCGCCGTCGCGCTCCCCGGATGCGACCTCGAGCATGCCGGCTTCCTCGTCGACCGCCTTCGCGAAGTGACCCCCGCAGGGCAGTCGTGCTCGGCGGGCCTCGCGTTCTGGGACGGCGAGGAAGTCGCCGACCGGCTCCTCGGTCGAGCCGATACGGCGCTCTACGAGGCCAAGCAGAGGGGCCGCGACCGCACGGTCGTGGCGTAGGCGTGGATGCCACCTCACTGCAATTTCGTTCCACCTCCAGCGCACTCCGCCACACGGGGGCGTTGATCCGTTTGCTGCCGCGGGACACCCTCGGCGGATGAGCACGCTGCGCACGATCCGGGCCGAGCTGCTCGACGTCATCGCCCCGCCGCACTGCCTCTGCTGCCGCTCGCCGCTGTTGCGGGCGCCGGCGGGCCCGGCGCTCTGCACGGGCTGCATCGCAGCGATCGAGCGCTCGTCCGGCCGCCTTCTCCGCGCCGACGCGCTCGACGGCAGTTTCGCTCCGCTCGCCTACGAGGGCGTCGGCCGGCAGCTCGTTACGGCGCTGAAGTTCGCCCGCCTCCTCGACGTCGCCGAACTCGGTGCGGCGCTGATCGCCGAGCGGGCGCCGGCCGGCTGGCTCGAGGCGACGATCGTCCCGGTGCCGGCATCGCCGGGACGGGCGCTCCGGCGCGGGTTCGACCCGGCCTGGGAGATCGCCGCGGCGCTGACCCGCCTGACCGGCGCCGCTGCCGCTCCGGTGCTGCGCCGGCGCGACCGGCGGCGGCAGCGGGGCGGGACGCGGAGCCGCCGGCTCGGCCGCCCTCCCCGGATCGCCGCCGTGGCGACGGCTCCGGCCGAGGTCCTGCTCGTCGACGACGTCGTCACGACCGGCGCCACCGTCGATGCCTGCGCGCGGGCCCTCCGCGGCGCCGGCGCAAGGCGGGTCAACGCGGTCGCGATCGCGGCGGTGCATCGGCGCTGAGGCTTTGCCGATTCGGGACGCGACCCATAGGATGAGCGCGGACGGAGCCGATAGAGAGGAGCAACCGTGGAGATCGAGATCGTCGGACGCGGCTACGAGGTCGACGACGAGGACCGCGAGAGCATCCGCAAGCGTTTCGACCGCGTCGGCCGCCAGGTCTCCGAGCACGCCCGCCTCGAGGTGGTCCTCCGCGAGGAGGCCAACCCCGCGATCGCCGAGAAGTACGTCGCCGAGGCGACGCTGCGGCTGAAGCGCGCGACGCTGCGCGCCGAGGAGCGGTCGGAGAGGATGGACCACTCGATCAAGGAGGTCTCCCTCGACATCCGCCGCCAGGTCAAGCGCCATCGTGAGCTCCGCCGCAAGCGGACGACGACGCGGCGGCTGATGTCGCGGATGCGCAACGGCGAGGCCTGAGGCGCGGCGGGCGCCGCTCCGCACGCCGCCTCGAACCGTGCGGAAGCGGATCCGGGGTTCGGTACTCTGAGCCCGATGGCACGGGGCCTGATAGACCGCGCGCTGCGGCTCGGCGAGTCGAAGCAGTTCCGCGATTACGAGAAGCGGGTCGAGGCGATCAACCGCTTCGAGCCGGAGATGGAGCTGCTCGAGGACGCCGAGATCCGCGAGACCGCCGATGAGCTGCGCGAGCGCGTCCGCGAAGGCGGCGAATCGCTCGACGACGTCCTGCCCGAGGCGTTCGCGCTCTGTCGCGAGGCGAGCCGGCGGACGCTGGGCCAGCGCCATTACGACGTCCAGCTGATCGGCGGCATGGTCCTGCACTCCGGGGCGATCGCCGAGATGAGGACCGGCGAGGGCAAGACGCTGACCGCGACGCTCGCGGTCTTCCTCAACACGCTCGCGGGAGACAGCGTCCACGTCATCACCGTCAACGACTACCTCGCCCGTCGCGACGCCGAGTGGATGAGCCCGATCTACGACGCGCTCGGGGTCACCGTCGGAGTCCTCCAGGACAACGATCTCCCCGACCACGGCGACCGCCGCCACGCGTCCTACGCGGCCGACGTCACCTATGGGACCAACTCCGAGTTCGGCTTCGATTACCTGCGCGACAACATGGCGCCGAGCCTCGACCGCTGCTTCCAGCGCGAGCGCCCCTTCGGGATCGTCGACGAGGTCGACAACATCCTCATCGACGAGGCGCGGACGCCGCTGATCATCTCCGGCTCCCCCGAGGCGGCCGCGGACCTCTACTACACGTTCGCGCGGCTCGCGAAGGGCCTCGAGGGCGTCGAGACGAAGCCGAAGCTGAAGGCGCTCGGCGAGTCCAAGGACACCTCGCAGGCCGACTACGACTACGAGTACGACGAGAAGCACAAGACGGTCGCGCCGACCGAGCGCGGCGTCGAGAAGGCCGAGAAGTTCCTCGGCGTCGAGAACCTCTACCTGTCCGAGCACGGGACCCTCGTCAACCACCTGGTCCAGTCGCTGAAGGCGGAGTCGCTGTACCGCCGCGACAAGGACTACGCGGTGGTCGACGGCGAGGTGATGATCATCGACGAGCACACCGGTCGGATCCTCGAGGGACGGCGCTGGTCGGAGGGCCTCCACCAGGCCGTCGAGGCGAAGGAGGGCCTGGCGATCCGCGAGGAGAACCAGACGCTCGCGACGATCACCCTGCAGAACTACTTCCGCATGTACGACAAGCTCAGCGGCATGACCGGCACCGCCCTCACCGAGGCGACCGAGTTCATGAAGATCTACAAGATGCCGGTCGTCGAGATCCCGACCAACCGCGACATGATCCGCGATGACGCCAACGACCAGATCTACAAGACCAAGGACGGTAAGTGGAAGGCGGTCGTCAACGAGATCGTCAAGCGTCACGAGACCGGACAGCCGACCCTCGTCGGCACCGTCTCGGTCGAGGTCTCGGAGATGCTCTCGAAGCAGTTCACCAACCGCGGCATCAAGCACGAAGTCCTGAACGCGAAGCCGGAGTACGCGGAGCGGGAGGGCGAGACGGTCGCTCAGGCGGGCCGGCTCGGCGCCGTCACGATCGCGACGAACATGGCCGGTCGCGGCGTCGACATCAAGCTCGGCGGCGACCCCGAGATGCTCGCCGAGGGCGAGCTCCGCAAGCTCGGGGTCAAAAAGGACGACCCCAACTACGAGGAGGAGCTCGAGGCTCTGATGCCGGCGCTCGAGGCGCGGTGCACCGAGGAGGGGGAGAAGGTGCGCGAGGCGGGCGGCCTCTTCATCTGCGGCACCGAGCGCCACGAGTCGCGGCGGATCGACAACCAGCTCCGCGGCCGCGCCGGCCGCCAGGGCGACCCCGGCGCCTCACTCTTCTTCCTCTCCGCCCAGGACGACCTGGTCCGCCTCTTCGCCGGCGACCGGATCTACAGGATCCTCGACCGCCTCGGCCCGACCGACGACGAGGGCGAGGAGTACCCGCTCGAGGCGAAGATGCTCAGCAAGCAGATCGAGAACGCGCAGAAGAAGGTCGAGGAGCAGAACTACCTGAGCCGGAAGCGCGTCCTCGAGTACGACGACGTCATGAACGAGCAGCGCCGCGTCGTCTACAAGTACCGGCGTGAGGTTCTCGAAGGGCGCGACATGGGCGACGTCGCGCGCGAGCAGATCGGCGGCGTCGTCGCCAACAAGGTCGGCGACTACACCGCCTCCGACGTCTTCGAGGAGTGGGACCTCGACGGTCTCGAGACCCAGCTCGGCACGCTCTGGCCGGTCTCGGTCGATCTCGCCGAGCTCGACCCGCAGACCTCGAGCCGCGAGCAGGTCACCGAGCTGCTCACCGAGGACGTTCTCGCCGCCTACGACGAGCGCGAGGAGGAGTTCGGCGAGGAGCTGATGCGGGCGCTCGAGCGCCACATCCTCCTTCAGATCATCGACACCCGCTGGAAGGAGCACCTGGCGGAGATGGACTATCTCCGCGAGGGCATCCACCTGCGCGGCTTCGCCCAGATCGATCCCCTCGTCGCTTACAAGAACGAGGGCTACATCATGTTCCAGGCCCTCATGGACTCGATCTGGGAGGAGTTCGCCAGGTTGATCTTCCACGTCGACGTCGAGATCGAGCCGGCCGCCGTCGACGACACGTTCGGCCCCGAGGATGCCCCCTCCGACGTCAATTACTCCGGCGGGACCGCTGCCGACCAGCCCTCGGCGCTAGCCGAGGCGCGCGCGGCAGCGGGCAGCGCGGCGGCGGCGACCGCCACGGCCCCGGCTGCCGCCGCCGCGGCGGCCGCGGGCGGCAACGGCGCCGGCAACGGCGGCACCAACCCGGCGACGGTCGTCAAGGGCGAGGACGAGAAGATCGGCCGCAACGACCCCTGCTGGTGCGGGAGCGGCAAGAAGTACAAGAAGTGCCACGGCGCCTGACGGGCCGGGAGGCGTCGGCTCGGCGTCATCGGTCGGCCCACGGCCCACTTCGGCCGCTTCGCCTCCCTCTTCCTTGATCTGACGCCTTCCGACCTCGTCAGGATCGTCCGCGCGCGTCGTCGCCAGCGTTCGGCGGATTTCGGCTCAGGGAGTGCCGCTAGCTGTCGAACGGTGCGCGTGAGGAGCCGGATCCGGTCAAGGCAAGGAGCCTCTGGCCGGTCTGATCTGCCCGGTGCTTCACCTGATCCCGGGTGAAGTGAACGATCCGCCACCCGGCCAGCGAGAGGATCTGATCGCGGTCGGCGTCCGACTCGCCGGCGTTCCGGCCACCGTGCCACCGCCACGAGTCGACTTCCACGATCAGGTTCATTTCCGGCCAGCAGAAGTCGGCGTAGAAGAGTCGCCCGCCCGTCCTGATCGGATGGTTGACGAGCGGCAGGGAAACCCCAAAGCGCCGGCAGATGCTGAACATCCGCCGTTCGTTGACCGAGCGCGTTTCGACTGGGTCGTCGGTGATCAGCCTCTCGAGCTTGTGGATCCCGGGTTGTCCGCGACGCTCCGCGACCAACTCATCGAGCCGACGGCGATTGAGAATCCGCTTCGAGTCGGCGGCCATCAAAAGATCCTCGAGCCCCATCTCGTCGGCGGCGGCCGCGCAGTCGACGACCGTCCGGACCGCCGTCGTGCAGGGGACCCCGTTCAGGATCATCCTGTCGCAGGCCGCGATCTCGCGCCGGTGGACGGTGATGCCGCGCAGCGACCGGCCGGCTCCGCCCGGGTTGGTGATGTGGATGGTTCCTGCGATTTGCTCGGCGATGGCGAGATGGTGCGCCGCCGAGAAGTCGCTGAGGGACGAGCCGGGCCCGCAGGCCAGCACCGCAGCCAGATAGCGTTGCCACACGCTGAGCGGAGGAGGATGGACGCAGAAGACGCCGCGGTGCACCCGGTGCAGCCGCCCGCGGGCGACCCGGGAACGCACCCCGCGAGCGCTGAGACCGGCCTCGCGCAGCTCGGCGAGGGTGATCAGGTGAAGCTGCCGCCCGGCGCGCGCGGCGATGGTCGGATCGACACGTCGATTGGTCGATTGCGGTGCTCGGTGAGCCGTTCGGTGCCAATCGCCGCCGGCCATGCTCTTGATGCTGAACGGGAGCGACGCGCACGTGGCGCCGCGAAAGTGACAATAAGTCGCGATGCTGAACCGAAAGCCGCACAAGCGCGACAACTGGACGGACCGAGTTAGGATCGCCGACCCCGATCGGGGGTTTCCGGTGTTCGTAGCTGACGCACTCGAGAGAAAGGCCCAAGTGAAGAGACTCGCAACCGCACCCCGGGCGATCGCACTCATCGCGACCGTCCTTGCCGCCGCCGCCCTCGCGGCGCCGGCCGGTGCCGCCGCAGGCGGGACCGCCGACACGGTGACGATCTCCGGCCGCGCCTACAGCTTCAACCACATGAGCACCTTCCTCGAGGGGGCGGTGATCAAGGTTCGCGAGATCCCCGGCATCAGCGCGACGACCGACGCCAACGGCGACTACACGCTCGACGTGCCCGACGACACGAACGTGACGCCGTACATCGATCCGCCCGACGGCTGGAACGAGATCGACCTGCAGACGTTCCACACCCGCGGGGAGGACATCGAGAACGCCAACTTCCAGACCCCGGCCGACCTCGAGTACAACGCGCTGGCGGCGATCCTCTCGGTGCCGATCGACGAGCAGACCGGGCGCCCGTCGCAGTGCGTGATCGTCACCACTGCCTCGGCGCGAAACGTGCGCGGCGTCGACTACGAGACCTTCCGCGACCGGACCCCGCACGGCGTTCCCGGCGCGACCTCGACCGAGTCGCCGGCGCTCGACGGGCCGATCTACTTCAACGAGAACGTGATCCCGGACCCGTCGAAGACCGAGACCTCGGAGGACGGCGGGATCATCTGGAAGGTCGTCCCCGCCGGCACCTACCGGATCGAGACGACCAGCCCCGACACCCGCTTTGCGAGCTTCCTCGTGACCTGCAAGGACGGACGGATCGTCAACGCCAACCCGCCCTGGGGCGCCTACGAGCTCGCCGGCGACGAGCAGCCGCTCGGCGCGAGCATCGTCGCCGCCTCGGTGACCGGGACCGACGTCCGGCGGGCCGGCGGGCAGCGCAAGGTCACCGTGACCGTCGACGCCGGCGAGGCGACCCGCGTCAACGCGGTGCTCCGCAAGAACGGCAAGCGGGTCGGCCACGAGCGCGTCGACATCGGCGCCGGCACGAAGAAGGTGAAGGTGGCGGTCCGGCGGAAGGCGGGCAAGGGCACGGCGACGCTGAGCGTCCGCCTCCGCGACGCCGCCAAGGAGCGGGTCGAGAGCGACCGCCGGGTCGTCCTGCCGCGCCGCTGATCCTCACTCGCCGGACGCGGCGCCCTCGGCGTCGGGCTCGGCGGCGTGGGCGAGCAGCGTCTCGATCGGCACGACCTCGAGCGCCCGCTCGTGCGTTGCCGCGAGGACGACGCCGGGCGCGCAGCCGGCCCGCTCCGCTTCGAGCCAGCGGGCGGCGCAGACGCACCAGCGGTCGCCGGGCTCCAGGCCCGGGAAGCCGAAGTGCGGCGCCGGCGCCGAGAGGTCGTTGCCGGCTAGCCGGCTGAAGCGGAGGAACTCCGCGGTCACGATCGCGCAGACGGTGTGGCTGCCGGCGTCCTCCGGCCCGGTGGCGCAGCAGCCGTCGCGGTAGAAGCCGGTCAGCGGCTCGGCCGAGCATTCCTGCAGCTCGCCGCCGACCACGTTGATGTCCGCGACCCGGCTCATGCACGGATTGTCCAGCCTCGCCGGATCCTCTGCTGCGCGTCCGGTCCGGCCGGCGCGGCGTGGATACACTCGCCGCCGATGAGCGAGGCGCCCGAGATCAACGCCCGCATCGCGGAGGTCCGCGAGCAGCTCACCCTGCTCCGGGACTACCTTTGACCCCGACAAGCTCCAGGCAGAGGTAGCGCGGCTCGAGGGAGAGATGCAGGCGCCGGGCTTCTGGGACGACCAGGAGCGGGCGGCCGGGGTCTCCGCCGAGCACACGCGCGCGAAGCGCAAGATCGACCTCTGGGAGGGCCTGTCCGCCGACGTCGCCGATCTCGGCGACCTCGCCGAGATGGCGGCCGAGGACGCCGAGATGGCCGCCGAGCTCGAAACCCAGCTCGACTCGATCGAGGCCCGGCTGGCCGAGCTCGAGGAGCAGCGGCTGTTCAGCGGCGAGCACGACGCCGGCGACGCGGTCGTCACCATCCGCTCCGGAGCAGGCGGCACCGACTCCCAGGACTGGGCCGAGATGCTGCTGCGGATGTACCTGCGCTGGGCCGAGTCACGCGGGTTCGACGTCGAGATGAAGGAGGCATCCGAGGGGGAGGAGGCGGGGCTGAAGTCAGCGACGTTCATCGTCCACGGCGAGAACGCCTACGGCCTGTTCGCGGCCGAGCGCGGCGTCCACCGGCTCGTCCGGATCTCTCCGTTCGACTCGCAGTCGCGCCGCCACACGGCCTTCGCCCAGCTCGACGTCGCGCCGCTCGTCTCCGACGACGTCGACGTCGAGCTCGACGACGCCGACATCCGCGTCGACACCTACCGCGCCTCCGGGGCCGGCGGCCAGCACGTCAACAAGACCGACTCGGCCGTGCGGCTCACCCACATCCCGACCGGGATCGTCGTCCAGTGCCAGAACGAGCGCTCGCAGACCCAGAACAAGGCGACGGCGATGCAGATGCTCCGGGCCCGCCTGATCGCCGAGGAGGAGCGCAAGCGCGAGGAGGAGATGGCGGCGGCCCGCGGCGAGCAGAAGGCGGTCGAATGGGGCTCGCAGATCCGCAGCTACACCCTCCACCCGACGACGCGGGTCAAGGACCACCGGACCAATCACGAGGTCGGCGACGCCCAGCGCGTCCTCGACGGCGACCTCGACGGCTTCATCCGCGAATACCTGCTGCAGAGCGCCGCCGGCACGACCGCATCGACGTCGTGACATCAGGCCGGGAGGACCTCGAATCGCTGGTCGCAGCGGCGCTCGCCGAGGACCTCGGCGCCGGTGACGTCACCACCGACGCGACCGTGCCCGCCGACGCCCGCGCCCGCGCCCGGATCGTCCAGAAGCAGCCCGGGGTCGTCTTCGGCCTCGATGCCGCCGCCGAGGCCTTCCGGCAGACCGGCGCCGGCGGTCTCGACAAGCTGATCGTCGAGGGCACCTGGACCGAGCAGGTGCCGCGCCAGGTCGCGTTGCTCGCCGGCCCCGCTCGGGCGCTGCTCGCCGGCGAGCGGGTCGCTCTCAACCTGCTCGGCCACCTGTCCGGCGTCGCAACGCTGACCGCGCGATTCGTCGAGGCGGCACGGGCAGGAGGTGGCCGCGCGGTCGTTCTCGACACCCGGAAGACGACGCCGCTGCTGCGCAGGCTCGAGAAGGCGGCCGTCCGCGCCGGCGGTGGTCAGAACCACCGGATGGGCCTCGACGACGCGATCCTGATCAAGGAGAACCACATCGCCCTCGCCGCCGGCCTCGCCGATGCGGTCGCCCGCGCCCGCAGCGCTCATCCCGGTTTGCCGGTCGAGGTCGAATGCCGGAATTCCGCCGAGGTCGATGCCGCGCTCGCCGCCGGTGCCGACCGCCTGCTCCTCGACAACATGGACCTCGACGGCCTCCGCGCTGCCGTCGCCGCCCGCGATCGGGCCGGGTCGGGGGCGAGGCTCGAGGCCTCCGGCGGCGTCGGCCTCGACACCATCGGAGCGACCTCGGCAACCGGCGTCGACTTCATCTCGGTCGGCGCGCTCACCCATTCGGCACCGGCCCTGGACCTCTCGATGCTGCTCGAGGCGTAGCTACTTGAGAAGCCGCGACAGTCGGCGGTCGGCGAGCACCTTGCCGCCGGTCTGCTCGTTCGGGCAGTAGCAGGTGATCCGCTCCGAGTAGTGGATCGCGGCGATCGTGTCGCCGCAGCGCGGGCAGGGTTCGCCCTCGCGGCGGTGGACGCGGAGCGGCATCGGCATCTTGTCGGGGATCGAGTCGCCGATCACCTCCTCGTAGTGGTCGATCGCGTCGCCGAGGACGTGGAGGGCGGCGTGGAGGGCGACGATCTCGTCGTCGCTCAGCTCCGATCCCTTCTTGAAGGGCGAGAGCTTCGCCTCCCAGAGGATCTCGTCCACCCAGGAGCGGCCGATGCCGGCGACGACCCGCTGGTCGCGGAGCAGCGGGTGGAGGTGCCGCGGCTGGTCGAGCGCCTCGGCGAGGACGTCGCGGGAGGGCGCCGGCCACGCCTCGGGGCCGAGCGTCGCGACCATCTCCTCGCCGTCGAGATCGCCGGCCTCGAGCAGCTTCGCCCAGGCGCGCTGCTTCGTCCCGAACTCGCGGAGCCGGAGCTCGCGGCCGTCGGTGAGCCGGATCAGCACCCTGGAGGCGCGATCGCGGAGGGAGGCGCGCTTGTCGAAGACCTGCAGCCGACCCGCGGACATCATGTGGACGAGGAGGACGAGCTCGCGCGCGGCGCCGAACCCGACGACCGGCATCTTCCCGATCCGGCGGACGCCGTGAACCGGCTTGCCGACGAGCGCGTCGAGGGGCGGCTTGACGCTCTTCATTGCGACCATTCCCGGCGCCAGCGCCGACTCGACCTCGGCGCCCTCCAGGGCGCGCTCGATCCGTCGCACAGCGATCTCGACCTCGGGCAGCTCCGGCACCGGCCCAGCGTAGATGAGGAGCCCTGACCGCTAGAATGCAACGCAGTCATTCGCCCGTCCGTGCTCGTGCTCGGCTCGCGAACATCAAGGATCAGGCCGCCCCAGAGGGGCGGGAGGTGCCGATGCAGGAACTCCCGACCATCCAAGGACCATCCGCCGCCGTCCCCGGCTCGTCAGGAGGGCTCAGCCCCGCCGAGATCGCCGAGCTGAGCGCCGAGGTCAAGGAGCTCGCCGTCCAGCGCGACGCGGTGATCCTCGCCCACAACTACGAGCTGCCGGAGCTGCAGGACCTGGCCGACTACGTCGGCGACTCGCTCGGGCTGTCGCGCGCCGCTGCCGCGACCGAGGCCGCGGTGATCGCCTTCTGCGGCGTCCACTTCATGGCCGAGACGGCGTCCGTGCTGTCGCCGGAGAAGACCGTCCTGATCCCGGACCTGAACGCCGGCTGCTCGCTCGCCGACTCGATCACGGCCGATCAGCTTCGCGCCTGGAAGGCGGAGCATCCCGGCGCCGTCGTCGTCATGTACGTCAACACGTCGGCCGAGGTCAAGGCCGAGACCGACTACTGCTGCACCTCGTCGAACGCCGTCGACGTCGTCGATCACATCTGGCAGGAGCACGGGCCGGAGACGGAGATCCTGTTCGGTCCCGACATGTGGCTCGGTGCCTTCGTCGAGCGCGAGACCGGCCTCCTCGACGATCCCGAGCGCCGGGCCCGCTTCCACGTCTGGGACGGCGAGTGCCACGTCCATGCCGGGATTCGCCCCGACGACATCAACGCGATGCGCGCCGACCATCCCGAGGCCGAGTTCCTGATCCATCCCGAGTGCGGCTGCTCGACCCAGGCGATGGAGTACGTCGCCGCCGGCGACGTCTCCGGCGAGGGCGTCCACATGCTCTCGACCTCGGGGATGCTCCAGCACGTCGAGCAGGATCCCGACGGCTCCTACATCGTCGCGACCGAGACCGGGATGCTCTACCCGCTCCGCGAGGCCGCTCCCGGGGCAAACCTGATCGCCGCCAACCGGATGGCATTCTGCCGCTACATGAAGATGATCACGCTCCCGAAGCTCCGCGACTGCCTCCGCGACATGACCGGGGAGGTCAAGGTCTCGCCCGAGATCGCCGCGAAGGCCCGGATACCGATCGAGCGAATGGTCGCGATCGGCTGACGGGCCGAGTAGCGTCATCGGCGGTCCCATGGCCAAATCGGCCGCTTCGATCGCCTCTTCCTTGGGCTGACGCCCCTTGACACGTCAGCTCCTGAGTCGCTCCTCGAGGATCGCGACGATCTCCGTGGCGACCGCATCGCGGTCGGCGAGCGCCGTCCACGAGTAGCGGCGGACGAGGTAACCGGCCCGGCCGAGCTCGATGTCGCGGGCGTTGTCCTTGTCCCGCTGCCGACGGTTGAGATGATCGCCGCCGTCGGCCTCGACGACGAACCGGGCATCCGCCCAGAGGGAGTCGACCTCGTGGCCGAGCACCGGCACGTTGGTCGCCGGCAGTGGCAGCGAGTGGTCGCGGCAGGTCTCGAGGACGATCTCCTCGAGCCGGGAGCGGGTCTCGGCGAGCGGCAGGGTGGCCTCGCCGAGGAGCACCTGAATGGTCGCGCCCCCGCGGTGGCTCGGCTGGGCAGCGAGGAGGGAGCCCAGCCGGTCGCGGTCGAGGAGGTCGAGCTTCTCCGCCTGCTCGAAGGCACGCCGGGTGGCGGTCGGGGTGAACACCGCTGCGAGGTCCCAGACGGTCCGGGTCGCCGTCGTCGTCGGAATGCCGAGCCTGATGGTGATGTCACGGGCGTCGAGAGACCGCGGACGATGGATGACGATTCCGGTCCGGCTCCGGCTCGCGCGGCCGCCCACCGATACGTGCAGGGCGTACCGCTCCCGGCGGCTGAGGATCCAGAGCAGTTGTCCGGCCGGTCCGTGGCTGAGGACGGCGCCCGGACCGCAAGCCAGGACCGCGGCGAGCCAGCGTCCCTCCCGGCTGAGCCGGGGATGGCCGACCGCGTAGACGCCACGGTGGAGCAGATGCAGGTGTCCACGCCGGACCAGGCCCTTGATCTGCTGGGACGAGAGGCCAGCTGCGAGGAGCTGCCGACGGCTGACGATTCCGTGCTGGCGGGCGGCGAACTGGGCCGCCGGGTTGGGTTCGGGTCCCATATGAACCCAAACCCGCCCCAGTTGGCGGATGCCCCCTCTTAGCCCCCCGTTGGCAACCCGCGCCCGCGGCGGTGGAACGCTGCCCTAGAAGCCGACCTTTGCGCCGTCGCCGGCCGTCTTGATGAAGACGAGCTTGTCGAGGAACAGCTCGACCTCGGCCTCGTCGGTCCGGACGCGGTGCCAGCCGCCCCGCTGGAGGGCGTTCCGGAGCCCTTCGAGCTCCTCGTCGGCGAGCCGGAGGGGGAGGACCTGACCGCCGTCGAAGCCGACCTCGATGCGTCGCTGGGTGGTTGCCATGGCCGGTCTCCTCAGTGGTCGCTGGGCTGGACGATCTCGGTAAGGACGCCCCCGGTCGAGCGCGGGTGCAGGAAGGCGACGTGGCTGCCGCGGATCCCGACCCGCGGTTTCGCGTCGATCAGCTCGATGCCGGCGGCGGAGAGCTGCTCGAGCGTCGCCTCGATGTCCTCGACGGCGTAGGCGACATGATGGAGACCGGGGCCCTTGCGGGCGAGGAACTTGCCGACCGGGGTGTCCTCGCCGAGCGGGCTGAGGAGCTCGACATGTCCGTCGCCGACATCGAGCAGGACTGCTTCGACGCCCTGCTCGGCCACCGTCTCGCGGTGGACGAGCGGCATGCCGAGGACCTCCTCGTAGAGCTTGATGGCGGCGTCGAGGTCATCGACTGCGACGCCGGTGTGGTCGATCCGGTCGAGCATCGGCGGGGATTCTATTGACAGCGATCGGGGCCGCCGTCCCGGTGGTGGCCGGCCATCGGGGCCGTCAGCGATCGGCGGGAGGCGGCGGCTCGGAGCCCCTTGGCTGGACGCCGCGATCCACCTCCTGCGCCCGGGCGAGCCTCGCCGGGGTTCCGTTGCCGACCGCCCCCCGGGCCCCGTGCTCGTCGGGCTCGGGGAACTCGGGCATGGGGACGGAGACGTCGTGCGCGGCCATGATCGTCGCGATCTCCGACTGCTCGATGACCTCGTTGCGGAGCAGCCGGCGGGCGATCTCGTCGAGCAGCTCGCGGTGGTCGGTGAGCAGCCGGTGGGCGCCCCGGTAGGCCTCCTCGGCGATCTCGCTGACCTCCTCGTCGCGCCGCTGACGCATCATCTCGGAGACGTTCCAGTCGTTGGCCGGGACCTGATGGGAGCGGATCGACGTCCCCATCCCGTACTCGTAGACCATCGACCGGGCGATCGTCGTCACCTTCGCGAGGTCGTCGGAAGCGCCGGTCGTGACCCGTCCGAACGTGATCTGCTCGGCGACCCGGCCGGCGAGCAGGACCTTCATGTAGTCGATCAGCTCGTGCCGCGACTTCAGGTAGCGGTCCTCCTCGGGCAGGTTCAGCGTGTAGCCGAGCGCTTGCCCGCGCGGCACGATCGAGACCTTCTGGACCTTGTCTACGGTGGCGAGCAGCTCCGAGACGAGGGCATGACCGGCCTCGTGCCAGGCGACGACCCGCTTCTCGTGGTCGGTGATGACCTTGCGGCTCTGCAGCCCGGCAACGACCCGCTCGAACGCGTTGTCGAAGTCGGACTGGGCGATGAACGGTCGCTTGTTGCGGCCGGCCTGGATCGCCGCCTCGTTGCAGAGGTTGGCGAGGTCGGCGCCGGTCAGCCCGGACGTGTGCTGGGCGACCCGGTGGAGATCGATGTCCTGGCTCAGCGGCTTGCCGCGAGTGTGCACGCCGAGGATCTCCTCGCGGCCGCGGAGGTCGGGCGGCGGCACGAACACCTGGCGGTCGAAGCGGCCCGGGCGGAGCAGCGCCGGGTCGAGCTTCTCGAGCAGGTTCGACGCGGCCATCACGACGATGTTCTCGCTCGCCTCGAAGCCGTCCATCTCGACGAGGAGCTGGTTGAGGGTCTGGTCGCGCTCGCCGG
>Ga0207706_10000928_pt1 | contig 30049 bp, 24 predicted proteins | sample KBSC53metaG_FD_184318 | JGI IMG/M metagenome (GOLD analysis project Ga0207706, IMG submission 184318) | Corn rhizosphere microbial communities from Kellogg Biological Station, Michigan, USA - KBS C5-3 metaG (SPAdes) (version 2) | ecosystem: Host-associated > Plants > Roots > Rhizosphere > Soil ... | reverse complement strand
GCGTGGACCGCGATCTGCGACGCAACCGACGACACCTCCTCGGTTCGCAGCGCATCGGCGACGTCGCGGCCGTCGAGCATCGCCCGGCCCCCGCGAAAAGAGATGTCGAGGCCCGGGCACAGCTCGACGAGCCGCGCAGCATCCGTCGGATCGATCGAGCGCTCGAGCGCCTGCAGCGCGATCAGCCGGTACAACGATCCGCTGTCGAGGTAATGAAATCCGAGCGCGCGCGCGACGCTCCAGGCGATCGTGCCCTTGCCGGAAGCGGCCGGCCCGTCGATCGCGATAACGGGCGGCCTCACCGCGGCCGGTGCGGGAGGCGTTGCAGGCTCAGCCATGTCTCACGACCGCGGCGAGCGCGTCGAAGTACCCGGGGAACGTCTTGCGGACGCAGCCCGGATCGTTGATCGTGATGCCCGTGCCGCCGAGGGCCGCGAGCGCAAAGCACATCGCCATCCGGTGATCGTCGTACGTGTCGATTGCCGCGTTGCGAAACGTGGCGAGCGGGGCGACCTCGAGCCAGTCGTTGCCGGCCTTAAGCGTCGCGCCGAGCTTGCCGAGCTCGGTTGCCATCGCCGCGATGCGATCCGTTTCCTTGACGCGCCAGCTGCCGATGTTCGCGAGGCGTGTCGGCGCTGTCGCGAACAGTGCCACGATTGCGAGGGTCATCGCGGCGTCCGGGATCTCGATGCAGTCGATCGTGCCGCCGGCCAGCGGCCGTCCGCGCCGCGCCTCGATCCAGTCGGGCCCGTAGCGGATATCCGCCCCCTGCCGCGCGAGAACCTCGGCGAACGCGACATCGCCCTGGATCGAGTCACGTCCCACGCCAGTCACGCGCACGGGCCCGCCCCCGATGACGCCGGCGGCGAGAAAGTACGACGCGGCGGAAGCGTCTCCCTCGACATGCAGATCGCCTGGACTCCGGTAACCGGACGTCGCGGGTACGACGAACCTCACCGGATCCGGGGTCTGCACGGCGACACCGAAACGGCGCATCAGCCGCGTCGTGATTTCGACGTAGGGCCGCGAGATCAGCGGCGTGGTGAGCGTCACGGTGGTCGCGGCATCACGCGCGCCTTGCGCGATCGGCAGCGCCATCAGCAACGCGGACAGGAATTGGCTCGAAACGTCGCCGCGAATTGGAATGCGTCCACCGGCCCGCCCGCCGGTGCTGCCGATCGCGAGAGGCGGATAGCCATCGTTGCGCGTGTAGCGAATGTCGCAGCCCAGTAGTCGCAGCGCGTCGACGAGATCGCCGATCGGCCGCTCGTGCATCCGCGGCACGCCCGCCAGCGCATAGTCACCGCCCTGCACGGCCAGCGCCGCCGTGAGCGGACGCACGGCCGTTCCTGCATTGCCGAGGAACAGCGACGCGGCGCGAACCGGAAACTGGGCGCCCGTGCCGAGAACCTTGGCCGCATCCGGCGTGCGCTCGACGAGGACGCCGAGGGTGCGCAGCGCGTTCAGCATGTGCGCCGTGTCGTCGGCATCGAGAAGGCCGAAGAGCCGCGTCGAGCCACTTGCCAGCGCTGCCAGCAGCAGCGTGCGGTTGGAGATGCTCTTCGAACCGGGGAGCACAACGACGCCCTCGACGCCGGCGATCGGCGCGAGATCCAACGCCGCACTGTCAGCGGCTGCGGCGCCCGTGTGATCCCCCCGCGAGTGCGGCTTCGCCGCTGCGCTGCCCCCGGTGGGGACGGAATCCTCGCCTCGAGACGGCTCTGCGTCGCTCATGGGCTCGCTTCATTTCGCCGCGCTGGCGCTCGCCGCGATTCCACCTGCCGTCTCACCCCATTGCCGGCGCGCTGTGGACGCACGCGACAGCATCGTGTCGAGCGCCGCGCAGTCACCGTGCTCGATCGACAGCGCGAGCGCGTCGAGTGCCGTCCGATACGCGGCGAGTTCGACCAACAGCGCATCGCGGTTGGCGAGTGCGATGTCGCGCCACATCTCCGGCGAGCTCCCTGCGATGCGCGTGAAATCGCGAAAGCCGCTGCCTGCATTGCCGAAGTACTCAGCGCCGTCCTTGCGCGACGCGAGCTCGGAGACCAGAGCGGACGCGAGCAAATGGGGCATATGCGACACGGCGGCCAGGACCTGGTCGTGCCGCGCGGGATCGAGACGCGCGATGCGCGCGCCACATGCGGTCCAGAAATCGGCTACGAGCGCATACGCATCCGGCGACGTCTCGGGAAGCGGCGTCAGGATCACCTGGCGGCCGACGTAGAGCGACGGATCGCCCGCATCGGCGCCGCTGTGCTCGTTGCCCGCGATCGGATGGCCCGGCACGAACTGCGGCAACCTGGAGCGCAACGTCTCGCGCGCCGCAAGCACGACGTCCTGCTTCGTGCTGCCGGCGTCGGTGACCACCGAGCGCTCGTGCAGCACGTTGCCGAGCGCGCTCAGCACCGGCCGGTATTGCGCGGCGGGAATCGCAATCAGCACGAGATCCGCGTCGGCGACCTCGGGTGTCCAGTCGTCTGCGAGGAGCACGCCGCGGTCGATCACGCCGCGTGCGAGTGCGCGATCGAGATTCCCCTGCGAGCGGCCCACGCCGACGACGCGCGACACGCCACCGGCGGCGCGCAGCGCCAGCGCGCACGATGCGCCGATGAGACCGACGCCGATGACGGCGAGCTTATCGATGCGCACGCGCGTTGCCGCCCGGCCGGTGGGAGATCGCCTGTCCGAGTGCGGCGAGAAAGCGTGTATTTTCTGCCGGCAGCCCGACGGTGACGCGCAGGAACGACGGCAGGCCATAGTTCGCAACCGGCCGCACGATGACGCCTTGCCGCAACAACTCCAGATTGACGCCGGCGGCGTCGCCCACGTCGATCAGGATGAAGTTGCCGTGCGAACGCACGTAGCGCACCGCCAGCGCATCGAGACCGGCTTCGAGCTGTCGCAGTCCTTCGCGGTTCAGCCGCCGGCTCTCGGCGACATAGTCGGTGTCGCCCAGCGCGGCGACGGCGGCGGCCTGCGCCAGCGAGTTGACGTTGAATGGCTGGCGCACCCGGTTCATGAGATCGGCGACGGCCGGATCCATGACGCCGTACCCGATGCGCAGCGCCGCGAGTCCGTAGGCCTTGGAAAAGGTTCTCGACACGATCAGGTTCGAATACCGCGGCAGCCAGTCGATTGCTGCGGATTGCTCGGAGGGCTCGAGGAATTCGTTGTACGCCTCGTCCAACACGACGATCACATCCCGGGGTACGCTTGCGATGAACGATTCGACAGCGGCACCCGTGAGCCAGGTTCCCGTCGGATTGTTCGGATTCGCAATGAATACAATCTTTGTTCGCGGCGTAATTGCCGCGCGCATCGCGTCGAGGTCGTGGGCATGATCCTTGTCGGCGACTTCGACGCCACGCGCACCCCGCGCCTGCGTGGCAAGTGGGTAGACAACGAATGCGTAGCGCGAATAGACGGCGTCGTCGCCGGGGCGGAGAAACGCCTGCGTCGCGAGCTCGAGCACGTCGTTGCTGCCGTTGCCCAGCACGATCCGTTCCGGACCTACGCGCAGGTGCTCCGCGAGTGCGGTCTTGAGCGCAAACGCGTTGCCATCGGGATAGCGCGTGAGCCCGCTGGCAGCGGTGGCGACGGCGGCGAGCGCCTTGGGGCTCGGCCCGCGCGGATTCTCGTTCGACGCGAGCTTGATGATCGACGCAACGTCGAGGTTCAACTCGCGTGCGACCTCCTCGATCGGCTTGCCGCCGACGTAAGGGGCAATCGCGCGGACGTAATCGGGCGCGCGTTCGTGCGCGGCTGCGTGCTTTGCGCTCATACTGGTCCGCCGGCGGGTTCGCGCGCGGCCGGCGCCGGCGTCACACCATCGGCCGGATACGAGCCCAGCAGTTTCAGAAATGGCGCCTTCGAACTCAGCTCCGCCAACGCCGCGGCGACGGCGGTATCTTCGCGATGGCCGAGCACGTCGACGAAGAACAGGTATTCCCACAACCCGGTCCGTGCCGGACGCGACTCGATCCGCGTCATCGAAACGCCGTGCCGTGCAAACGGCTCGAGCAGCGCGTGCATCGCACCGGGCCGGTTCGCCGCGGACATCACGAGCGACGTCTCGTCGCGCCCGGACGGCGGCACGCTCTGCCGGCCGAGCACCCAGAACCTGGTCGTGTTGTTCGGCTCGTCCTCGATGTGCGCAGCGAGCACACCCAGACCGTAGATCGACGCGGCGATCTCGCCGGCAATCGCCGCCGTGCCGGGCTCCTGCGCGGCGAGCCGCGCCGCCTCGGCGTTGCTCGACACAGGAACTCGGGCCGCACCCGGCAAGTGTCGCGCGAGCCATTGCGCGCATTGCGCCAGCGATTGCGCGTGCGAATAGATCTTGCTTACTCGCTCGACGGCCGCTTCCTTCGACAAGAGGTTCTGCTCGACGCGCAGCTTGATTTCGCCGCAGATCGAAAGCTCGGTCGAATACATGAGGTCGAGCGTCCGGCCGACGGCACCCTCGGTCGAGTTCTCGACGGGTACGACGGCGTAATCCGCCTGGCCCGCCTCGCCGGCGCGAAAGATCTCGTCGATGGTTGCGTACGGCAATGCATCGACGAATTGTCCGAAATGCTTGCCGACTGCTGCGTGACTGAACGTGCCCGCGGGACCGAGATAGGCAATTCGCAGCTTCTGCTCGAGTGCAAGGCACGCCGACATCACCTGGCGGAACACGCCGATGATCGCGGCATCCGGCAGCGGTCCGCCGTTCTGATCGCACAACCGGGCGAGGACCTGAGCCTCGCGGTCCGGCCGGTACGCGGCGCCGCCGCCGCCTGCCTTCAACGCGCCGATGGCCTTGGCATGCATCGCACGCTCGTTGAGCCTGCCGAGAATTTCGCGATCGAGGACGTCGATCGCGTCGCGGTGCACGCGCAACCGATTGTCGAGCTCGTCGTCGCGGGCGTCGCCCGCCGTAGCGTCAGCCATGGGTCGCTTCGAATTCCTGCATCCAGTCCGTCAGCGCAACGACACCCGCGAGCGGCATTGCGTTGTAAAGCGATGCCCGCATGCCGCCGACCGCGCGATGCCCCTTGAGCTGGACGAGGCCCCGTGCCTTGGCACCTTCGAGGAACGCTGCGTCGAACTTAGGATCGCGCAGGAAGAACGGCACGCTCATCCGCGAACGATCCTGCGGGCGCACGGGATTGCGGTAGAACCCGGTTCGATCGATTGCCGCGTACAGCGCCTGTGCCTTCGCGACGTTGACGCGTTCGATCGCCGCGAGCCCGCCTTGCGCCAGCAACCATTCGAACGTCAGCCCGGCGAGGTAGATCGCGAACGTGGCCGGCGTGTTGAACATCGAGTCGGCCTTCGCCTGCACAGCATAGTCGAACACGCTCGGGCACTCGCGTCGCGCGCGGCCGGCAAGATCGTCACGAACGATGACGACCGTGAGTCCGGCCGGGCCGATGTTCTTCTGCGCGCCCGCGTAGATGATTCCGAACCTCGCGACGTCAACAGGTCGCGACAGGATGTGCGACGACGCGTCGGCGACGAGCGGAATCGCGCCAGTGTCGGGAATCCAGAAATACTCGACGCCGCCGATCGTCTCGTTCGTCGTGATGTGAACGTAACTGGCGTCGGTCGACAACTGCCACGCCGACTGCGGCGGAACGTACGTGTACTCGGCGTCGGCGCTCGACGCGGCGATGTTGACGCGCCCGTATTTGTGCGCTTCGGCGATCGACTTCTGCGCCCAGTGCCCCGTGTCGACGTAGTCCGCCACGCCGCCTGCAGGCAACAGGTTGAGCGGTACCGCGGCGTTCTGAGCGAGTGCGCCGCCCTGCAGGAAAAGCACGCGGTAGTTCGGCGGAATGGCGAGCAGTGCGCGCAGGTCCGCTTCGGCTTTCGCGAGGATCGACATGAAGTGGCTGCCGCGATGGCTCATTTCCATCACCGACATGCCGCTGCCGTTCCAGTCCAGCAATTCCGCCTGCGCTCGTTGCAGCACCGGCTCCGGCATGGCCGCCGGACCGGCGCTGAAGTTCCATACTCGCTTCGTCATCTACGTCCCATCCGCTCGCCGCGTAACCCGGCAACTACACCTCGTCGTCGTCGTCGCGCTCGACGACCCTTTCGAGCCCCGCCAGCTTCTCGCCCTTGTCGAGATTGATCAGCGTGACGCCTTGCGTCGAGCGGCTCATTTCGCGGATCGACTTCACGCTCGTGCGGATCAGCACACCCGACGTCGAGATCAGCACGACCTCGTCGTCGGGGCGCACGAGTGCAGCGCCGATCACCTGGCCGTTGCGGCTCGACTGCTGGATCGCAATCATTCCCTTCGTGCCACGGCCGTGCCGCGTGTATTCGACGATCGGCGTGCGCTTGCCGTACCCCTGCTCGGTGGCGGTCAACACCGACTGCTCCTCGTCCTCGGCGACGAGCATCGAGATCACCTTCTGCCCCTTGTCGAGCATCATCCCGCGCACCCCGTGCGCGTTGCGGCCCATCGGACGCACGTCGTTCTCGTCGAAGCGGACCGCCTTGCCACCGGAGCTGAACAGCATCACGTCGTGCTTGCCGTCCGTCAACGCAACGCCGATCAGCCGATCGCCATCGGTGAGATCGACGGCGATGATTCCGGACGGCCGCGGTCGCGAGAAATCGGCGAGCGACGTCTTCTTCACCGTGCCCATTGCCGTCGCCATGAAGACGTAGCGGCCCTCGGAAAACTCCTTGACCGGCAGGATCGCCGTCAGCTTCTCGTTGTCGATCAGCGGCAGCAGGTTGACGATTGGCTTGCCGCGTGCGTTGCGCTGTTGCCCCTGCGGCACGTTGTAGACCTTGAGCCAGTAGACGCGTCCGCGGTTGGAGAAGCACAGGATGAAGTCGTGCGTATTGGCGATGAACATCCGGTCGACGAAATCGTCCTCTTTCGTCCCGGTGGCCTGCTTGCCACGCCCGCCGCGTCGCTGCGCGCGGTACTCGCCGACTGGCTGCGCCTTCATGTAGCCGCCGTGCGACAGCGTGACGACCATGTCTTCGGGCGCGATGAGGTCCTCGAGCGACAGGTCGACGCCCTGCGCGACGATCTCGCTCTTGCGCTGGTCGCCGAACTGGTCGCGGATGGCGGTCAGCTCGTCGTGGATGATCTGCGTGATGCGCGCGGGCTTGGCGAGGATGTCGAGCAGATCGGCGATCAGCGTCATCACGTCGCGATAGTCGGCGGTGATCTTGTCCTGCTCGAGACCGGTGAGCCGCTGCAACCGCAGTTCGAGGATCGCTTGCGCCTGCACATCGGACAGCCGGTATCCGGTCTTCGCGTGCCAGCCGAACTCGGGCGCCAACCCTTCGGGTCGCGCGTTGTCCGCAGCGGCGCGCTTCAGCATCTCCTCGACGAGTGGCGAGCGCCAGTTGCGTCCCATCAGCGCCGTCTTCGCCTCGGCCGGCGTGGGCGATGCCTTGATCAGCGCGATGATCTCGTCGACGTTCGACAGCGCGACGGCGAGTCCTTCCAGCACGTGGCCGCGGTCACGTGCCTTGCGAAGATCGAAGCGCGTCCGGCGCACGACGACTTCGCGCCGGTGGGTAATGAAGTGCTCGAGGAACTGCTTGAGGTTGAGCAGCCGGGGCTGGCCGTCGACCAGCGCGACCATGTTCATGCCGAAGCTGTCCTGCAGCTGCGTCAGCTTGAACAGGTTGTTCTGGACGATCTCGGGGACCTCGCCGCGCCGCAGCTCGATGACGACCCGCATGCCGGACTTGTCGGATTCGTCACGGAGGTCGGAAATGCCTTCGAGGCGCTTTTCCCGGACGAGCTCGCCGATGCGCGTCAGCAGCGTCGCCTTGTTCACCTGGTAGGGGATCTCGTCGACGATGATCGCCTGACGATTGCCCTTGTCGAGATCCTCGAAATGCGTGCGGGCGCGCATGATGACCCGGCCGCGGCCGGTGCGGTAGCCTTCGCGGACGCCTTCCAGCCCGTAAATGATCCCGGCAGTGGGAAAGTCAGGCGCCGGAATCATCTCCATCAGGTCGTCGACGCTGAGCTCGGGGCTGCCCAGCAGTGCGAGGCACCCGGTGATCGTCTCGGTCAGGTTGTGTGGCGGGATGTTCGTCGCCATGCCGACGGCAATGCCCGACGAGCCGTTGATCAGCAGGTTCGGCAGCCGCGACGGCAGGACGGCAGGCTCCTGCTCCTTGCCGTCGTAGTTCGGGACGAAGTCGACGGTCTCCTTGTCGATGTCGGCCAGGAGCTCGTTGGCGATCCGCTCGAGCCGGCACTCGGTGTAGCGCATCGCTGCCGGGTTGTCGCCATCGACCGAGCCGAAGTTGCCCTGCCCGTCGATCAGCGGATAGCGCAGCGAAAAGTCCTGGGCCATCCGGACCAGCGCGTCGTAGATCGCGGAATCGCCGTGCGGATGGTATTTCCCCATGACGTCGCCGACCACGCGCGCGCATTTCACGTAGGGCCGGTTGAAGACGATGTTCGCCTCGTGCATCGCGAACAACACGCGTCGGTGGACGGGTTTCAGCCCGTCCCGGGCATCCGGCAGCGCCCGGCCGACGATCACGCTCATCGCGTAATCGAGGTACGAATGCCGCATCTCCGCTTCGAGACTTACCGGTATGGTTTCTTTGGCGAACTGCTCCATGGGAACGAACAATCCTTGCGAACGAGGTTAAATCAGTTGAGAAAATGGCCAAAAATCGGCGGGAAGCGCACTTTCGCGCATCCGAACCGCCGACGCGAACCGGGACCGCGGCGCCGAATCGGCGCGCCAGCGTGGAAAGCTTTGAAAACACGGCATTTTAACATGGCGTTGTATCGCCGCGACACTCGTTTGCCGAACGCAAATGGGGCCGGCTCTTTCATTGCTAGCGCCAAAATTGGCGTGCTATAGTCGGCGGGAACACAAAGGATTCGGTGCGTCAGGTAGTTACAGCCGCTCGCGCCAACTCGCTACGTTCGCACAAAACCTGTTCAAAACCAAAGTCAAAGGGGTGGAACAATGACTCGACGTCTCGTCTCCGGTCTCGCCGTCGGCTTGCTTGCGGCTGGAATCGCCGGCTGCTCGACGCAACCGATGATGGCCCAATCAAAAGCCGATCCACGAGGCTACGTCGCCGGAACGGCTTACTGTGATCCGAAGGGGGTTTGCGGGTACTGGACCGACAGCTGGAACACCCCGGGCAACAACGTCGTAAGGAGCGGCAGCTATAACGGTGCGCTCGGCCTGGCCGGCAATCTCTGCTGGCGCCAGGGGTTCTGGACGCCGCAAATGGCGATCATCGAATGCGATCCGGACCTCGTGCCGAAGCCGGTCCCGCCGCCGCCTCCGCCCGCTGCCGCGCCGCCGCCCCCGCCGCCTGCTCCGGCGCCTGCACCGCCGCCCCCGCCGGCTGTTCAGAAGATCACGCTCGCATCGAAGGCGCTGTTCGACTTCGACAAGGCGATCCTGAAGCCGGAAGGCAAGGCGGCAATCGACAGCGAGATCATCTCCAAGCTGTCGAGCGTGCAGAAGCTCGAGCTCGTGCTCGTCACGGGTCATACCGACCGGATCGGTTCACAGCAGTACAACCAGCGGTTGTCTGAGCGTCGCGCCGATGCCGTCCGCGATTACCTCGTCAGCCGTGGCGTGCCGCGTGACCGTATCGAAACACTGGGCATGGGCAAGACGCAGCCGGTTCCGGGTGTCGTATGCGACCAGAAGGCACTCAAGGCGTTGATCGCGTGCCTCGCGCCGAACCGTCGCGTGGAAGTCGAAGTCAAGGGTGACGGAGTCGTGCGCCGCTGACGCACCGACCTCTGTCTAACCAGCCCCGCGGCAGTTTCGCGGGGCTTTTTTTTGGCTGTTTCGTGGCAAAGTTTCGCGAGGCGTAACGCGCCTCGCACGATACTTTGCCCCGTTCATCCTCCGCGAAAAGCTCGGGGCGGCCCTTCGCTTTTCGCGCGGCAACTGCGATTGGCGCGTGGCTCGAGCCTCGCTGCGCTCGCCGCTCGGTGACGCGCGTGATGCGTCGCGCCGGCGAGGCCGCATACGCCTTCCGTTAAACTTTCCCGATGAATACGCCGCTAACGGTTGACCTGCGCATCGATGCGCGCTGGGTCGTGCCCGTCGAGCCGGCGGGCGTGCTGGCCGACCACGCGCTGATCGTCGACGGCGGCCGCATCGTCGCCGTTTTGCGCGCAACCGACGCCGATCGCGATTACCGTGCAAGCACGCATGTGACGTTGCCCGACCACGTGCTGATCCCCGGGCTCGTCAACGCGCACACGCACGCTGCGATGACGCTGTTGCGGGGCGTGGCCGACGACGTGCCGCTGAAGCCCTGGCTCGAGCAACAGATCTGGCCGCGCGAGGCGCGGCTTGTCGCACCGGACTTCGTCCATGACGGCACGCTGCTCGGAGCCGCGGAAATGCTGCGCGGCGGCATCACCTGTTGCAACGACATGTACTTCTATCCGGACGCGGCTGCGCGTGCCTACGAAAAAGCCGGCATGCGCGCGATGCTGGGCATGCCGATCCTCGACTTCCCCACGCCCTACGCGGCCGATGCCGACGCATACATCGCGCGCGGTCTGGCCGCGCGAGACATGTTCAAGCACGCTGCGCGGTTATCGTTCTCGCTCGCGCCGCATGCGCCGTACACGGTGTCGGACGCGACGTGGAGCACGATCGTGATGTTCGCGCGCCAACTCGATCTGCCGATCCAGACGCATGTCGCCGAGACCAAGGCCGAGGTCGACGACGCGCTTGCCGCCACGCACGAGACGCCGCTTGCGCGACTCGATCGGCTGGGCGCAACCGGACCGGCATTCATCGCGATCCACGCCGTGCATCTCGACGCCGGCGACATCGACAGGCTCGCAACGCACGGCTGCCACGTCGTTCACTGCCCCGGCTCGAACATGAAGCTCGCGAGCGGCATCGCGCCGATCGGGGCGTTGCTGGCGAGGAACGTCAACGCCGCGCTCGGCACCGATGGCGCCGCGTCGAACAATCGGCTCGATCTCTTCGGCGAAATGCGCCTTGCAAGCCTGCTCGCCAAGGTTGCGACCGGCGATGCGGCGGTGGTTCCGGCCGCGACGGCGCTGCGGATGGCGACGCTCAACGGCGCGATCGCGCTCGGGCTCGACGGCGAGATCGGCTCGCTCGAAATCGGCAAGCAGGCCGACGTAACCGCAGTGCGCATTGCCGACGTCGAAACGCTGCCGATGTACGATCCGGTATCGCATCTGGTCAACGCCGCGGGACGCGAGCACGTGACCGACGTGTGGGTCGCCGGTGACCGGGTCGTCGAGGCCGGCCAGGTGACAACGCTCGACGTGACCGCGCTGTGCAGCCGCGCGCATGCCTGGCAACAGCGCATCGCCTGAACCGTGATGAATCCGACGCCCCAGTCCCCTGCTTCGGCACCCGCGCCGGCCGCTGGCGTCGCAAGCAACGCCGATCCAGCCGAGCTTGCGAAGTTTTCGGCGCTCGCGCATCGATGGTGGGACCCCGAAAGCGAGTTCAAGCCGTTGCACGACATCAACCCGCTCCGGCTCAGCTGGATCGAGCGGATCGCCGACGGGCTCGCAGGCAAGCGTGTCGCCGATGTCGGCTGCGGCGGTGGCATCCTCGCCGAATCGATGGCGGCGCGCGGCGCGCAAGTCACCGGCATCGATCTGTCGACCAAAGCGATCGGAGTCGCACGGCTCCATCAATATGAATCCGGATCTGCGGTCGATTACCGCCATGTTGCCGCCGAAGCACTCGCGCTCGAGATGCCGGGCGCATTCGACGTCGTCGCGTGCCTCGAGTTGCTCGAGCACGTGCCGGAGCCGGCGTCGACGGTCGCGGCATGCGCGGCACTCGCCCGGCCGGGCGGCATCGTCGTGTTCTCGACGCTCAACCGCAATCCCAAATCGTACGTGCAGGCGATTCTCGGCGCCGAATACCTGCTGCGACTGCTGCCGCGCGGCACGCACGACTGGTCGCGCTTCCTGCGGCCGTCCGAGCTCGCCGGTTTCGCGCGTCGCGCGCGACTGGAACTCGTGACGATGATCGGCATGACGTACAACCCGCTGACTAGGACGTATCGGCTCGTCGACGACACGTCGGTCAACTATATGGCGGCCTTCAAGCGGCCGATGCCCGATGCGACCTGACTCACATCCGCTGCCGGTCGCGGCGGTCCTGTTCGATCTCGACGGCACGCTGGCGGACAGCGCGGGAGACCTCGCGGGCGCGGTCAACCGGATTCGTCGCGAGCGCGGGATGGCAGAAATGTCGGTGGCGTCGCTGCGCCCGCATGCATCGGCCGGCGCGCGCGGGTTGCTCGGCGCGGGCATGGGGGTCGCGCCCGGCGACCCGGACTACCCCGTGCTACGCGACCAGTTTCTCGCTTATTACGAAGCGGGGTTGGCCGAAACGACCGCGCTGTTCGACGGCATCGGAGCGCTGCTCGACGCGCTCGACGCGCGCGGTCTTCGCTGGGGAATCGTCACGAACAAGGCCGCGCGCTACACGCGTCCCGTCCTCGCGGCGCTCGGCATCGAGTCCCGCGCAAGCGCAATCGTCTCGGGCGACACGACGCCGCATCCGAAACCGCACCCGGCGCCGCTGCTGCATGCGGCGACCCTTCTCGATCTCGATTCCGCGAAGTGCGTTTACGTTGGCGACGACCTGCGCGATATCGTTGCCGGCAACGCGGCGGGCATGCCGACGATCGTCGCGGAGTACGGTTATCTCGGCGAAGCCGGATGCTCGGACGATTGGCCCGCGAATGGCTGGATCGACCAGCCGCTCGACCTCTTGCACTGGTTGCCGCAGCGCGGCGACTGACCCAACGCGGCCCTCAGTCTTACCAACGGCAGCTCGGTGTCAGCCGGCGCATGCCGCGTTGGCGAGCCACAGCTCCTGCGTCGCACCGTCGCGCGCGCCGATCAGGCGTACACCCTGGTTGGCGACCAGCGGCTTGATGATCGCGGTCGCGACATCGTCCGGCGCGCTGAGCGCAATGCCGTTGGCCTGCGTCAATCGGTCGCCGGTCTTAAGCCCGAGCATCGCGCCAAAGCCGTTGTCCGTCTGCACGACCAGACCGCCGCCGCTCGGCGACAGCAACGTCGGCCACTGCACGGTGTCGGCGCCGACACCCGCGAGCAGTTCGGCATTCAGGCGCACGACGGTACCCCGAAAACCGGCAGGCGGCGCGCAGGTTCCACTGGCACGAGCCGATGCAGCCGGCTGGCGGGCACTGGCATTCGTCGTCGATGCTACGGCGCCGCGCGCTGCAGATGGCGTGCTAGCGCGCAACAAGTAGCGTCGCTCGCCTGCGCCATCCCGGATGGTGACGCCGTCGCGCTGCACGGAGACGAGCGTGACGCCGCTGGCGATTTCACCGCCCTGCGCGACGAGCTTGGCGCCGGCCTGCGAGCGGAACAGCGCATAGCCGCGGTCCCCCGGTTCGGCGATGATCCCGAGCAGCTTCGTGTCGCCGGAGAACACCGCGTCGGCGAGTGCCGCCTGAGGCGCTGGTTGTGCGCTGTCCCGGCCGAACAGGTTTGCCGCGATGATCGTCGCAGCCGGATTAGCCGGCGCCGCCGGTGCGACACGGACGGCGGAAGGCCCGAGCACCTGCCAGCCCCAGAAGGCAATGACGAGTGCGAGCGCCGCGCCGGTAGCGAGCGCAGCCAGCGCGGCAAGGAGCCTCATCGCTATAATTATTCCTCCTCCGGTTCGCGATCGCGCATGAATCCGCTGCTGCGTCTCCTGCAGCCCTACCCGTTCGAACGGCTGCGTACGCTGCACGCGGACACCGCGCCGAATCGGACCAAGTCGGCGATCAATGTCTCGATCGGCGAGCCGAAACATCCGACGCCCGCGCTCATTCTGGATGCGCTCGCGCAGGGTGCTACGACGGGACTCGCGAATTATCCCACGACGGTGGGCAGCGTCGCCTTGCGCGAGGCGATCGCCGGATGGCTCACGCGTCGCCACGCGTTGCGCGCGCTCGATGCCGTCGCGGAAGTGCTGCCGGTTCTCGGCAGCCGCGAAGCGCTGTTCGCATTCGCGCAGACGGTGATCGACGGCAGCCGTCCCGGTGCGACAGTCGTCGTTCCCAATCCGTTCTATCAGATCTACGAAGGTGCTGCGCTTCTCGCCGGCGCGCAGACGTTCTGCGTGAACGCCGACGAGGATGCGGGATTTGCGCATCGCTGGGATGCGGTGCCCGCCGACGTCTGGGCGCGCACGCAGCTTCTGTACGTCTGCTCGCCCGACAACCCGACCGGCAGGGTGACGCCGCTCGCCGAATGGCAGGCATTGTTCGACCTGTCCGATCGATACGGCTTTGTCATCGCATCGGATGAATGCTATTCGGAGGTCCACTTCGACGAGTCGGCGCCGCCGCTTGGCGCGCTCGGCGCCGCGCAGGCCTGCGGACGCGACGGCTATCCGCGCCTCGTCGTGTTCGGCAGCCTGTCGAAGCGCTCCAACGCGCCCGGACTGCGCTCGGGCTATGCAGCCGGCGACCGCACGCTGCTGAAGGCGTTCCTGCATTACCGGACCTATCATGGCTCGGCGATGTCCGGGGCCGTCGCTGCGGCGAGCATCGCCGCATGGAACGACGAGGCGCACGTGGTGCAGAACCGCGCCGAGTACGCCGCGAAGTTCCGCGCGCTCGCGCCGCGGCTCGCGCAGGCGATGCCGTGCGCGATGCCCGAGGCGGCGTTCTACCTGTGGGCACGAACACCCGGCGACGACGCGGCGTTCTGCCGCCGGCTGTATACCGAGGAAAACGTCACCGTGTTGCCGGGAAGCTACATCGCCCGCACCGCTCACGGGCGCAATCCCGGCGCCGGACGCGTTCGCATCGCACTCGTGCCGTCGCTCGCCGAGTGCACCGAGGCCATCGAGCGGCTCGTTGCCTGCGCACGACGCTCGTAGCGCCCGGACGTGGCTCATCCCGGGACGCCGCGCTTCGTCTGGCCGGTATGCGTCCGGTCGGCAGGGCCCATGCCGGCTGCGGGCCTGACTAGAATGCATGCCATGGCTTCCATCCCACCCACCCGGCCGCCGCGTCCGCTGCTCGACGCTTTCCGGGTCAATCCGCTGACGCTGCTGCTGATCGCGGCGATCAACACCGGCATCGCGCTGGTGCTATGGATCGACGACACGCGCCCCTTCTGGCAGCCGCTGCTGACGGTGCAACTCTATGGCTTCTCGATCGCGTACTGCGTCAACGTGGCGAAGCCATGGGACCACGAGAAACCGCTGCGCCGCCTCGTGGCCGCGGCGCTGATCGGTTCGTTGATCGGTGTCGTGCTCGTCATCGTCGTCAAGGGCTATTCGCCCACTTACGTCCGCGAGCGAGCGGCGTTCTTCCTGTACAACGTGTTCGCCGCCTTCGGCAACGGCCTGCTGATCAGCCTCATCTTCTACGTCAAGCGCCGCGAGGCGCGCGCCGCGACTGCGCTGCACAAGGCGGAGGCGGAACGCCACCTGCTGTCGAAGCAGGCGATCGAAGCGGAGCTGAAGTTGCTGCAGGCGCAGGTCGAGCCGCATTTCCTGTTCAACACGCTTGCGTCCGTGCAGTACCTGACGGAAACCGATCCGAAGCAGGCCAACGTGCTGCTCGGTCACCTGATCGCCTATTTGCGCGCGGCACTGCCGCAGTTGCGCGCCCGCTCGTCGACGCTTGGCCGCGAGATCGCGCTGGCCCAGGCGTATCTCAACATCCTTACGATGCGGATCGGCCCGCGCCTGAAGTTCGCCATCGACGTTCCCGACGACCTCCGCGATCATCCGTTCCCCCCGAACCTGTTGATCTCGCTCGTCGAGAACGCGATCAAGCACGGCGTCGAGCCGTCGGCGGACGGCGGCACGATCACGATCACCGCGGCGCAGGCCGGTGCTTCGATCGTCGTCACCGTCACCGATACGGGGCGCGGGCTCGCAGCGGGCAGCCGCACCGACGGTGACGGCGTGGGACTGACGAACATCCGCGAGCGGCTTGCCGCGCTGTACGGTTCCGAGGGACGCTTCACGCTCGAGCCGGCAGCACCGCGCGGCATGCGCGCGACGCTGTCGGTGCCGCTCGAAGCACTGGCCGTGACGTCTTAGGAGCGCTCCGTTCGATGCCTACCGCGCTCATTGCCGAGGACGAGCCGTTGCTGCGTGCGCAACTCAAGGCGCGCCTTGCCGAGGCGTGGCCGGAACTCACGGTGGTGGCCGAAGCCGAGAACGGCGAACAGGCACTGGCATTGGCCGATGAGTGCAGACCCGACGTCGCATTCCTCGACATCCGGATGCCGCTCGTCTCGGGCATCGAGGTCGCGCGCGCCCTCGCCGGCCGGTGCCATGTCGTGTTCGTGACGGCTTACGACGAATACGCCGTCGCGGCATTCGACGAGGGTGCCGTCGACTATCTGCTGAAGCCGGTGACGGGCGAGCGGATCGCCAAGGTCACGCAACGCGTCAAGGCACGGCTCGCAACACCACCGCTCGATCTCGCGGCGCTGCTGACTCGGCTGGCGGAGCGCGAGGACGCATCGGTGCCGCTCAAGTGGATTCGTGCATCGCTCGGCAACGTCATGCAGATGATCGCGGTTGCCGACGTCGTCTACTTCCAGGCCGAGGACAAGTACACGAAGGTCGTCACGCGTGACTCGGAGGCGTTGATCAAGAAGCCGATCAAGGACCTGTACGACGAGCTCGACCAGGAAGCGTTCTGGCAGATCCATCGCGCGACGATCGTCAATCTGAACGCGATCGCGCGCGTCGAACGCGACTGGCGCGACCAGCCCGTGATCACGCTGAAGTCGCGACCCGAAAAGCTCACCGTGTCGCGCACGTTCGCGCATCGCTTCAAGGCGATGTAGCGGCGCGAGCGACTGGCGAGGGGCCCCACGCAGTGGGGATCGACAGTCATCGCGAGTCGCCGCTCGAGGCCGACACGTGGGCGCATCAATCACGCTGCGCAGGCAAGGAGGCCGAGGCGACGGAGCGACGGGCGCGAGGCCCCACAGCGAGCAGCGCGTGGGGATCGACGGCCAATGCGACTGTCTGCGCGAGGCCGACCCGCGAGCGCATCCGTCGCGCTGCGCGGGCAAGGAGGCCGAGGCGACGGAGCGTCTTGCGAGGGCCCGCGCAGTGGGGCATCGAGACAAGAGCTTCGACTGCGCCGCCTTGCCCGGGTGGATACCGACGCACGTGTAAAATCCGCTCCTTTTAGGCGCGGCGAATGGAAAGCCTGCAGCAGGCAATCGACGGAGCGTGGGAAGCGCGCAGCACGCTGACGGCGGCAACGGCGCCGGCAGCCGTCCGTGACGCCGTGGCGCACGTGATCGGCGAGCTCGATGGCGGCCGCTTGCGCGTCGCGGAGAAGATCGACGGCGCGTGGACGACGCACCAGTGGATCAAGAAGGCCGTCCTGCTCTCGTTCCGCCTTTCCGACAACGCGGCGATCGGCATCGCCGGGCCGCAGGCGCCGTTCAGGTTCTATGACAAGGTGCCGACCAAATTTGCCCAATACGACGACGCGGCGTTCGCCAGCACAGGTGCGCGCGTCGTGCCGCCGGCCGTAGCGCGGCGCGGCGCGTTCATCGGCCGCGACGTCGTGCTGATGCCGTCGTACGTCAACATCGGCGCCTACGTCGGCGACGGCACGATGGTCGACACGTGGGCAACCGTCGGCTCGTGCGCGCAGATCGGGCGCAACGTGCATCTGTCGGGGGGTGTGGGCATCGGCGGGGTGCTTGAACCGCTGCAGGCCAACCCCACCATCATCGAGGACAACTGTTTCATCGGCGCGCGCTCGGAAGTTGTCGAAGGCGTGATCGTCGAGGAGAACGCGGTGCTGGGCATGGGGGTCTTCATCGGGCAGAGCACGAAAATCTACGACCGCGCACGCGGCACGATTGCGTACGGCCGCGTGCCGGCCGGCTCGGTCGTCGTTGCCGGCAGCCTGCCCGCGACCGACGGCAGTCACAGTCTGTACTGTGCTGTGATCGTCAAGCAGGTCGATTCGAAAACGCGCGCCAAGACCAGCATCAACGAGCTGTTGCGCGCGTGATGTCCGTCACTCTCAAATCCGAGACCGACATCGCAGGAATGCGCGAGGCTGGACGTCTCGCGTCGGAACTGCTCGATCACCTGCAGCCGACGATCGTCGCGGGGATCACGACGAAGGACATCGATCGCGAAGCGCACGATTACATGGTCAACGTGCAGAAGACGATTCCGGCGACGCTCAATTACGCACCACCCGGGCACTCGCCGTATCCGGCGTCGTTGTGCACATCGGTGAACCACGTCGTCTGCCACGGCATCCCCGGCGACAAGAAGCTGAAGGACGGCGACATCATTAACGTCGACGTGACGGTGATCAAGGACGGCTATCACGGCGACACGAGCCGGATGTTCTTCATCGGCAAGCCGTCGATCCAGGCACGCCGCCTGGTCGAGGTGACGTACGAGTCGATGTGGCGCGGCATCCGCGCGGTCCACCCGGGCGCGCACCTGGGCGACATCGGCGCAACGATCCAGAAGCACGCGGAAGGGCACGGCTTCTCGGTCGTCCGCGAGTTCTGCGGCCATGGCATCGGCAAGCAATTCCACGAGGAGCCGCAGGTACTGCATTACGGGCGCGCCGGAACCGGACTCAAGCTCCAGCCCGGGATGATCTTCACGATCGAGCCGATGATCAATGCCGGCCGTGGGGGCATTCGCTGCCTAGCCGACGGCTGGACGATCGTCACTGCCGACCATTCGCTGTCGGCGCAGTGGGAGCACACGGTGCTTGTCACGAAGGACGGTTACGAGATCATGACGCAATCGGCAGGGACGCCCCCGCCGCCGCCTACGGCGTCGGATTGAAGCCGATCCGGCGCAACTGAAGGCACAGGCGAACCGGCGCCGCAGAACGCTCTCCGATGGACGTCGCAGCGCCTGACAACGTACCGGCGGCAACGCCACGCCAGCCACGCGTCGCGCACTGGCGCGAGCAACTTCACGCGCGACGCGACGCGCTGCGGCGGGAATTCTTCGAGCACTCCGATGCTCCACGCCTGCTGCGCGGCCTCGCCCGGCTGACGGACGAAATCGTCGGCAACGTATGGGGCGAAGCGGACATGCCCACCGCGGCGGCGCTCGTCGCGGTCGGCGGGTACGGACGCGGCCAACTGTTCCCGCATTCGGACGTCGACTTGCTGATCCTGTTGCCGCAGGACGCCGACGTCATCGCGGCGGCCGCCGTCGAGCGACTGCTGACATCGCTGTGGGACATCGGCGTCGAAGTCAGTCACGCGGTGCGAACGCCGGCGAACTGCACGGTCGAGATGGCATCGGATGCGACGGTGCGCACCAGCTTGCTCGAGCACCGGCGGCTCGCGGGGTCGCGCCGACTCTACGCCGAATTCAAGGAAACGTTCGACACGTCGCTCGACGTGCGCGCGTTCTACGACGCGAAGGCGCTCGAGCAGCAGCAGCGGCATCTCAAGTATCACGACGCTGCGTACAACCTGGAACCCAACGTCAAGGAAAGCCCCGGCGGACTGCGCGACCTGCAGACCGTCATCTGGATCGCGCGCGCCGCCCACCTTGGCCGCACGTGGCGCGAACTTGCGCGCAACGACCTGATGACGGTCGCCGAGGCTCGGGCCGCCGCTCGACAGGAACGGACGATCAGCGAGTTGCGCATCCGCCTGCACTATCTTTCCGGACGTCGCGAGGATCGGCTCGTGTTCGACCTGCAGGCGGCGCTCGCGCGCGAGCTCGATCTCGCCGACACGGCGGCGAAGCGCGCCAGCGAGCAACTGATGCAGCGCTACTACCGCGCCGCCAAGATCGTGCGACAGGTCAATACGCTGCTCCTGCAGAACCTGCACGGGAAGCTTTACCCCGCCGCCATCACGCCGGTCGCCATCGACGATCAGTTCCAGCGCGTCGACGAGCTGCTCGACGTCTGCGACGAGGAGCTTTTCGCCACGGATCCGGGGACGATGCTCGACGCGTTCCTGACGCTGCAGCGGCACGCGGAGCTTCGCGGCATGACGGCCCGCACGCTACGCGCGCTATGGCGCAACCGGCACCGGATCGACGCGCAGTTCCGCCGCGATCCGACCAACCGTGCGCGCTTCATCCAGCTGTTCCGCGAGCCGCGCGGGCTCACGCACGAACTGCGGCGGATGAACCTGTACGGCATCCTCGGCCAATACCTGCCGACGTTCGGAGCAATCGTCGGCCAGATGCAGCACGACCTGTTCCACGTCTATACGGTCGACGAGCACATTCTGATGGTGATCCGCAACCTGCGCCGGTTCACCGAGGCGCAGCACGCGCATGAGTACCCGTTGTGCTCGCGGCTGATCGCCGATTTCGAACGCAAGGAAGTGCTCTACCTCGCCGGACTGTTTCACGACATCGCGAAGGGTCGCGGTGGCGACCATTCGGTTCTCGGCGCGCGCGACGCCCAGCGATTCTGCGCGCAGCATGACCTGTCGCCGGAAGACACCGAGCTCATCGCGTGGCTTGTCGGCGAGCACCTGACGATGTCGCAAACGGCGCAGAAGCAGGACGTCACCGATCCCGCCGTTGTCGATGCATTCGCAGCCAAGGTCCGCGACGAGCGTCGCCTCGTGGCACTCTACCTGCTGACCGTCGCCGATATCCGCGGCACCAGTCCGAAGGTGTGGAATGCGTGGAAGGGCAAGCTGCTCGAAGACCTGTTCCACGCGACGCGCGCCGCGCTGCTGACGGGGACGAGCGAGCACACGCTGCGCGACAGCATCGCCGAGCGGCAACGCGAGGCGCATCGCCTGCTGCGACTTTACGCGGTGCCCGAAAATGCCGAGCAGCGATTGTGGCGCGAGCTCGACACGCTCTATCTGCAGCGGCACACGGCGGACGAAATCGCGTGGCACGCGCGGCACCTGTACTGGCGGATCGAAGGTACCACCCCGGTCGTCAAGGTGCGCCTCGCCCGCGAAGGCGCAGGCCTGCAGGCGCTCGTGTACCTGCCCGACCAGAAGGCACTCTTCGCCCGCATCTGCGGCTTCTTCGGGCGCGCCGGTCTGTCGATCCTCGAAGCGAAGGTGCACACGACGCGCCACGGCTACGCACTCGACACGTTCGCGCTGCTCGACCCGTCGAACCCAAATGCGTCGTATCGTGAGACGATCCAGTTCATCGAATACGAGCTGACGCGCGCACTGACCGAACCCGGAATCCTGCAGCCGCCCGCCGAGGGCCGCATTCCGAGACAGTTGCGCCACTTTCCGCTCACGCCGGAAATCCAGATCTTTCCCGACGACAAAGGCACGCACTTCATCCTCGAAGTCGTCGCCGGCGATCGGCCCGGCCTGCTCGCACGCATCGCGTACGTGCTGGCGCAGGCGAACGTCAACGTCGCCAGCGCGCGGATCAATACGCTGGGGGAACGTGCGGAAGACGTGTTCCTGATCGACGGCGCGCGTCTTCACGACGAGCAGGCGCTGCTGCGGCTGGAGACCGCGCTCTACGAGCAGTTGCGGGTGTGACGGACGACCCTGCGGCGCGCGCGTGCGCACTCACCGCTGCGGATCCGGCGATTGGAACGCGCCCGGCGTCCACGCATCGCGAGGGGCGAGCGGCGTCGTGCCGACCGGCAACGTGAACTCCGCCGTCGGCGCGAGCGACACTCCACCGATCATCGGGGGCGCGACGCCCAGTCCTCGCAGCAGCGAATGCGCTCCGAGGCGAAAATCGAGCGTGTCCGGATCGCCGAGGGCACCCGCAAGCACGGGAAAGTTGCCCTCGAATTGCCCGGGCGATGCCAATGTGAAGAGCCCGACGCCGACGGTGAGATTGTTCGTGGCGACAACGTCGACACCGGCGGGAAACTGCTCGGTGACCACGCGCAGGAACCACGCACCGGCGGCATCGCTCAGGAGCGTGTTGTTGACGAGATAGAGCGCGTTGCGCGGCCATACCGAGCCCTCTGCGCCATAAGACACGACGACCGGGTTCGTCGTCGTGCTGCTCTGCCCGATGATGTTGCCGATCACGACGGCGAGTCCGCCATCGGGGAACTCGAGCTCATAGGCCGCCTGCCCGCCCGTGCCGTCGTACAGCAGGTTGTACGCGACGTGGCTTTCGCGCGCACGGCTTTTCACGAGATGGCCTTCGAAGCCTTGGTGAAACCGGCTGCCGGTGAGCGTGAAGCGGCCGATTCTCCCGACGTACAGCAGGTGCTTCCGAGTACCGCGATCATGCGGCGCCCGTGCGAACTCGGTGTCTTCGATCGTGAGCTCGCTGTCGGCGATATTGCCGGTCAGGATGCCGTTCTCGTTGTCGGTGAAGCGGCAGCGGCGCACGGCGAGCCTGCCACGCTCGAAGCGGATGCCGGCGCCGTTGCGCGCAGGTGAGCGCGCGCCCTCGAACGCGACGTTCTCGATGGCGAAGTCACCGTCACGGATCACCCAGATCGCCTTGCCTTCGGCGATCTGTCCTTTGGCGCTCAACACCGGCGTGCCGCCGATGCCACGGATCGTCAGCCGTTTCTGCCGCCATACGGCGACGTCGCCGCGATAGGTGCCGGCCGCAATCTCGACGATGTCGTCGTCGCGCGCAACCCGCGCCGCCTGCGCAATCGTCGCGATCGGACCGTTCGGACTCACGGTGAGCGTCGCGGCGCACGCTGCCGACGCCGCCGACAGCAGCAACAGCGTCAGCGCATACGTGCGCGCAGCATCGCCCCCGGCGCGCGCTCGACGCGGGTCAATCGTCCGGAGCGTCGGCAAGCTCGGGAAACAGCACGTCGGTGAAGCCGAAGCGGCTGAAATCCCGGATGCGCATCGGATACAGGATGCCGTCGAGATGGTCGCATTCGTGCTGGACGACGCGCGCGTGAAAACCGCTGACCTCGCGCTCGATCACCTGGCCCGCCGGATCGAGCCCGCGGTAATGCAGCTGCACGTGCCGAGGTACGACGCCGCGAAACCCCGGTACCGACAGGCACCCTTCCCAGCCGTCTTCGAGCTCGTCGGAGAGGACGGTCAATACGGGATTGATGAGCTCGGTGTATGGCACCGACTCGGCATCGGGATAGCGCGGATTGCGGTCGACACCGAAGATGATTACGCGCAGGTTGACTCCGATCTGCGGCGCGGCGAGGCCCGCCCCGTTCTGCGCGCGCATCGTGTCGCGCATATCCTCGAGCAGCGCCGCGATCGCCGGCGCAGTCGGGTCCGCCACGTCGCGCGACCGTTCGAGCAACCGCGCATCACCCATCCGCAGCACGTCACGGATCATCGTGGCCCACCTTCGACGGAGTCATCGGTGCCGGAACCGTCGGCGCGCGTGGCTCCGACGACACCAGCGGCACGACATGCTGGATAAGCGCACGAACGCGATCCATCGCACTCTCGAGAACGTTGGCGATGCTTTCCATCGACACGTGCGCCGCGCTGTCGCCTCGACCCGCCGCATGATTGACGACCACGCATACCGAGGCGTAGTCGATGCCGAGTTCGCGCGCGAGCCCGGCTTCCGGCATGCCGGTCATCCCAACCAGCGTCGCGCCATCGCGATCCATCCGGTCGATCTCCGCCGCCGTTTCCAGCCTGGGGCCGGATACGGCACCGTAGACGCCGCCATCCTGCAGCGCGATCTTGCCGCGCTTGGCCCCGGCCAGCACGATGCCTCGCAGCGCGTCCGAGTACGGCTGCGTGAAGTCGACGTGAACGACCTGCTGGTCGCCGCCATCGAAAAAAGTCTGCGCACGCCCGGACGTGTAGTCGATCAGCTGGTGCGGCAGCACGAGGTCGCCGGGCACGCACGCGCGGATGCCCCCCACCGAAGCCACCGCCAGGACGGCGCTCGCGCCCTGCGCCTTCAGTGCCCATAAATTGGCACGATAGTTGACGCGGTGCGGCGGTATCGTGTGGCCGTGCCCGTGCCGTGCGAGGAAGGTCGCACGGTGTCCGGCGATCTCGCCGAACACGAGCGCCGCGGACGGCTCGCCGTAGGGCGTGCGAATGACTTGCCGGTGCGTGACGGCGAGGGTTGGCAGGCGCGTCAGGCCCGAACCGCCGATGATGGCGAGCATGGAACTTGCTTCGTGCGAGGGTTAGTCGGTAGGCCGGGTGTGGCGATCGGCGCACTGGCAACGGACGCCGCCGTGGCCTTTTGCCGGCGACGCATTCCGAACTGCGCCGACGTATGACATCATCATGGGCGGCGCTAGCGCGCGGGTCTTGCCTATTCTAGCCCGGAAAGGTTCCATGTACCTCGACCGACTCTTCAAGCTGATGGCCGACAAGCAGGCGTCGGATCTGTTCATTTCCTGCGGCGCGCCGATCAACATCAAGGTCAACGGCAACCTGGCGCCGGTGTCGAGCCAGACGATGGACGTCGAGACGGTGCGTCGGATCGCCTACGACCTGATGACGAAGGAGCAGGCGCGCGAGTTCGAGAACGAGCGCGAGATGAACCTGTCGCATCTCGACAAGGCGATCGGCAACTTCCGGATCAACATCTTCCGCCAGCGCGGATCGATCGCGCTCGTCATTCGCTACGTGCGCAACTCGGTGCCGGCGTTCGAGGCGCTGAAGCTCCCGCCGGTGCTGCTCGATCTCGTGATGGAGAAGCGGGGACTCGTGCTCGTCGCCGGAGCGACCGGCTCGGGCAAGTCGACCACACTGGCCGCGATGATCGACCACCGCAACACCAATCGCACCGGCCACATCCTGACGGTCGAGGATCCGATCGAGTACCTGTTCAATCATCGGAAGAGCCTCGTCAACCAGCGCGAGATCGGTACCGATACGCACAACTACCACATGGCGCTGCAGAACGCGCTGCGCGAGGCACCCGACCTCATCATGATCGGCGAAATCCGCGACAAGGAGACGATGCAGGCGGCGCTGCTGCACACGCTGACCGGCCACCTGTGCCTGTCGACGATCCACGCGAACAACAGCTACCACGCGCTGTCGCGGATCATCAACCTGTTTCCGCACGACGTCCGTGCAGCAGTCCTGTCCGACCTGTCGATCGGCCTTCGCGCGATCGTGTCGCAGCGGCTCGTTCGCAGCACCGATGGCACGTTGCGTCCCGCCGTCGAAATCCTGCTCAACACGTCGCTGATCGCCGAGCTCATCAAGAACGGCGAATTCACGCAGATCAAGGAGGCGATGGAGCAGTCGCTCTACCCGGGATCGCAGACGTTCGAGCAAGCGCTTTGCAGGCTGTACCTCGACGAGCAGATCGGTTACGACGAGGCGATGGTCGCGTCGGATTCGGCGACGAACCTTGCCTGGCTCATCAACCAGAACTCGTCGACGGCGCGCGACGGCGAAGAGCCGGATCAGGGTTCGGGCAATGTGCGGATGACCGCCGATTTCGGCAACATGACGATCGACCGCGGAATGCTCGAGCGCTCTTAGCTGAGCCCGTCGCAGGACGCATTTCCGGCGGACGCAGCGCAGCCCAGGGTCGCGGGGCGTGTACCGTGCCTGCCACCACGACAGGCGACAAGTCCGCGTTTGCTACCATGAGCGGATGGATAGTGCAGCCACACCCGTCCTCACGCTCGCACGCGAACTGATCGCGCGCCGATCGCTGACGCCGGACGATGCCGGCTGCCAGACGCTGCTCGCGCAGCGATTGCAACCGCTCGGATTCCGCTGCGAGACGCTGCAGTCCAACGGCGTCACCAACCTGTGGGCGCGGCTGGGCGACACGGCCCCGCTCGTCTGCTTCGCCGGTCACACCGACGTCGTGCCGACGGGACCCCTCGATGCGTGGGGCAGCGACCCATTCGAGCCAACACTGCGCGACGGTCATCTCTACGGTCGCGGCGCGGCCGACATGAAAGGTTCCGTCGCCGCGTTCGTCGTCGCGATCGAATCGTTCGTTGCGCAGCATCGTCCGGCGGGATCCATTGCGCTGCTGATCACGTCCGACGAAGAAGGGCCGTCGACCGACGGCACCGTCAAGGTCGTCGAAAGGCTCGAGCGCGACGGCGTCGGCATCGATTTCTGCGTCGTCGGCGAGCCGTCGTCGGTGAACGCACTCGGCGACATGATCAAGAACGGCCGCCGCGGAACGCTGTCGGGGACGCTGACCGTCAAGGGGATCCAGGGGCACATCGCCTATCCACACCTGGCGCGAAACCCGATTCATCTCGTGGCACCCGTGCTCGCGGAACTGGCCGCGCTGCGCTGGGACGACGGCAACGCCTACTTTCCGCCGACGACGTTCCAGTGCTCGAACATCCACGCCGGCACCGGTGCAACGAACGTGATTCCCGGCACCCTCGAGCTGCAGTTCAACTTTCGCTATTCGACGGCGAGCAGCCGCGAATCGCTGGCGACGCGGCTCGCCGCCGTTCTCGATGCGCACGGCATCGACTACGACCTGGTCTGGACGAGCCATGGCCATCCGTTCCTGACGCAGAAAGGTCGCCTGGTCGACATCGCGACGTCGGTCATCCGCGAGCAGACCGGCATCGAGCCCGAAATCTCGTGCACCGGCGGCACGTCCGATGGGCGCTTCATTGCGCGTATCTGTCGGGAGGTCGTCGAGATCGGTCCAATCAACGAGACCATCCACAAGTTGAACGAGCGCGTCGCCGTCGCGGACCTCGAGCGGCTGGCCGGCATCTATCGCGGGATTCTCGAGCGGCTGCTCGTACCGGCGGGCGCTGGAAGTTAATGGTCATTGAAAGCCGGTCGCGCGAATGAACACGCCCGCCGAACTCGAGACGCTGCGCGACTTCCTGCGCTACACGGTGTCGCGGTTCAACCAGGCCGGGCTCGCGTTCGGCCATGGGTCCGCCAACGCGTATGACGAGGCTGCGTACCTGCTGCTGCACACGCTGCGTCTCCCGCTCGATCGCCTCGAGCCTTTCCTGGATGCGAAGCTGACGGCAGCCGAGCGCAGCGAGTTCGGCGCGCTGCTCGCTCGGCGCATCGACGAACGCGTGCCGGCCGCGTACCTGACCCAGGAGGCGTGGCTGGGCGAATTCCGTTTTCACGTCGACGAGCGCGTGCTGATCCCCCGCTCGTTCATCGCCGAGTTGCTGCCGGATGGACTCGCGCCCTACCTTCCGGACCGATCGGCGGTCACCTCCGCGCTCGACCTTTGCACGGGTTCGGGGTGCCTTGCCGTGCTGCTCGCGCACGCGTTCGAGAACGCGGACGTCGACGCCGTCGACATCAGCAGCGACGCGCTCGCCGTCGCGCAGCGCAACGTCAGCGACTACGGCCTCGCCGGCCGCATCAACCTCATCCGCTCGAATCTGTTCGACAACCTGCCCGGCAAGTCCTACGACCTCATCATCAGCAACCCGCCGTACGTGACGACGATGGCGATGGACGAATTGCCGCGCGAATACCGGCACGAGCCCGCGCTGGCGCTCGCCGGCGGTGACGACGGGCTCGACTCGGTACGCACGATCCTGCGCAAGGCCCCGCAGTTCATGCAGCGCGACGCGCTGCTCGTCGTCGAGATTGGCGACAACCGCGCCGGCGCCGAAACGGCGTTCCCGCGGATGCCGTTCACGTGGTTGTCGACGCCGTCGTCGGAGGCGAGCGTATTCCTGCTGAAGCGGGAAGAGATCGTGGCCGGCCGCTGACCGCGAGTCGCACGAACCCGTGCGGCCGTCGCGCTCCGGCGAACGTCGTCAGAGACCGAAGAACTGCTGGATCTTGCGCACGAGCTCGCGCGTGCGTCCGACCGCGTGCTCGGCACGCGCTTCGGCGTCGAGTGCCTGCAGCTTCGCATCGTTCTCCGCCTGGCGCTCCGCAAGGATCCGCGCAAGCGCTTCGGCGAGCGCCGGCCTCCCGCGCAGGATTGAATCGAAGCCGCGTTTGTCCAGCCGGTAGCAAAGTGCGTCGTCGACGGCAGCAACCGTTGCGATCCGCGGCTGGCCGAGCAACAGTCCCATCTCGCCGAAGTAGGCCGGCGCTTCCAGCGTCGCGAGCTTGACCGCAAGTCCGCCCTTGTCGCGCTCGCGGATGATCTCGACGTGCCCTTGCGCCAACAGATACAGCGAATCGGCCGGCTGGCTCGCCTCGAAAATGCGTTCGCCGGCAACGTAAGGAGACGTCGTCAGCTGGCGCGCCAGCGACGCGCGCTCGGCGTCCGTCAGCGATGCGAACAGATCCATTGACGCGAGGGCTGCGGTCCTGTGCTCGATCTCGCGCCGTGCAGCGCCCGGCCGCTCGTCGTGCCTTACTTCGACGATGCGTCGCGGAAACGAGATGACGAAGCCCTGCCGCATCAGTGCCGCGTAGATGTGGGTGCGAATCCGCGAATCCGCGATCCAGTACGCGCCGGCATCGGTCAGGTCGTACGCGACCGCGTACTCGATGCCGCTGTCCTTGAACGCGACGCAGCCGACGCTGGGCGCCGGCGCGCGCGCCACGTCGGGAATCTGCGCGTTGGCGAGTTCCTTCTCGACCTGGGCGATTACCCGCGCGGGCGGATGGTCGAACTCGACTTCGAACGGCACGTGGCGCCGCCACGGCGTACGCTCTTCGCCGCGGCGCGCGACGACGGTGATCCGATTCTTCATCACCGTCGAGTTCGGGATGACGATCGTCTCGTTGGTGATCGTCGCAATCGCCATGTAACGCCAGCGGATGCTGACCACCTGGCCGGTTACGGTGTCGATCTTCACCCAGTCACCGATGCGGCACGTCTTCTCGAGCTGGATCGCGATGCCGCCCCACAGGTTGCCGAGCGTCTCCTGCGCCGAGAACGCCAGCGCACCGGTCACGACGGCAGACGTTGTGATGAGGCTCGCGAGATTGACGCCAACGGCGTTCAGCCGGTAGATCACGTAGCCGATGAGCGCCAGCGCTACGACGAACTCGTTCAGGATCCGCGGGATCTTTCGTTGCGCGAGCAGCGTCTGGAACGCGAACAGCACGAAGATCTGGATCACGCCGAACGTGACGATCGCAAGGCCGGCTTCGCGCGCGAGCAGCGAACCTGTCGGCGAGTGGATCGCCGAGCCGATGCGCTCGTACGTCCACAGGCCAAGCACGCCCACGGCCACGACCACGAGCATGCCGAGCATCGTATGCCGCGCGGGCGAGCGGGCGACGAGCGCGATCAAAACGAGCACGAGCGAGACCCCCGCGAACAGCAGCGCGTCGTTCAGGTACGCGTCGAATGGCATCGTCGTGGGTTCGTCCGCTTGGAATCGCCGCGATTATAGGGCCGGCACCGTGGTCGGTCGCGTAGAATCGGCGCCGGCCCATCCCGGACCCTGCCATGGCATCCCGATCGGGCGGCGAGATCGTCGTCGCCAACCTGCTGGCCCAGCGCGCAACGCACGCGTTCGGTGTTCCCGGCGAAAGCTTCCTGGCCGTGCTCGACGCACTGCACGGCGTTCGCGAACGGCTGCCATTCATCGTCTGCCGGCAGGAAGGCGGCGCGGCTTACATGGCCGAAGCGTATGGCAAGCTCACCGGGCGGCCCGGCATCGCGTTCGTCACGCGTGGCCCCGGCGCGTCGAACGCCGCCGTCGGTATCCACACGGCGATGCAGGACGCATCGCCGATGATTGTCTTCGTCGGCCAGGTCGGCACCGACATGCTCGACCGCGCCGCATTCCAGGAGATCGATTACCGGCGGATGTACGGCAGCGTCGCCAAGTGGGCAGCGCAGATCGATCGTCCTGAGCGCATACCCGAATACATCGCGCATGCCTACCGGCTCGCGATGTCGGGCCGGCCAGGACCCGTGGTGCTGGCGCTGCCTGAAGACATGCTGACGTCGCGCGCCGATGTCGCCGACGCGACCTACGTCGACGCGATCGCCGCCGCGCCGTCACGCGATGACGTGCGTGCGGCCGAGGCGCTGCTCCGCGATGCGCGTCAGCCGCTCGTGCTTGTGGGCGGCAGCCGGTGGAGCGACGACGCGCGCGCTGCGCTGCGCCGATTCGCCGAGGCGGCACAGCTGCCGGTGGCTTGCGCGTTTCGCCACCAGGATCTATTCGATCATCGTCATCCGAACTACGCGGGCGACGTCGGCATCGGTAGCAACCCGTTGCTGATTGCCCGTGTGCGCGATGCCGACGTGCTGCTCGTCCTCGGCGAGCGGCTCGGCGAAACGGTCACGTC
>Ga0207706_10000924_pt1 | contig 30081 bp, 23 predicted proteins | sample KBSC53metaG_FD_184318 | JGI IMG/M metagenome (GOLD analysis project Ga0207706, IMG submission 184318) | Corn rhizosphere microbial communities from Kellogg Biological Station, Michigan, USA - KBS C5-3 metaG (SPAdes) (version 2) | ecosystem: Host-associated > Plants > Roots > Rhizosphere > Soil ... | reverse complement strand
GGCTTCCTGACGTTCACCACGCCGCCATTCGACGCGCAGGGGAAGCTCATCTACGCCTACGTGACCTACATCGTCCTGATGATGGTCTACTCGGCGAACAATCTCCCGTACTCCGCGTTGAGCGGTGTGATCACGGGCGATCTCGCCGAGCGCACGAGTCTCTCGGCGTACCGGTTCGTCGCGGCGATGAGTGCGGCGCTGGTCATTCAGGGGCTGGCGCTGCCCATGGTGAACTACTTCGGGGGCGGTAACAGTGCGAAGGGCTACCAGATCACGATGGGCGTGTTCTCCGCGCTCGCCATCGTCTTCTTCATCATCACCTTTGCGACGACGCGCGAGCGTGTGCAGCCGGATCCGACGCAGCGCAACTCGGTGCGGCGCGACCTCGCCGACCTCACGAGCAACGGGCCGTGGGTCGCGATGTTCGTGCTCACGATCATCGTGTTCATCACGCTCGCCATGCGCGGCGGCGTGATGCTGTACTACTTCAAGTACTACCTCGGCCGCGAGGACCTGTTCAGCATCTTCAACGTCTTCGGGACCGGATCGACCATCGTAGGGGTGGTTGCCTCCACGCCCCTCGCGAAGCGATTCGGCAAGCGTGATGTGTTCATTGTCGGCCTCGTCCTGACGGTCGTGTTCACGGCGGCGTTCGTCCTGCTGCCGCGGACGGCGATTGCCTTGATTTTCGGCACCGAGATGCTGCGACAGCTCGCGTACGGATTCACGATCCCGCTTTTGTGGGCAATGATGGCGGATGTCGCCGACTTTTCGGAGTGGAAGAATCACCGGCGTGCGACAGCAGTCGTCTTCTCGGCCATCGTGTTCGCGCTCAAGGCGGGTCTCGGATTCGGCGGCGCGATCGGTGGATGGCTCCTGGCCGCGTACGGCTACGTACCTAACGTGGCGCAGACGGAGCGGGCGCTGCAGGGCATCAAGCTGACGACGAGCATCTTCCCGGCGATCACGTTCGCGTTGGCCCTAGTGTGCCTGTTCTTCTATCGCATTGACAAGCGTCTCGAGATTCAGATCACGGACGACTTGGCAGAGCGTCGGCGCATGTATGCGCCGCCCGGCGAGGTCCCTGTTCCTGTGCCGGCACCGTGACTCGTTATGCGGCGGCGATTGGATTGGCAGTGATCACGGCGTGCGCGCGACCGGCGCCGTCGACACGGCCCGAGCCGGCCCCCGAGCACGCTCACGATCGGGCGCTCAAGACCGCGTTGGCCGGCAGCTTTCTCGTGGGCGCGGCGCTCAATCAGAACCAGTTCACGGAACAGGACCAGCGCGGTGCCGCGATCGTGAAAGCGCAGTTCAACACGATCACATCCGAGAACGTCCTCAAGTGGGAGCAGGTGCATCCCCGGCCCGGACAGTACGACTTTGCGCTGCCTGACAAGTACGTGGAGTTCGGCGAGCGGAACGCCATGTTCGTCGTGGGGCACACGCTGGTGTGGCATCAGCAGACACCGCGATGGGTGTTCGAGGATGTGGCTGGGGCTCCAGTGAGCCGGGATACCCTGCTCGCCCGGCTGCGCGATCATATCCAGACGGTCGTCGGCCGGTATCGCGGGCGTGTGAAGGGGTGGGATGTGGTGAACGAGGCGGTCGACGAAGACGGGACGCTGCGGAAGACGCCGTGGCTCTCGATCATCGGCGAGGACTACGTCGTGCGGGCGTTCGAGTTCGCCCACGAAGCCGACCCGGCCGCCGAGCTGTATTACAACGACTACTCGGTGGAGAACGCACCGAAGCGGACCGGCGTCATCGCGTTGATCAGGAAGCTTCAGGCGGCCGGTGTTCCTGTCGCGGCGGTTGGGCTTCAGGGCCACAACAAGATGACGTGGCCGACGGTCGCGCAGCAGGACTCGACGCTCGCCGCCTTTGCCGCGCTGGGTGTGAAGGTGAACATCACGGAGCTGGACATCGATGTGCTGCCCGCGGCGACAGGAAACCAGGCGGCCGGGGTGACGCCGAGCGCGGCGCCGGCGGCGGAAGTCAACCCGTATGTGGCTGGGTTGCCGGACTCGGTGCAGCAGGCGCTGGCGCGGCGGTACGCCGAACTGTTCGGTGTCTACATGAAGTACCGCGATGTGATCGAGCGTGTGACGTTCTGGGGCGTGACCGACGGGGATTCGTGGCTCAACGGCTGGCCCGTGCGGGGGCGGACGAGCTATCCGTTGTTATTCGATCGTGCGGGGCAGCCAAAGCCGGCGTTCGACGCGGTGATTCGAATGGCTCGTCCCGAGCCTCCCGTGCCGTAGGGCTGACGCGTCGTTGGTATCGCCGGCGGCGCCTAACGAGCGGCGTGACGGGCTTGCGTGCCCGCGGGCTCTATCGAGAGCCCGACCCGTTGCAGCAGCGCGCGGAACCTCGGGCTGTCGCGCACCGGCGCGAACATCGGGTCGTTGACTGCGTCCAGCTCCGGCCACATCTCTCCCGCGTCGGTGGCCTGCTCGAGGGACGTCAGCGCACGAGCTGTGTCCCCCACACCGAGCCAGAGGAAGCCCTCCGTCGATCTCGACGATGAACTGCGCGGCAGTCGAGCGTTCACCTCTCGAATCTGCGCCCAGGCCTTCGCGCTGTCGCCGGTAGCGCCCATGATGTAAGCGCGGGTCGGAACCATGATGCCCAGGCGGCTGACGACGACTCGCGCACTATCGCGAGCTCCGCTCGAGAGCAGGGTTTTTGCGGTGATGAGCACGGACGTGTAGTTCAGAGGGTTGCCTTGCAACGCCTGCGTGCTGACCGTCAACGCACTGTCCGACTGACCTAACAGCCGGAATGCGTTTGCCACCCAGCTGAGCACGAGCGGCGAGGCAGGGTCTTCTCGTCGCGCCATCTGAAACTGCTGTAGCGCCTCGGCGGGTCGCGAGAGATGCAGCAGTTGGCGCCCGTACTGAACGTGTGCTTCGACATCGGTGGGGGAAAGCCGAAGCGCCGTGAGGAATTCCTTGGTTGCCTCGTCCCAGCGATACCGGTGCACCTCTGCCATGCCCAACGCGATGTGCGGCTGGGCCAACGTGGAATCGAAGTGAATCGCCTGGTCGGCCGAGCGGGTCAATTCCTCCAACACATCTGCCGCCGGGGTGAGCTGAAAGTACGGATAGAGCGCCAGGGCCATGCTCAACCCCGCATACGCTCCGGCGTACGAGGAATCGAGACGAATCGCCTGGCGAAACGCGTCGGCACTTTCCTTCACGCTTTGCCCACGCCGGCGGAGGAGCTCTTGCCCGAGCACGTACAGCCGGTACGCTTCGGCATTGCGGGTTTGCTGGCTGGGTGCCAGCACCGGCGCCGTGCCTAACGCCCGTGGGAAGTGCTTTCGCAGCGCACCGGCCGCGGCCGTGCTGATCTCCTCGGCGACTCCGATCTGCTGATTGAGGGAGCGCTGGTAGGTGTCGGTCCAGAGCTCGGCGGCGTCGGCGGTTCGCGTGAGCTCCGTCGACAGGATCCATTGACCGCTCGCCTCCCGCAGGACACCGGTGACGATGTAGTCGACCTTGAGCTTGCGCCCGACTTCAGCCGGATCGACGCTGAGCTGGCCTCGATACGCTCTCGCCCCGTTGCGACTTCGCATCTCGAGGCCAGGGACGCGACCGAGCGCCGTGAAGACCTCGTCCGCCAATCCGTCAGCAAACGGCGCAATCGCCGTGTCGCCGCTGATGTTGTCGAACGGCAGCACCGCAATCGTGATGGGAGCGGCTGCTGCGGTGAAGCGGCGCAGCAACAAGACGGCCCCGACGAGGGCGGCGGCCGCCGCGATCGTGAGCAGCGCCGCGCGGGGCCTAACGAGCCGACGCGCCTTCCGCAGTGGCGCGATGGTTGGTGCGGTGACCGTCGCGCTCCCCTCGAGCACGGCGAGCGCCTCCGCGGCCGTCTGCGGCCGTGCGGCTGGATCCTTGGCCAAGCATTGCGCCACGAGCTCACCCAACGCTTCGGGTACATCGGCCCGCACGTCGGTAACCAATGCCGGCACCGTGGACATGTGCGCCGCCGCGACCTTGTGCAGCGGCATATCGTGAAACGGCGGCCTCCCCGTCAGGACCTCGTACGCCAGGCAGCCTAACGAATAGATATCCGCCCGATGGTCCGACGCAGGATCCCCTACCGCCTGTTCCGGCGCCATATAGGCGACGGTGCCGATCCCCGACCCGGTCAGTGTGAGGTCGGCGGCCGTTCCCGAAGCCTGGGCAGCGCTGACCGCCTTGGCGATCCCGAAATCCGTTACCACCGCAGCCCCGCCGGACATCATCACGTTGTCCGGTTTGATATCCCGGTGGACGACACCGTGCTCGTGCGCGTACTGCAGCGCCCGCGTCACGTCACGCAGCACGTGCAACGCGTCGGGGATGGGCAACGGCCCTTCGCGCGCCAGGCGGCTACGAAGCGACGGCCCGTCCTCGTACGGCATCACGAAGTACAACAACCCGTCAGCGTCGCCCGAGTCATACAGCGGCACGATGTTCGGATGCCGCAGGCGGGCCGCGATCGCGATCTCTCGAAGAAAGCGGTCACGGCCCATCGAGGCGGCCAGCTCGGTCCGGATCACCTTCACGGCCACGTCACGACCGTGCTTGGTGTCGCGCGCGAGGTAAACCCATGCCATGCCTCCGCGCCCCAGCTCGCGACTCGTCTCGTAGTGACCGCCAAGGATCGCGGGGAGGCGAGGGGCGTTGTCTTCCGCGGCCAGGGCGCTAAAGCGCTCCGCGGCAGAACGATCGAACAGCGGCGTGCCCTGGTCGCACTGTTCCACGAGCCGCGCCAACGCCGCGCGCCGCGCCGGGTCACCCGCGCTCAACTCGTCGAGTACCGCCTCGCGTCGATCGGGTTCCGCATCGAGCACGCGATCGAGCAACGGCGCGAGCGTCGTCCAATCCGGAGGAAGCGCCTCGATCGGCGGTCTCGGCGGCCCGCGATCGTCCGTCATTCGATAAGCGCTCGTCTCAACGGCATCTTCGCCTTTGCCCAGTCGCGCTTCATTGTGCGCGCGGTGACACCCATCGCGCTACGCAGCATCGCGGGCGCCAACCGTAACATTGCCTTCGCGTTGGTGATTGTCGAGCTAGGAGCCGACCGGTAGACGCAGATAGGCATCGCGAACTGGATCGGCATCGCGGTCCGCATCCGAGAGCCGGAGAAACGATGAAACGATTTTGGCGGAAGCTGCCGGATACTGCCTAACGGGCCTGATTCCTCACGCAACGAGCCGATTTTCTTGGGAACGGCCTCGGGACGCCAAAAGGTGCCCGAGGCCTTTACTCTTGATTCCGGCTCGTTGCGAGAGTCAGCGTGGATGCAAAGTCGGATCCGGCAGTTTCCGCATGATCCGTTTCATCGTTCTTCCGGCTTTCGGATCCGAAACGCGATGCCCGGGATGTCAGCGCGTAATCTGGACAACATGATCGAGTCGCAGGTCTGCGGACGATGCTCCGATACGGATCCGCACCTGATCGGCCTCGACGACCCAGCGATGGCCGTTCCCATCCCAGTACGCCAACGAGGATATCGGAAGCGGCAGCTGCACGGCCCGTGTCTCGCCCGGTTCGAGCGTTAGGCGACGGTAGCCGCGCAGGTCGCGGATCGGACGCTCCACCGACGAGCCCACGTGCTCGACGTACATCTGCACCACCTCGTCCCCGCTGCGCTTGCCGGAGTTCGTAACGTCGACGCTCACCAGCACCGTATCGTTCGTGCCGGCCGAGTCCGCGCTCGTCCCGAGGTTCGCGTAGGTGAAGGTCGTGTAGCTGAGCCCATGGCCGAAGGGATAGAGGGGTTGACCCTTGAAGAACCGGTACGTGCGCCCGGCCATGCGGTAGTCGTCGAAGGCGGGAAGGTCGCTCACGCTACCGTAGAACGTGACCGGCAGTCGTCCCGCGGGATTGTAGTCACCGAAGAGGACATCGGCGATCGCGTTGCCTGCCTGGCCGGGATACCACGCCTCGACGATCGCCGGGACGTTCGTCTGCGCCCAGTTCACCGCGAGCGCACTGCCGTTGAGCAGCACGAGGACCGTCGGTTTCCCGACCGCCACGATGCGCTCCAGCAAGCGCTGCTGCGCGCCTGGAAGTTCGATCGACGTGCGGTCGCCGCCCCGGAAGCCATCGAGCGTCACCGACATCTCCTCGCCCTCGAGACGAGCCGTCAGCCCAAGAAACATGACGACGGCATCAGCCTGCTTCGCGGCCGCAACGGCATCCGCCTCCAGGCTCGCAGTCGGCGTCGACCACACGAGCTCCAGCTCCGCCTCGCCGTACGACTCGTGCGCGTCGACCTTGATGCGGTACGCATGACCTGCCTCGAGACGAATCGGCTCGCTCTGCGCCAGCCGAGGATCGGGGAACTCGTCATCCCGCGGCGGATAGCTCGTGTGCACGATGAGACTGTCGTCGAGCCTGACCTCCGCACGCATCGTCGTCGTGACGCCGAGCCGGTACATCCCGGTTGCTGGCGGCCGTAGGGTGCCGGTCCACCGGACGCCAAAATCGTTAGGGTTCATCGTCTGACGCGGCGCGCCCTCGTGCCAGTCGACCTCCACGGTCGTGTCGGTCTTCGTGAAGACCGGACTTCCCTCGAGCGTTCGGCTGCCGAAGTATGATCCCACGAGCCCGCGGCGGCCCGCTGGCGTTCGCAGTGCGAACGACGGAATTGTCTCGAGCAGCGGAAATCCGTCCGCGAGGTCGGAACCCTTTGCATACAGCACTCGCGTGTGTCGAGACACAGCTTCGCGAATCCCGCGAAGTGGCGTGACGGGGTCCGACGGGATGCCGTTGTAATTCCCGAGCAGCATGCGCCACTGGTCAGCGTTGGGTCCGATGACCGCGATCGTTCCCAGATCCTTGCGCAGCGGCAACGTTCCACGCTCGTTCCTGAGCAGCACGATCGACTCCCGTGCGACCTGACGAGCGAGCTCGTGGTGTGCGGGTTGGTCGAGCACGGAGAACGGCGTTCGCGCCCAACGAACGATCTCCGGCGGATCGAACATGCCGAGCCTGAACCGCGCGAGAAAGAGTCGCGTGAGCGACGTGTCGATCTGCGCCTCGGAAATCAGCCCTTGCTTCACGGCCTCGGCGAGATTCGGATAGACGCGCCCGCAATCCAGATCGGTGCCGGTCTTCACGGCCAGCGCGGCCGCCTCGGGCGCGGACTGCACGACCTTGTGGTGCAGATAGATGTCGTCGATCGCGCCGCAATCCGAAACGATGTAGCCGGGGAACTTCCACTCGCCGCGCAGAATGTCCGCGAGCAACATGTCGCTGGCGCACGCGGGTTTGCCGTCGATGCGGTTGTACGCACACATGAGCGAGTACGCGCCACCTTCGCGAATGCCCATCTCGAAGTGCGGCAGATAGCTCTCTCGCAGGTCGCGCTCATTCACCACCGCGTCGAACGCGTGGCGCTCGGGCTCGGGCCCGCTGTGCACGGCGAAGTGCTTCACGGTCGCGATGGTCTTGAAGTACTTCGGGTCATCGCCCTGCAGCCCGCGGATGAACTGAACCGCCAGCTTCCCCGTGAGAAACGGATCTTCGCCGTACGTCTCCTGTCCGCGCCCCCAGCGGGGATCCCGGAAGAGATTGATGTTCGGTGACCAGAAAGTGAGGCCCTGATATCGGCCGAAGCTGCCATTCCGGACGTACTCGTGATGCTTTGCGCGCGCCTCGTCGGAGATGACGGTCGCCATGCGGAACACGAGACTGTCATCCCACGTCGCTGCGAAGCCGATCGCCTGCGGGAACACGGTCGCCAGCCCGGAGCGCGCGACACCATGCAGCGCCTCGTTCCACCAGTTGTACGCCGGGACACCGAGCCGGTCGATCGCCGGCGCGACGTCTTTCATCTGCTGCACTTTCTCCTCGAGCGTCAGTCGGGAGACGAGATCGGCGGCGCGCTGCTCGAATGGCAGCGACGTGTTCAGGTAGGCGGGCCGTTGGGCTTGCGCCGGTGTCACCAGACTCGCGCAGAGTGCGGCGATTCGAAGACGCATACCGCTGTTGACGAGTTGATTAACCACAGAGGTTCAATACGAAAGCGTCCTTACCGAGAATCTCTGTACGCGTACAAGCCGAACATCGTCCCAACAAACCCGCTGGCCACCTTGGTGCTGAGTATGGTTCCATCCGCGTCCGCCACGAGAGTTTGCCAGGCGTTAGGCTTCGTGGCGTAGAGAAAGTCGACCCGATCCTGGCGCGCCCTGATCTGGAGATACAGCGGCGTCCTGGGCGACACGGTGATCGGTACCGACGCCACCACGCTGTCGCCCGTCTCGCCGCGCCATGCCCGACGCCGCAGCTCGAGCACCGGAGCCGTACCGTTGTGGACGAGGCCGAGGAAGTAGTAGTGACTCTCGTTGTGGAACGCGACGATGCCCGCCCGATCGCCCGCACGCGCAGGCACATACCACATGGCCGTGGACGCCGTCGCGGATCCGTGCTGCTGCCTTCGTCCCAGGAATGACGGCTGCCCACGTCCGCTCAGCGACTCGGGCCGCGCGCGGAGTGTCAGCGAGCCGCGCACAGACGTGAGGTCGTACCAGCGTTCCCGCGGCGTGCGCAGCATTTCCCAGTACGGCGCGAGCGCTGGCGCGTCGAATTCGTCGCGAACCGAGAAGTTCCCGCTGTGCGGGACCGCGGCCGCCGCCTGACGCGAGAGGTTCGGCCTCGCGTGTACATACGGCACCGTCGCCTGGCCCGTCAGGATTGTGGGCCAGCCATCCACCCACGTGACGGGCAGGAGGAACGTCTCGCGGCCAGTGTTCCAGAGGTCTCGGCCGTAATTTCGCGTCCCGAGGAAGACGGCCCACCAGTCGCCGTTAGGCGTCGCCACGAAGTCTGCGTGACCCGTGGTCTCGACGGGGAACGGCCTCGCGGCATCGAGATGCCGTTGCGTGAGAATCGGGTTGGCGGAATACGGCACGTACGGCCCCATGACCGACTGGCTCCGGAACACAACCTCGGAATGCTGGTCCGCCGTCCCGCCCTCGGCGCAGATCAAATAGTACGTGCCGTCACGCTTGAAGATGTGGGGGGCTTCGATCCAGATAGGCCGCTTCGTGAGATCCACACCGCCGTTCACGATCACCGATCTCGGACCGACGAGCGTCTTCGTGCCGAAGTCGTACTGCTGGATCCAGATGGCACGATGGCCCTCGTAGAGTGCCTCGCCCACCGGCGGGCCGTTGTTCAGGATGTACGACTTGCCGTCGTCGTCGAAGAAGAACGACGGGTCGATGCCGTCGATCGACGAGAGCCACACGGGGTCCGACCACGGGCCGGCCGGATTCTTCGCGGTGACATAAAAGTTCCCGCCGCGATCGATCAACGTCGTGATCATATAGAACGTGCCGTCGTGATAGCTCAGCGCCGGCGCGAAGATCCCTCGCGACACACCCGCGCTGTCGACGTTCAGCTGCGATGGGCGGTCCAGGATGTGGCCGATCTGCGTCCAGTGGACGAGATCCTTGCTGTGGAAAATCGGGACGCCGGGGAAGTACGCGAAGCTCGACGTGGCGACGTAATAGTCGTCCCCGACGCGGATGATCGTCGGATCGGGATAGAACCCGGCGAGGATCGGATTGTAGTAGTCGTTAGGTCCGGCCCGGTTCAGCTTGTACACGGAGTCGTCGCCACGATACTCGAACCAGTCGAACCGCGGGTTCGAGGTCGAGACCGGCTCCGGCGGCCGCCCGGCGTGGCAGGACATTGCCACGACCACCGACACCAGTGCGCGTGGGCCAACGCTGGACGGTCGAGTCATGGGTAAGGGCTGATGAAAGTTCGGGCTACCACGTGTCCGTTCGGAACGGAGCAACCGGCAAGCCCTCGCGGTTGTACAGCGCCGGAGCCACAGGGCTGTTGGTCCAGAGATACCGCACCGCGGCTGGCTTCGTGACACGCTCGCTCCAGACGACCACACGGGTTCCTTCGAGCTTCGCATTCGCCCACACGAATCGACGATCATCGCCGGCGATGGCGAATCCCGGGATCATGCCGTCGGTGACCCGTGATACGAGACCACCTCCCAGGTTTCCTAGCTCGATGGTCACACGGCTGCCTTGCACGGTGTGCCGACGATACGTCGGACCCGAGGAGATCACACGTTCGCCGTACGCGACCGCACGTGCGACGAGAGCCAGCCGGCGAGCGACATCCTGCTTATTGCGCGGATGAAGCTCCTCGGCCTGGCCAAGGTCGATGGCGACGACCTGCCCGGTATTGGGCAGCGCGAGCGCCGCGGCCTGCGATTCACGCGCGGTGGCCCAGTCACTGTTGGCGGGCGGCAGCGAATCCACCGGTCCGTAGTTAGGCAGCTGCACCCACAGGAACGGGAACTCCGGGTTCGACCCGCGCCACTCTCCGCGCCAGCTCGAGATCATGTCGCGGAACAGCCGACGATACGCCGCCGCCTGCTCCACGCTGTTCGCGTTGGACTCACCCTGGTACCAGATCACGCCCTTGATCGGGAACCCGAGCAGCGGGTGGATCATGCGGTTGTACAGGATCGTCGGGATCTTGTTGATGCGCTGCCCATCCGGCTGGAAGGACACCATACCAACCTTGAAGCGCCAGTCGCCGGCGAGCGGGCGCCTAACGCCGCCCACCTCGAGGTATAGCGCGGCCGGACTGCCGTAGATCCCGCCGCCACCGCCGGTGTCGTCAACGCGCACGGCGACCACGTTGCCACCGGCATGTAGCGCTGAGGCGGGCACAGTGTACAGGCGAGGATCCGCGTACCGTTGTGTGGTGCGGCCGACCTCGACGCCGTTCACCCACGTGATGTCGGAGTCGTCGATCGGGCCAAGCGAGAGACGGACGGCCTGGCGTGCTTCATCATCGGTCAGCGTGAACGAAGTGCGGTACCAGGCAACGCCATCCATCCCATCGTAGCCGACGGTTTCCCAGAGGGCCGGCGTCTTGATTGTCGCCCATGACGCATCGCTGAGCATTGGGTCGGCCCACAGTGCTCGGTCGCCCTGGAGGCCGGCATCCGCTTTGGGCAGATCGCCGATTTTCGCCTGTAGCGCTGCTCGAACCGAATCGTTATGCACGCGGTCCCTTGTCATCGCCGCCCGCCACGCACTGTCCGTCAGGCCGAGCGCAGCTTTGCTCATCCACGTCTCGATGTTGGCGCCACCCCATGACGTGTGGATGATGCCGAACGGTACGTCGGCCGACGTTCGGAGATCGCGGGCGAAGAAGTACGCGACAGCCGAGAATGTGCCGACGTGCTGCGAGTCGGCATGGGCCCAGGCTCCGCCGACCACCTCCGCTTCCGGTTTCTCGGAGTACGAATGCGGGATCGCGAACTCACGAATCTTCGCATCGTTCGCGCTCGCGATCTCGGCGGCGGCATTGACCGACGACGCGACGGGCCACTCCATGTTCGACTGACCCGACGCCACCCACACATCGCCTACGAGGATGTCGCGGATCTCGGTGCGCTTGCCGCCGCCCGCGACGGTCATCTCGTACGGCCCGCCGGCCCTCATCGCCGGGAAGGTCACCCGCCATGCGCCGCGGGCATCCGCGGTTCCCGTGCGCGTCTGGCCGTTCAATACGACGGACACCGACGTCTTCGGCGGAGCCCATCCCCACACCGGGATCGCCGCGCCGCGCTGCAGCACCAGCCCGTCGCTGAAGAGGCGAGCGGGTCGGAGGGTGGACGCGAGCGTATCGGCCTGCGCCGCGGCCGCGCGCGCGGCGGCTGTGACCATGAGGGCGACGGAAACAGCTCGGGCGAGCCACGGCATTCGGTGCACTTCCTTTATATAGGCAGTGGAAAGTGGTCCACAGTTCGGCCAAAATCATGTTGTCATCAAATGACACCGGCAAGATAAGAATCCAAGGCAGCCGTAGCGCGGACGCCAGCGCCTGCCGACATTGCCGGTTCCCTTGGGCTTGGGAGTCCTATGGCCAGTGACGCCGCGATGAATCGCCGCGATTTCGTCCGTGCAGCCGCCGGTGCCGGGCTCGCCGCCGCCACGCCGATTCCAGCCGGTGCTGACAGCACGCCGATCGCTGCCCCAGCGGTACGGCGCAGCACCGTGCGACCGCTCGTCATCGCCGATGCGAGTGGCATCGAGTTCAAGAACGGCGGTCCGGAGTGCGCGGTCGAACGCGCCTTCCGGCTCATCACCGAGGGCAAGGATGTTCTCGACGCCCTCATCGCAGGGGTCAACATCCCGGAGCTCGATCCTGAGGAGACGGGAATCGGGTACGGCGCGCTGCCTAACGCAGACGGTGTGGTGCAGCTGGACGCGTCGTGCATGCACGGTCCCAGGCGCCGTGCGGGTGGAGTGGCGGCCATCGAAGGCGTCCGCACGCCCTCGCTCGTGGCGAAGGCTGTGATGGACCAGACCGATCATCACCTCCTCGCCGGCAAAGGCGCCCAGGACTTCGCGCGGGCGCTCGGCTTCACCATCGAGGCCGATCTCAACACCGAGCGCTCGCGCAAGCTGTGGCTCGAGTGGCGCCGCCGGATGGACCCCGACCACTGGCTCGACCCCGCCAAGCGCGGCACGCGCGAGAAGGACAAGCACGAGAAGGATCCTGGTGAGTCTCAGCTCTCCGCACTGACGCGCCGAGATTTCGGGCGGAAGGCGATCGACGCGGGTTGGTCGATGGTGAAGGACGGCCTCATTCCGGAAGGCACCTTCTGGGGCACCATCAATTGCAACGGCATCAACGCGAACGGCGACATCTGTGGCGTCACGACCACGAGCGGTCTCGCGTGGAAGATCCCGGGACGCGTTGGTGATTCCCCGATTCTCGGCGCCGGTCTCTATGTCGACAACGACGTGGGCGCGGCAGGGTCGACGGGACGCGGCGAAGCGAACCTCTACAACCTCTCGTCGTACCTCATCGTCGAGAGCATGCGCCGTGGCATGCATCCCAAGGATGCCGGGATGGAAGCGCTCAAACGCATCCGCGCGAACACCGTCGAGACACGACTCCTGAACGCGCGCGGACTGCCGAACTTCAACATCCGCTTCTTCATCCTCGATAAGAAAGGGCAGCATGCGGGCGTCGCCATGTACGGCTCGGGCGAGAAGACGTTTGCGTTATGCACGGACAAGGGAGCCGAGGCGCCGACGCTCGAGCCGTTGCTCGCGGGGGATCCGGCGGACTGACGCCATGAGCAGCGCGCCGCACGAGCGAAGATCGGATACCGGCGTCGGAACTCGACCCCTTCCGTCGTTCTGGCTGCTGCACACAGCCGGATGGCTGGCGTACGGCATCGCGATGGCGTTCTCGCGCATCGGGATGTTCCCGCTGTCGTTCATGATCGTGGCAAAAGGCATCCTGATGGTCAGCGGCTTCGTGCTGAGCCTCGGGTTGCGTTATGCGTATCGTCCGCTCGTTCGTCGTGGGACGCCGCTGGTCGCGCTGGTCGCCATCGCGGTGGTTGCATCCTATGTCGTGTCCATGGCCTGGACGGCCTTCGACAACCTCGTGGCCGTTCCGGTCTATACCGCGTTCGGTATCAGGCCGCCCGTCTTCCGGAACGTGCTCCAGGTCTTCGGCGGCACGGTCTACAACGCCTTTACGATGCTCGCGTGGAGCGTGCTGTACATCGGCATTCGGTACTACGCGGCGCTGCAGGCGGAACGTGAACGATCCCTCAGGGCGGAGGCGAACGCTCACCAGGCGCAGCTCGAGGCGCTGCGCTACCAGATCAATCCGCATTTTCTCTTCAACTCGCTCAATGCCGTGTCGACGCTCGTGACCGAGCGACGAAACGACGAGGCGGCACGCATGCTGTCGCGCGTGAGCGACTTCCTGCGCCTAACGTTGACCGCGCCCGTGCGAGACGAAGTCGCCCTCGCGGACGAGATCGACTACGTCAAGCAGTACCTCGACATCGAGCGTGTCCGGTTCGGGGATCGGCTGCGCGTCGAGATCGACATCGCCAGCGACGTTTGGGAGGCGGTCGTCCCGCCGTTCGTCCTGCAGCCGCTCATCGAGAACGCGGTGCGTCATGCGATCGCGCCGCGAGAGTCCGGTGGCGCGATCACGATCGAGGGAGGCCGGTCGGGGGACACACTCCGCGTGTCGATCGTCGACGATGGGCCGGGCGTGGGCGAAGGGTCGCGAAGCAACGGCAACGGCCGCATCGGCCTCGCCAACACACGCGATCGGTTGCGGGTCCTCTATGGAGACCGCGGCCAGCTGGCGCTCGTCAACGTTCCCGGCGGCGGAACACGCGCGACGGTCGAGATTCCGTTTCGGAGACGTTAGGCGGGAGGGGACTGGCCGCGTCGGCCGCCGCCCATGCCGCCCGCCCGGCCCGGCTCGTGGAGCATCTTGTCGCTCTCCTCGAGCTGCTTCTCCAGCAGGTCTGACGCCTTCTTCTTCTGCGGGTCCTTGAGCAGCGCGAGGGCGCTGTCCCGAGCCGTCTTGTTGTTCGTGCGGAGTTGCAGGAGCGTCTCGTAGAACGCCTGCCGGTTCTCCATCATGCTGGCACGGCCCCCATCCGACCCTGTGCTGCGCTGGAAGCCACCTGACGGCGCCTTGAACGTATTGTGCAGCGAGTCGACGCGCTCGTAGTACGGCCCGTTCTGTGCGCGGAGCGTCGCGTCGAGCGTGTGGAGCGCCGTGATCTGGTCCTTGTCGAGCTTGAGCTTCTTGTGCTTGTCGAGCAGCAGCTGCACCGGATCCTGGCTTTCCACGTCTTTGGCGGAGGGGTTGGGCGGTGCCTCGGACGAGCGGCCCATCCCGCCCGCGCCGTGGCCCCCACCCATCCCTCCACCGTGACCGCCGTGACCGCTCATGCCGCCGCCGCCACCTTGGTATTGTGCCGCCGCAGCCGTCCCGACGACGACGAGACACAGGACAGGGAGCGCACGGACAACGAGGTTGGTCACGACACGATGCTTGCGGGGACTGGTCTACGGCTGCCTAACGACTATCTATACGAGCACGCAAAAAGTAGCGACCGCCGGGACTGCCAGCCGGAGCCGGGGGACGGCATCGACGACGCTGGCAGGAACTGATCACGTCAACCGGCTCTGGACGGTGACGCTCCCGGTCGGTCCTGCCACCTAGTACAGCGTGCGCCAAGAATGTGTTGGCGACGCTCGCCAGAGCATTAACGGCCGGTTTGTATCGGCGGTCGTAAGGGTCTGTCTAGCCCCCCGTGTTCATATGAGAGGCCCGCACCGCGCCAACAGACGGCGCGCGTGCGCGGTATCCCATACGGAACAAGGCAACGATGGTGGGTGGCTTCGGAGGGGCGGCGCCGGTTCCGAACGAGCCGCACGGCGACGAACGCGAGCTGGTGACCCGGGTACAACACGGCGACCGCGAGGCCTTCGACGAGCTCGCACGCCGTCACGCAAGGCGAGCGTTCGCGATCGCATACCGAATTCTCCGGCATACGCAGGACGCCGAAGACCTCGTTCAGGACGCGTTCATCGCTGCATTGGATGGAATTGGAACCTTCGACCCGACTCGGCCATTCGCGCCCTGGTTCTTCAAGATCGTCGTCAATCGAGCCCTCAACGCCGTGAGTGCGAGATCCACACGGGAGCGGCATGTGACCGTTACACCTCTCTGGAGCAGCGAAGCCGCCGCGGTCGAGTTCGACCCGGCCGAGCGTTCCGAGATCAGGCAGCGCTTTCAGGAGGCACTCAGCGCGCTCCCGCAGCAGCAACGAGTTATCGTCGAGATGTCCGATATTGATGGCCGATCCAGCACGGAGATTGGCGAGATGCTCGACCTGCCACGTGGCACGGTCCGATGGCATCTGCACCAGGCGCGGAAGACGCTGCGCGTCGCGCTGGCCGGGCTCCTCGAGGGCATGTCATGAGCCCGCCGGATCGTCCGTTCCGCCATCCGACGAACAACGGCCCGACGAGCTACACGCGTGCGTTGGTCGAGGCGAGCGGCCCTGTTCCATATGAGCAGGTCGACTGGACCGAGTTTCACGCAGCGTTGGGCGCGCGTGCCGAGCTTTCACTCGCCCGCCTCCGGCACCCCCACCTCGCCGCGCGGTCGACGCGTCGCCTGGTCGTGGCGCTCGCGAACGACGGGTCGCCGACGCTCACCTGGTGGCAGTACGCGGCGCGGTGGTCGCGGCTGGTCGTCAGCGCATCGATCGCGGCGGGGATCGCACTCATTATGGTTGTCCGCAGTTCCCCGAAGGAGATCGGCGAAACGGTCGTCGCGAGTGCGACCGTGGTTCCCTACCAGGTCGAGGGCACACGCGCCGTCTTCGAGTCCGCCGCGCTCGGCCGCGGGTCGAACTGGACCATGGACTCGGCGCTGTTGCCGAGCATTGCCGAGTTGCTGATCCCGTTAGGCAAGCGGGACGGATCGCGATGACGGACCGCGGCTCGAGCGTCATCGCCGGAATCGCCATGGCCGCGATGTTCGCCGTGGGCGTGGCGTTCGGCATCGCGCTCGATCACCGCGTGCTGCATCGTCGCCCGCCGCGCGTCGCGTTCGTCGGAGACCAGGAGCGGGCGCGTCCGCCGTTCATGGTGCCACCAGCGATTCCCGGAGCCGGCCGACCGCCGTCGCCTAACGCAATGGGGCCGGGCCCCGAACGCGCCGTCGACGCGTTCGCGCGCGACCTGGCACTCTCGCCCGGGCAGCGCGCGATAGCCGACTCGATCCTCCGGCACGAGTTCGAGGCGGCGAACGCCATTCGCGAAGAGACGTGGCCGCGAATGGAGGCCGTGATGAACGACACGCGACAGAAGCTCGACAGTCTTCTCACGCCGGAACAGCGCGAGCGCTACCACGCGCTGCTGGCCGAACAGGAGCAGCGGTTCCGCGCGCGAGAACCACGTCGCCCGCTGTTCTCACACCCCCGCTAGACGCCCATGCCCACGCTCGCTCGCGCAGCCCTGGATGATGATCGCGGCCCGACCGCCGTTAGGCGCCATGCTGCACGGGGCAATGGGCGCGGCAACGACGGCCGCAGAACGACAGTGAGCAGCACGTGGACCGTGGGCCGATCAGCCGGCCCCCGCCCCGCGTGATGTACCGCGCCGTCCCGAAGGGGATGTGCGCACCGAACCCTGACGACCGCAGGTGGTGACATCGTGGAGCACCATGGACAGCTCGAGCGTCGCCGGCTAACAGTTCCGGATGCGACGTCTCTCCAGGCGCCGAAACCAGACGCCGGCGCCGTGATTCGCGCCATCATCGTTGATGACGAGCAGCTCGCCCGCCGCGGCATCCGGGCACGCCTGGAGCGCGCGGGCGGGTATCACGTCGTGGCCGAGTGCGCGAGCGGGCGCGAGGCGATCGCCGCGATCCGAGAGCATCAGCCGGGTGTCGTGTTTCTCGACGTGCAGATGCCCGGTGTCGACGGCTTCGGCGTGGTCGAGGCGATCGGCGCGGAGCGGATGCCGGTCGTGATCTTCGTGACCGCCTTCGACAATCATGCGCTCAAGGCATTCGAGGCGCATGCGTTCGACTACCTCCTCAAGCCGATCGACGACGTGCGATTCGCGACGACGATCGAGCGCGCGCGGCACCGTGTGGTGGAACGGGAGGAAAGCGGTGTCGCGCGTCGCCTCGCGGCGCTGATGAACGACATTCGCCCCGCGCTCGCAACCGAGCAGGGATTCGCCCGGCACCCCGACGCTGCCGATGCGGTGGCCACGCCGGTAAACCGCATCGTGGTGCGCGAGCGCGACCGCGTGCTCCTCGTCGACGTCGGCGACATCGACTGGATCGGCGCCGACGGGGACTACGTGCGGATTCACGCGAGTGGGCGGAGTCATCTCATTCGTGACACGATGGCCGCAATGGAGAGCCGCCTCGACCGTGGCGCGTTCGTGCGCATTCACCGCTCGACGATCGTGAACACGTCACGCATCCGGGAGCTGCGGCCGTATTCCAGCCGTGAGTACGCCGTGATTCTTCGAGACGGGACGCGGTTGCGCCTGAGTCGCCGCTACCGCGAGCGATTGCGCAACCATTTCGGCGAGTTCCTCTGAACGCCGGGAAGCGGGAAGCGAGAGATGGGAGCAAGAGCGTGTCATCCCGAGCGCAGCGAGGGATCGCGTTCCTCCCGATAGAGGGACCGGGCGTCGCTCACTGAAGCCTGAGCACGGCGCCCGGCCCGCTCGTCGCGCGAGAGTGCCCGCTCGTCGCGCAACGACCTCAGGTCATCGCCTCCGCGTAGTTGCGACGAGACGGTGCGCGTAACGTCGGACCGACACGCAGCCCATGCGCAGCGCGACGGTCGCACCGCGTGACGGCTGCATTCCCACCCGGCAGAAGGGGCAGAAATGCGTCCATGCTTCCAGCCGGTCACGCGTGTGATTTCGGCCGCGCTGGTCGGGCTCGCCCCGCTCATTGCGGTACCACTCCGCGCGCAGACCGAGGACCGCGAGGCGGTACGTCGCGCAGTGCTCGACTATGTGGAAGGCTTCTACGAGGGCGATTCCGCGAAGCTCGCCCGCAGCGTCCGCCCGGAGATCTTCAAGTACGGATTCTGGAAAGCGCGCGACTCGACGCGTTATGCCGGCGAGCAGATGAAGTATCCGGAGTTTTTCGACTACGCGCGCGGAGTGAAGCGGAACAACCGTCAGGCACCGCCCACGGCGCCTAAGACCGTGGAGGTCTACGACGTGCAGAACCAGACCGCGAGCGCGAAGCTCACGGCGTTCTGGGGAACCGACTACCTGTTGTTAGGCAAGTACGATGGGAAGTGGATGATCTCGAGCGTCATGTGGCAGAGCCCGGAACATCGGGAATAGGGAATCGGGAATCGGGAATCGGGAATAGGGAATAGGTGGCGCGCTTCGCGCGTGCCTGGGAACGGGGAACCGGGAACAGTGACTCCACGCGGAGCCTCGGTTCCCCGTTCCCAGTTCCCGCTATTCCCGATTCCCGACTACGCAGCCATAACGAGATGCGCCGTGATGAAACCGCCGTGGCTCCAGCCCATGATCCCCACGCGGTCCGGGTCGACGTACGGCAGCGTCTTCAGGTAGTCGTACGCGGCCATCACGTCGTCGAAGTCGCGCGGCGGATGATCCTCGGCGTCCGTGCTCACGTAGAGCGACTCCGCCCGGGCCTGATCGATCTTCGCGGGACGTCGCGTCGGTCGGTCTCCATTGGCCGGCGTCGCGGGCCGTGGCGGCGTCGGCTGCTGGGCGGCCGACGTCGACACGGCGAACGTGGCGACAAGCGCGGCGAGCGATGCAGGTCGGACGACCGCGAGCAACAGCTTCATCGAATCGATCTCCTCGGACGGTCGGGCACGAATACGGCAGACGGAGCGTATCACAACCAGCACGCGGAACGAGCAAGAGAGTCCGGAGACTTGCGGGGGCCGTGCGATGGTCTCACCGTAAGTACACGCGACGCGGCGTTTCCGCTCGCCACCGGGGCTGACCCGCGTGCAGCAGGGAGGTGCATATGCTCGGTCGCATCGGCGTCCTTGGCTTTCTCGGCATCATCGTCTTCGTGGCATGGGCGATCGGTTGGATCTTTTTCAATCTGCACGAAGGCCACTATCACCTCTTGTTCGTCGCTGCGGTCGTGCTGATGATCGCACAGGGAGTGACGCGGGTCGCCCGGTGACGAGCCGTCGGGTGCCGCTGGGAGCAACAGCCAGCGGCACCCGACTGTTGGTGGCGTTGCTTGTTGCCTGTGCCGCGTGTGACAAGGATCCAACATCCGGGACGCCCGTCGGGACCCGTACCTACCGAATGGGCTTCTCGGCCATCCCGCCGACCACGAACCAGGCGACGGCGCTCGCGAGCCTCGACATGTGGAGCACGCGCGCCGATGCGGCCATCATGCACGTGGACGTGCAGTGGGCTGCCATGCTCGCCGGCATGTCCGCCGCCGAGGCGGCGCGCGCGAACGCGTTCGACCTCGCCAACTACTACCGCGCGCACAACCTGCCGATCGTGCTCATGCTCGACGTCACGAACGGTCTCGCGCGCAGTCAGGAGGCAGCCGAGCTCGTGGCGGCAGGGCGGAGCATCACCGAGCCCGCCATTCAGCAGCTCTACCGGGATTACGTTCTGGCGATCGTCGATGTCGTTAGGCCGACGCACATTGGCCTCGCGGCCGAGACGAACTTGATCAGGGCAGCAGCGCCGAGCGCGGTATACGACGCGGTCGTAACCATGACGAATGCAGCCGCGAGCGATCTCCGCTCGCGAGGCGTCGCGACACCGCTGTACGTCAGCGTACAGGTCGAGACGGCGTGGGGCCGACTGGCAGGCGGTGGACCGTCCGCCTACGTCGGCATCGACGACGACCTGCGTGACTTTCCGTTCATCGACGCACTCGGCCTGTCGTCCTATCCGTACCTCGGCGGCTTCGCGACGCCGGACGACATTCCGACCGACTACTACAGCCGCATCGCCGCGACGCGGAGCCTGCCACTGATGGTCGTCGAAGGCGGCTGGAGTTCCGGCTCGCTGGGGACGTTTCAGTCGTCACCGCAGTTGCAGGCACGCTACATTCATCGCCAGTCGGAGCTGCTGGACGCCGCCAACGCGGTCGCCGTGTTTCAACTGACCTTCACCGACATCGACGTCAGCAGCATCCCGCAGCCGCCCGGCTCGATTCTTCCCCTGTTCGCCGCACTCGGGATGGTCGATACGCAACTGCGCCCAAAACCGGCCCTCGCCGTGTGGGACAGCCTGTACGCGCGTCGCCGCCAGTAGCCGTTAGGCAGTCGCCAGTCGCCAGCCCCCAATCTCCATGCACCTCCAGTACGTCGTCCTCTGCGATCAGATCATCCTCGCCAACGATGGCAAACCGTCACTCATCGGTATCCTGAATGAGATCCAGACGAACACGGTCCCGGTGAACGTCCCGCGGCTCGCGTTTGCCGCGCGAATCCACTTTACCACCGACGAGACGGGCATGTCCCACCGCGTGGAGGTTGCGATTGCCGACCCGTCCGGCAAGGAGATCGGCCGTCCCGGCGGCGACATCTCGCTGCCCGCTGCGCAATCGGGAGTCGACTCTATCGCCGTCGACCTGCCACTCCAGTTCGACCTCTTCGAGCTGGCGTCGACAGGGCGCTACACGTTCCTGCTGCACATCGACGGCGAGGCAGTCGGCGCCGCGCAACTGAATGTCCGACAGGTGAACACCGCCTGACGGCACGAACGGCGCGAAACGATTGGACGGCGCCGACTTCCATACCGGCGCGAAATCACTAGAGGCGCGAGATCACTGAAAGCGCGAAATCCCAGACGACGCCAGGCGCGAAATCCCAAAGGGCGTGAGAAGGAGCGCGCCGGTTCCCGTTTGCGCCGTCCGCGCCGTTGCCGTTCGCGATTGGCGCCTTTAGTGATTTCGCGCTCTCGGGGATTTCGCGCCGTTCGGCATTGCGCTCGTTCGGTGCCCGAGCTCCGAGTCGTACCGGAGCTCGGAAACCCGAGACAGCGCCTGTGTCAGCGTCGGTGCAGCGGCGGCGCCAAGAACGTAGTGATCGAGGAACGCGATCGCGTAGGCGTTGATGGCTCCGTGGGCAGCGGCTCGAAGATCGGTCCACGCGAGATGGCCGGCACCCTCGAGCTCGACGAAATATTTCGGCGCTGGGGATGCGTCGTACACGCCGCCCGCGCGGCCGAGCGAAGGCGTGATCCCGACGTCGAGCGTCCCACCCTGATACATCACCGGCGCCGACAGCCCGCCTAACGTCTTGTGGACCAGATACGGCTGCGTGTAGGGCGACAAGGCGAGCACGGCCCTCGCACCCGGCGTTCTCCATGACGGCCACCCGCCTGCCAGCCCGACGACTGTATACCCACCTAGCGAGTGACCGACATACCCCAGCCGCGTGAGGTCGACACGCCCCGCGAACTCCGGGCTCGTCGCCAGCGCCTGCTGGATCGCGCGGATGTCATCTCGCCGGTCGGCGAACGTCTTGTCGGACCAGCTCAGTGGGTTGCCGAACGGCTCCTGCGGTCGCCCGCCACCGCCGGACTGACCGCGGCTGCAGCGAGCATCATTGTGGTTGGGCGCGAACACCCAGTACCCGTGTGCCGCGAGCGCCTCGGTCAGAAACTTCGACTGCTTCGCGCATCCGCCGAATCCATGCGAGAAGATGAGCACGGGCTGGCGACCACTCCGCGAAGCCGGTGGCGACCACACCACGACTTCACGCCCACCCAGCGTTACGGTCTGCTGTGCGACGAGAGCCGCCGGCACGACCGAGATCACGCAGACCGCGGCCGCCAGGGCTCGAAGCCTCGTCCTCTCAGCGCTCATACAATGCGAGACGCTCGCGGCGGACGGTTGTTAATCCGCGACCGTTTACACTCGCGCGGGAAGATCGAAGTCCGACGCGGCAAGCCCGCCCCGCGCCGGCTGGCGCTGGAGCCGCGGAGTGTCGTGCCAACCAGCAGCGTCGAGCAATCGCGCGGTGATCGCGTTCACTGCGTCGGTTTCCGCCAGGCTACCAGATGACGCGGCCGCCATGTCGAGCCAGCCGAGTGCCTCCGCATACGCGAACTGCGCCTCACACTCGGCCGCCGCGACCATCGCGTAGCGGTACGCCATCGCTCGCTCGCCACCCTGCTCGGCGTGCCGCGCGACCTCACCGGGGTCGCTCACCGCGCCGTTGGCCGAAACCTCGAGCGCGAGTGCCAGCCCCCGATGCACCTCGCGCCGCCGCGCATTGCCGAGCGCATCGCTCACGACGCGCGCGATCACCGGGTGCGCGCAGCGATACATGCCGTCGTCCTCGACCGCGAGGTGCCGCTCCACGAGCGCATCACCGGCCGCCGCGGCGCGCAGCCGCGAGATCCCGTGCACATGCGACAGGACGTCCGCACGACACCCGCGGGCGGACACCGCGATCGATATCAGCACCGCGCTCAACTCGTCAGGCAGACACTCGATGCGCTCCGCGATGGCGTCATGAACGGTCGGCGCCAGCGTCAGGACCGCCGTGTCCGTGGATTCGTGCTGGCGCACGATCCATTCGCCGGTATTCGCGTCGACCGTCAGCCAGCCCTGCGCGAACAGCGTCTTCAGCAGCTCCACAACGTAGAATGGGTATCCGGTCGTCACCTCGTGGATCCGCGCGGCGAGTCGACGAGCACCCGTGGGGGTGCTCACGCGCCCCAGCCCGCGCACGAGCCGCCACACGTCGTCCTCGCTGAGCGGACGAAGGACGATCGCGAGCGCCTGCGGAATGGCGCGAAGCGCCCGGACCAGTCGCGCGGCCGGCGTATCGCGTTCCACCGCCCCCGGGGAAAACGTTAGGCACCAGAACACCGGCACGCCGTCGAGCCGCCGGATGAGGGAGTGCAGCAGCGCGCAGCCGTCCGCGTCACACCACTGGAGGTCATCGACCACCACCGCGACCGGAGCTTCCTCGGTGAGTGCGATGAGCAGTTGCGCGATTCCCTCGAAGAGCCGCCAGCCGTCCGCACTCGTTGGCGCGCTCACGGTCGCGAGTGCCGGGAACCGCGTGCGGAGCTCGGGGACCACGCGCGCGACTTCGGCCAGCCATTGCGGGTCGGTGCCTGCGAGTCCGGGCGCGTCGATCCCGGAACGCAACGCCTCGATGATCGTGCCGAACGGGGCGCCGCCTCGCACGTCGTACGCGCGTCCGCGAAGCACGGTGCCTCCGTTCGCGCTCACCCATCGAATCAGGTCCTCGGCGAGCCGGGTCTTCCCGACCCCGGCATCACCCTCGATGAGCGCGACACGACCCTTGCCGCCGGCCGCCGTTCTCCAGACCTGCATCAGCGCGTCCCATTCGCGATCGCGGCCCACCAGGCTGCCCTCGAAGGATGGGGCATTCGCATACCAGTCCTCGGTCGCCTGCCGCTTCGGCGTGCTCGACTTCGACGCGCGAATTCGCTCGGCCAGCTCTAGCAGCTCCCGCTCGGGAGACTGGCCAGTCTCTTTGGCGAGCCGTGTTCTGTAGTCGCCGAACGCGTCGAGCGCGAGCTCCCGGTCGCCGGCCATGAAAAGCGCCTCGATTCTCGCCGCGTTGGATGCGGCCGACAGCGGCGCGACCGCCACCCAGCGCTCGGCAAGACGGGCGGCCTCACGCCACTGTCGTGTGGCAAGCGCTTCGCGCGTGACCACCGTCAGGACGTCCGACATTCGTTTCACGAGCGAGGCCCGCATCCCGTCCGCCCAATCCTCGAAGGCCGAGCAGCGGCGCAGATGCAGGCCTTCGAGAAACCGGCCGACCGGGATGTCAGCGGCGGCCCGTGGCGACTCTCGAGCGAGTCCGAGAAACGTGGTGACATCGCAATCGACGTCGCCGGCGACGAGCGAGACGGTGGTCCTTTCGACCCGCAGCGCTCCCGGGACCTGCTCGCGCAGGTGCGTCAGCGCTTGTCGGAGTGATGCCTTGGCTTTCTCCTCCGGGTACTCACCCCAGAGAAGCGCGGTGAGCTCGTCACGGGTGTGGGCACCCGGCTCCAGCGCGACATACGCCAGCAAAGCCAAAGACTTCGCGCCGATCGCATCGGCCGCGACACCGGGACCTGCCACTCCGACGCGTCCGCAGAGCGTAAGTGACAACGACGGCATGGCCGGGCTCGCACGAGAGAAGGGCGCTAACGTACGCCATTTTCACGATCGGCACCAGAGAATTCACGATCGGTTCACGGCAGGTACGTATCGTCTCGCCCGTCAAAGCGACGCTTCACCACACACTTTCGACCGGGGAGCCTGACCATGAAGAACGACAAAGAGATCGTCCGCATCGACCTGACCCCGGAGCAGAAGCAGCAGGTGAAGAAGGAAATCGGGAAAGAGGGTGACTCGGTTGAACTGACCGTGAAGGAGCTCGAAGAGCGTATCGCCCCGAAAGCGATCCTCTGATTTTCTTGATGCGCCATCGGTCGGATCGGATCGATGGCATCCTCACCCCCACTGTGGGAGTCTGCCATGAAGAGCGATAAAGAGATCGTCCGGATCGAGCTGACCGCAGAGCAGAAGCAGCTCATCAAGAAGCAGACGGGAAAGGACGCCGAGGCCGTGGAGCTTTCGGTCAGCGAGCTCGAGGAGCGAATCGCTCCCATCACGTTCCAGTAGAGCTCCAGGCACGACCTGGCGGAGCGGGCGGAGGATATCCTCCGCCCGTTTTGATTTTCTCGGCAGATCATGCCGGGATTGCGGCCCGTCACGCCGAGCGGCACCTTAGCCCTTCCGCCACCTGTTTGGGGCCCCACATGGCAGCCATAGACCCGGCGGTCCTCGCGACCCCGGCTGCCGGCGTTCCACTCACGCCGGGGCCGGCGGTCGACGCCTGGTTTTCGGCGACGCTGGACCTCGCGTCGACGCTCGACGCCAATGAGATCGAGCCGAAGCTGCTCCGCGCCGCCACAAGCCTCCTGTCGGCGGACGGCGCATCCCTGTGGCAGATGCATGATGGGTCGCTCATCTGCCCTGTCGCCGTCGGGGGCGGGGCCCAACGACTCGTCGGGCGACGGTCTTCCGGGGATGAGTTGGCGCAGCCTCTCGACGGCGAGGACTCCGTCGCGATCGTAACCGTACCGCTCACGTTCGAAGCGGTCGGCGCGCTTCGCGTCACCCGTGACTCCGCCGCCGGCGGCCCGTACACCGGCGCCGAACGCGAGACGCTCGAGCGACTTGCCAGCGCGGCCGAAGTCGCGTGGCGGAATGCCCGGCAGGTGGCTTACAACGACCGCGCCCGCGACCTCGCGCTCGTCATGGAGATGAGCCGCGAGATCGCGTCGACGCTCGATCTCGATCGGGTCATGCGGTCGGTCGTGAACCTCGCGATGAAGGCGCTGCCATTCGACCGCGGGGCGATTGCGCTGTACGAGCGTGGGACCTGTGATATCCGCGCCGTGGCCGGTGCCGAGACGGTCGATCCGGACGATCCGGAGCTCCAGGACCTTGCGGCGCGTTCAGCTTGGGCGGCGGGCATCGGCGAGAGCTTCTATCTGTCCGATCGTACCGAGCCCGCATCGGACGCCGAGCGCACGTTCCTTCAGATCTTCAGCGACGACCTCGCCGCCGATGGTGTAGCGAGCGGCCTGTACATCCCGCTCAAGGACGACGAGGGCGTGGTCGGTATTCTCGTTCTGGAATCGGCGAAGCCGGACTTCGCCAGCGCGAGGCAGCAGGAGCTGGCGACGATCCTCGCGAACCAGGCGACTGTCGCGCTGCGCAATGCACAGCTCTACAATCAGGTTCCGCTCGCGGATGCGTTAGGCGCCCTCCACGCGCGCAAGGAGGCGTTCCTCGCGCTCCCGAAGCAACGTCGGATGGCGATGGCGGTCGCGGCGCTGATCACCGTCGGTGCCCTGACGCTCATTCGCTGGCCGCTGCGCGTGGACGCCACCGCACCGCAGTTTCGCCCCACGGCTCGCACCGACGTCCGCCCGCTCATCGATGGCATCATCGAGCGCGTGCTCGTGCGCGAGGGGACGACCGTCGAACGTGGTGCGCCGATCTTACACCTCCGCGATGCGGAGCTGCGTGCGGACTACGAGGCCGCAGCCGCAGCGGCGGCCGTGGCTGACCGGGCGGCGGCCGCCGCTGCAAGCCGTGGCGATGCGGCGGAAGAACGACTCCAACGCATGCGCGCCGATGTGCTTCGCCGCGAAGCAAGCGTGCGCGAGGAGCAGGTTCGCGCGGCGACCGTTCGCGCGCCCGTGTCGGGCGTCGTCCTGACGCCACGACCGGAGGAAAGGGTGGGATCGTGGGCGGACGCCGGCAGTGCCGTGCTCGTGATCGGGCGGACCGACACGCTGGAGCTCGAGTTCGGGGTCGATCAGCGCGATGTCGGCCGCGTGCGGGTGGGTGAAGAAGTGCGGCTCCGCGTCGACGCCTTCCCGCAGCGCACGTTCACGGGCCGTGTCTCCGGCCTGGCGGACGTCGGACTCGATAGTGCCGGGACGGTCGTCTTTCCGGTCCGCGCCGTCGTGCCTAACGCCGATGGCGCGCTGCGGCCTGGCATGGTCGCATACGCCCGCGTGCTGACCGCGCCGTCGTCCATCCTCGGTCGCGCGGTGCGTGAGCCCGCGCGTCGTCTTCGGCTCCTCTGGTGGAGGATGTGGTCATGACCGTCGCACTCCGCCTCGGCGACCGTGTGCCGGTCGGTGCGCTTCTCTGCGCCGTCGCGAGTGCGGCATTCGCCGCCTGCAGTCCCCGCGCGACAGCCGACCCGCGCGCCGCGTCGGCTGCGCCTGATACCGCCGGGCTCCTCGTCGCGACCACGACGGTGCGCGCCCCGCTCCAGCTTCCGGCGCAGCTCTACGTGGAACACGACGCCGCCGTCGTCGCTCGTTCGGCCGGCGTGGTCGACTCGGTGGTGGCAGAGCTCGGGAGCCGGGTCTCCGACGGGATGACCCTCGCGAGGCTCGAGAACGTCGACCAGGAGCTGGCGGTAGCACAGGCCGAGGCCACGTACGAGAACGTCGGACGCCTCGTGAATCGCGCGCGCGTGATGACCAAGGCCGGCGGCGTCACCATCGCGGACTCGGAGCAGGTGGAGTTCCAATACCGTCAGGCCGACATCGCCCGACGCAAGGCACATCGCGATCTCGAGCTCACCCGCATCGTCGCGCCGTTCCCGGGCGTGGTGACGGCTCGTTATGCTCGCCCAGGCCGCTTCGTGGCCGTGGGGGACACGCTGTTTCGAGTGACCGAATCGGGCCCGCTGCTCGCGCGCGTGCGCGTGCCGGAGGGCAGCGCGGCCACAGTGCACGTGGGAGACCAGGCAACTGTCGCGGGCATCTCCGGAACGACATCGAAGGCGACCGTCGTGCATGCAGCGCCCGCGTTCGATGCCGCCAGCGGAACGCGGGAGGTCGTGCTCCAGCTCGCAGCCGCCGGCGGTCTTCTCCCTGGCGCGAACGTTACGGTACGCCTGGGCGATCAGCAGCGTCAGGCGCTCACGGTGCCGCGGGAGGCCGTCTCCCCCGACGGCTACGTCCTCGTTATGCAGAACGGTCGCACGGCATTGCGCTCGGTCACGGTCGGCGCGGACGTCGGTGGCGGGCGGGTGGAGGTAGTGAGCGGCCTCTCGCCCGGCGAGCGCGTTATGCGGACGGCCGTTGCTACGCAATAAGGCCACCTTCGCCGCGAGCATTCGAACGCGATGAGCTCCATCGCCCTGTCCGGCGCCACGAGCAGCGGCCCGCGGCTTCGCGCGGACCTGACGATCGTGGAGCAGGTCTTCCGCGGCGAGGCGAGCTTCGTCGTGAAGGACCCGGCGACGCAGAAGTACTTCCGGTTTCGTCCCGTGGAGATGGGCGTGATGCGCTACTTCGACGGCGCGCGCACGCCGGAGCAGATTGCAGCGGCGCTCACCGAGCAGGGCATTCGCCTGACCGCTCGTACGGTGGAAGCCTTCGCCCGCAAGCTCGCGTCGATCGGGTTGCTGGAGCGCACGCTGGTCGAGCGGACGACGCTCGAGCTCGAGCGCATCCGGGCGGAGCGACGGAAGCGTCGCCGGCCGGCACTCTTCCGTGGCGAGCTCCTGCGGATGCGATGGTCGTTAGGCGACCCTGACGCGATGTTCACCCGGGTCCTGCCGGCGGTCCGGTGGATGTTCACGCGGGCGTTCGTCGTGGCGTCGGTGGCGTTGTTCGCCGTGTACTTCCTCATCCTCGGCGCCACCTGGCGTGAGTTCTCGAGCACCGTTGCTCAGCTCTATTCGCTCCATACGATCACGTTCGGCAGCATCGTCATCTTGTGGCTCACTGGCCTCGTCGTGATCCTCATCCACGAGCTTGGTCACGGCTTCACGTGCAAGTACTTCGGCGGTGAAGTGCACGAGATGGGGTTCATGCTCATCTACTTTCAGCCGGCGTTCTACTGCAACGTGAACGACGCGTGGAGCTTTCCGGCCCTGCGCGCGCGGCTGTGGGTCACCGCTGCTGGTGGGTGGATCCAGTTGGTGGCTGCGACCGTCGCAGCCATCGCGTGGTACGTGGCGACGCCCGGGACGCTGGTATCCGAAGCTGCCGTCGCGGCGATGATTGTCGGTGGGGCGACGACGCTGATTACCAACGCGAATCCGCTGCTCCCACTGGATGGCTACTTCGCGCTCACGGATTGGCTCGAGATACCGAACCTGCGAATTCGGGCGGGCGAGTACTTCGCGTGGTGGGTACGACGTCACGTACTTCGCCTCGACCTGCCGGAGCCCGTGGCGAGCGATCGCGAGAAGCGCGTGCTGCTGATCTATGGCGGGCTCGCGCTGTGTTACATCGGCGTCCTGTTCTCGATCATTGGGTTCTGGCTGGTCGGACGGGCGGAAGCGGCTTTCGGCGCCATTGGCGTGCTGATCGTGCTGGGAGCGGTGTTCATGCTGCTTCGCAAGGGACTCGCGGAGTGGGGCAGATCGATCACAGTGGCGTTTCGCGCCTGGCGAACGGCGCGGCGCCGACGCTCGAGCTGGCGTCTCGCGGTCGGTGTGACGTTAGGCGTGATTGCGCTGCTCGCGGTGCTGCCGTGGACGTTGACGACCTCAGGCCGGTTCGTGGTCACGCCGGCGAGCACGATGGACGTGACCGCGCCGGACAGCGGTGTGATCGCGGCGGTATCGGTGCGCGAAGGCGTGGAGGTCCCAACGGGTGCTGTTCTCGCGCGCCTGGTCGATCGGGATCTCGAGCGCGAGATGCTCGCGGCCGCGCGCGCCGTGGACTCGCTGAGCATGGCGACGTCGCGGGCGCGTGCCGCTCAGTCCACCGGAACACTGGAGCGGCTCGAGGCGGAGCGGAGCGCTGCGGTCGCGCGGTTCACGTCGCTGCAGTCGCGCTTCGATGGACTGACGCTGCGCGCGAGGTGGACGGGTACGGTCACGACCCCGCGGGTCCACGAAATCGAAGGGCATCGAGTGGAGGCGGGCGACCGCATCATGCGTCTCGCGACGCTGGACACGCTCGAGGCGCGCGTCGCGCTCGCGCGTGCAGGAGCGACGAGCGTGCGAGCGGGTCAGGTCGTGCACCTGATCGCCTACGGCGATGCCGCGAACCCGGTGGACGCCGTGGTGAGCGGTGTCGCGCCGGCGGGCGATCGCGATCGAGGGACGATCGAGATCCGTGTACCCGTTGGGCGGTCCTTCGGCTGGCGCGCCGGCGCGACGGGGGAGGCGAGTGTCGAGCTCCGCCGCTCGACGATGCTCATGGCGCTATGGTGGAACTTG
>Ga0207706_10000923_pt1 | contig 30085 bp, 25 predicted proteins | sample KBSC53metaG_FD_184318 | JGI IMG/M metagenome (GOLD analysis project Ga0207706, IMG submission 184318) | Corn rhizosphere microbial communities from Kellogg Biological Station, Michigan, USA - KBS C5-3 metaG (SPAdes) (version 2) | ecosystem: Host-associated > Plants > Roots > Rhizosphere > Soil ... | reverse complement strand
CGCGGCTTCCCGAGGCGAAGCCCGACAGCGTCCACTCGCGGTTGTGCCACTGGTGCCGCCCGTCCAGCCCGCCCATCCACGCGTTCTCGCGCAGGAACGGGTCGAACTCGTCGCCCCGCAGGTCGCGGACGACGCCGGTCAGCATCCCCCCCAGCACCGTGGACCCGCGGCCGAAGTCGCGCTTCACCCGGCCCACGAAGTAGTTGGTGAGCGGCTCCACCGGGTACCGCCGGTCGATCCCGTCGCTGCCGCGGTAGTCGGCCAGCTCGCGGTCGGTCAGCGCGTTCATCAGCCCCACCGACCACCCCCCCAGCTTTCCGCTCACCTTGGCGGCGCCCAGGATGGTGCTGGCGTCGGGCGAGCGCTCGTCCGTCACGTCCGCGGCGTTCACGCCCCCCTGCGGCTGCCGGCCCACGCGGCGCGAGTAGAAGAACTGCGAGAAGCCGTAGTCGTTGAAGGTGTTGATCTGCCCGAACTGGAAGATGTCGGCGCCCTCCACGAAGAAGGGGCGGCGCTCGGGGAAGAAGGTCTCGAACGCGGAAAGGTTCACCACCGCCGGGTCCACCTCCACCTGCCCGAAGTCGGGGTTGATCGTTGCCGACAGGGTGAGACCGCCGGGAAGACCCGCCTTCAGGTCGGCGCCCATGGAGGGCGTAAAGGAGGTGGCCCCGGCGAAGGCGTTGCGCTGCGCGAAGGGGAGGTGGTCCACCTTGCTGCTCACGTACGGCATCACCTCCAGCCGCCGCCCCTGCCGGATCCCCTGCATCCCGTCCAGCTCGCCGAAGAGCGAGACGAAGGCGTTGGAGGTGGCCGGGATCGGCGCCCAGAACGCCGTCTCGCCGCGCCGGGCGATGTAGCGGCGGAAGTTGACGCCCAGCCTGCCGCCGTTCAGCGACGCGCTGCTGAAGCGAAGCTGCGACAGGGGGATGCGGAACTCCGCCGTCCACCCCGCGCTGTCCACGCGCGCGGCGCCGTCCCACACGGCGTCCCACCCGAAGTCGACCCCGTCGGCGTCGTTGAAGCGCAGGAAGTCGTCCTTCACCCCCTTGGGGTTCAGGCCGAACACGAAGGCGGTGCGCTTGTCGTTGTAGCTGTCGATGAACACGCGCGCGCCGTCGCTGGTGCTCCCCTCGTCGCGCCGGGTGAGCTGCGCCAGGATGCTGTCGGGGTGCGGGTCGTACATCCGCATCCCCACGTAGACGGCGTCGCCGTCCCACAGCACGCGCGCCTCGGTGCGCTCGGTGGCCGGCTTCCCGTCGTCCGGCCCCTGCTGGGTGAAGTCGTTGGCCACCGGGGCGGTGGCCCACGCCGCCTCGTCCAGCCGGCCGTCCACGTGGATGTTGGCGGCGGTGGCGGCGTGCAGCGTGCGCGCGGGCGAGCCCGGTGCGGCGGCGCGCGGCTGCGTGCCCGCGGCGCGGGCCTGGGTGGTGCTGGAGGCCAGCTCCTGGGCGGCCGCGGTCTGGGCGGCCAGCAGCGCCACGGCCAGAACGGCCACCTGCGGCGCGAAACGGATGGTCATCGGGGGCTCTCCGATGTGGATGGGTTCAGGGGCGGCCGGACCAGGGCCGCCCGCGTGGTTCCGCTGTCTGGATGGTGTGCTGCCTTCGGGGTCCCGCGTCCGGCCGTGCCGGGGAGGGGATGCGGGTTTGGATTCGCGTTACCCTCCCAGGGTTGTACTCCCGCCCGCCGGCGCTCCACAGCCGCCATGGCGAGTGCCGCCCGGTGGTGCGCGGACGGCGCTGCGATCACCCTCGCCGTGCCGCCGCCATCGTCCAACTCCGCTGGGACGAACCGTGTGATCCGCTGGACGAAGCGCGCGGACCAAAGGTTTCACGGTTCATCGTTCGCTAATTTTTTAGCACCGCGGGTCCGAAGCAACCGCCGACGGGTGAGGCCGGCGGTCTCGATCGGTCAGGCGCCGCCCGAAGCCTGCTCGCCGGACTTGTCCGGGTGCTCGTCGCCTTCCACGTCGCCGTTCACGCCGGCCATGATGCGCAGCGCCAGGTCGTGCTTCTCCTCGGCCAGGCGGCGGCGCACGTAGATGGCCAGCTTCTTGGCGTGCGTGCCGGCGCGGCCCGCCGCGTTGGGGCACTTCGCGCCCTCGGCCCCGCTCTGGCCCTGGGAGAGGAACGAGATGACGCCGCCCACGTTCAGGTCCACGCGCACCTCGTTTCTCACCGAGCGCACGCCGTGCCCTTCCACGCGCACGTCCACCCCTTCGGGAAGACGGACGCGGGCGCGCAGGTTCCCGTTCGCGTCCAGGGTGGCGTGCGCATCCAGGCTGGCCAGCAGCCCCCGCGCCTCGACGCGCGCTCGCGAGCGCTCGCGGCGCGGACGCTCCCGCGCGGGCTTCGTCTCGCGCTGCGCCACGGCCGACGCGGTGGAGCGAGGCCTGGCGGCCCAGGTGTCCGGCTTCCGGGCCGGTTCGGCCGGCGCACTCTGCGCAGCCAGCGCACCGGTCTGCGCCGGCACGGCGGCCGAGGCCGGCGCGGCGGCCATGCGGACGCCCGTGGGCCCCGAGAGGATGCGCCCGTGGATTCCCGGACGCTGCGTGCGCGCGGGCGGCATCTCCCAGCGCCCTGCCTGCGCCAGCGCCTCGGAGCGGGGCGTGGGTCGCTCGGAGGGGGTGATGGCGGCCAGGGGGAGCGAGGCCAGCAGCACCGCGCCCGCACAGACCGCGGCGGTGCGGCCGGTCACCCCGCGGCGGTCGCCGTGGGCGGCAAGGACGGCGCGCACGCGGCCCTCCAGGTGGCTGGGGCGCGCCATCGCGATCGCCGCGGCGGGCGCGGGCGTGCGGCAGGCGCGGGCCACGTCCAGCAGGTGCCCGGCGTAGTCCGACGCCCGGGCGCCGGCGGCCAGCACCTGGTCGTCGCACGCCTGCTCGCGCTCGATGCGCATCTTCCGCGCGGCCCACCACGCGCCGGGGTGGAACCACCACACCGCGCAGCACGCCTCGGCCAGCGTCTGCATCAGGCAGTCGCGCCGGGCGACGTGGGCGAGTTCGTGGAGAAGCACCACGCGGCGCCGCTCCGCCGTCCACGCGTCGGCGCCGGCGGGAAGGAGGATGGCCGGGCGGAGCGCGCCCCAGGTGAGCGGCATGGCCACCTCGTCGCTGCGCAGCAGGACCACGGCGCGGCGCACCCCCATCATCCGGCCCAGCCGCTCCAGCAGGTCGGTCCACCGCGGGTCGTCCACCCGCTGCGCCCCGCGGGCGAGGCGGCGGACGGCGAGCAGGCCGCGCGCGAGCCGGGCCAGCACGTAGACCGCGCCCGCGGCCCACGCCGCCAGCAGCACCGCCGCCAGCGAAAGGGAGGGCACGGCGGGCGCGGCGCCGGCCCACGCCTCGCCCGCCTGGGCGGGCGGGCGGAGGACGGCGAGCGCGGCGGGCTTCCAGTCGGGAAGGAGGAAGGCGAGCGCGGGGAGCGCCATCAGCCCCCCCAGCGCCAGGCTCCACACCAGGTGGCGCGCCGCGGCGCTGGCGCGGCGCATGGCCCGGGCGCCCACGGCCGCCGCCCCCAGCAGCAGCGTGCTCTTGGCCACCATCAGCGCGGCCTGGGCCAGCGCGGGCGTGAACGGGGCGGCGGAAAGGGCCATGGTCAGCGACCCTGGTTGCGGGCTTCGTCGATCAGGCGCGACAGGCGGTCGAGCTCCTCCTCCCGCATGCCGCCCTCGGGGAGCTCCAGCAGCGCGGCCACCGCCGCCTCGGTGCTCCCCCCGAAGAAGGTGCGCACCAGGTGCGACAGCGCCGCGCCCTGCGCGGCGTCGCGGGGCACGGTAGGAAGGTACACGTAGCGCGGGCCGTCCTGCTCGTGCTTGAGGTGCCCCTTCTCCTCCAGGATGCGCATCAGCGCGCGCACGGCGCTATAGCTGGGCGGGTCGGGAAGGCGCTCCAGCACGTCGGTCACGCTGGTTTTGCCCAGCCGGTACACCACGTCCATGATCTGCCGCTCGCGGCGGCTCAGCTGGTTCAGCGCAGGGATTCGGCTCATGGGGCGGCAGTCCGGGTCGGGCAGCCGGGAAGGATGGCTGCTAAATCTCTAGCACACCTCTCATGATGGTCCCGCCGCCGCCATCCGTCAAGCGTCTCGTGCGGGTTCGCGCGTGTGCGAGATCGCGCGCCGGATGCGGAACGGGCGAGCGGGCGGGATTCTGACGAACTCGACAGTCGATCGAGGGGAAGCTCAGGAGGGGGCGGATCACACCGGTGACGTGGACGCATACGGAAACGCCGTTCACCGCGGGATGTCCGTTCCACTGCGGATCGGCTCGCGCAGGTGTACCGTGATTCCGTAACCGTTGCCGATTTGCGTGATCCCGATCCCCGGTGATCGGGCCCAGGCGGGTGAACATCTCGCGTGCCGCGCTCGTCGCCGCGCGTGCCTGATCGATGGTGACGTGGTCCATCGGTTCCCTCCGTCAGAGCCTGTTAAGATCAACAGGCAGCCCGGCCGCTCGCATCTCCTTGACGAATTGTGTCTTCCAACCCCCGTGGTCGTCCATCACGACGTAAACGACACCGTGAAAATCGGATGGCATCTCGACTTCGGGCCTGTAGAGGAGGCAGACTCTGGATCGGCCGAGCTTGGCCACGAAATATCCCAGCTCGAAGATGACATTTTGACGTGCGCGTCGCCGCGATGCACCACCATCTGAAGCCGATCCCGCATGATCGTCGGGGGTGAGAAGAACGACGGCATATCCAACCGTCGAGGACTCAGCTTCGAACTTTTCGATGACCGTCTTTCCTCCACTCGTCTGATCGGAAAGAACGACGGGTTCGAGATCAAGCTTCAGGAGAACGTTCTGGACGTTGTGCAGCGCAGCGTGGTCGTGTCCATGTACGATGAAAACTCGTTTGAGATTGACAGGAAGTTTCCTGGCGTCCCCTGACACCGCGGCTTCTTCCATCACCCCGATTCGATCCTGAAGCAGCTGAAGCATCCCGATGTGCTCGCTGATCTCGTCGCGGAGGCGTTGCCGCTCGTCCGCGAGTGCCTTCTGGCCGATCCGCCAGCGGGTTGGGCCGAGGGCGTCGCGGTATTCGCGTTCGAATGCTCTGGTCGTAACGATTTCGTTCAATACCTGAGCATTCCGCTCGCTCCACTCCAGAACGCTTTCACGAACCAGCTCGAGACCGCTGTAAGAGGTTGGGCGGCGTTCGCTCAACTCCACCCCCAGATCGATCCGCTTTTGGAGGAGCCGCGAGGCTTGTTTTCTCGAAACCGCGAGCTTTGGAACGGTCGGCATGATGGAGATCGGTGCGGGTTTATCTACTCGGCCGGATACAATCTATAGCGCGCCACCGCGCGCTCCCACTGGGCGTCCTCGCGCTCCCAGCGGGCGTAGATGTCGCGCGGGTCGTCGCCGCGGCGGACGGCGGCGGGGGCCCACTCGCTCCCCAGCATCTGCAGCATGGGGCCCATCCCCAGCTGGTCGGGATACATCTTCCTGAGCTCGACCAGGAACGTCAGCGCCGTCAGCACGGGCTGGTACGCATTCCGGTCGGTGACGTACAGGCGCACGCCGTGGCAGCGGCGCCCGGGAAACTGCATCCACCCGCTCCCGCGCGGCGTCCAGTCCGCCCGCTCGAAGCGCACGCCGGGGAGGTCGTAGGCGCGCACCCGCCGCAGCAGCGCGTCGCCATCCACGTACGGCGCGCCCACGTAGCTGAACGGCGCGTCGGTGCCGCGGCCCACGTTCAGGTTCAGCGTCTCCAGCATCACCAGCCCGCTGAAGCTGAGCGCCGCGGTCAGGCTGCGGATGTTGGGCGACGGGTTGATCCACGGCAGCCCCGTCTGGTCGAACCAGCGGCGTCCCGTCCATCCGGCGGCCGGGACCACGGTCAGCTTCACCCCCAGGTGGTACTCGGAATTGACGTAGCGCGCCAGCTCGCCCGCCGTGAGCCCGTGCCGCAGCGGCACCGGGTACGCGCCGGTGATCAGCGGCCCGCGGCGGCGCATCTCCCAGTGCATCAGCGGGCCCTCCACTTTCGCCGTCACCGGGTTGGGCCGGTCCAGCACGATGAAGGGGATGCCGCGCCGGGCCGCCTCCTCCATCGCGAAGGTCATGGTCCAGACGTAGGTGTACGGCCGCGCGCCGATGTCCTGGATGTCGAAGAGGAGCACGTCCACCCCGCGCAGCATCGCCTCCGTGGGCCGCTCCGTGGCCCCGTAGAGGGAGTAGACGGGAACGCCGGTGCGCGGGTCGCGCTCCGAGCCGATGTGCTCGCCGCCGTCCACGTTGCCGCGGATGCCGTGCTCGGGCCCGTACAGCGCCACCAGCCGCACCCCCGGCGCGCCGAACAGCACGTCCACCGCGCTGCGGCCGTCGCGGGTGACGGCGGTGTGGTTGGTGATCAGCCCCACCCGCTTGCCGCGCACCAGGTGCATCGAGTCGCGCAGCAGCACGTCGATCCCCGGCAGCGGCGCCAGCGCGTCGGGGTCCGGCATCGCGGTGTCGCGCTTCGCCGCCGGGGCCGTGGACGCAGGCGGACCGGACGGGCGGAGCGCGGCGGCCGGCGCAGGCTGCGATGACGGCGCGCGCGACCACGCGAGCACGGCGAGCAGCGCCGCGGGCACGGCGACACGGGTGAGGGTCGGGATCGGCATCAGGCGTACGGCTTCCTGCGGATTCGCTGCGGATACGGCGGCGCTTCCGCCCGAGCGGCGGGAGCAGAAGGAGGTGAATCGATCGAACTGCTACTTTGAGGCGGAACAGATGTGGTGCGCATCCTGCAGCACCAGCGGGTCCGTTTCGAACCTTGACGATCACGCGAGGCGCCCACACGCCGCAGCGCGGCGGAGCCGTGGCGCGCCTCCCACGCTGGACCATGACGCTGACCCTGCGCCGCCGTCCGTCGCACGAGTACACGATCGCCGCGCCGAAGTTGCACGACCCGCGGGTGGAGGCGCTGCTGGCGTGCTTCGCCGCACCCGCCGGCGAGCGGACGCCGCCGCGCGTCCTTCTCGTCGCCGCGCACCCCGACGACGAAACGATGGGTCCGGGCGGGATGCTGCCGCGCCTGGCCGGGACCATCGAACTGCTGCACGTGACCGACGGCGCGCCCCGCCACCGCCGGCTGTGGGGCCGCAACGAGCACCGCACCTGGGACGAGTACGCCGCCGCCCGCCGCGGGGAGCTGGTGCGCGCGCTCTCCGTGGCCGGGATCGATCCGGCGCGCGCGCACCGGCTGGGGGTGATGGACGCCGAGGCCAGCCTGGACATGGCCGCCCTGGCGCGGGCGGTGCGCGAGGCGATCGACCGCTTCCGCCCCGACGTGGTGATGGCGCACCCGTACGAGGGCGGCCACACCGACCACGACGCCGTGGCCTTCGCCGCGCACGCCGCCTGCCGCCTGCTGGCGCGCGACGGGGCCGCGGCGCCCGCGCTGGTGGAGTTCACCTCGTACCACAACCTGCGCGGCGAGCGCGTCTACAACCGCTTCCTCCCCTGGGACGGCGCGCCGGTGACCGAGGTGACGCTCACCCCCGCCGAGCGCGACCGCAAGCGGCGGATGTTCGACTGCTACCCCACGCAGCACGGCGTCCTCCGCGACGCCCCCGTGCGCCACGAGCGCTACCGTCCCGCCCCCCGCTACGACTTCGGCTCCGCCCCCCACGCCGGCCGCCTGCGCTACGAGCTGTACCCGCAGGGGATGAAGGGCCGCGAGTGGCGCGCCCTCGCCCTCCAGGCGCTCAGGGACCTGGGTCTCCCGCGCTTCTACTGATCCCCCTGAGCGCGGATTCTCGACATCCGGCGGGACGGGGGATACACTTGCTGCGCGGCGGACCCTGGCGGCCCGCCGCGTCTCGCATCCGCCGCCCTCCCTCACCGCCGCCCCGATGCCTCCGTCCGCGCGCACCGATCCGCACCCGCACCGCGGCTACAGGTACTTCGACCTGATCATGGCGGGGTTCGTGACGGTGCTGCTGTGCTCCAACCTGATCGGCGCGGCCAAGCCGGCGCACATCGGCGGCTTCCGCTTCGGCGCCGGGATCCTCTTCTTCCCCATCAGCTACCTGTTCGGCGACATCCTGACCGAGGTGTACGGCTATGCGCGCGCCCGCCGGGTGGTGTGGGCCGGGTTCGCCGCGCTGGGCTTCGCGGCGCTGATGAGCTGGGTGGTGCTCCGGCTTCCGCCCGACCCGTCGTGGCCGGGGCAGGCGGCGCTGCGGTCGGTGTTCGGCGGCACGCCGCGCATCGTGGCCGCGTCGCTGCTGGCGTTCTGGGCGGGCGAGTTCACCAACTCGTTCACCCTGGCCAAGCTGAAGGTGCGCACCGACGGCCGCTTCCTGTGGATGCGCACCATCGGCAGCACCGTGGCCGGCGAGCTGGTCGACTCCATCATCTTCTACCCGCTCGCCTTCCTGGGGGTGTGGGAGACGGGAACGGTGCTGCGCGTGCTGGCCAGCAACTACGTGCTCAAGGTGCTGTGGGAGGTGATCGCCACGCCGATGACCTACCGCGTGGTCCGCTTCCTCAAGCGCGTGGAGCACGAGGATTATTTCGACCGCGACACCGACTTCACCCCGTTCACGCTCGCGGTGGATTGAACGGCCAACCGGTGCGTGCGTGCGCTGGAACCGGTGCGCCAGTGCGTTGCACGACCGCGAGCGTGCGGGTCTCGCAACACACCGGCGCACTCACGCACTCGCGCACCGGTTTGTTTCGAAAGGTGAACACCACTGCTACGCATGGAAGAAGCACCTGAAAACCCGCGCCGCGTCTTCATCTTCGGCTAATGGATCTGAGCGGGGCTCATGGCACAAGTGCGCGCGGGGTGTGTATGTCAGCACCGGAGCCCTGGTCCAAGGCCCGCTGGGAAGGGGACCGGGCGATGGCAGGCGGGAAGAGGAGTGCGTGGCGGGGATGCAGAAGGTGCCGGGGGTGGCGCGGAACGTGCGCACGACGCGGACTCCACAACCCGGAGAGGGAACGTCGTGCCGCTTTCCGAGCGCGCGAGAACGCTGGCCCGTGCCAGATGTTTCTTCTTGCGTCGGTGTTTTCCGGGAGTTACGTTGGACCTGTCTCCAGCGAAACACGTTGTCTGCTCAGCTCACCAGGGCGCAGCGCGCCTCCTCCCTGGCGTTACTTCCCAGCTACATCGGAACCTACCAGTGCGACGTGCGGCACGGCCCCCGGGCCGTGGAGCGCCGTCCTAGCGAATATCGAGGCCAGTCGTGGACATTACAGCCATAAAGTCGAAGAGCATCGCCGAGCTGCACGAGATGGCGGAGGGGCTCAACATCTCCAACTACTCGGGGCTCCGCAAGCAGGACCTGATCTACCGCATCGAGCAGAACCTGCTCGACAGCGAGGTGGTGCTGCGCGGCGAGGGCGTGCTCGAGGTCCTTCCCGAGGGGTACGGCTTCCTGCGCTCGCAGGACTGGAACTACCTGTACGGCCCCGACGACATCTACGTCAGCCCCAGCCAGATCAAGCGCTTCGACCTGCGCACCGGCGACACGGTGCTGGGGCAGGTGCGCCCGCCCAAGGAGGGCGAGCGCTACCTGGCGCTGCTCAAGGTGGAGCGCGTCAACGGCGACGAGCCGGAGAAGGCCAAGCACCGCATCGCCTTCGACAACCTGCGCCCCCGCTACCCCGACGAGCGCGTGCACCTCGAGTCGGCGTCGGCCGACCTGAGCATGCGGGTGATGGACCTGATCGCGCCGCTGGGCAAGGGGCAGCGCGGCCTGATCGTGGCGCCGCCCAAGGCCGGCAAGACGATCCTGATGCAGAAGATGGCCAACGCCATCACCGAGAACCACCCCGAGGTGCACCTGATCGTGCTGCTGATCGACGAGCGGCCCGAGGAGGTGACCGACATGCAGGAGAACGTGCGCGCCGAGGTGATCAGCAGCACCTTCGACGAACCGGCCGACCGGCACACGCAGGTGGCCGAGATGGTGCTGGAAAAGGCCAAGCGCCTGGTGGAGCACGGCCGCGACGTGGTGATCCTGCTGGACAGCATCACCCGCCTGGCGCGCGCCTACAACGTGGTGGTGCCGCACTCCGGGAAGATCCTCTCCGGCGGCGTGGACGCCAACGCGCTGCACAAGCCCAAGCGCTTCTTCGGCGCCGCGCGCAACATCGAGGAGGGCGGCTCGCTCACCATCGTGGCCACCGCGCTGGTGGAGACGGGGAGCCGGATGGACGAGGTGATCTTCGAGGAGTTCAAGGGCACCGGCAACATGGAGCTGGTCCTCGACCGCCACATCGCCGACAAGCGGATCTTCCCGGCCATCGACCTGAACCGCTCGGGCACGCGCCGTGAAGACCTGCTGCTGACCGAGATGGAACTCACGCGCGTGTACCTGCTGCGCAACTTCCTCTCCGACATGCCGCCGGCCGAGGCGATCGACTTCCTGCTCAACCGCATGCGCAAGACGAAGGGGAACAAGGAGTTCCTCGACTCGATGGCGAAGGGATGAGGGAAGCGAAACGAGCCGCCCCCCCGCTGACGCGGGGGGCGGCTCGTTTCGCTTCCCTGTACGGAGTACGGGGTACGACGTACGGAACGGCACCGGGGTACGGGACCGCGCGCAGTTCCGTACCCCGTACCTCGTACCCCGTACTCGCAGTTATGCCCTGACCGCCGGCTCGTACATCGGCCCGGCCTTCAGCTCGCCGTCGGCCACCACCTGGCGGTCCCAGGGGTAGACGATGAGCTGTTCGGTCTCCATGGCGAAATAGTCGGGGCGCCAGCCGCCGGGGCGCACGAAGGTGGCGGCGGTGCGCACGTCGGCGGGGCCCACCTCGCGCACGGCGGCGAGCGCCAGGCGCATGGTGTCGCCGCTGGTGGCGATTTCATCCACGATCAGCACGCGCTTGCCGCGGCAGACGACCGGCGTGGCGCTCATCACGCGCGGCTGGCTGCGGAACGAGTCGCCGTCGCGCCGCGAGATCTTCATCGCCTCGAAGTCGGCCTCGAGCATGGCCGCCACGGTGGCCGCGGGGATCACCCCCGCCGTGGCGATGCCGATCACGATGTCGGGGCGGTAGTCGCGGGCCACGCGCATGGCCAGCACGCGGCACATCTCGCCGAACAGCTCCCACGAGAGGTCGAAGCGCCCCTGGGTTCCCGCGAACGCGGGCGACCGGGTGCGGTTGAAGGTGCCGGGCATGGCGGACCTCTGGGTGGGCGTGAACGGGCGACGGGGCCGTGCAACGTACAAGCTCCGCAACGGCAGGGGAAGGAAACCTTTGCCGCAAGGCGCACGCCGTGCCGATCGTGACCTGCGCGCCCACGCCTCAGCTTCCCTCCACCCCTGCACGATGCCGCTCCGGATCGCCGCCCGCCGTCGGGAGTCTTCCGCGTCCGCCGCCGGAGAACGTCGCGACCTCTGGATCTACCCGCCCCCCGAGTCTTTGTCCCATGCCTACCGCAGCGCCCGACCCCTCCGGCTACAGCGGCACGCCGCTCCCGAAGAAGCTCGGCATCAGGCCCGGCCACCGCGTCCGCTTCGCCGCCGCGCCGCCGGAATTCGCCGCCGCGCTGGGCGAGCTGCCGCACCCGGTCGACATCGTGGCGCCGGACGACGATTCCGCCGCGGGGCTGGACCTGGCCGTCTTCTTCACCACCTCGGCGGATGAACTGCGCGGGCGGTTCGACCGGCTCGCCGCGTCGTTGCAGCCGGCGGGGATGCTGTGGATCGCGTGGCCCAAGAAGGCGTCGCGCATCCCCACCGACCTCACCGAGGACGTGGTGCGCCAGATCGCGCTGGACGGCGGGATGGTGGACGTGAAGGTATGCGCCATCGACGCCACCTGGTCGGGCCTCAAGCTGGTCTATCGCCTCAAGGACCGGCCGGGGAAGGGCTGAACGGGTGCGGGGGTGCGGGGGTGCGGGGGGTGCGTTCGGATCTGGACGCTGTTCAACGCACTCACGCACCTCCGCACCTCCGCACCTCCGCACCTGTTCGCTGGCGCCACCCCCCGCCCCGTGCGTACAATCCCGCCCATGTCCGACGCAGACCTCCGCACCCGCGCCGACGAGCGCTTCGCCCGCGTGCTCCAGGAGACGGGGGCGCGCGACCCGCGCGACCACTACCGCAAGCAGCTGGTGTCGCTCAAGGCCGCGGACGTGAACGCGTACCGCCGCGCGCTGGCGTACTACGAGCAGGAGCTGATCCCCGCCGTGGCCGCCGAGGGCAGCGACCCGCTGGGCGAGTGGCTGGAGTACGGCCGCTTCCTGGCCACGCTCACCGGCCCCGGCCGCACCGTGCAGATCGACGCGCTGGGCCGGGCGAGCGACTACGCCCGCCCCGTGCCCCCCGACGCGCTGGTGCTGCACCTGCCCGAGCGCACCACCGGGCCGGCCGTGGTGGTCGGCATCCCCCCCGCCCTTTCCCCCGCCCAGCGCGCCAGCTACGACCTGCTGGTGAAACAGGCGCAAAGCCTGTGAAGGCCGCGCCGAAGCCGCTCGGCAAGCGCGAGTTGCGCAGGTTCCTCGACGGACTCTCGAAGGAGGAACGGGTGGAGCAGGCGGTGCAGCTCTCGCACGCTCGATCGGCGGCGTGCGCTGACGAATCGCCCTGACCGATCGTCCTCTCGTGCACTCCACCACAAGACGGCGCGCCCGCGGCCTGATGCAGGCCGCGGGCGCGTTCGTGTCACCTCGGAACGGTGCGCGAGGGCTACCGGCCGCTGCGGACGTACAGGGTGTAGCGCCCCGTGTTCCGGTCGCCCACCGAGTTGGCCACGATCAGGTACACGCCGCTGTGCGGGAGCGTGACGGTGAGCTCCGAATCGGTGCCGCCGGCGCTGTCGTCGTCGGTCTCGCGCAGGGGGCCGTTGGGGTCGTCCACCACCAGCCACGCGTCCATGTCGGGCGAGCGCATGGTCACGGTGATGGTCTCGCCGGCGCGGCCCTGGTAGACGTAGCCGTCGGCGTAGCTGCCGTCGCTGCGCAGGAAGTCGCTGGTGGTGATGCGCCCGCTCACCTCCTGGCCGGCCACGATGCGCGGCAGCGAGCGCGTGTCCATGTCGCTGATGTCGCCGCCGCCGGCGCTGGGGCGCGGGCGCGGGTTGTCGTCCACCCCGCCGCCGCCTCCGCCCTGCAGGCTCAGGCTGTAGCTGCCGGTGCCGCCGGCGTTCACCGAGTTGGCCAGGATGATGTACCGCCCGGTGCGCGGCAGCGTCACGTTCAGCACCGCCGTGTTGCTCCCGCGCCCGCCGATGTGCTCGCGGAAGGGGCCGGCGGGCTCGTCCACCACCACCCACGGCTGGAAGCCCGAGGCGCGCAGGGTCACCGTCAGCTGCTCGCCGGCGTGGCCGTTGTACAGGTAGCTGTCGGCGTACGAGCCGTCGTCGCGGCGGGTGTCGCTGCGGGTGAGCGAGCCCGTCACCGTCTGCCCCAGGCGGATCGGCGTGGCCGAGCGCACGTCGAACTCGTCGCCGCTGCTCACCTGGCCGCCGTCGTTGTCGTCGTCCGCGCCGTTCTGCGGGCTGCCGCCGCTGGTGAGCGACATGGTGTACGCGCCGGTGGCGCCCTCGGCGACCGAGTTGGCCACGATCAGGTACGGCCCCGCGTGCGGCAGCGTCACCGACAGCTGGGCGTCGAGGTTGCCGCCGCTGTCGTCGTCGTGCTCGCGCAGCGGCCCGGTGGGGTCGTCCACCACCGCCCACGCGTCGAAGGCGTTGCTGCGCAGCGTGACGGTGATGACCTCGCCGGCGCGCCCGTTGTAGACGTAGGCGTCGGCGAACGAGCCGTCGGGGCGGCGGAAGTCGCTGGAGGTGAGCCGCCCGGTCACCGTCTGCCCGATCGCGATGCGCGGCAGGGTGCGCAGGTTCAGGTCGCTGATGTCGCGCCCGGTGGGCGTTCCGCCGCCGCCGCTGCCGAAGCGCAGGTCGCCCGAGAAGTCGATCCGCCCGCGGGGGCCGGTGGCCAGGCGCGACAGTTCGGTGACGGGAACGGCAAAGTTCAGGTTCTGCCCCTCGGAGAGCACGCTCACGCTCACCCCGATCACCTCGCCGCGCATGTTCAGCACCGGCCCGCCCGACGAGCCGTGGCTGATCGGCGCGCTGATCTGCACCAGCGTGCGCCCGGTGAGCTGCCGGATGGCGCTGACGATGCCGGTGGAGACCGTGTTCGACAGCCCCTCGGGGGCCCCGATCACCACCACCCCCTCGCCCGCCTCGGGAAGGCCGCGCGCCAGGGGGAGGGTGGCGGGCGGGTTGGTCACCCGCGGCAGGATGGCCAGGTCGGCCGAGGCGCCGCCCACCGCCTCGGCGTAGCTCACGCTGCCCAGCTTGCGCCCGTCCACCGTCATCACGTCGATGCGCGTGGAGCCCTCCACCACGTGGCGGTTGGTGGCGATGCGGCCGTCGGGCAGGAAGAACCCGCTGCCCAGCCCGGTCTGGCGGCCGCCGTTGTAGGTGTTCAGCGTGATCACCGCGGGGTTGGCGCGGCGGGTGATGCTCACCACGTCGGGCTGCGCGGCGGCGCGGGCGGCCGGAAGGGCCAGCGCGAGCGCGGCCAGCGAGGTCGTCAGGTGCCGGGGGTTCATGGCTGGGAACTCCACAGGGGCAGGCAGGCGGGGAAGGATCGGACTGTTCGACACACAGTCCCCAATGTGCGGCTCCGGAGCGAAGCCGTCCAGATGCACGGCACGGGAACAGCGCAGAACCCGTGCGCAACGTTGGACACCCCTCGCGCCCGAAGGGTTTCCGCGCGCCGCCGCGCTACGATCTGCAAGGCGCCTCGCGCATCTTCGCCGATCCTCCTCCCGATGCGCCCATCCCCCTCCCACGAAGCCGCTTCGGCCCCGGGCGGCGCGCGGGTGTCCGCGCCAGTGGACAGCCGGGGGTTTCGCCGATTGGACGAAATGCGGATCCGGAGCGTACCGGCCGCGCCTTCCATCCACCCGTCGGGAGTTCGACCGACCCGCCGCCGCCGTCCGCCGGCGAGACCGGGGACCCGCGCTCGCCCGGCCCGGCCCTTGCGCCAGCCGCGGGCACGCCCGTACCGGTCAGCCCTGATGAGCCGTCCCGACCCGTATACCGAGATCCGCCTGCTGTCGCTGCGCTCGCTGCGCGGGGCCAACCTGTGGTCGCGCCGCCCGGTCACGCGGATGGACGTGGCGCCGGGGGCGTACGACGAGATCTCGTCGGCGCACGTGGCGGGGTTCACCGAATCGCTGGTGGCGGCGCTGCCGGGGCTGTGGGAGCACCGCTGCAGCATCGGCGAGCGGGGCGGCTTCGTCACGCGGCTGCGGCGCGGCACCTATCCGCCGCACGTGGCCGAGCACGTGGCGCTGGAGCTCCAGAGCATGGCGGGTCACGACGTGGGCTACGGCCGAGCCCGCGGCGGCGACCGCCCCGGCGAGTACACCGTGGTCTTCGAGCACCTGCACGCCGCGGTGGGGCTGCGCTGCGCCGCCCTCTCGCTCGAGATCGTGCAGCGCGCCTACGCGGGCGAGCTGGAGCGCGCCACCGTCGACTTCGCCCTGGCCGAGCTGGCGGCGCTGGCCGAGACCCCCGACGTGCCGGAGCTGCGCCAGCAGGTGCTGTGCGGCATCACCGGCGGCGGCGACCGCGCGGGGGTGAGGGACGAGCTGGTGCGGCGCGGCCTGTCGCAGCGCGAGCGGGTGGTGGACGTGGCGCCCAGCTACCTGCTGAACGCCGGCCTCCCCTACTCGCGCTCCGACATCGCCGTGGTGCTGGACGCCGAACTCTCCGACGTGCCGGAGCGCTACCGCGAGGCCGAGCTGGCGCGCAAGCTGGTCTCCGTCCTCGCCGACGCGGTCCCCGAGGACGGGATCGTGGTCTGCCCGGCCAGGGAGTGGGAGGTGCAGGACCTGGCGCGCGACGCCGGGTGCCGCGTGGCCGTGTTCTCCACGGGCGACGACGTGACCGAGCGCGACGCGCGCGTGGCGCACGCGGTGGCGCAGGTGCGCGACGGGCGGATCGTGGTGGAACTGGAGGGGGTGACGCACGACGCGGGCGAGCTGGAGGGCGGCGCCAGCGTGGCCGCGCAGGTGGCGGCGGCGCTGGCGGTGCGTTCGCTGGACGAGCTGAGGGCGGGCGTGGAGCCGGCCGTGGAGCGGAGGTGAGATGGAGCGGGAGCAGAACGGGGGCGGGAACGGCCGGTCGCCGGCCATGCCGGTGAACCGCGTGGCGGCGGATGGGGCCGGGCGGCGGCGCGCGGACGGCGCGGGCGTGCTGGTGCTGATCGGCGGCGCGTGCGACCCGGCGGGCGACGCGTTCGGGCGCTTCGTGGAGCTGGCGCGCGGGCGTGACGGCGGGCGCATCGTGGGGCTCACCACGGCGTCGATGAACCCGGTGCGCTCGGCGCGCGAGTGGCTCAAGTCGTTCAGCGAGGCGGGCGCGGGGCACGTGGAGATCCCGATCGTGGACAGCCGCGACCGCGCGCAGGACGACCGCGTTGCCGGCATGCTGCGCGACGCGGACGGGATCTTTCTGGGCGGCGGCGACCAGGTGCATCTGGTCACCACGCTGGGCGGCTCGCGCGTGGGGCGGGCGATCGCGGACGCCTACGCGCGCGGCGCGGTGGTGTGCGGCACCAGCGCGGGGGCGGCGGCGCTCACCGAGACGATCCTGGCCGGCGGCGAGCCCGACCAGTACGGGCAGATGCAGGACCTTCACCTGGGCCCCGGCTTCGGGCTGCTGGGCTTTCGCGCGGTGATCGACACGCACTTCACCCAGCGGCGCCGCCTCCAGCGCCTGTTCATGGTGATCGCCCGCAACGCCGACCTGATGGGGCTGGGGATCGACGAAGACACCGCGATGGTGGTGCAGGGCCACCTGGCCGAGGTCGTCGGCCGGGGCTCGGTCACCTTCGTGGACGGCCGCGGCGTGCGCTATGACAACGCCGACCAGTGCGGCGAGGGCACCGCGCTCACCCTGAGCTACCTGCGCGTGGGGATCGTGGGCGCGGGCTACACGCTGAACCTGCGCGAGCGCGAGCTGGAGGTGATCCTGCAGAACCGCCGCGACCCGGGCGAGGCCACCATCCTGCGCAGCGAGGAAGCCACCGCCGGGGCGGCCTCCGCGGGCGAATCGGTGGAGGTCGTGGGCGGGAATCCATCGCCGGGGTGATCCGGTCGAGCCGTCGATTGGGCCAAAGGGACGATCCACCGGTTTGGCGTGGAGGCTACGTATAGATCCTTCAGTCGCTCAGGCTCCTTCAGGATGACATCGCCAGGATTCGGCTGAGTAGGCGGAAGTGCATCGGGTGAACGGACGAGGTCCGCGACTCCACACGGGAGCCGCGGGCCTCTTCCGTTCTTCATCCGCCCGAAGTGGTTACCGGCCGCCCTTCTGGGTGGGGATGGAGCCGCGGACGCCGGGGCCCTGGTACTTGGTGTCGGAGAAGCCGCCGGTGTTGTAGCCGGGGTAGCCGCGCTCGTCGGTCGGGCGGTCGCGCGCGTCGTGGCGGCCGCGCAGGGGCGGCGCGCCGGGCCCTTCGCTGAAGCCCCAGGAGCGCTGCGGGCCGCCGTGGCGCAGCGCCGGCGACTGCGTGTTGTACTGGCGCAGGTACTCGGCGTCGTAGCGCACGCCGCCGTCTTCCACCCGGCGGATGTCGTGGTCGTAGCGCGGCTGACCCACCCAGCGGCCGGGGACGGCGCCGCCAGGGGTATGGCCCTCCCACTGCTCGTGGTACAGCCCCTGGCGGTCGTACCACCCGTCCGGGAGGTCGTAGCGCCCGTCGAATCCGCCGACGCCGCCCAGGTCGGCCTGGTGGTAGAAGCGCTCGCGGCCGTACCCCGCCTGCCGCGAGTTCCCCTGCATGCGCAGGCCGTGATAGGTGCCGCCGCGCCAGTTGGGGTCGCGGTCGTCGTCCCATCCCCAGCCGGGGCCCATCTCGTAGCCGCGCATCCCGTAGCTGTGCCGGTCGTCGCCGCGGCCGTACCTCTCGCGGCGCCCGTAGTCGCGCCCGTATCCGTTGCGTGCCATCTCGCGCTCCTCGCGTTGCCTGGGTCAGCCGTGATCGAAGAGCAAGATTCCGGCCCGGCGCGCGGGAAATCCTTGCGTTCGGTGCGTCCACGATGCACCGTTCGTCCGCGTGGCGCGGCGTTTCCGCGCGTTGAACCGCCAAACGGGAGGCTTCATGAGGTCACTGGTACAGCGTGTCGCTCTCATCTTCGGCGTGGTCTTCATCCTGGTGGCGCTGGTGGGGTTCATCACCCCCGGCGGCCTGGGGATGGAGGCGAGCATGGAGCACGCGCCGAAGGAGCTCGGCCTGTTCCCCGTCAACCTGCTGCACAACGTGGTTCACCTGCTGTTCGGGATCTGGGGCGTGCTGGCGTCGCGCACTTTCCCGGCGGCCAAGACCTACTGCCAGGTGGGCGGGGCGATCTACATCGTGCTGACGGTGCTCGGCTTCGTGGCGCCCACCACCTTCGGGCTGATCCCCATCGGCGGCAACGACATCTGGCTGCACGCGCTGCTGGGCATCGTGCTGGCCGGCGTGGGCTTCACCGCCCGCCCGGTGACGGCGCCGAACTCCTGACCGCCGGCTGACCCGCACCGGCGGCTGAAGCCGCAGCAGCCACGACGAGAAGCCTCGCAAACAGCGCGAGGCTCCACCCGCAACGGCAGCCGCGGGACGTGGGGCGATGGGTGATTGGGGAAGGATGTTCGACCGGGCGCATTCGCCGAAGATGTGCCCGGTTGTTTTTCGTGCCGTCGGATTCCGCTCGCACGCGGTTGAAGCCTCGCGGGGTTTGCGAGGCTTTTCGTGGTGGTTGCTGCGGCTTCAGCCGCCGGTGGGCGGGGGATCGAACCCTCACGCCGCCGGCTGCATCCAACCCTGTGGTATTCGCGACGGTGGACGAATCCGAAGCCCTCAGCGCCGTCCGCTCATCGCCGCTCCGTTCCGTTTCGCACCGCCGCACGCGCGTTTCAGCCCACCGCCGCACCCTTTGCGGGGTGATGCGGGTACGTTGCGCCGGACGCGCGGGAGCGGACGAGCTTCCGCGCACGGCCGATCTCGTCCTTCATCCACATCCCTCCCGATTCCGCCGATGAAACGCTCTCATGTTCGCCTGCTGCCGCTGCTGGCGCTCGCCGCCCTCCCCGGCGCCGCCCGCGCGCAGGCGCCCGCCGAGCCGTGGGCGCGCCTGGCGCTGCCGCGCACGCACGCGCCGCGGCCCACCACCGCCGCCATCACCACCGCCGACCTGATGACGCGGCTGTACATCCTGGCCGACGACTCGATGAAGGGGCGGCTGCTGGCGCGGCCCGAGAACGCCAAGGGGGTGGAGTACGTGGCGGCCGAGCTGCGGCGGCTGGGGCTGGAGCCGGCTGGCGACGACGGCACCTTCTTCCAGACCATCCCGCTGGTGGAGCGCGTGGTGGACGACGCCGCCACGATCACCGTCAACGGCGCCACCCTCCGCGCCTGGACCGACTACGTGCCGCGCGACAACGGCCCCGGCGCCCGCTCGCTGGACGGGGTGCAGGTGATCTACGGCGGGTCGATGTCCGAATCGTTGCACATGGTGGACAGCCTGGCCGTGGCCGGAAAGCTGGTGGTGGTGACGATGGGGCCGACGTTCGTCGGCAACCCGCCGGGGACCGCCAACCGCCCCGCGCTCACGCGCCGCTACCGCCGCGCCGCCGGGATCGCCTTCGCCGGGCTGGGGCGCATCCCCGAAAGCTCGCTGGCGCAGTACCGCGAGCCGCTGCAGATGATGCAGGGCACGCCGGGCCCGCAGCTGCCCGCGTACCTGTACGTGACCCCCGAAGCCGCCGCCCGCCTCCTGGGCGCCGACCCCGCCGGCCTGCAGCCCGGCGCGGCGGGTGGCACGGTGAGCGGCTCGCCGCGCTTCGTCGAGCGGCCGACCTCGGTTCCCGCGCGCAACGTCGTCGCGATCCTGCGCGGCGGCGATCCGGTGCTGAGCCGCGAGTTCGTGGCGATCGGCGCGCACAACGACCACATCGGCACCATGGGCGCGGAGTCGGTGGCGCACGATTCGATGTACATCGTGAACCACCTCTTCCGGCTGAGCGGCGCCGACGATCCGGATCCCCAGCTCACCCCCGAGCAGCAGCGGCAGGTGAACCAGCAGCTGGCCGAAGTGCGGCGGCGTACGGGCGGCGCGTCGGCGCGCGAGGACTCGATCTTCAACGGCGCGGACGACGACGGCTCGGGGACGGTGGGCGTGCTGGAGATCGCCGAGTACTTCGCCTCGCGTCCGCGCCCCAGGCGGTCGCTGCTCTTCGTGTGGCACGTGGGCGAGGAGGAGGGGCTGTACGGCTCGGAGTACTTCACCGACCACCCCACGGTGCCGCGCGAGCAGATCGTGGCGCAGCTGAACATCGACATGATCGGCCGCGGCGGCGCGCAGGATGTGACGGGGCAGACCAAGGAGGGCGGGCTGCTGCACGGCGGGCCCGGGTACGTGCAGCTGGTGGGCGCGCGGCGGCTGTCCACCGAGCTGGGCGACCTGGCCGAGACGGTGAACCGCACCGGCCGCCACGGCCTGCGCTTCGACTACGCGATGGACGCGAACGGCCATCCGCAGAACATCTACTGCCGCAGCGACCACTACGAGTACGCGCGCTACGGCATCCCCATCATCTTCTTCACCACCGGCGGCCATGCGGACTACCACCAGGTGACCGACGAGCCGCAGTACATCGACTACGAGCGGATGGCGCAGGTGGCCGGCTTCGTGGCGGACCTCGCGAACCACGTCGCCAACCTGGACCATCGCCCGCTGGTCGATCACCCGAAGCCCGATCCGCATGGGAACTGTGTTCAATAGGTGCGGAGGTGCGGAGGTGCGGAGGTGCGGGTGCGGAAGTGCGGAGTGCGTGTGCGCGTATGGATCTGCGCGGGGCCGGGCGTCTGCTCGGCCCCGCGGTTTTGGGGCGGTGGGATTGATGCCCGGTATGCGAGTGAACTCGCGGCTACAACGGCGCACAGTCCGCCGGCGCGGACTTCACGGCGAGGCATCGGCGCGAGGGTGCGGCGTTCGGAGCGCGCGAGTATCTTCCCGCATCGAAGCCGGAACGCACTCGCGCACCCACGCACTGGCGCACCCGTTTCCCGAATCCCCGCACCCGAACGATGCCTCAGTCCATTGTCCAGGTCGATGCCTTCGCCGAGCGCCCGTTCACCGGCAACCCCGCCGCCGTCTGCATCACCGACGCCGCGCGTGACGAGGCGTGGATGCAGAACGTGGCGATGGAGATGAATCTCGCCGAGACTGCGTTCCTCCATCCAGAAGCCGATGGATGGCGCTTGCGCTGGTTCACGCCGGCGGTGGAGGTGGCGCTCTGCGGGCACGCGACGCTCGCCAGCGCGCACGTGCTGTGGGAACACGCCGTTCTGGGGCCGGATGAGGAGGCGCGTTTCCACACCCAGAGCGGCCTGCTCACCTGCCGGCGCGATGGCGGGCTGGTGTGGATGGACTTCCCCGCCAAACCGGAATCCGCGTCGGAGCCGATCGCCGGGCTCACCGAGGCGCTGGGGGTGACGCCCGTGTACGTGGGCCGCAGCCAGTTCGACGTGCTGGTGGAGGTCGCGTCCGAGGCCGAGGTGCGCGCGCTGGAGCCGGACATGGGCGCGCTGCGGCGGGTGCAGGCGCGCGGCGTGATCGTGACCGCGCGGGCGGACGGCGGCGACCACGACTTCGTCTCGCGCTTCTTCGCGCCGGCGGTGGGGGTGGATGAAGATCCCGTCACCGGCTCCGCCCATTGCGCTCTCGCGCCCTATTGGGCGAAGAAGCTCGGCCGGGATGAGCTCGCCGGTTACCAGGCGTCTCGCCGCGGCGGCACGGTCCGCATGCGGTCGATCGGCGATCGCGTGCACCTGGGCGGCCGCGCCGTCACCATCCTTCGCGGCGAGCTGGCGGACTGAGCGGCATCCACGCAAACCGGACGGGGCCGCGGAATCATCCCCGCGGCCCCGCCGTGTTTTTCCTTGCCCTTCGAGGCGGCGTCATTCCTCCGGCCTGTCCAGAGATGTCATCCTGAAGGAGCCTAAGCGACTGAAGGATCTATACTTAACGCCCACGCCACAGCCTGCTCATCGTGCCCGATCCGGCGACCGCCCACCCGGGGTTCGCAGGAACCACGCGTTTCGCGAAACCCACGGCGCACTCCTCCGTACTCTGCCCTATACGAGATGCAGCTTCGACACACGCCCGTCCGCCGCAGGGGACGCGCGCTGCCCGGCGGGGCGGCTTCCGCGCCACGGCCGGACGGCTGATCCGGCGGCTGCATCCGCTTGCGGCGCAACGCGATCGGTCGATACGGCGCGATCGCTCGCGGCTGCGGCCGGCGCGTGGCCCCGATCCTCCGATGCGCCGCCTGCGTCCACGCCCCGCCCGGGATCCCGTCCGGGCGACCCATCATCCGAAGCACCCCACCATGATCACGACCGCCGCTCTCGGCCTTCTGCTGCTGGCGCCCGCCGCGGCCATGCAGGACACCACGCGCCCCGCGCCCTCGGCCCAGGTGGTGGCCAGCGCCTACCACGACGCCAACGCCCGCGAGCTGGTGCGCCGGGCGCGCGAGTACCGCCGCATGACCGACCGCAGCGTCCGGGCGTACCGCACCCTGGCCCGCGAGCGCACCGCCGTGGGGCTGCGCACTCCGCTGCGCGACCGGATGATCCACGGCGAGGAGCTGGCCGCGCGCGTGGACTGGCGCCGCGGCGGACCCGTGCGCGTCGAGGTGCTGGGCCACCACCGCCGCGGCGTGGACGACGATGACGACGGGCCGGACGAGCTCATGTCTTCCGCGCGCGACCTGGTGTTCGACCCGGCCGACGAGCGGCTGCGGATGGGAGTGGTGGGCTCTACCACCTGGATCCGCCACCCGCTGGCCGAGGGGAGCGAGCGCGACTACCGCTTCCGCACCGGCGACACGCTCACCGTGCGGCTGTCCGGCGGCGAGACGGTGCGCGTGTACGAGCTGCGCGTGGAGCCGCGCCGCGCCGATGCGCCGCTGGTGAGCGGGTCGATCTGGCTCGAGGACCGCAGCTACGGCATCGTGCGCACCCTGCTGCGGCTGTCGCACTCGCTGATGGACCAGATCCGCGGCGAGAGCAGCCGCGACAGCACCGGCCGGCGCCAGATCAACGTCTCGGCAGGGGTGGACCGGAACCGCGAGCCGCGGCGGCGCGGCGGGCGCTGGGCGCTCCTCCCCGACGTGCGCATCGACGTGCGCTACGTGACCACCGAGTACGGGCTGGTGCAGAACCGCTGGTGGATGCCCACGCTCACCGCCATCGACGCCACGCTCACCGCCGGCTCGCTGGCGGCCATGCCGGTGCGCTTCGAGCGCAGCTATTCACAGTACCAGGTGGAGGGCGACGCCTCGGCGGCACCGGTGGCCTCCGCGGTGCCGCGCACCGGCGAAGAGGACGAGGACGGCCACCACTGCGGCGGCGTGAGCTGCGACTCGGTGAGCGTGGCCCTTCCCGCGGACACGGTCGCGTTGGCCCGCAGCCCCGACCTTCCCGAGCCGATCACCACCGGCGCGCCGCTGATGTCGGGGAAGGAGTCGGCCGAGCTGGCGGGCGAGCTGCGCCGCGTGGCGGCCGACCCCTGGATCTTCACCCGGCCCTCCATTCGCCGCGCGCCGATGCTGCTGCGCTACAACCGCGTGGAAGGGCTCTCCGTGGGCGCCCGGCAGTCGGTGGACTTCGGGCCGATCGGCGCGGACGGCACGCTGCGCGTCGCCACCGCCACCGGCGAGCCCGACGTGGAGGTCGGGGTGTCGCGCGAGAGCGCGGCGCGGCGGCTGCGGCTGGCGGGCTACCGCCGTCTGGCCGCCGCCAACCCCGCCGAGCGGCCGCTGGGGCTGGGCAACTCGCTGGCCGCCCTGCTGTGGGGCCGCGACAACGGCGACTACTTCCGCGCCACGGGGGTGGAGCTGCGTGGCGCGCCGCCGCGTTCCGAGCGGCCCTGGCTGGAGTGGCGCCTGTTCGGCGAGCACCAGCACCCGGTGAACACCGAGACGGACGTGACGCTCCGGGGCGCCTTCTCGAGCTTCGACTTCCGCCCCAACCTGGCCGCCGACCGCGCGGGCCAGTTCGGCGCCGCCGTCACGCTGCGGCCGATCGCCGGCGCGTCGCTGCTGGGGATCGAGTGGGGGGCCGAGCTGGGGCTGGAGGGGCAGACGGGGACGTACCGCTTCGCCCGGCCGTCGCTGGGGGTACGCGGCGCGCTGCCGCTGGGGCCGCTCAGCGCGGCGGTGGAGGCGGCGGCGGGGACCAGCTTCGGCACGGTGCCGGCGCAGGGGCTGTGGCGGCTGGGCGGGCCGGGCACGCTGCGCGGGTACGACGGGAGCACCGCCGCAGGCACCGCCTTCTGGCGCGGCCGCGGCGAGGTGGGCGGGCACTCGGGCGCCGCGCGGATCACCCTCTTCTCCGACCTGGGCTGGGCGGGTGCGCGCGACGCGTTTACAATCCAGCATCCACTCTGGTCGGCGGGCGCCGGGTTCAGCGTGCTGGACGGGCTCTTCCGCATCGACCTGGCCCGCGCGCTGCGCCGGCCCACCGGCTGGCGGCTGGAGCTGTACATGGACGGCGCGCTGTAGGCCCCTCCACCTCGGATCTGATTCACATGCACACCGAGAAGCGGCAGAACATCTCCAGCGGCGGGCCGTGGGAGGAGCGCGTGGGGTACTCGCGCGCGGTGCGCATCGGCCCGCACGTACACGTCTCGGGGTGCACGGCCACGGTGGACGGTGAGGTGGTGGCGAAGGGCGATGCCTACGCGCAGACGGTGGAGGCGCTGCGCATCGTGGAGGCGGCGCTGCTCAAGGCCGGCGCGCGGATGCAGGAGGTGGTGCGCACCCGCATCTACGTGACCGACATCTCGTGCTGGGAAGAGGTGGGCCGCGCCCACGGCGAGTTCTTCGCCGCCGTCCGCCCCGCCACCACCATGGTGCAGGTGGCCGCCCTGATCGACCCCGACATGCTGGTGGAGGTCGAGGCCGAGGCGTACGTCCCCGAGGTGCACGCGGAGTCGGGGTTCCCGCTGTAGGTCGGACCGGTGACCTGTAGCGGCTCATCCGCCACCATCAACGGGGCCCCAGGTCGTAGCGCATGCTCACGGCGATGGACGCCGGATCGCGGCCGTGTTCAATCGCCTGTCGCTGGCGAGTCTGCTGATCGAGCTCATTCCGCACGAAACCCTGGAGTTCGTACCAGCCGGCCACGTCCGGCCGTGCATCCACGGTTACGTACCTGCCCGGGAAAGCCGTGTCCCGCCGCGCGCGGTTGATGATGTCGGCCACGATCAGCCGGCCGAGGCCCATCCCCTGGAACCGCAGCGCAACGCCGAGCTGCGCGAGCTTTACCGCACTGACCTTCTGATACGTGATTGAGCGGTCGCGCTCCCGGCGACCAAGTTGCAGCGCGTCTTTGCATACCGTGGCGAACCCCGCCAGCAGCCCCCGCACGTAATACCGATACGTCTCCGACAGCCGAGACATGTGGTCGTGGTACGCACGTTCGCGGAAGAACGCCGTTTGTTCCGTTCTGCCGCAGTCGAAATCGCCCTCCGGCGGTCCATCCAGACGCAGGACGACGAGATCATCGGGTGAGAAAGGATGGTCCATGGCCTTGGCGGGCTCGCGGCCCAAACGAAGCGGGCGGGTCACAGCGACCCGCCCGGTGTTGAACTGCGGCAGCGAACGGCTTCGATCAGCGTTCAAGGCCGATCGGGGCTGTATCTCCCTGGCGTTTGCGCACTTCTTCCATGAAGCGCACCCGCTCCTCCGTCGCACGCCGCTCCGGAGTGTCCTTCGGCGGCCTGGACATCTCATCGAGCACCTCTCGCGAGGATTCGATCGAAAGCGGAGGTGTATTTGGCGCACTCATCACGTCCTCGTCGGTTGGACTCCGGGCCGCGTGCCGAGATGAACGTTGTGGCACTTGGCCCGCGTGGTCAATGGTTCGCCAGAAATAGGCCAGCGGGCGGACAAATTCACCGCAATTGCAGAACCTGGACGTCGTTTTCCGCTACAGTGAAGGAGAGCGGAACATCCCGACCGGCCACCGCGCCGAGGCACGTTGCAGCGGCACGAAGCACCGTCCCCCGTCCCGATCGAAGCCTCGCGCCGCCCCGCCGCGCGCGTTACCTTCTCCCGCCGCTCCGGAGTGCGGTTCCGTACTCCGTACCCCGTACTTCGTACTTCCGTACCCGCCGAACCATGGCCGACGCGAGCACCCTTCTGCGCACGCCGCTGCACGGCGAGCACCTGCGCCTGAACGCCAAGATGGTCCCGTTCGCCGGCTTTGAGATGCCGGTGCAGTACCCCAGCGGGATCACCGCCGAGCACAACGCCGTGCGCACCGCCTGCGGCCTGTTCGACGTGAGCCACATGGGCGAGTTCATGGTGCGCGGGCCCCAGGCGCTGGACTACGTGCAGCACCTCACCACCAACGACGCGTCGCGCCTCGAGGTGGGCCAGGCGCAGTACAGCACCATGGTCAACGAGCAGGGGATGGTGATCGACGACCTGCTGGTCTACCGCTTTTCCGACCACTACATGCTGGTGGTGAACGGCGCCAACCGCGACAAGGACTGGGCCTGGGCCAGCCGCCACGCCGCCGCCTTCGACGTGCGGGTGACCGACGAGAGCGACGACATCGCCCTCCTCGCCCTCCAGGGCCCGCGCGCGCAGGAGATTCTGGCGACGCTCACCGACGCCGACCTGGACGCCATCCGCTACTACCACTTCGCCGAGGGCACCGTGGACGGCGTGCACGCCGTGATCAGCCGCACCGGCTACACCGGCGAGGACGGCTTCGAGCTGTACGTGGCGGCGGGCGACGCGGCCGGGCTCTGGCGGCGTTTGCTGGAGACGGGCGCCGGGGAGGGGCTGATCGCCTGCGGGCTGGGGAGCCGCGACTCGCTGCGGCTGGAGATGGGGATGGCGCTGTACGGCAACGACCTGGACGAGGGCCACACCCCCTTGGAAGGCGGCCTGGCCTGGGTGACGAAGCTCGACAAGGGCGACTTCGTCGGCCGCGAGGCGCTGAAGGCGCAGAAGGAAGCCGGCGTCACCCGCCGCCTGGTGGGCTTCCGCCTGAAGGAGCGCGGCTTCCCCCGCCCGCACTACCCGGTCTCGGTGAACGGCCAGGTGGTGGGCGAGGTGACCAGCGGCACCCTGAGCCCCACCCTGGGCGAGGGGATCGGCATGGCCTACGTCCCCGCCGAATCCGCCAGGCCCGGCACCGAGATCGGCATCGTGATCCGCGACCGCGCCGTCCCCGCCGAGGTGGTGAAGCCCCCCTTCCACACCAGGGGAACCGTCAAGCGCTGAGCGCGTCACGGGCACACGGATCTACCGCGCCGCTTGCAAGGGTCTTCCCCACCGGGAGACCCTTTGCCGTTCCAGCCGCCGCTGACGGCGTACGTCCGCGCCCGTGCGTCGATCGAAGATCCTTGCGTGCGTGGGATCGTCGGCGTACACTGAACTGCCACGTATCCATGTATCAGTTTGACGTTTCATCCTCACGCACCCCCCGGAGGGCGATCATGGGATTCTACCGGCTCGAGCCCTATACCATCGCAAAGGCCTGGTACATCGACACCGGCACGTCCGAGCCGGGGCACATCACGCTCGTGGTGCAGGGCGAGGCGCCGAACTTCACCAGCGGAGTCCAGCTGGTGCTCGAGGACAACGGCCAGGTCATCCCCACCATCAAGGTGATGGGATGGACCGGTCCGCGCGCCGAGGGCACCCTGCCGTACACGGTGCAGGGCACCTTCCCCGGCGAATTCGTCCCCGACCTGATCCTCCGTGGCTCCAACAAGCAGGAGAAGGTGCCGGTGATCCGGATCGGGGCGCAGGAGACGGAGAAGGTGCTGCTGGAGATCCACCAGGCCACGGTCGGCCAGCCGGCCCCCAGCGCCTGACACTCCATCGGCCAGCCCGCCGGCTCCTGAGCCGCGCTGAGTGGAGGGAACGAAGCCCGCTCCCGGGACCTGCCGGGAGGGGCTTCTGCCATTTCGGCGCTCCGGCCCTCGCCGGGCCTTCGCGCCGCTGTTAGCTTGTCGGGGCGCCATCCCCACCCGCAGAGCGGAAACCAACGTGTACGGCGATGCGAAGGTGCGTGCGTCCGTCGCAAAACCGGAACGCACTCGCGCACTTCCGCACTAGCGCACCCGTTCAAGACCGTAGACCCGAAGTAAGGATCCCGACCCGTTGGCCGAAGTCGTCCTGATCACCACCGATGACCTGGAGCCGGCCGTCCGGCTGCGCGCCGCGTTCGAGGAAGACGGCCTGCGCGTGGAGTTGCTGGCGCCCGGCGAGACCGTGGCCGACGCGCTGGGTGAGCCGCTGCTGCTGGTGATCACGGGCGGCCTGCGCGAGCGCCGCGCCCGGCAGCTGATCGCGCAGGCGCGCGAGCGCGGCCGCGTGCCCATCATCGGGCTCACCGAGCCGACGGAGCCGTCCGGCCGCGACGTCTGCCGGCAGCTGGGCATCTCCGACTGCTTTGCCAAGCCGATCGACGCCGAAGAGGTGGCGCTGGTGGGCCGCCGCCTGGTGCAGCGCGAGGAGCTGCGCGAGATCACCGGCATCGTGGGCGACACCGAAGAGATGGAGGGGGTGCTGGAGCGGGTGGTGCAGATCGCCCCCGTCAACAGCACCGTGCTGGTCCTGGGCGAGAGCGGCACGGGGAAGGAGCTGGTGGCGCGCGGCATCCACGCGCTCAGCCCGCGGCGGCACCGCCCGTTCATCGCGGTGAACGTGGCCGCGCTCCCCGAAACGCTGCTGGAGAGCGAGCTGTTCGGCCACGAGAAGGGCGCGTTCACCGGCGCGGCGGCGCTCCGGAAGGGGTTCTTCGAGCTGGCCAACGGCGGCAGCATCTTTCTGGACGAGATCGGCGAGATGCCGCTGTCCACGCAGACCAAGCTGCTGCGCGTGCTGGAAGAGCGCGAGTTCCGGCGCGTGGGCGGCGAGGAGCTGCTGCGCGTGGACGTGCGGGTGATCGCGGCCACCAACCGCGACCTGCGCCAGCAGGTGGCGCACGGCGAGTTCCGGCGCGACCTGTACCACCGCCTGAACGTGCTGCGCATCGACCTTCCCGCGCTGCGCGAGCGCCAGGCCGACATCCCCAGGCTGATCGAGCGCTTCATCCGCGAGTTCAGCGCGCAGCACGAGCGGCCGTTCGTGGGGATCGACCCCGAGGCGGTGCGGCTGCTGGTGGAGTACGACTGGCCCGGGAACGTGCGCGAGCTGCGCAACCTGGTGGAGAGCATGGTGGTGCTGGCCCCCGGCCGGGTGATCCGTCCGGAGGACATCCCCGCCGAGGTGCGCTTCCACACCCGCGGCGGCTCGCGCTCGCTGATGCCGGTGCCGATGCCCATGGTGCGCCAGGGCCCGCCGCCGCGCACCGACCACGAGGGGAATGGCGCGGTGGAGCCCGGCGGCCCGCCGCCGGAGCTGGAGTTCATCTTCCGCACGCTCTTCGACATGCGGATGGACTTGGACGACCTGCGCCGCGAGTTCGAGATCTACCGCCAGCGCCAGCGCGAGCCGGTGGCGCTTCCGGGCATCGGCGGCGCCGCCGGCCCGATCGTGGGCGGCGTCTATCCGCCCGCCGCGCTGGCGTGGGCCCCGCCGCCGCCCGAGCCCGAGCCGGCCGAGGAGCGCGGCGTGGTGGTCTTCCGCCCGGGGATGACGATGGAGCAGATGGAGCGCGAGGCGATCGGCGCCGCCCTGCGCGAGGCCCGCGGCAACCGCCGCCGCGCCGCGGAGATGCTGGGGATCGGCGAGCGGACGCTGTATCGGAAGTTGAAGGAGTATCAGCTCGAAGCTTAACGGGTGCGGGGGTGCGGGGGTGCGGGGGTGCGTGAGTGCGTTGGGCTTCGGTGCGGCGCCCGCTTCGGTTCGCCTCGGCAGATCCGCTTCGGAGTGTGCGAGTGAACTCGCCGCTACGACGGCACACAGTCCGCCTGCGCGGACTTCAACGGCAACCACGAACGGCGAAGGGCCTCTCACCGCGAGAGGCCCTTCGTGGTCGAAGCCGGTGCAGGCCGACTGCGGGCCGTGGTAGCCGCGAGTTTACTCGCAAACGGCCCAACGCACAGAGCTACTTTTCGATCGGCAGCCGCACCGCGTTCCCCCATTCGGTCCACGAGCCGTCGTA
>Ga0207706_10000920_pt1 | contig 30195 bp, 28 predicted proteins | sample KBSC53metaG_FD_184318 | JGI IMG/M metagenome (GOLD analysis project Ga0207706, IMG submission 184318) | Corn rhizosphere microbial communities from Kellogg Biological Station, Michigan, USA - KBS C5-3 metaG (SPAdes) (version 2) | ecosystem: Host-associated > Plants > Roots > Rhizosphere > Soil ... | reverse complement strand
CGGGAAACCGAAAGTCCGACATTAATCGCAGGCCGGATGCCCTGGTAGAAGAGGTCCGTCTCGAGGAAGATCTGGCCGTCGGTGATCGAGATCACGTTGGTCGGGATGTAGGCCGACACGTCGCCCGCCTGCGTCTCGATGATCGGCAGCGCGGTCAGCGATCCCGAGCCATTGTCCTCGTTCATCTTCGCGGCGCGCTCGAGGAGGCGGCTGTGGAGGTAGAAGACGTCGCCGGGATAGGCTTCGCGGCCTGGCGGACGGCGCAGGAGAAGCGACATCTGGCGGTAGGCGACGGCCTGCTTCGAAAGGTCGTCGTAAACGATGACCGCGTGCATTCCGTTGTCGCGAAAATATTCGCCCATCGTGCAGCCCGTGTACGGTGCCAGATATTGCAGGGGAGCCGGCTCGGAAGCGGTCGCGGCGACGACGATCGAATATTCCATCGCGCCATTCTCTTCGAGCTGGCGCACGATCTGAGCGACCGTCGAGCGCTTCTGACCGACGGCGACGTAGATGCAGTAGAGCTTGCGGCTCTCGTCTCCGCTCGCGTTGATCGTCTTCTGGTTGATGAACGTGTCCATCGCGACGGCGGTCTTGCCGGTCTGGCGGTCGCCGATGATCAGCTCGCGCTGGCCGCGGCCGATCGGGACGAGGGCGTCAAGCGCCTTGAGGCCGGTCTGGACAGGCTCGTGGACCGACTTGCGAGGGATGATCCCCGGCGCCTTCACCTCGACGCGGCGGCGCTCGGTAAATTCGATGGGACCCTTGCCATCGATCGGGTTGCCGAGGGCGTCGACGACACGGCCGAGGAGGCCCTTGCCGATCGGAACGTCGACGATCGCGCCGGTGCGCCGGACGGTCGAGCCTTCACGGATCTCTGCGTCCGAACCGAAGATGACGACGCCGACATTGTCGGCCTCGAGGTTGAGCGCCATGCCCTTCACGCCGGACTCGAACTCGACCATCTCGCCCGCCTGGACGTTGTCGAGGCCGTAGATGCGCGCGATCCCGTCGCCGACGGAAAGAACGGTGCCGACCTCGGCGACCTCCTCCTCGGCAGAGAAATTCGCGATCTGGTCGCGGATGACTCGGGAAATTTCAGCGGCGCGGATATCCATTGTCTTGCCTTAGCCTTTCATCGCCTGGGCGAGTCTGTTGAGTTTGGTTTTCAATGAGGCGTCGATCATCTGGCTTCCCATCCTGACGATGAGGCCTCCGAGAATGGCGGGATCTGTGCGAGCGTCGATCGTGACGTCGCGGCCGGCACGCGCCTTGAGCCGCGTCTTGAGAGTCGCGATCTGATCGTCGCTGAGACCGTGGGCGGTGATGACTTCCGCCGTGGTTTCGCCGCGGTGATCGGCTGCGAGCCGACGGAAAAAGCGGATGACCTGCGAAAGCTGGCCCTGGCGGCCGTTCCTTGCCAGCACACCGAGGAAGTTGGTCGTGATCGGGTCGAGGCCCAGCTCGCTTGCGACAACCGACAGGGCCTTGCCCGCTTCGTTGCGGTCAACGAGGGGGGAACTGATGAGCTGGCCGAACTCCCTGGAGTCGACGAGCAGCTGGTTCAGAGAAGCCAGGCTCCGTCCGACCGCGTCGATCTGCTTTTCGTCGCGCGCAAGGTCGAACAGGGCGGACGCGTACCGCCCTGCTAAGCTGGCCTGAATGCCGCCGGATGTCTCCACGCGCAAAGGTCTCCAGAACCGGAATTGCCCCACGAAAAAACGGGGCGCTATCGGGGTTTATCCCCGACGCCCCTCTGTGGGTCGCGCGGCCCCTAGCAAGGGCCTCGTAGGGATGCAAGAAGCTGCGCGCAGGCTTCGCGTTTGACCGCAACCCATGGGACGCGCGGCACACGAAAGCCAGGCAAAAGCGGCCCCGAAAGACGAATTCGAGGACGCGAATGACCTATAGAATTACCGGATTGGACCCCGAGCCGTTCCGCCCGCTTTTCGCGCTCTCCGACGAGGAGCTCGAGAAGAAGGGGATGCGGAGGATGACGGTTACGAACGACCGCTTCCCCTGCCGCGTCAGCCTGGTCGACCGGCCAATCGGCGAGGAGGTCATTCTCCTCAATCACGTGAGTCACGATGTCGCGAACCCCTATCGGGCGAGCCATGCGATCTTCGTCGCCGACGCTGAACAGGCGAAGTTCGTCGACAGGGTGCCGCCGGTATTCGAACCGCGCCTGCTGTCGCTGCGGGCTTTCGACAAGGATGGAATGATGGCCGACGCGCTGATCGCCCAGCCGGGCGAAGCCGACGCCGGAATCCGCAAATTGCTCGGCAATCCCGAGATCGTGACGATCCACGCCCACAACGCGGCGCGTGGCTGTTTTTCCGCAAAGATCGAAAGGGCGTGACGATGGCTAGTCTTGCAAGCGAGATGGAGGGGCGTAGACCCATTGATGTGGACAACGTCACCCGCCTCGATCCGGACACGGCCTGGGCGGCCTTCATGCGCCGCGACCGCAGCTGGGACGGGCGGGTTATCGGGGCGGTGAAGACCACCGGCATTTATTGCAAGCCCAGCTGCCCCGCGAAGCGGCCCAAGCGCGAGCATGTCCAATTTTTCGCTACCGGGGACGAGGCGAGGGCGGCGGGCTATCGCGCCTGCCTGCGATGCAAGCCCGACGAGGTCGGCCGCGACCGCGAGGCGGTGGCGAAGGCCGTGAAGCTGATCGAGGCGGCTGAAGAGGCCCCGACCCTGGACGAACTGTCGAGCGCTGTCGGCTATGCGCCGCACCATTTCCAGCGGCTCTTCAAGCGGGATCTCGGAGTTTCGCCTGCCGAATATGCGCGGGGGCTTCGTGCGAAACGCGCCGAAAAGCATCTCAAGGAGAATGAGCGCGTGACCGACGCCATCTACGATGCGGGCTATTCCGCTCCGAGCCGCTTCTACGCCGACGCCAAGGAGAGGATGGGCATGACTCCCTCGGCCTGGCGCGACGGCGGGCGCGGCGAGACGATACGCTGGACGATGTTCGATAGCCCGCTTGGCCGGATGCTTATCGCGACGACGTCGAAGGGGATTTGCAGGCTCACGTTCAACGACAGCGAAGCCTCGCTTCGGCGCCTGTTCCCAAATGCTACCATCGTCGAGGACGAAGGCGGGATGCGCGAACTTGTCGAAGGCGCACTGATCGCGATCGAGCGGCCCGCGGCTGCAAAGGAATTGCCCATCGACGTTGCGGGCACGGCTTTTCAGGAGGCCGTATGGCGCGAGCTCCGCAAGATCCCGCTCGGCGAGACGCGAAGCTACGCCGACATCGCCGCGGCGATCGGGCTACCGAAGGCGGTGCGTGCCGTCGGCACGGCGAACGGCGAGAACCATGTCTCGGTCCTGATTCCGTGCCACCGGGTCATCCGCAGCGACGGCACGCTCGGCGGCTATGGCGGAGGTCTTGCCAACAAGAAGAAGCTGCTCGCCGCGGAGGGTATTCGGCTGGAGCTCGACCTTTAGTCATCGTTTGAATCGTCTTCTTTGTTCTTAAGAAGCGCCAATGCCCCAGTGGCATTGCCGGCAAGAATCTCGTTCATGACCTGGCGATTCTTCTCTCGCAGCTTCGGGCTTGTGTGTGCATTGAAGGCGATGGTGGCGAACATCTGTTTCGCCATCGGCACGTTTCCGAGCTCAAGCAGCTCTCGGGTCGCCATTAGCCTGAGCTTCCGATCCTGAGGCATCAATTGCGCGGCATAAATGAGCCCCTTGACCGCTGACTCCGGCGGCGTTTCGCCAGCGGCAACGAATGTCTCGAAGTAGTGCATGAGAGGTTCGGGGTCGTCCGGATCGAGTCGATTGGCGCTCACGAACGCGCGTCGGATCGTGGCCCAGTCGGCCTTTCCGCTGGATTTCTTTGTGCGCTCCATCCGCGCCAGGCCTTTGTAGATCAGTCCATTCCTCGAGTTCGAGTCGATCGCCAAAGCCCGGTCGGCTGCCGCTTCGGCGGCGTCATAATTATCGGCGTCGAATTCCGCTTCGGAAAGAGCGGTCTGGACCGCCACGTCGTTGGGATAACGCGTTGCGATTTTCCGGGCTTCGGCAGCGACCGAGGGCGCCGTCCTTGTTGCCACGCCGCGATCGGAGCGGATCCGGATTGGCATGACGGCGGCTTCACCGGGACGGAGCGGCCGGATCGCGATCGGGCCAACATCCAGTTCCGACGCCGGGACGATCACCTGAGTCAGCCTCTTGCGTTTCAGATATTTCTCGGCGTCCCGGTCGAGTTCCTTGAGGTCGCCGAACGCTGTCCGGGCGGAATCCAGTGGCGCGTGACCCTGCTGGATCAGCTGGACGTATCGATCGAGTTGGCCGTGTCGGCTGGGCTCGAAATTCAGGTAGTGCGTGAGAAGCCAGCCACGATCGTACAAAGTCTCGCGGGAATAGTCGTTGAGGTTCGTGAATGTGTCTCCGACCAGCTTTTCGATAGGGATGGGCGCGAGCAGGTAAAGACCGAACGCCCGGTGGTTGGCGGGTGCGCCGACAGCGACCGATCCATCGTCCCGAATGTCCGCCGTACTGAAGAATTCGGCCGTGCCTTCCACCAGCCATGGGGGAAGCGCCGCGGTCGTGCTCTCCAGTTGGAGGTGATGGGTATATTCATGGAAAAAGATGGTTTGCGAATCGAGGTCGCCGGGCTCGGTGCGCTTCGTGGAAATCTCCGGAACGAAGGCAACTGCGCCCGAGGCCCGACCGATGTACAGTCCTGCCGCTCCACTGACACCGATGAGGTTCTCGATCGTGGCCCAGTCGCCGATCACGTAGATCGTGACCTTCCCGGCGTCCTTGAGCGCTGGATCCCTCATTCCGCGAAGCTTGCGCACGGCCTGGTCGAACCTTTCGAGCTTGGCCGCGTATTTCTGAAGCAGGTCCGTTGGCGCATCCGCGTAAATGATGAAGTGATGGCTTTTCGCCTGCTGCCAGTCGGCGAACGCGGGTGTGCTGGCCGCGAGCAGCGCCGCAGCCATGAGTGAAACAGGCCGGAACATTACCCTTCCCCCCAAGAAAAGCGTTCGGCACGCCAATGGTTTTGGCATCGTGGCGCGCCGAGTCCAGAGAAAGCGGCAGGGCCGGCTCCTCTAGTTCTTCTTCGCTTCTTCCTCCTGCCTGGCCATCTCCTTGGCTAGCGCGGTGTAGGCCTCGTCCAACTTCTTTGCGTCGATCAGGTCGATGACCGCGTGAAGGTTCTTCTGCCCCTTCGATTCGTGCGGGTTGAGGGCAACGGGAAGCAGGATATCGCGTGCCAGATCGCCCTTCTTTTCGCTGAGCAGCTGGCGGGACAGGACAAGGCGAAGGTCGCGATAATGCGGCGCTGCCAGATAGGCATGCTCGAGCCCGACCAGCGCGTTCTCCGGAATGGCCCCTCCTGAGTAGAAGTAGCTGAGATAATTGTAGAACAATGGCGCGGGGTGTTGCGGGTCGATATCATGCGCCTTGGCCAGCCAAATGCGGGCTTGCGGCAGATATTGCTTATCCTTCTTGCCGCGGTCGAGAAGCGCGTGGCCCTTCGCGATGAGGGCGTCGACCGATTCCGGATCGACCTTGAGCGCGCGGTCGGCAGCCGCCTCAGAAGCCGCGAAATTTTCCGCATCCAGCTCTGCTTCGGCGAGCGCCAGCTGGACGGTCACGCTATTCGGGAATCTACCCGCGATTGCGCGAGCGTTCGATGCGATTCCGCCCGCTTCGGAGTGCCTGACGCCCGCTTTCGAGCGGACTCTGACCGGCATGCTTGCTTCCTCGTCCGCGTTCAGCTTGCGCATGTCGACCTTGGGCGGCGCGCTGTTCGCGGGACGGACGTTGGCCCCGTAGAGCTTGCCGCGGGCCTTGTAGCTGCTGATCTCGTCCGCGAGCTTGTCGAGGTCGCCGAACGCCTTCTTCGCCGCATCGGCGGACGGAATACCCGTGGCGACAAGCTTCAGATACTCCGGTAGCTGCCCGCGCCGCGTCGGCTCGAACGTCAGATAGTGATTCATGAGCCAACCGACGGTGTAATAACCGTACCAGTCCTCGAAGTCGGGCTTGGCGGTGCTCGCAAGCAGGCTCTTCGGCGACACCGTCATCATGCTGTGAAAGAGAGCGTCGGAGCGCCAGTTGGGCGGGTTGCCAAGATGGAAGCTGCCGTCGTCGTGGAGGTCGATCGTCGCAACCGTCTCGGCGAAGGCCTCGATGTACCAGCTCGGGTAGCCTGCCGGGAAATATTTGAACATGAAGTGATGCGAATATTCGTGGAAGAGGACCGACTTCGGGTCGAGGTTGGTGCGTGCATCCTTGCGAATAATGCTTCCAATCTCCCTGGATTCACGGACCGGAGTGAACGCGACCGGAATCAGCGCCGGGACATAGAAGCCGGCGGCGGGTGCGTGGGCCAGGTTTCCGATCTGGGTGACATCGCCGAAGCGGTAGATCGTGACCTTTTGCCAATCCGCGGTGAGCGGCTCGAACTTCGTGCTCTGCAGGGACCGGAGGGCGTTGTCGTAGCGCTCGAGCTGGCTCGCGAACTTTCGGGTCTCGCTCTCGCCGTCCTCGGAATAGATGATGAAATGGTCGGTGCGCGCCTCCCACCATTCCGCATGTGCGGGAACCGCGAACAGGAGCGCGATGAGAATCGAGATAAAACGGCGCACGAGACCCCCCAGCCTAACTTTCGTTATTCAAGCCTAACGCTTTGAATGTTTTCGACAAGAGTCTTCGCTAAAGAAAGCTGTAGGGATCGACGTCGACGCTTACGCGGACTTTCGGGCGCCATTCGACGGTGCCGAGCCAGTCGCGGATGACGTCCTGGACATCGAGGGCCCTCGATGCGTGCACGAGCAGGCGCTGACGGTGTCGGCCGCGGAGCATCGCGAGAGGGGCGGGAGCCGGGCCGAAGACCGCCATTCCGTCGACCTTGGGTGCGCTGTTGCCGATACGGCGCGCGACGGCGTCCGCCTCGCTTGCGTCCTCGGCCGAGACGACGATCGCGGCGAGCCTGCCGAACGGAGGCATCGCCGCCTCGCGCCGAGCTTCGGTTTCGGCAGCGTAGAAGCCGGGCGCGTCGCCGGAAACAAGCGCCGCTATCACCGGCGCATCGGGGTCGTGAGTCTGGACGAGGACCCGGCCGGGCTTGTCGCCGCGGCCTGCTCGGCCCGCTACCTGCTGGATCTGCTGGAAGCTGCGCTCTGCGGCCCGAAGATCGCCGCCGGCGAGGCCAAGGTCGGCGTCGACCACACCGACGAGAGTTAAGTTGGGGAAGTGGTAGCCCTTGGTCACGAGCTGCGTGCCGACGACGATGTCGATCGCTCCCCCGTCCATCGCACCGACGAACTCGGCAGCTTTGAGCGGCGACCAGATCGTGTCCGAAGTGACGATCGCGGTCCGCGCCTCAGCGAAAAGTTCGGCGACCTCGTCGGCGATGCGCTCGACTCCAGGGCCGCAGGCGACGAGGCTGTCCTCCTCGCCGCACTCGGGACAGGCTTTGGGCGGCGGCATCACGTGGCCGCAATGATGGCAGGCGAGGCGGTGCATCAGCCGATGCTCAACCATCCAGGCGGTGCAGTTGGGGCACTGGAAACGGTGGCCGCAATGGCGGCACAAGGTCAGCGGCGCGAAGCCTCTGCGGTTGAGGAACAGCAAGGACTGCTCGCCATTGTCGAGGTTGGCCTGAAGCTCGTCGACGAGTGTCGGCGCCAGCCAGCGGCCGCGCGGCGGCGGGTCCTGCGTCAGGTCGATGGCGCGGATCTCTGGTAGGGTCGCGCCGGCATATCGGCTGGCGAGTGTGACTTCGCGGTAGCGGCCGACCTCGACCATGTGGCGACTTTCGATGGGAGGGGTCGCGGTCGATAGGATGACGGGAATGTCCTCGAACTTCGCACGCATGACCGCCGTGTCGCGCGCCTGGTACTGGACTCCGTCTTCCTGCTTGAAGCTCGGCTCGTGCGCCTCATCGACAATGATGAGCCCGAGGTTAGGGTAGGGGAGGAACAAAGCGGAGCGGGCGCCGACTGTTACCTTCGCTTCGCCGGACGCGATTCCCCGCCACGCGCGGCGACGCTGGGACGACCTGAGGCCCGAGTGCCATGTCACCGGCTCGCACCCGAACCGCGCCTCGAACCGCTTCAGGAACGGCTCGGTCAGGGCGATCTCGGGAAGGAGGACGAGCACCTGCTTGTCCCGGCGGAGGCACTCGGCAATGGCCTCGAAATACACCTCCGTCTTGCCCGACCCGGTCACGCCGTCGAGCAGGACCGGGTCGAAGCCTTTGCCAATGGAGCCCGAAAGCGAATTCGCGGCTTCCTGCTGCTCGTCGCTCAGGTCCGGCGGTGCAAAAGCGGGGTCAGGGCACGAAAGCGGCCTGTCGGCCGTGACCTGCACGGGTTGGAGAGCGCCGGCATTGACCAGCCCGCGCATCACTGCATCGCTGACTTCGGCATGGTCGGCGAGCTCGCGGATCGTTCCCTGGCGGCCCTCGACCGCGGCCAGCGCTTTCTCGCGCTGCGGGGTCACGCGGTCCGGCGCGCGTCCGGTCGGCGCATACTCGGTGAGCTGGCGCGGTCCCTCGAGCGCCGCTGAAGAGGGCAGGACCATCCGTAGCACCGACGCGATCGGGGCGAGGTAGTAATCCGCCGTCCATTCGACGAGCCGCCGAAGGGGCGCCGGAACAGGCGGCACGTCCATTACCGAAATTAGCGGACGCAGCCGGTTGTCGCTGACCTCTTCGGTCTGCAGCCGGTCAGGCTCCCAGGCCACTCCGAGCAGCTGCCGCGGCCCAAGCGGCGCAATGACGATCGAGCCGGGCTGCACGTCCATTGCGTCCGGCACTCGGTAGTCCAACGGCCCAAGCGCTGCATTCAAGGTTACGACACGGACGCGGGGGAGGGGCAAATCAGCTCCAATCGTCACCCCGGCCAGCGAGCCGGGGTCTGCCTTGTTCTTCAGCTGTTCCCAAAAGAGAAGGCGGGTGCCGGGTCAAGCCCGGCATGACGACCTGCGGTTACCGCCCGCGCTTCTTGCGGTGGCTGTCGAAGTCGAGCACGGCGCTCTCTTCCTCGCCTTCCGGCATCAGGCCGAGGCGGCGGGCGACTTCCTGATAGGCTTCTTCGACCTTGCCGAGGTCCTGACGGAAGCGGTCCTTGTCGAGCTTCTCGTTCGACTTGATGTCCCATAGACGGCAGCCGTCCGGGCTGATCTCGTCGGCGAGAATGATCCGCGCGAAGTCGCCATCCCAGACGCGTCCGAACTCCAGCTTGAAGTCGATCAGGCGGATTCCGATCGCCGCGAACATCCCCGACAGGAAGTCGTTCACGCGGATCGCCATGTCGGCGATGTCGTTCATCTCCTCCTGGCTCGCCCAGCCGAAGCAGGCGATATGCTCGTCGGAAATCATCGGATCGCCGAGGGCGTCGTCCTTGTAATAATATTCGATGATCGTCCGCGGCAGCTGCGTGCCTTCCTCAATGCCGAGCCGCTTGGATAGCGAGCCGGCGGCGACGTTGCGGATGACGACCTCGATCGGGATGATCTCCACTTGCCGGATCAGCTGCTCGCGCATGTTGAGGCGGCGGATGAAGTGGGTCGGGACCCCGATTGCGCCGAGCGCGGTGAAGATATGCTCCGAGATGCGGTTGTTGAGGACGCCCTTGCCGCTGATCGTCCCGCGCTTCTGGGCGTTGAACGCGGTCGCGTCGTCCTTGAAATATTGGATCAGGGTGCCTGGCTCGGGTCCTTCGTAAAGGATCTTGGCCTTGCCCTCGTAGATCTGGCGGCGGCGAGCCATGTCGGGTGATACGCTCCAACGCGATAAAGGTGCGGCGGCTATAGGCTAGCCGCCGCCCCATCGCAATTGACGCTACTTGGCGGCCTGGGATGCTCCCGAAGCAGAGGCCGACGCGATCTTACTGCTGACGATCTCCGCATTCTGCCGAGTCTCCGGCTTGAGATATTCCTGCGCCAGCTTTTGCAGATCGGCAGCGGTTATCGACTGCAGGATTTCCTTCTGCTTGCGGATTCGGTCCAGCCGCTCCGGCTCGCTCTGCGCCTTCGACAGGGCGCCCAGCCAGAAGCCGTTGTCGCGCAGCTGGTGATCCGTCTTCTCAAGTTCAGGATTGCGGGCGCGAGCCAGCAAATCGGCGTCCACCGGCTTGTCCCGAAGTTCCGCTGCAGCCTCTTCGATGGCCTTCTGGACCTCGTCGATCTTGTCGGGAGCGACGACGGCGCTTGCCGAGAGATAGCCGAAGCCGGGGAAGGTTTCGGACATCACGCTTTGGAGGCTAACTCCGTAGCTTGCACCGAGCGCTTCGCGGACCTTGTCCGTGAGCATCAGGTCGAGCGTCTTCGTGAGCAGGCTCATGGCTACGTCCTTGCGGAAATCGTGGTCGTCGTCGGTGGGCCACGCCGTTTCGATCACGGCCTGGTCCGCCGGTCCGTCGTGGGTCAACTTGATCGGGCTGCGATCGGTTCGGAAGCTCGCCTTGACCGCGCCTGCGGAAGGCTTTTCGGCAAGATTGCGGGTCGGCAGCGCGCCGAAGCTTGACGCGACCGCGTCGATCACGGCCTTCTCGTCGACATCGCCCACAACCGTGATTTCGATCGGGTCGGATGCGATCACCGGGGCAAGGGCAGCGCGGGCTTCATCGAAGGTGCGCTTTTCCAGCATTGCACCGTCGGGCATCCCGAAGCGCTCGTCGCCGTTGGCGAGCAGGATCGGCAGTTTCAACATCGCGACCGCCTGCGGCTGTGCGTTGACCTGCTTTTCGATGACCGGAACGGCATTGAGCCACTTGCTCGCTGCCTCCGGTCGATAGCCGGGGTCGGTCAGGTAAGCGGCGCTGACTTTCATCTGAAGGGCGAGGTCGTTGGGGGTCGTCGCACCGGAGGCGATGAAGGCGTCGTCGGCAACCGCCGTTCCGAATACGAGAACCTTCCCCGCGGCGAGCTCCTTTAGATCCTCGAACGAATGCTTCTTGAGCGCGGCAAGCGCCGACACGGTCGAGAGCATGACATTGAGCCCGGGCTGGTCCTTCGGAAGATCGAGCACTCCGTCACCGAGGCGGACGAGGAAGCGGGCCTTGCCGGCTTCGAAGTCGGTCTTCTTGATGTTGAGCCGCACATTGTTGGCGAAGCGAACCGTGCGGACTCCGAGGTCGTCGATACGCTTGTCCTCGGCCACCGTTCCGGGAGTGCCGAAGCTGTCGTACGCGAAAGCCGTAGCCGCTTCCTTGGCCGGCGCTTTAACGGCGACGGCCCGGCTGGCGCCGAACGCGCTCGCCACCGTGGCGACAGGGACGGCCTGCTTGGAGCTCAAGTGAACCAGCGGCGCACTTCCGGTCCAGATGGACTTGAGCGTAGCGCTCACTTCCGCCGGGGTGATCGTCTTCGCGAGCTTCTCGAACTCCTCATACTTGTAGCGCGGCGTCGTGACGAACTTGTCCTCGCCGATCACGCTCAGGATCGAGGCGGCAATCGCCTTGTTCTCGCGAGTGTCCTCCTGCTCCGCTTGCGTGCGGAGCGTGACTTCCATCGCGGCGAGTTCGGTCTTGAGCTCGCCCTCTGTCACCCCATGATCGACGGCTCGGCGCACCTCCTGCTCGGCAGTGGTGACGGCCTCCTTCCAGCCGCTGTCCTTGGCCGCGACCTTGATCGTCGTGGCCAGCGTGAGGTCCTTCTGCTCCTGGACGCCCATTCCTCCGCCCAGAAGCGGCGAGTCCGGCGCGTTTGCGATGCGCGACAGCCGGCGGTTGACGATCCCGGCAGCGAGCGCCTCGAGCGTCTTTTCCCTGCGATAGGCCAAAGTGTCGACCGGCTTCTCCCACGGCCTGAGAACGGTGAGGTCGACCGTCGTCGCGACGGCGGGATCGACGAACGTGTCGAAACCGGCCTTGCGCTTCAGGTCGACGGTGCCTCTCGGAAGCGGAGCGCCAGCCGGGCCGACGTCCTTCCAGTCGCCGAACGACTTGCGGATCGTTGCTTCGACGATCGCCGGATCGGCGTCGCCAACGAAAACGAGCGTCGCGTTCTCGGGCCGGTAATAACGGTGGTAGAGGTCCTTTAGCGTGTCCGCCGACGCACTCTTGATGACGGTCTCCAGGCCGATCGGAATCCGCTTCGCATACGGCGCCTGCGGAAGGTCGAAGCCCAGCAGGTCGATGGCCTGATTGAGCTGGAAATTGTCGCGGGTACGTTTCTCGCCGAGGATCACTCCGCGCTCGCGATCGACCGCGGCGGGATCGAACTTCACCTCGCTCGCAGCTTCGCGCAGGAGGAACATCGCCGTGTCGAGATGCTCGGCGTCCGTCTTGGGCAGGTCGAGCATGTAGGTGGTGGTGTCGAAACCGGTCATCGCATTCGTGTCGGGACCGAAGGCGAGGCCCTGGCGTTCGAGAATCTTGATCATGTCGCCTTCCGGGACGTGAGTCGTCCCGTTGAACGCCATATGCTCGATGAAGTGAGCGAGGCCGCGCTCATTCTCGGCTTCGCCAAGCGAGCCGAACTCGATCTGCAGCCGAACGGACGCCGTGTCCTTGGGCGTCTCGTTGTGCATGATGGCATATCTCATGCCGTTGGGCAGCGTGCCGTAGCGGATCGCGGGGTCCGGGGTGACGTCGGTGAGATGGACTCCCCAGCCGTTCACGTTCGATTGCGGCTCTGCTGCCGTCGTTGTCTGAGGTGCGGCAGTTGCGGCTGCAGCGGTGGTTGCAAGGCAAAGTGCGACAGCAATGCCGCTGGCGCGCGAAAACAGCGTTGAACGACTCACGAAAATTCCCCCGTCCGGAATTGATTTGAATAACTAAGGTTAGGGAAAATTCGTGCTCGCGCAAGCCGCCGTTTCGACAAGCGGCTGATTTTCTTTGATAAACGCAGAAAGTTGAGGAGCGCGGTGCGTGCGTGGGCCGCGCTCCTCAATTCGGGTCAGGCACGTTTCATCTTTCGTGAACGTGCCAGCCAGGGGGCATCATATTCGATTCGGTTCAGCACCTGGAAGGCGTTGAGCACCGCCTTGCCGACGCGGTTGATGACGAGTCCGAGCCCAGCGTTTAGCTCGGAGCGCCCCTGCTGGTAGGCGCGGTCGAACATCTGGTCGATCATCGAAACCATCTCCTTCAGAGCGCCACCGGAAAGTTGTCGACGAGGTCGTTGGCGGGGGCTTTCAGTGCGAATTCGATCGCTTCGAAGCGGCGCTTCGAATCGAGCTTGCGCCACGGGAGGAAGCGGACTGCGGGTCGTGCGGCGGCGGCATCCGCCGCCTGCTGCGCGGGGCCGTTCTCGACGAACAGCCTGGGGCTAAGGCTATAAGCCATCTTGTCTAACTCCTGTTTCTTGCCGCCGGCGGAGGGGGCTTCATCAGGGGAGGGAGAAACTCCGCCGGCGGTGCAAATCGAGATAGACTTCGACCGCTTGTTGCGCCAATCAAACGCTCGAACGGAGCAATAAATGGAGCTTATGGGGTCAGCCAATGCGAAAGCTTCCTCCACTCACCGCCGTCCGTGCTTTCGAGGCTGCCGCCCGGAACGAGAATTTCACCGCCGCGGCAGCTGAGCTCGGGATGACCCAGGCGGCGGTTTCCTATCAGGTGAAGGCGCTTGAGGACCGGCTTGGGGCGCCGCTCTTCATCCGGGAGCGCGGGCGGGTCCGATTGACGCCATTGGGGCTGCGGCTCCTTCCGTCGCTAAGCCAGGCGTTCGATGCGATCGAGGCGGCGTTCGAATCGCACCGCGCGGACGACGAGTCCCTCCTTACGGTCACCACGACCTACACGTTCGCGAACACATGGCTCGCCTGGTGCCTCGGGGCTTTCCAGATGAAGCATACGGACACCGGTGTCCGGATGACGACTGGCAACGAGGTGACCGACCTCCGCTCGGGCGACGCGGACGTCGCGATCCGTGCGGGCACGGGCGATTGGGAAGGGCTTGAGAAGCACCTGCTCGTGCAGTCCGACTTCACTCCGATGGCGAGCCCGGCCTGCATCGCCGAGGCAGAGCGAAATCTCGGACGCCAGCTCGAGCCCGCGGACCTTGTCGACCTCAACCTCATCAGCCCGGAAGACGATTGGTGGGTGCAGTGGTTCACCGATGCCGGAGTGAAGCTGGAAGGCTCGCAAAAACGGCGGGGCGTTCGTCTCGACAACCAGGCGAACGAGGGCCACGCGGCGATGGCAAGCCAGGGGTTCGCGCTGCTGACACCCTTCTTCTGGACGTTCGACGTCGCCGAGGGGAGGCTGGTCACCCCCTTTCCGGACCTGATCTCGACGCGCGGCTGGGCCTATTGGCTCGTCTATCCGCCGGAGCGGCGCATGGTCCCGAAGATCAAACGCTTCCGCGAATGGCTGCTTGCCGAGATTCCGGAATCGGCGCGCGTGACTCAGGCCAGGCAGGCGGCTGCCGTCGCCTGAAAAACGGCGGCGTCAAATCGTCGCAATTGCGGGGATTGGTGGAGCCGAGGGGGATCGAACCCCTGACCTTCGCAATGCCATTGCGACGCTCTCCCAGCTGAGCTACGGCCCCGTCTTCCCGCGCATTTAGGCGATGTTTTTCCCGGCGCAACCGGGAATATGATCAGCTGTCCTCGTCGTCGTCGGTCTTCGCGACCCCGAGATCGTCGTCGTCGGTGGCAAGGTCGACCTCGTCGTCTGCGCTCGGCTCTTCGTCTTCGTCGATGGCGAGCTCCTCGGCCTCGAGGTCCTCGTCCTTGGTCTTTTCCTTTTCAACTTCCGCCGGTTCGAACGGCATCGGCTGCTTCGACTTCAGCACCGGCTCCGGGATCCAATCCGTCCCGCACTCGATGCAATGCACCGGGTCCTCCTTGCCGAGGTCGTAGAAGCGGGTCGAGCATTTGGGGCAAGTGCGCTTGGTGCCCCATTCAGGTTTGACCATAAGGTCTCAAGCTCCATTGAGGGTGGTCGCAGCCGGCTCTCGAAAGACGGCCTGCGGCGTGCGGCGCGCGCCTTGCCATAGGCATTGGGCGCTGTCAAAGCGCGCCGCTTGAACAAGCAGTCGACAAACGGCGATGGTCCGCCGCGGCGCATTCTCATTGCCGTGGACGGGCCCGCTGCGAGTGGGAAGGGCACGATTGCCCGAGCGCTTGCCCGCCACTTCAACCTGCCGCACATGGATACGGGCGTCCTGTACCGGGCGGTCGCGCTAAACCTGTGGCGGTGGGGCGGCGACCCGGCGAGCGAGTTCGAGGCAGTCCGGGCGTGCAACGAGATCGGATCGAACTTCGACGATCCGGAGCTTCGGAGCGAGCCGGTATCGAAGATCGCGTCGAAAATCTCGGCTTATCCCGCGGTTCGCGACGCGCTGCTGGAACGCCAGAGGGCTTTCGCCGATCAGCCGGGCGGAGCCGTGCTCGACGGGCGCGACATCGGCACTGTGATTGCTCCGGACGCGGACGTGAAGATTTTCGTCACCGCGTCGCCGGAAGTCAGGGCTCAGCGGCGGGTCCGCGAGCTCCTCGAGCGGGGGATGCCCGCCCATATCGAGGATGTGCTGCTCGACCTCCAGGCGCGCGACGCGCGCGACAGGAACCGCGATGCAGCGCCCTTGGCGAAGGCGGCCGACGCCGAGACTCTCGATACCAGCGAAATGACGGTGGACGCGGCGATCGCCGAAGCAATCAGGATCGTCGAGGCACGGATCGTGGCCAAGTCGCCGCATTGACGAATTCCCCGGAATTCAGCCCGAAATTCGCTACGGACGCGATGCAACTGGCCGTTTAGGGCCTGCGCCGAACCGCGGAAATCCTAACATAAGTCAAGCGTTGGAGGCGCATGATAGATGCCGAAATCTACGATAAGCCGAGCGACGTGGATGCCGAGGACGGTTCGGTCATCGTCAAGGGACCCGACGCCGTCGACGTCCGGATGACCGCCAATGCCGCCGAAGAAACATCGGAAAGGCTGCTGGAAGGCGCGCTGAAGGCCCGCGGCCAGCGCTACCTGGACGATCAGCGCGACTAGCCTGACCTGCGCTCGTCGTTGCCGTCGATCCGCGCGACCAGCCGGCGACCCTGCCACAGCTCGAACGGGCCTGACGGAAAGCGGTCGCGGGCCGCGATCAACGCCGCTTCGTCGTCGCCGGCCTCGATCCAGTCGGCCGTCGAAAAGCGACCGTCACCATCGAGCTCGTAGATCCGGTACGCAGACAATTTCGGGTCCCCCGGCGCCAGAGCTATGCGCAATCGCGATCCGAAACCAAGCCAACGAAAGATAGGACGGCGTCCAACCCCAGGTTCAGTCGGGAACCGTTGGCAAGCACGCGTCTGCCTTGCTAGCGAGAGGCATGACCGAGGTCCCGACCGACTCCTTCATTGAGACACCGTTCGATGCAGCGCTTTCGGAGCGCTATCTCGTCTACGCCCTGTCGACGATCACCGCGCGCTCGCTGCCCGACGTCCGCGACGGCCTGAAGCCGGTTCACCGGCGACTGCTATGGGCCATGCGACTCCTCCGGCTCGATCCGGCCGGCGCCTACAAGAAATCGGCGCGCGTCGTTGGCGATGTGATCGGCAAATACCATCCGCACGGCGACCAGAGTGTCTATGACGCGATGGTCCGCCTCGCGCAGGATTTCGCGCTTCGCTACCCGCTGGTCGACGGCCAGGGCAACTTCGGCAACATCGACGGCGATAATGCCGCCGCCTATCGCTACACCGAAGCGCGGCTGACCGCGGTCGCGATGCAGCTCATGGCCGGGCTCGACGAGGGCACGGTCGATTTCAGGCCCACTTATAATGGCGAGGAGGAAGAGCCCGAGGTCTTCCCGGGGCTATTCCCAAACCTGCTCGCCAACGGCGCGAGCGGGATTGCGGTCGGCATGGCGACGTCGATTCCGCCGCATAATGTCGGCGAGCTGATCGACGCCGCGATGAAGCTGATCGACCGCAAGCGGCTTGACGACCGCGAGCTCATGGAAATCGTCAAAGGGCCGGACTTTCCCACGGGTGGAATCCTCGTCGACGACCCCGACACTATTCTCAAGGCCTATGTCAGCGGGCGCGGATCGTTCCGGCTGCGCGCAAGGATCGAGGTTGAGCGCGAAAAAGGTGGCGGCTGGCACCTGCTGGTGAGCGAGATCCCGTACGGCGTTCCGAAGTCGAAGCTGATCGAGGACATCGCGCAGCTGATTGCCGACAAGAAGCTGCCGATCCTCGCCGATGTGCGGGACGAGAGCGCCGAGGACCTCCGGATTGTGCTCGAGCCGCGGGCCCGGACCGTCGATTCCGACCTGCTGCTGGAGAGCCTGTATCGCCTGACCGATCTCGAGATCCGCTTCCCGCTCAACCTCAACGTGCTCGATTCGACCCGGACGCCGGGGGTTATGAGCCTCAAGGAAGCGCTGCTCGCCTGGCTCGCTTTCCAGAAAGATGTGCTGGTCCGCCGCTCCGAGGTCCGGATCGAGAAGATCAACGACCGGCTGGAGCTGCTCGAGGGCTTCCTCGTCGCCTTCCTCAATCTCGACCGGGTGATCGAGATCATCCGCACCGAAGACGAGCCCAAGCCGGTGATGATGGCCGAATTCTCGCTCTCGGACCGCCAGGCCGAAGCCATCCTCAATATGCGCCTGAGGAGCTTGCGCAAGCTCGAGGAGATGGAGATCGGACGCGAGCGCGAAGCGTTGGTCGAAGAGCGCGATGACCTCACCCGCCTAGTCGCCGAGGAGGCACTGCAGTGGCGCCGGCTGCGGAGCGACCTCAAGAAGGTGCGCGAAAAGTTCGGCGACGAGCGCCGGACTCAGTTCGCCCAAGCCGCTCCGGCGCGTGAGATCGACTGGACGGCGATGATCGAGAAGGAGCCGATCACCGTCATTCTTTCGCAGCGGGGCTGGATTCGGGCGATGAAAGGCCACACCGCGCTCGAGGAGATCGAGCAGCTCAAGTGGCGCGAGGGTGACGGGCCGTTCATCCATTTCCACGCGCAAACGACGGACAAGCTGGCGATCTTCGCGGATAACGGCCGCGTCTACACCTTGTCGGGCGACAAGCTTCCCGGCGGACGGGGGTTCGGGGAACCGGTTCGCCTCCAGATCGACCTCGAGCCGGAAGTCGAGATCGTCACCCTCCTCGTCGCCGAGCCGGGCATGAAGCTGCTGCTGGCGTCGTCCGACGGGCGGGGCTTCATCGCTTCGGGGGAGTCGACGCTTGCCGAGACCCGCAAGGGCAAGCAACTCGTGAACCTGCGCCCGAAGGCGAAGGTGGCGGTGGTGCGGCCGGTCCCGGCTGCGTCCGACGCGATCGCGGTAGTTGGCGAGAACCGGAAGCTCCTGGTCTTCGCGCTCTCCGATCTCCCGGAGCTGGCGCGCGGGCAGGGGGTGATGCTTCAGCGCTATCGCGACGGCGGCCTTTCGGACGCCATCGCATTCCGCCTTTCCGACGGGCTCAGCTGGAGCCTGGGCGGGGAGCGCGGCCGAACGAGGACGGAAACGGATCTTACGCCCTGGCGTGCCGCGCGCGGGGCCGCGGGTCGGATGCCGCCGATCGGATTTCCGCGAAACAACCGGTTCGACCAGGCATTCGCCAGCGTCGGCTAACCGACATTAACAAATCCGTTTAGGCCCGGCCGGATACTTTGAATTAACCCGTCTAATTCATACCGCAGTCGATGCAGGCTGCACACAAGCGCCCCGGGATGTCCACCCGAGCGCTCCGGGGCGATATGCCCCGGGCGGTCCGCGCGCTTGCGGGCGATGGCGATGCCGAGCTGCTCAGCGCCCTTCCAATCGCAGCCGCCGTCGTCGGCCGCGAGGAAGACGGCTCGCTCAAGATTCTCGCCCACAACAACCGCTTCGTTGAATCGATCGACCGCTCGACCTGCACCGCAATTGACTGGGATGACGCGGAGTGCCTGAAAGGCGGGCCGATCGCCGATCTCTTCGAGCAATATTTCTCCGACCCGCTTTGCGGCGGCGAGCTCGACATCCGGGACGGCGAAGGAGTCTCGGCCCGCTATCTTCGGATCAGGCTGGCGCCCCTGCCGAACGGCGACGATGGAATGCCGCGGTGCCTGATGAGCCTCGTCGACCGAACCGTCGAGGTGCAGGCGGAACGCACTCTACGCGCCGAGATGCTGCGCGACAGCCTGACCGGCCTTCCCAACCGTCTCGCCTTCGGCGAGGAGATCGAGCGCGCCGGCAAGGTTATCAGCGAAGAGCATCGGCACGCGGTCCTGGTCGTCGACGTCCTTCGCTTCAGCCGAATCAACGAGAGCATGGGAAGCATCGCCGGCGACGAACTTCTGATTACGTTCGCCAGGCGGCTGATGTCGGCCCTTCGCGGCGGCGACGTCCTTGCGCGTACGGGAGGAAACGAATTCGGAATCCTCGTTTCGCTCCGCCGGGGAGTGGAGGACGCACTGACGGCCGCGGCTCGGATCCAGGACGTGATGACGGCGCCGTTCCAGATTTCCGAGCTTGATATCCGTGTCGAATGCGCGATCGGCGTCGCCCTGATGCAGCAGGGCCTGGAAGCCGAGGACCTGTTCCGCAACGCGCAGTTCGCGGTGAAGCAGGCGAAGCAGACCGGCATGCCGCAAATCTATGAGCCGAAGGAAGCGAACCTCGCGCGGCGGCGCTTTTCGATCGAGACTGAGCTTCGGCGTGCGCTCGACAAGGAGCAGCTGGAGCTCTTCTACCAGCCGCTCATCAGCCTTAAGTCCGGCGAGGTTTCCGGCTTCGAAGCGCTCGCCCGCTGGAACCATCCCGACCGAGGCGAAATCTCTCCGTCGGAATTCATACCCGTCGCCGAGGAATCCGGCCTCATCCTGCAGCTTGGCCGCTGGGCGATGGACAAGGCCACGCGAACCCTTGCCGAGTGGGATGCAAGCAGCGGCGAGGCGCTGCCCGTCTACGTCGGAGTCAATCTTTCCGCGATCCAGGTAGCGCGCGACGATGTCGCCGGTGTCGTCGCCAGCGCATTGCGGTCGAGCGGCCTGCGCGGCGACCGCCTCACGCTCGAGCTGACCGAGAGCTCGATCGTCCAGGACCCGCGCCGGGCGACCCGGGTTTTCGAAGCCCTCAAATCCCTCGACACGACGGTTGCGATGGACGACTTCGGCACCGGCTATTCCAGCCTTGCCTATCTCCAGCGCCTTCCGATCGATGTGCTCAAGATCGACAAGAGCTTCGTGTCCGGGATGATGACGGACCCTGATGCCGTCGCCATCGTCCGAGCGATCCTCGGCCTTGCCGACGCTCTCAACATGTCGACGACTGCCGAAGGCATCGAGACGGTCGAATTGGCGACCACGCTGGCGACTCTCGGATGCGAAAGCGGGCAGGGCTTCTATTTCGCCAGGCCGCTGCAGGCTGAGGCGGCCCTCGAATATTGGCAGTCGCGCCGGCGTAAACCGAACTAGCTCACCCGTCCGGCTCAATGAGTCCGCCGCCGAGGTTGCAATACAATACTAACTTTCGGCATGGGCGCTTTCATGCCCACCGTCATCCAGCACCCCCGCCGCCTCGCCGACTATAGCGCAGACTATCGAATGCTCATCCTTGCCGCGATGGCGATTGTCGCCGGAACGGGCGGCGCGTTCAGCGCCTGGGCGCTACTCAAGCTGATCGCCTTTGCGACCAACGTCCTGTGGTACGGCAATTTCTCCTTCGAATCTGCGGATATAGCAGGGCGCGGCCCGCTGCTGGTGCTCTTCATACCCGTCGTCGGCGCCCTCATCGTCGGGCTGATGGCTCGCTTCGGATCGGAGAAGATCCGGGGCCACGGAATCCCCGAAGCGATCGAGACGATCCTCTTCGGCGAAAGCAAGCTGTCGCCCAAGGTCGCGCTGCTGAAGCCGCTCTCCTCGGCGGTGTCGATTGGGAGCGGCGGTCCGTTCGGCGCCGAAGGTCCGATCATCATGACCGGCGGAGCGATCGGCTCCCTGTTCGCGCAACTGTTCCGGTTGAGCGCCGCCGAACGCAAGACGCTGCTTGTCGCCGGCGCAACGGCGGGAATGACCGGAATTTTCGGAACTCCGCTGGCCTCGATCATGCTTGCCGTCGAGCTGCTCTTGTTCGAATGGAAGCCGCGAAGCTTCGTGCCCGTGGTGACCGCGGTGCTGGTGGCACTGGCATGGCGGCCCCTGCTGGTCGGAAGCGGGCCGCTGTTCCCCTTCGCGGCACCGACTCCGGCGGGGCTGGAGCCGGTTGCAATCTCGGCGTTGATCGGGCTGGTCACGGGCCTTGAGGCTGCTCTCCTGTCCTTCATCCTGTACCGGATCGAGGACGGTTTTCACCGCCTGCCCATCCACTGGATGTGGTGGCCCGCGATCGGTGCAGTCGTCGTCGGGATCGGCGCCCTGTTCGACGTGCGCGTGCTGGGTGCGGGCTATGACACGATCCAGTCGCTTCTGGACGGCAATCTCGTCATGCGCGCCGTCCTCCTTCTGCTCGTCGTCAAGGCGGTCGTGTGGCTTGTCGCTTTAGGCTCGGGGACTTCGGGCGGCATCCTCGCACCGTTGCTGATCCTCGGCGGCTGCCTTGGCTTCCTGATCGGCCAGTATCTCCCGGGGGACCCGGGCTTCTGGGCGATGATCGGGATGGCGGGCGTTATGAGCGGCACCATGCGCGCGCCGATGACCGGCGCCTTGTTCGCGGCGGAACTCACGAATCACCTCTCCGCCCTGCCGGACACGATCGCCGCCGCGACCGCGGCCTATGCGATAAGCGTCCTCGTGATGAAGCGGTCGATCCTGACGGAGAAGATCGCTCGCCGCGGCCGGCACATCTTGCGCGAATATACGGTGGATGCGCTCGAATTCCTGCAGGCGGGGCAGCTGATGACCCGCGAGCCGGTCACTCTTCCCGGCGAAATGCCGCTTGCCGATGTGGTGCGATTTTTCACGGACGAAGCCGACCATCGCTCCTACCCGGTCATCGACGAGCGCGGACAGTTGCTGGGGCTGGTCTCGCGGACCGATGCGCTTCGCTGGCAGGTCGGCATGCATGCGGAAGGACAGCTCGCCGATGCGCTGTCGGACGCATCCACCGGCTTCGTCTATCCGGAGACACCGTGCGGGGAGGTTGCCGATATGATGGTCGAAACCGGCGTGGGACGAGTTCCGATCGTCGACCCGCAAAGCCGTCGCGTCGTGGGCATCATATCGCGCCAGGACCTGCTGAAAGTCCGATCCCGTCAGAAGCAGGGCGAGAAGATTGGCGGCTCGGCGATGGATGCTTCCTACTGATAGTCCGCTGTCACGTTGAAGGTGCCCACGTAATTGCCTCCAAGAGTCGTCGAGCTTACGGTGACCGATCCGCCGATCGAGAAGGTCGTTCCCGGGTTGCCCGAATTCGTGAGCGTAATGGGCGGCGGCTTGTCAGGAACGAGGGTCAGGGTCTTCGACGAATTCAGCTGATTCACGAGCGTGACGTTGGGGACCGTGATCACGACAGTCTCGCCGTTGGAGCCGGAAACATTGTACTGAGCGACCTGGGTTGCGCCGGAGCAGGTGACGTTGCCGCCGCAGGTCAGGACTCCCGTCCTCGCGAGTTTTACGGTCGTTCCCGACCAGACGCCTGGGCCGAGAATAATCGTCCCGAGGTCGAGGTTCCGGCGCGATTCGAGCGCGAGCGGCTTGACCACCTTCGCCTTGGCGGTGGCGGTAATCGTCGCCGCATTGGCCGAGGCACAGGGAAGCGCAGCGGCAAGAACCGCCGCGAATGCAGCTTTCTGTGCAAGGCGCAGCCCCAACTGTCGCTCCCCACCGCCATCGCGCGCCGCAAGATGGTCACCGCGCGGTTAACCATTGCAGGAGGTACCCGCTTGCGATTGAGACGAAGTTAACGCGCGCTCGACAGCGCTTCGGAGACGATCGCGTCGAAATCCGCGCCTGCGGGGAAGCCGGCCGCGAGCCATCGGTCCTCGATCTGGCGCAAGGTTCTCGAAACGAGCGGGCCTTCCGCGATCCCGCGCTTGATCAGGGCGCCGCCGCTTATCGGAAGACGCGGGGGGGTCCAGGAGACGATCGTCCTGGCCTCGCCCGCCTTATCCGCGAGCAGGAGCCGGTCGACCGCGCAGTCCACTCCGGCGCGATAGGCGATCGCCTTCGGGTCGGCGATCTCCGGATCGGCGGCGCAGGCCATTCGCTTGCGGTCGCGGTTCGACAGCTTCAGCCGGACCGCGATGCCGGTGGCGAGCTGGGGGTCGCGCGGAAGCAGGGACACGAGCCGCCGCAGCGGATCGGGCGCAATTTCCGCCTCGCGTTCGGAGTTGATGAGCGTTTCGAGCCCGGCTGTCGCCGATTCGGCAATCTCGGGGAGGACCGGTTGCAGGATCGCTCTGTCGAGCATCACCTGGACCGTCGCCAGCGGGTTTTCGACCGCAAGGAGCTTCAACAGCTCGTCGGCGATTCTCTCGCGCGAGAGGGCCATGAGGTCGTTGGCGCGCTCGGTACAGGCGTCGAGGGCCTGCAAGTCCGGCGCGCCCCGTCCGAAGCGCGCGTGGAATCGGAAGAAGCGCAGGATCCTCAGATGATCCTCGGCAATCCGCGCATACGGGTCGCCGATAAAGCGCACGTGCCGCTCGCCGAGATCGGCGAGCCCGTCGAAATAATCGAAAACCTCTCCAGTGACCGGGTCCGCCATCAGCGCATTGATGGTGAAGTCGCGCCGGGCCGCGTCCTCCTCCCAGTCGTCGGTGAAGACGACCGTCGCGTGGCGGCCGAAGGTTTCCACGTCGCGCCGAAGGGTCGTGACCTCATAGGGGTGCCCCTCGCTGACGGCGGTCACGGTTCCGTGTTCGAAGCCGGTAGGGACTGCCTTGAGGCCGGCAGCCTGCAACCGTTCCACGACTTCATCGGGTTTCAGCCGCGTTGCAAGGTCGACGTCGCTGACCGGCAGCCCGAGCAGGCCGTCTCGCACGGCCCCGCCGACATATCGCGTCTGGCCTTCGGCTGCCGCCAGCGCGTCGAGCAGCTTCGCCATGCCGCGCCGCCGCCGCCAGTGACCAGCGTCCAGCTTCACGTCCATTGCAAACGCCGCGACAGGTTAACCAGCATTGCCGCAGTCGCTCCCCAGATTCGCTTGTTTCGCCATTCGATCAGCCAGTAGCGGCGCTCGCGCCCTGCGAAAACAGCAGTTTCCAGCTGCCGGTTCGCCGGATCGACAAGATAATTAAGCGGCGCTTCGAACCAGTCGGCGACTTCATGCTCATGCGGAGCGAGCCGAAGGTCCGGCGGAATAACTCCGAGGACGGGAGTCACGACATATCCCGTGATGGTTCGATAGTCCTCGAGCTCCCCGATGATTTCGACCTCTGCGGGATCGAGGCCCAGTTCCTCCTGCGCTTCCCGAACGGCGGCCGCGACCGCTCCTTCCCCGCGATCGACGCGGCCTCCCGGGAAAGCGATCTGCCCGGCGTGGGTCCGCAAATGCTCTCTCCGGACGGTGAGCAATAGTCCGGGCTCCGTTCGGTCGGTGACGGCGATCAGGACGGCGGCAGGTATCAAGGCCGAGGCGCGAAGCTCGGCCAGGTCTCCTTCGATTGGCGGCTCGGCAGCGGGGCCGGCAAGGCTCGCCCGCAAGCGGTCGGCTATGCTCACGGAGCCACCGCGAGCGGAAAGAAGCAGCCGTCACTCCACAGGCCGGGCGGATTTCCGTCTTCAGCCAGCGCAGCTTCTGCAAGCTCGTAGTAAACGGGGCGCGACAGCTCGGCTTCGAGTCCGTGGCGGACGGCGACGCGCGGCGACACACCGTCCTTGTCCTCCACTATCGTCAGCGGATGATCCTTGCCCACGATGAGCGCGTCGCCGCTGTCGAGGCGCAAGGCGATTCGCCGGTCTCGCCCGCAGCCTTCGCTTTCAACCTCGACCGCGCGGAAGGCAGTCGAATCCACTTCGATGGTCAGCTTTTCGACTGGCGTGACGAGGGCATGGGTTCCGTCGGGTTCGCGTCTCAGGATTGTCGAGAAAAGCCGCACCATCGCCGGTCGCCGGATCGGCTCCCCATTGTGAAACCACGTGCCGTCGCGAGCGATACGCATGCCCGACGAACCGCAATAAGACGGATTCCAATTGTCGACTGGCGGATAACGGCGCTCGTCGATGAGGGTCTGGAGGTCGCTCAGGCTGATCCCCTTCAGCTCGATCGGAGGGTGGCTCTCGGGCATGGTGCTGCACTGTCATTGCGACCCTTGCGGAGGCAAGGGGAAGCAATCCAGCCTTGCGCCGATTGGATTGCTTCGTCACTCCGTTCCTCGCAATGACGCACATCCCTGCAACGGCCATCGTCACCGGCGCCGGCAAGCGTGTCGGAGCGGAGCTTGCAAGGGCGCTGCTCGATCGAGGCTGGACCGTCCTTGCCCACGTGCGGCGAGACGATAGCACCGTCCCGAATGGTGCGGTGACGGTGGCCGCCGAGCTTTCTGAGCCCGATTGCGGGAAGAGAATTTTCGCGGCCGCACAATCGCTGCCTCCCGTGCGCCTGCTGGTGAACAACGCCGCTCGCTTTGCCTGGGACGGTTTCGGCGACTTCAGCTCGGAGGAATTCGACGCTCACATGAGGTCCAATGTGCGGGCTCCGATCCTGCTCATGGACGAGCTGGCGGCGCGCCACTTGGGCGGGGATGCGCTGGTCGTCAACATCCTCGATTCGAAGCTTGCCGCCCTGAATGCCGACTTCCTCAGCTATACGGTGTCGAAGCAGGCCTTGCTCGGAGTGACCGAACTCGCGGCCCGTGCGCTCGCGGGCAGGGGAATTCGCGTAAACGCCATATCTCCTGGGCTGATGCTCCAGTCGCGAGGACAGACGGAGGAGAATTTCGGGGCGATGCACGCTCGCAATCCTCTCGGGCGTGGAGTGACTGCTGCCGATCTCGTCGCTGCGCTCGACTATCTTGTTGCCGCGAGGACGGTTACCGGCGAAGTGCTCACCATCGATGGCGGGCAGCGCTTCAATGCGCCCGTGCGCGACGTTCAATTCCTGGAGCCCTGATGGACCAGCCCAAGCTCTTTGGCCTTGTTCCGGAAGCCTTGCGGCCGCGGAGCGCGAAGATCCTGCTCGATTCGCTGGAGGTCAAAGCGGACATCGGCTTTCACGAATTCGAGGTCGGGGCGCCCCAGCGGCTTCTCGTAACGGTCGAAGTCTGGCTCGAAGATCCGAGCGCTCCGGAATCCGACGACCCCGCGCGGGCGTGGGATTACGACCATGTCCGCAACCAGGTGATCGAGCTTGCCGGAGCGCGGCGCTACAACCTCCAGGAGACTCTCGCGGAGGCGATTTACCTGCGGCTTGCGGCCATGCGCGGAGTGAAGGCGCTTCGTGTGACGACGTCCAAACCGGACATCTATCCGGACGCAAACGGCGTCGGCGTCGAGTTCGCATCGTTCACGAGCGAAGGGCCTGTTATCTAGGCGACGTTGGCGATGTGGAACAAAAGTCCTTGCACCGCACTTGAACGGTGAATAAGGAGGCGCGCTTGCTGGCCATGAGACTTTAGTACATGGACAGTTTCCTGATACCTGGCGACAGGGCTGCTCTGGGGGAGGCCCGGTTCGACCGTGAGTTCACGGCGTCTCGAGGGAGAAGTGTGGGTTAATGTCTTACGCCCAAAAGAAAGAGCTTAGTGGCAATCGCTTCCTGGCGATCGTCATCGTCGTGCTCATCCAGTTCACGCTGGGCTACGCGATCGTCACCGGACTTGCCTACAACGTCATCAAGAAAGCGGCGGAGGATCTGAAGACCTTCGACGTCGAAGAGGAGCCGCCGCCCCCCGAGGAGCCGCCGCCCCCGCCGCCGGACCAGCCGGAAACTCCCCCGCCGGTCGTGGCACCCCCGCCGATCATTCGCACCGCGCCCGTCGCTCCGGTCATCCAGACGGTTCGCGAGGCACCGCCGGTCATCATCACTCCGCAGGCGCCGCCGGCTCCGCCGCCGCCGCCGCCAGCCAAGATCACCAAGGCGCAGAGCGCCAAGGGCAATCTTCAGGGCCTGTTCTCGGCGGACGACTATCCGCAGGATGCGCTTCGCAACGAGGAGACGGGAAGGGTTACCGTCCGTCTCAGCATCGGCACGAACGGAAAGGTCACCGGCTGCAACGTGGTTTCTTCGAGCGGATCGAATTCACTCGACCGCACGACCTGCCGAGTCCTTACGAGCCGCGCCCGATTCAACCCGGCGAAGCTGAGCAACGGGCAGGCGACGGAAGACACTTATACCCAGACGATCGTGTGGCAGCTTCAGTGATCTGACGGTTTTCAGAACTTCATCAGAGGAAAGTAGACGAACATGGCAACTCCCGCAGCAGCCCCCGCAGGCGCTAATCCTTATGGTCTGATGCCGGCTCTCGAGCAGGGCGGCATCATTGCATGGTCGGTGTTCATCATCCTGGTGGGCATGTCGATCTTCTCTTTCTACATCCTGTTCACGAAGCTGATGCAGCAGCAGAAGATCATCAGCCAGGGACGGAAGGTCCGCTCCAGCTTCTGGAACTCGCCCAACCTTCGCGAAGCCGCGACCAAGCTCGACAAAAAGAGCGCGTATCGCGCGATTGTCGACGACGCGCTGCTTGCGCAGGAGCAGCACGGCAAGCTGACCGATCCGATCGACCAGCACGACTGGATGGCGAACAGCCTGGCGCGCAGCCAGGGCTCGATCGGGGCGCGCCTCGGCGAAGGTCTCGCGTTCCTCGCGACCGTGGGTTCGACCGCTCCGTTCATCGGTCTGTTCGGCACCGTCATCGGAATCTACCGCGCGCTGATCAAGATCGGTTCGTCCGGTCAGGCGTCGATCGACACCGTCGCCGGCCCGGTCGGCGAGGCGCTGATCATGACGGCGCTCGGCCTTGTCGTCGCGGTTCCGGCGGTGCTCGCCTACAACTGGCTTGTCCGCCGCAACAAGTCGATCATGGAGGACCTCGCGGCCTTCACGAACGACCTTCACGGCTACCTGATGTCTGGCGGTTCGGTGAAGCCGCGCTTCGGCGACGGTTCCTCGACGCCGCGCACGAGCCCGTCGACGACGACGGCCGGCAACCCGGGCGGCCGCCAGCCGATTCGTACCGGCGCGACCCAGACGAGCGCTGAGACCCCGACTGTCTAACGAAGTCGATGGCCGGACCGGATCGATCCCGGTCCGGCCACCGACGCCTTAATCAATGAAGGCACACGACCAATGGCAGTAAGTGTAGGACCGGCGGACGGCGAAGACGAAGCCATGTCGGACATCAACGTCGTTCCACTGACCGACGTGATGCTCGTTCTCCTGATCATCTTCATCCTGACCGTTCCGGTGGTGATCCAGAACGTACCGGTGAAGCTTCCGAACGTGCGCTACGAACCGACGACGACGAAACCGGAAAACGTCTCCCTCTCCATCCGTGGTGACGGAAAGGGCGGATGCGAGGTTTACTGGAACCTGACCCGCGTCAATAGCGACCAGCTGCTAGACCGCGCGGTCAAGAAGCTCGAGGACCAGATCAAGAAGGTCGGCGGAGTCCAGAACCTCACCGAGGAAACGATGCCCGAGGCGCATATCCGCGGCGACATCAACACGCCCTACAAATGTATCGGCGGGGCGGTCTTCGCCATGCAACGCGCCGGGTTTGCGCGGATCGGCTTCATTTCCGAGCCGCCGCCAAACACCGTGATCCAGTAAGGAGTCACCGCAATGTCAATGCAGACCACTGGCGACAATTCGTCAGGCGAACCGATGCTCGACATCAACGTGACGCCGCTGATCGACGTCATGCTGGTGCTCCTGATCATGTTCATCATCACGCTTCCGGTGCAAACCCACGCGGTAAAGCTGGACCTGCCGCAGGACACGACCAACGAGCCGCCGCCGCCGATCCTCCCGACCAAGAACAAGGTCGTGATCACGGCGCAGAACCAGATCCTGTGGAACGGCTCGCCGGTTCCGCCCGAACAGCTTCGGCTGTACCTCGATGCGACGCAGCAGATGGATCCCATTCCGGAACTTCACCTGCAGCCCGAGCCGAATGCACGGTACGAACTCGTCGACCAGGTGCTCGCGATCACCAAGCGCGCGCACGTCGAGAAGATGGGCTTCGTCGGCAACGAGGCCTACGCGACCTTCTAAGGCCGTAAATCCTTCTTTCCTCTCAAAGGGCGGCCAAACGGCCGCCCTTTTCGTTTCCGCGGCTACTGGCGCTGGCGAATAGCCCGTGCCATTCACGGCTTCCGATATGAGCGACATTCCGGATTTCGCAGTCGTAATTCTCGCCGCCGGGCAGGGGACCCGCATGCGGTCGGATACGCACAAGGTGCTTCACCCGATCGCATCGCGGCCGCTTCTGCTTCATCTCCTCGACCGGGTAGACGGGTTGGGCGCGGGCAGGCGTGTTGTTGTCGTCGGAAAGGGCCGCGACCAGGTGGAGCAGGCGCTGGACGGCCGCGGCGTAACGGTTGTTCACCAGGCGAAGCAACACGGCACGGGCCATGCCGTGCTCCAGGCGAAGGCAGAATTTGCCGGTTACGACGGAATCGTCCTTGTCCTCTACGGGGACACGCCCTTCGTCGAGCCTGCCACGTTGAAGCGCATGCTCAAGCGTCTCGGCGGCGGCGACGAGCCGGGAGTCGTGGTCCTCGCTTCGACCCCTTCAGACCCGCTGAAGTACGGCCGGATCATCCTCGGCGAGGGCGACCGGATCGCGAAGATGATCGAATATAAGGATGCGACCGAGGATGAGCGGGCGGTCCGGCTGTGCAATTCGGGGATGATGGCGGTCCGCTCCGCCGATTTGTTTCGCTGGCTCGGCGAGGTGAAGAACGACAATGCCGCGGGCGAATATTACCTCCCCGACATCGTCAGCGTCGCCGCTTCGGAAGGCAGGGAGGCGGTCGTCATCGAAGGCGGCCCCTATGAAACCGCCGGGGTGAACAGCCGCGCCGAGCTCGCGCATCTCGAGCTCGAATGGCAGGGCAGGCGGCGGGAGGAGGCCCTCCAGGACGGCGCCACGCTGATTGACCCGGAGAGCGTCTGGTTCGCCTACGATACGAAGCTGGGCCGCGACGTCACAGTCGAACCGCACGTCGTTTTCGGTCCTCAGGTCGAGGTCGCCGATGGAGCGACGATCAAGGCCTTCAGCCATATCGAAGGAGCAGTAATCGGGGCACGGGCCGTAATCGGCCCGTTCGCAAGGATCCGGCCCGGAACCAGCCTCGGCGACGAGACCAAGGTCGGCAATTTCGTCGAGCTGAAGAAGGCCAAGGTCGGCCGCGGAGCGAAGGTGAACCACCTGTCCTATGTCGGCGACGCGGACATCGGCGAGCAGGCG
>Ga0207706_10000916_pt1 | contig 30270 bp, 32 predicted proteins | sample KBSC53metaG_FD_184318 | JGI IMG/M metagenome (GOLD analysis project Ga0207706, IMG submission 184318) | Corn rhizosphere microbial communities from Kellogg Biological Station, Michigan, USA - KBS C5-3 metaG (SPAdes) (version 2) | ecosystem: Host-associated > Plants > Roots > Rhizosphere > Soil ... | reverse complement strand
ACCGGCGAGACCACCGTTTTCGCGCACGCCAACGACATCGGTGCCGATGCCATCGAGCGGGCAGCGGCAACCCTGAAGCTCCTCGATCCGGCGAACGACGCAGCGGCCCCCGCACCGGCGCGCACGAACCAGTCGATGTACGGCGCGGAAAACCCCCTCATCGAAGTGCCGTTCGCGGACAAGGTCGCGCTGTGCCAGCAGATCGATGCGGCCGCGAGGGCTCGCGACCCGAGAGTTGCGCAGGTGGCCGTGACGCTGACGGGAAGCTGGCGTGTCATCGAGATCATCCGCGCCGACGGCTTCGTCGCCTCCGACGTCCGTCCCCTGGTTCGCCTGGGGGTGCAGATCGTCGCGGCCGACAATGGGCGGCGGGAGACCGGCTTCTTCGGCCTTGGCGGCCGCTATCTGTACGAGCATCTTTTCGACCCTTCGCAGTGGAACCGGGCGATCGACGAGGCGCTTCGGCAGGCGCTGACGAACCTCGGCTCCGTCGCCGCCCCGGCCGGAGAAATGCCCGTTGTCCTCGGGTCTGGCTGGTGCGGAGTGCTCCTCCACGAGGCGGTCGGCCACGGCCTCGAAGGCGACTTCAACCGCAAGGGCACGTCTGCGTTCAGCGGCCGCATCGGCGAGCGGGTCGCCGCGCCCGGAGTCACTGTCGTCGACGACGGCACGTTGATGCAAAGGCGCGGGTCGCTGACGATCGACGACGAAGGCACGCCGACCCGCCGCAACGTCCTGATCGAAGACGGGATCCTCAAGGGTTATCTGCAGGACCGGCTTAATGCGCGGCTTATGGGCATGGAGCCGACTGGAAGCGGGCGGCGCGAAAGCTTCGCCCACGCGCCGATGCCGCGGATGACGAACACCTTCATGCTCGCTGGCAGCGACGATCCCGGCGAATTGGTCAGTCGGGTCAAGGACGGGATTTACGCGACCAGCTTCGGCGGCGGGCAGGTGGACATCACCAGCGGGAAATTCGTTTTCTCCTGCACCGAGGCCTATCGGATCCGTGACGGCAAGGTCGCCGAGCCGGTGAAGGGCGCCACCCTGATCGGTGACGGCCCGAGCGTCCTCACGCGGATCAAGGGGATCGGCAACGACCTCGCCCTCGACGAAGGAATCGGCGTTTGCGGCAAGGGCGGCCAGTCGGTGCCGGCGGGGGTCGGCCAGCCGTCGCTTCTGATCGATGGGATCACCGTCGGCGGGACCGCATGATGGCGGAAGACTGGCGGTCCGATGTCCTCAAATACTGGTTCTCGCTCGATCCTGACCAATGGTGGGGCGGATCGAGTGCGGTCGACGAGGATATACACGAACGCTTCGTACATCTGTGGGAACAGAAGCGGCAGCTGCCCTCGACCGAGTTCCTCGGAGAGCCGCTGACCGCTTTGGCTGCGGTCGTCCTGTTCGACCAGTTCCCGCGCAACATGTTTCGCGGGCACGCCGACCAGTTCTCGACCGATCCGCTCGCGTTAGCCGTGGCGAAAGGCGCGATCGAACGCGGCCTCGACGAGCAGCTCGAACCGCACGAGTGCGGGTTCCTCTACATGCCGTTCCAGCACAGCGAGAGTCTGGACGACCAGAACCGGGCGATCCTGCTGTTCACCGAGCTCGGGGACGAAAAGCAGCTGCGATACGCCAAGAAGCACCACGACATCATCGAGCGCTTCGGCCGCTTTCCACACCGCAACCCGATCCTCGGCCGAGCGCCGCGCGCGGACGAGATTGCGGCCGGAAAAGTCGTGCCGTGGTGAGCGGGCTGGTCGAGCTCGCGACCTTCGCAACCCGGATCGAAGCGGAGCTCGCTCGGAGCCGACTGGAAGTGGACGGGATCGAGGCGGTGCTCTTCGACGCCGAGACTAATGGCGTCGGCTGGGGACCGATGATGCCGGTGCGGCTGATGGTTCTGGAGCGCGACCGCTGGCGCGCGGAGAGTTCGCTGCAGGTGCCGGACTAGAGCAAGTGTTCGACCGGCGAGAGGTCGACTCCGGCAGCTGAGGCGGCCTGCTGGATTTCTTCGACGCTCACGCCCTGGCCGCGCCGGGCGATCGCCCACACCAACGACGAGCGGTTTCCCGAGCGGCAGTAAGCGAGCACGGTCCCGGCGGCCGCTTCGAAAGCTTCCTGCATCGCCTCGCCGTCCGAAGGGCCGATCCCACGGATGATCGGCACGTTCCGGAAGGCGACGCCCGCCTCTTCGGCCGCCGCTTCGATGTCCGCGGCACTCGGCTGGCCCGGCTCCTCGCCGTCCGGCCGGTTGCAGACGATCATGGTCACGCCCGACGATTTGAGCCTGGCCACGTCAGCGGGCTGGATCTGCCCGCTGACCAGGGTCTTCTCGTCGAGCTTCCGGATCATCCGCGATCGCCGCGCTCCGGTTCCGGAGCTGGCTGCGGCGCGGGTGCGGGGGCGGTTCCAGGCGCAGGCGGCGGCGAAGCGCCGGCACCGGTCAGCCCGTAATATTCCAGATAGGGCTGGATGTCGGGGTCGTGCCCGGCGAAGGCCCGGTACATTTCCGCCAGGTCTTCGGTGTTGCCGCGCGACAGAACCATCTCGCGGAAGCGTTGCCCGTTTTCGCGGGTAAGCCCGCCACGCGATTCGAACCACTTGGCAGCGTCCTCGGCGAGCATTCGAGTCCAAGGATAGGCGTAATAGCCGGCCGAATAGCCGCCGCCCCAGATGTGGGCGAAATAGCTGGAGCGATAGCGCGGCGGAACGTCGGCCGTGTCATAACCGCTTGCCGCGAGCGCCTGCGCTTCGAACGTGTCGACGTCCTGCCGCGGAGCGTCGGCGGGAAGCGAATGCCAGTCGAGATCGAGCCGCGCCGCCTCCAGCACCTCGCCATTGTCGAAGCCCTGGTTGAAGGTGCGCGAGCGCTTGATCTTTTCCACCAGCGCCTGCGGGATCGTCTGGCCGGTCTGGTAATGGACCGCGTAGTGAGGAAGCACCTTCGGATCGAGCGCCCAATGCTCGTTGAACTGCGACGGGAACTCCACGAAGTCGCGGGCGACATTGGTTCCCTGCAGCGTCGGATAGGTCTGCGATGCGAACAGGCCGTGGAGCGCGTGGCCGAATTCGTGGAACATCGTCGTCACGTCGTCCCAGCTGATCAGCGCGGGCTGGCCGGGCGCGGGCTTGGTGAAGTTGGCCACGTTGAAGATCACCGGCTTGGTGCCGCGAAGGTAGGACTGGTTGACGAGGTTCGACATCCAGGCGCCGCCGCCCTTGTTGTCGCGCTTCCAGTAATCGAACGACATCAGGCCGATCGTCTTGCCGTCGGTATCGAGGACCTCGTAGGTCATCATGTCCGGGCTCCAGGTCGGGATGTCGTGACGTTCCTTGAACGTGATCCCGTACAGCTGGTTGGCGGCATAGAAGACCCCGTCGGTAAGCACCTTGTGGATCTCGAAATAGGGCTTCAGCTCGTCCTGGTTGAGGTCATAGCGCTGCTTGCGGATCTGCTCCGCATAATAGTTCCAGTCAGCAGCCGTCGGAGTGAAGTTCGCGCCCTGCGATTTCGCGAGCGCCACGATGTCCGTCCATTCCTGCCTCTGCTTGGCCGCGGTTGCAGGAGCGAGCCGTGTAAGGAAGCCCAGCGCCGTCGCGCGGTCCTTCGCCATCTGGTCGTAGAGCGCGTAATCGGCCCAGTTCGTGTAGCCGAGCAGCGCGGCCTTCTGCGCACGCAGCTGGGCGATCTCGGTGATAATGTTGCGCGTGTCGTTGGCGTCGCCGTGCTCGGCGCGATTGATGCTCGCGTCGAACAGGGCCTGGCGGGTCTCATGGCTGCTCAGTGACGTGGCTGCAGGCTGCCGCGTCGTGTTCTGAAGCGGAAGCACGTAGCCGTCGACCTTGCGGCCCTTCGCCGCCTCCGCGGCTGCGGCAATTTCAGCATCCGACATTCCCGCGAGCGCCGCTTTGTCGGTAAGGTGGACCGCTCCGGCCTTGGTCGCCGCCAGCAGCTTCTGCGAGAAGTCGGTTTGGAGCGTGCTCAGCCGCTCGTTCATCTGCTTGAGCTGCGTCTGCTTTTCCGGTGACAGCTCGGCCCCCGCATGGACGAATTGCTTGTAATAGACGTCGAGAAGCTTCGCCTGCTCGGGGTTGAGGTTGAGGCTGGCCTGGCTGTCGTGAAGAGTCTTCACGCGCTGGAACAGCTTCTCGTTGAGGAAGATGTAATCGCTGTGCGCTGCAAGCAGCGGCGCGGTCTTCGAATCCACGTCCTGCAGGGTGTCGTTGGTGTTGGCTCCGTTCACCGCCGAAAACGCGAGATAGGCGCGTTCGAGAAGCTGGCCCGACCGTTCCAGCGGGACGAGCGTGTTGTTGAAGGTCGGCGGCGCCGGGTTGTTGGCGACCTGGGCGACCTCAGCCTTCTGCTGGGCCATGCCGGCCATGATCGCCGGCAGATAATCGCTGTCCTTGATCGTCGAGAAGTCCGGCGTCTGCAGATAGAGGGTGCTCGGCTTGGCGAACGGGTTCGACGCTGGAAGCGTCGCGGACGCCTCGGCGGAGCCCGAAGCCGGCTGCGCGGCGAAAGCGGGAGTCGAAACGGCAAGTGCGGCAGTGGTCAGCAGTATCGTGCGGAGCATGGCATATCCTTGGTTAGCGCTCGCTTCCTGTTCGGAGGCGCGGCTTGACGCAAGGCTGAATGCGCGGATTCGCGCGAAAAATCTACAGACGGCGGTCAGCCCTGGCTGGTCTCGGCGGACTCCTGCCAGGACCGGACTGCGGCAAGCAACTCTTCGCCATAGCGTTCGAGCTTCGATTCCCCGACGCCGTTGACTTCGGAGAGCTCCGCGAGCGATTGCGGACGTGCAGCCGCGATGTCACGCAGGGTCGAATCGTGGAACACCACATAGGCTGGAACGCCGGCCGCGGCCGCGAGCTCGCGCCGTGTTTCGCGAAGCCGCTCGAACAACGGGTCATCCTCGGCGTCGCCGTGCCGGCCGCGCGCGCGGCGCTTGCGCGGCGGTGGAAGGGCGATCTCGAGCTTCTCTTCGCCCTTCAGGATCGGCTTGGCTCCCGGTCCGAACGACAGTCCGCCATAGGCATCGGCACGGAGCGCATCGCGAGCGATCAGCGCACGGGCAACCGGTTGCATGAGCGCGACTTCCTCGTCGGAGGCGATCCCGTACACCGACAGCCGATCGTGACCGAAGCGGCGAACCTTCTCGCTGTCGCTTCCGGCCAGCACGTCGATTAAATGGCCGGCGCCGAAACGCATCTCGGTCCGGAAGGCCGCGGAGAGGAATTTGCGGGCGGCTTCGGTCGCGTCGATCGTCGAGGGCGGGGCGAGGCAATTGTCGCAATTGCCGCATCGCTCAGGCGGCGATTCCCCGAAGTGGCGGAGCAGGATCGCACGGCGGCAGGAGGACGCCTCCACCAGCGCCGCGAGCGCATTCAGCCGCTCGCGTTCGTCTTGCCTTCGCTCCGGCTCCATCTCCGTCTCGATGCGCTTTCTGGCCGTCGCAAAATCGCTCGCCGCCCAGAACAGCCACGCTTCGGCGGGGTCGCCGTCGCGGCCCGCGCGGCCGGTTTCCTGGTAATAAGCCTCGATCGACTTGGGCACTCCCGCATGGGCGACAAAGCGGACGTCGGGCTTGTCGATTCCCATGCCGAAGGCGACCGTCGCGGCCATCACCATGTCCTCGGACTCGACGAATGCCGCCTGGTTGCGGGCCCGGACCGCGGGATCGAGGCCAGCGTGATAGGGAAGGGCGCGGCGGCCTTTCGACGCCAGCTTCTCCGCGATCCGCTCAGCCTTGTCGCGGCTGGGCACATAGACGATCCCCGGCCCTTTCACGCGCGCCAGCAGCTCCCTCAGCTGCGATCCGACGCTCCGGCGCGGTTGGACATGGTAGCGGATGTTTGGCCGATCGAAGCCGGCGACGATCAACCCTTCCGCCCGAATGCCGAGCTGCAGCAGGATGTCGCTTCGGGTGCGCTCGTCTGCGGTCGCGGTCAGTGCCAGCCTGGGCACGTCGGAATGCTCCTCGAGCAGGCTTCTCAGCTGGCGATAATCGGGGCGGAAGTCGTGGCCCCATTCGCTGACGCAATGGGCCTCGTCGATCGCAATCAGCGCGAGCGGCACCTCGGCAATCAGGCGCCGGAAAGCGCCCGTCGTCGCGCGTTCCGGTGCGACGTAAAGGAGGTCGAGATTGCCTGCGCGAAGTCGCGACACGGTGTCCGCATTGCCGCTGTCGGCAGACGTCAGCGATGCCGCACGAATCCCCAGCGCGTCGGCCGAGCGGATCTGGTCGTGCATCAGAGCGATCAGCGGGGAGACCACTAGCGCTGTCCCTTCCCGGGCGAGCGCCGGAAGCTGGTAGCAGAGCGATTTTCCCGCGCCGGTCGGCATCACTGCGAGCGAGTGGCGGCCTTCCATCACACGCTCGACGACCTGTTCCTGCACCCCGCGAAAGGCGCGGAATCCGAAGACGTTTCCAAGAATCTCGTGACACGTGCCGGTCACATACACTCCCGCATCTGCTGTGACCGAGCGTACTTCAAGGCTGCCGGAACGCCGGCATCAGGTAAACCCCTCGGGGTTTCATTCCGCGGCTTCCGCCGCTTCTTCCAACCTCTCGGCGGCCTGGCGGTACCACATATCAGCATAGATTCCGCCGCGGTCGAGCAGCTGTTCGTGGGTCCCGCTTTCGGCGACGCATCCTTCGTCGAGGACGAGAATCACGTCGGAGTTGACGACGGTCGAAAGGCGGTGGGCGATGGTGATCGTCGTCCGGTCGCGAGCCAGCCGGTCGAGCGTCGAAAGGATTGCGTCCTCGGTCTTGCTGTCGAGCGCGCTGGTGGCCTCGTCGAGAATCAGGATCGGCGGGTTCTTGAGCAATGTCCGGGCGATCGCGACGCGTTGCTTCTCGCCCCCCGACAGCTTCAGCCCGCGCTCGCCGACCATCGACTCATATTTGCCGGGTAGCGACTCGACGAAGCCGTCAATCGCCGCGCCTTTCGCCGCCTCCTCGACCTGCTGCCGGGTCGCGCCTTCGGCTCCGTAGCCGATGTTGTAGCCGATCGTGTCGTTGAACAGGACGGTGTCCTGCGGGACGATGCCGATCGCTTCGCGAAGGCTCGCCTGCATGACGTGCGCGATATCCTCGCCGTCGATGCAGATTCGTCCTCCGGTCGGGTCGTAGAAGCGATAGAGCAGCCGCGCGATCGTCGACTTGCCCGCGCCCGAAGGGCCGACGATCGCCAGCCGCGTCCCCGGCGGCGCATCGAAGCTCAACCCTTTCAGAATCTCGCGGCTCGGCTCGTAACCGAAATGCACGTCCTCGAACCGGACATGCCCGCCTTTCACGTGAAGCGGCGCGGCGTCGGGCGAGTCCTTGATCTCGGCGGGCGTGTCGACGAGCGAGAACATCGCTTCCATGTCGATCAGGCCCTGGCGGATCGTCCGATAGACCCAGCCGAGCATGTCCAGCGGCCGGAACAGCTGCATGAGCATCGTATTGATGAAGACGACATCGCCCGGAGTGAACCGGCCGCGGCTCCAGCCCCAGACGGTGAAGATCATCGCCCCGGCCATCATCAGGTTGGTGATGAAGGACTGGCCGATGTTGAGCCACGCGAGCGAGACCTCGTTGCGGACCGTCGCCCGGGCGAACTGGCCGACAGCCTGGTCGTAGCGGCGAGCCTCGCGCTCCTCCGCGCTGAAATATTTGACGGTCTCGTAGTTGAGCAGGGAATCGACCGCTCGCCCGATCGCGCGATTGTCGACTTCGTTCATCTCGCGCTGGAGGTTCGCGCGCCACTCGGTCACTCGCCGGGTGAAGCTGATGTAGACGACGACCATCGCCAGGGTCGCGGCCACCAGCCCCGCGCCGAACTTGATGAAGAAGATGACGCAGGTGGCGGTCAGCTCGATCAAGGTCGGGCCAATGTTGAACAGCAGGAAATAGAGCATCATGTCGATGCTCTTCGTCCCGCGCTCGACGACCTTGGTCAGCGACCCGGTCCGCCGTTCCAGATGGAATCGCAGCGACAGCGAATGAATGTGGCGGAACACCTGCCCGGCGAGCCGCCGAGCGGCGTCCTGCCCGACTTTCTCGAAGACCGCATTTCGCAGGTTGTCCGAAAGGACTCCCGCGAACCGGGCGGCGGCATAAGCGAGCACCAGTGCAGCGACGATTTCGAAAGCGTCGGCGGTCCCCCGCCCCGACATGCGGTCGATGACCGCCTTGTAGGCGAAGGGCATCGCAAGAACCGCTGCCTTGCCGGCGAGGACCAGGACGACCGCGGCGACGACCCGGGCCTTCAGCTCGGTCTCGCCTTTCGGCCAGAGCATCGGCAGGAATCGAATCAGCGGAGCGAAGGTACCAATTTCCGCCTTCTTCGAATTTGCCGCTGCCGCCATCGCCTGTAGGTAGGGGCCGCCGTCGCGGCGGGCAAACGCGAGCCGCCGCATTTGCACCGAAAGATTTGGAACCGCAGATTTTTTGAGCGGTTTTCGAATTAAACGCAACGACGGGTAAATCATCATGGAAGCGGGCTATTTTCTCATCGCGATCCTCGGGTGCGCCGACGGCTCGACCCAGTGCACGCCGGTGATGACAGTGCCGACCCGCTATGAAAGCGAAGCGGCCTGCGCCGCCGCGGCTCCCGCTACGCTGATGAAGCATACCAACTTCGACTTCCCGAGCCTCCTTGCCGAATGCCGGCCCGAAAAGCCGCGGGCCTCCGCGGACAGAGACCAGAAGCTCCGCGGAAGCGGCACGCGGAGAGGCTGACATGGCCGACGAAACCGACGTCCTCATCCCAAGGCATGAGGAGGCGAAGGACGACCTTCCCGGGAGCGAAGCGAGGCTCGATCCGAAGCCCGAGTGGCATCCGCGCTATCCGGGTTCCGGACGGCTGAAAGACAAGGTCGCGCTCGTCACCGGAGCCGACAGCGGCATCGGCCGGGCCGTGGCGGCGCTGTTCGCGCGCGAAGGCGCGGACGTCGCGATCGCCTATCTCTGCGAAGATGAGGATGCGAAGAAAACGAAGGAGATCGTCGAAAGCGAAGGGCGAAAGGCGATCCTTCTCCGCGGCGACATCGGCAGCAAGGACTATTGCGACGAAGCCGTCCGGAAGACCGTCGATGAGCTCGGAGGGCTCGACATCCTCGTCAACAATGCCGGCGAGCAGCATTGGGACAAGGACATCACCGACATCAGCGAGGACCAGCTTCGCCGGACGTTCCAGACCAACATCTTCGGCATGTTCTTCCTGACCCAGGCGGCGCGGCCGCACCTCAAGAAGGGCTCGGCGATTGTCAACTGCACGTCGGTGACGATGTACAAGGGCTCGCCGATCCTTCTCGACTACAGCTCGACGAAAGGCGCGATCACCGCCTTCACGCGATCGCTCGCGAAGAATCTTGCCGAGGAGGGAATCCGGGTGAATGCCGTTGCGCCCGGACCGATCTGGACTCCTCTCAACCCCTCGGGCGGCCAGCCGAAGGAAAAGATTCCGGAGTTCGGCAAGGACACTCCGATGGGCCGCCCCGGCCAGCCCAACGAGGTCGCGCCCTCCTTCCTGTTCCTCGCTTGCGAGGACGCCAGCTATATGACCGGGCAGGTCCTTCACCCGGACGGCGGAGACTCCACCTCCAGCTAGTTGACGCTCGGCCGCCGGCCCGCCGATAGCGGGCGCGATGACATCGTCGGCCGGATTGAAAGAAGCACTCGACGCGTTCCGGCGCGGCGACCTCGATCAGGCGCGCGCGCTTGCGCAAGTGGCAAACGAAGCACGCACCTCGCCACAGGTTCAGCATCTTCTTGGCCTCATCGAATGTCGAAGCGGTCGCCTCGCCGCGGGAATCGACTGGCTTCGCAAGTCCAGCGAGGCCGAGCCGGGCAACATCGGATACCGGGTCATGCTGGCAAGGGCGCTGGTCGATGACGGACGCGCCGCAGAGGCGCTCGACGCGGCTTCGCCCCCCGAGGGGACCACGCCGCCCGAGCTTGCTCTATGGAATGTCAGGGCGGAGGCCGCGGAAGCCGCGGGTCGCAAGGATCTCGTGCTTCAGGCCCTCGCCCGGCTGTGCTCGGCGGGGATCGGCGACTGGCGCATCTGGCGCGACTATGCCGAAGCGCTGGCCGCCGGGGAGCGATGGGCCGAAGCCAGCCGAGCCTCCGAGCAGGCCGTCCGGCTGAACCCCCAAGAGGTCGATCTGCGGCGAAGCCTGGCGAAGGCGCTGGCGCGCGCCGGGAAACACAACGAGAGCGCTGACGAGCTTCGCCGGTGGGTGGAGGCATCGCCGCCCGACGCGTTCAACCGGGTCGTGGTGGCGCGGCTGCTCGCCAACCTCGGCCGCAGGGACGAAGCCTATGCGCAGTTGAACGAGGCGGCGCGCGTGGCGACAGGGAAAGACTGGAGCGGGAACTCGCAGGGACTCCTCGATATCGCCGCCGCGTCCGGCAGGATCGACATCGACCTTCTGCGCGAAATTGGGGCGGTGCTCGAGCGGATGAGCCGGATGGAAATGCTGGGCGAACTGTTCGACGCCGCGGAAGCACGAGGAATCGAGCGCGAACGGCTCGGCTATCCAGCCGCCGCGGTCGCGCTTCGAGCCGGCGACGCCGCGGAGGCCAGGCGCCTTCTGTCGGCCGAGAGCCCGGGGGTCGATCCGCTTCGCTGGCACTGGATGATGGCGAGGATCGCCGACTCGCTCGGCGAAAGCGAAACTGCCTTTGCGGAAGCCGAGGCGATGAACCGGTCGGTCGAAGGCTATGATCAGTGGCGCCGCACTGCCCAGAGCCAATTGCAATGGGTGCGCGGCCTGTCCGAGACGATGACCGTGGATTGGGCTGCGAAGCTGAATCGCCTTTCGGGGAGCGAGCGTCAGGCCCCGGTGTCGCTCGTCGGCTTTCCCCGGTCGGGCACGACGCTTCTCGACACCTTCCTCATGGGGCACCCTGACGTGACGGTGCTCGAGGAGATCGAGTTCCTCGATCCCGTCGAGCGGATCCTCGGAAAAATCCCGGACCTGCCGGAACGGTCGGCGGCGGAGCTCGCGGAGGCGCGCTCGGCCTATCTCGACGAAATGGCCAAGCATCTGCCGGCGGATGCCGGACGCGTTGTCGTCGACAAGCTCCCACTCAAGCTCCTCGCGGTGCCCTATCTCCACGCGATGTTCCCGGACCTCCGCATCGTCTTCGCTCAGCGCCATCCGTGCGATTGCGTGCTGAGCGGCTACATGCAGGCTTTCGCGCTCAATAATGCGATGGCCTGCTTTCTCGATATTCGGGATGCGGCCAATTATTACGACGCGGTGCTGACCTTCTGGACTCGGGCCTGCGATGCGTTCGGGCTGAATTTCCGGACCGTCGCTTACGAAGATGTCGTCAGCGACCCCGAAGGCGCGCTTCGTCCGGTCATCGATTTCATTGGGCTCGACTGGCAAGCCGGATTGCTCGACCACCGCGCCACGGCGAAAGCGAGGGGAGCGATTAGCACGCCGAGCTTCGACCAGGTGGTTCAGCCGATCAGCGGCAAGGCCGTCGGCCGCTGGCGGAATTATCGCGAGCAGCTCGAGCCGGTGCTCCCGATCCTCATGCCCTGGGCGGAACGGCTGGGCTACGGCGAATAGGTTGGCGGATTTTCCCAACCGCTGGCGAGACACGCCGCAGAATCCGGCATGGCAAATATGTCCGGTACTGATTTCATTAGAGAAATCTCAATTGGCACACTCCCTGCATTGATGTCTCCGTGGCCCAATGGTGGGCCAGACGAATCAAAAGGGATGAAAAGACAATGTTCGCCACTTTCTCTGCCAGCCGCGAGACCGCAACCGCCCTCGCAGCCGCCTTCATCACCGCGATGCTGTGCGTCAGCAGCGCAACCTCGCTGATCGCCTGAACGGAGGTTCGACAGTGAACAATCGTTTCCTGATCAACCGGCGCGACGCCAAGATCATGGGCGTCGCCGCCGGGATCGCCGACTTTACCGGAGTCGACCCACTGATCATCCGCCTCGCGTTGGTCGCGGCGCTCCTGCTCACCGGCCCGGTCGTCCTCGTGCTTTACCTCGTAACCGGATGGCTGGCCGCCGAGCGCTAGAGCCGAGCGGCCGCCATCCGCTATGGAAGGCCGATGAGTCCCGTTTCCGATCCATTCGACCTCCAACGCTTCGTCGACGCGCAGGACGGCGTGTTCGAGCAGGCCCTCGCCGAGCTGAAGGCCGGCGCCAAGCAAGGCCACTGGATGTGGTTCATCTTCCCCCAGTTCGCGGGCCTTGGCCAAAGCGCCACCAGCCGCCATTTCGCGATCGGTTCGCTGAATGAAGCCCAAGCCTATCTGCACCATCCGATTCTCGGCCCGCGGCTGATGGAATCGGCCGAGGCGATCCTCGCCTGGGCCGGCAAGCGCGACGCCGTTTCGATCCTCGGGGAAATCGATTCCATGAAGCTCCGATCGAGCCTGACACTGTTCACTTCGATTTCGGACGATCCGCGGTTGGAGGCCGCGCTCGACGCGTTCTTCGAAGGGACGCATGACGAAGCGACGCTTGCGCTCCTGCGTCGGCGGGGCGGCATCTAGCGGGTCCAGCGCTGCTCCGCGCATCCGCGCCGCTGCTCGCCTTTCGCTGTCAGGGTCACGGCAATCGGATAGCTTTTGTCCGACATTCCGTCCGAGCAGCCGTCCTGCGGCGTGGTCGCCATCACGAACTCCTGTCCTTCGAGCGCGCCGGTCCAGGTGCCGGTCGTCGCCGTGCCCTCGAACCGTGTCCACACCCTGGTCCCCTTCTGGTCCTCGGGCGTCGAATAGGTGACGCAGCGGCCCTCCACTTCCACTGCCCAGAAGGGTTCGGTGCCAATTGCATGGAGCTCATTCGGGGGGACGACTTTCCCCTCCTGGACAAGGCAAGCGCTGGCCGGTTTCGCCGCCACCGCGCGTGGCTCCATTTCGGGTGCCGCACTGTTCGCTTGCGCGGATTCATCGGTCACAGAATTGTGAACAACTCTGGCCTCGTCAGCGCCGCCGCTGCAGCCCGCCAGCATGGCGGCAAGGACGATCAACCTTCGCACAGTCACCTCATCTGCTGAACCGGTGGCGGGCCGGCCGGTTCTTCACTATCGGCACCAGTCGAGAAAGGGGAATGTCGCACTATGGCCATCCGATCCAGTCCGATCAGCGCCGCGGCCCTCGGCGCGGTCGCGATGCTTGCGTTGATCCTCGTCATCGTCGCAGTCGTGGTCCTCGGCGGATTCTATCCCGTGGCGGCGTCGAAAAGCGATCCGCCCGGCGTCGGCTGGCTGCTCGAAGAGTCGATGGAGCACGGCGTCAAGGCGAGCGCGAAAGGGCTCACGGCGCCGAAGCTGTCGCAAGCCGACGTCCTCGAGGGCGGTTCGCACTTCAAGGGCATGTGCCAGGCCTGTCACGGTGGGCCCGGCGCCGAGCCCGCCGAGTTTGCGTCGGGCATGAACCCGAAACCGCCGAACCTTGCCGAGGCGGGCGCCGATTGGAGCGTTCCCGAGATTTTCTGGATCGCGAGGAACGGCATCAGGATGAGCGCGATGCCTGCCTTCGGCAAAACCGACGAGGACGAGGAGCTTTGGAAAGTCGCCGCCTTCGTCAAGCAGCTGCCCAAGGTAAGCGCGGCCCAATATGCCTCGCTCCCCAACGCCCATGAGGATGGCGAAGAGGGCGAGCATCGCCACAAGAGTGGCGACAATCACGAACACAGCCATTAAACAGCGAGCGGACCGTGGGGCTGCGGCACGCAACGGATCAGAGGAGTAAGTGATGCGCAAACTGCTGATTGGCCTCGCCCTCGCGTCGATATCGATCCCGGCCTGGAGTGCGCTTCCGGTCGGAAGCAAGGCGCCCGATTTCACGACCACCGGGGCGCTCGCCGGCAAGCCGTTCAAGCTGCACCTGAAGGAACAGCTGAAGCACGGCCCGGTCGTGCTCTATTTCTTCCCCAAGGCGTTCACCAAGGGATGCACGATGGAGGCACATGCCTTCAGCGAGGCAACCGGCGAGTTCAAGAAGCTCGGCGCGCGGGTGATCGGAATGTCCCGCGACGACCTTCCGACGCTTGAGAAATTCTCGGTCGAGGAATGCCGCAACGCCTTCCCGGTTGCTACGGCAACCGAGCCGACAGCGAAGGCGTATGACGTCGCCTGGGCGGAGCATCCGGACCTGACCAAGCGCGTTTCCTACGTGATCGCACCCAACGGCAAGATCGTCATGGTCCACGACGACCTGGACTTCAGCCAGCACGTCGAAAAGACGCTCGCCGCGGTAAAGGCATTGAAGGCTGAATAGCCTCGATACGGCTTAGCGCGTCGCGACCTTGTCCTTCGGGGGCGCGGGCTTTGCCGCATCCCTGGTCGGCTTGCCCGGCGTCCGCACGTCGCGAAGCGAAGCGATCACCGACCCGTCGCGCTTGTAGATGTCCGGATAGTCGATGATCCGGCCGTCAACTGTCGCCGCGGACGACATGTAGACGATGTAGACCGGAAGCGGTTCCGGGAAGTTGGCTTCCACCGACTTTCCGCTAGCGATCGTCTCGTCGACCCTTTCCTTCGTCCACGTTTCGGCGGGCTTGCCGGACTCATCGACGGCCGCGGCGTTCTGCGCGCCCTCCGTGAGCAGGATCTTCGCCAGGTCCATGATGTGCTCGGTGCGGATGCAGCCATGGCTGTAAGCGCGAACCTTGCTGTTGAAGCGGCTCTTGGCGTTGGTGTCGTGAAGATAGATCGCCTTCGAGTTCGGCATCACGAACTTGATCCGGCCGAGTGCATTGGTCGGCCCCGGCGGTTGCCGCCAGCGCTGCACCTTCCCGTCGTCGCCCTTGACCGCGACATAGCCTCGCTTGCCGGCGACCTCGTGAGCAATGCTCTTGGGCACCTCCCACCACGGATTGAGGATCACTCCAGTCGCCATCGCCGAAAGCTGCGGAGTGGGGGTCGAGATCTTCCCGGCAACGGCATGGTGCCGGGAAATGGTCTCGCCCTTCTCGACCAGCGCGGCCGTGTAGGCGGGGACGTTGACGATGATATAGCGCTCGCCGAGGTTCTGCGGCAGCCAGCGCCAGCGGTCCATGTTCAGCCGGATCCGCCCCCGCTTTTCCTTTTCGTCGGCAGGAGTGACTTCCAGCGCGTGCTTGAGCGCCGCATATTGCGGATGGACGGGTGACAGGCCGTCCAAAGTCTCCTTGACCTGATGACTCATCAACGCCCAACGCAGGAGCTGGTCCTGGCGCCCGCCGTCCAGGTCGGGATCCTTGATCCACCAGTCAATGCGGTCCTTGCCGCGAACGTGGCCAAGCGCGAGGTCCGCCGACAGGCGGTTGAAACGGTCGGTGGCAGCCTCGCTGACGGCCATAGGGTCGCCGCCGTTGAGCGCAGCCGCCAGGCCATTCGGATCGTAATCCGCCGGATCGAGCCCTTCCTTGTCGATGGAGCTTATATAGACCAGCAGCGCCTGGACATCCGGGATGCTCCACAAGGGCGGCGGCAGCGGCTGAGGCTGGGCCGCCGGCGGAAGCTGCTGTTGCGGCGAAGCTGGAAGCGGCCGCTGCTGCACCTGGACCGGAATTGCCGGCCCAAGCTGCCTCGCCGGAGCTTGTTGCGCCTGCGCGGCGAAGGGAATCGCCGAGGCAGCGCAGAAAAGTGCGAATGCTTTGAATCGGTCAGGGAATCTCACGATTACTCTCGCTATTCGGCTCGTGGCCGAGCCCACACGTCTTGCCCGAATCCATCAATACACGGGCTGAATGTGGCGGGCCAGTGGTGGAAAGCCACACTCTGGATGTAACATTCTGGATAAGAACCAATCTTTAAGCCATTGTCGCTAGCAGCGACTGCTTCAAGTGGTGGGGGAGCCATGGCGAGCAAGTATCTCGACGGCTCGATGGTGCCGCGTACCGAGACGCGTCACGTCGACGAGCGGACCGAACCGCGCCCGAACGCGCAATCCCAGACCGCGGTGCTCGAGTTCCGCGGCCGAAAGCATGTCGTACGCCTTGTGAATCTCTCGCGGGGCGGCGCGATGCTCATCTTCTCCTTGATCCCGCACATCGGCGAGACGATAAGCGTTCAGCTGATCGGCCGCAGGCCGATTTCGGCGAGTGTCTGCTGGGTCAGGGACGGCAAGATCGGCATCAGCTTTGCGGCCCCTGTGGAGTAAGGCGCGTGGAGATGAGCTTTGCCATGATCAAGGCGCGCATTGCCGAGGCCCCCGATCCCAGCGATCGACGACGGATGCCGCGCGTTTCTGTCGAACTCGACGTGAAAATGCGCGAACTCGGCGAAAATGGCGTCGAGGCGCGAGTTCTCAACATCTCATCGTCCGGCTTCATGGCGGAGTCCGAGGGCCGGTTCGAGGTCGGCTCGCGAATCTGGCTGATGCTGCCCGGCCGCGAGCGCGCCAATGCGGTCGTCAAATGGACTGCCGGCGACCGGATCGGCGCCGAGTTCGCGGAGCCCGTCTCGCTCGACGACGTCATCTAATACGCTGGAATCGTTAGCGACTTCATACTTAACGAAAAGTTTCCCGATGTCCTGATTCGGGGCGCGGATGCAACCGGCGAAGCTTTCGCTCGTTCACCCGACCCGAAAGGAACGTCACATGGCTGCCTTCACAGGCCAGAACGATACGACCTACCAGCCGACCCTTCGCGGCTATCACGCGGTGTATCGGGAGCACGAGGTGAACCACTGCCCCGGCTGCGGCCGCACGCAATGGATCATCGGCCGGGTGTCCGCCGAATGCGCATTCTGCGCGACTGCGCTGCCGCTTGCCGAGGCTAGCATGCGGTCGCACGGGCGGCCGGTGATAATCCTGCACAAGAAGGCCGAGCATCACGCCTGGGCGGCGTAACCCATCACCCGGCCGGAGAGGGGCGAACCGGTACCGGCGCGTTGCATAGATCGACACCGCCGGCCGGTCGGATGAAAAAATCGTCCTTCCGGTTGGCCCGGGCGTGAACGTAATCGGCGAAAGCCGGGCTGTCCGTATCGAGATACTGAAACGACGGCCGCTCCGCCTCGGACATCTCGCTCGCCAGGCGAACGCTCGCGACCGGCACGTCCTGCGAGCGCTCCTTGTAGAAGCCGAGCGCCTCCGTCCCGCGCGGCAGCGTCGTCATAGCCTCGATGCCGCTGATCACCCTGCCGACCACGGCGATATTGCGGTCCAGGTGCCTCGGCGCATGGCCGATCACCGCATAGAGCTCGCCGCCCGTTCCCGTATCGGGGGCGAGGTCGCGGCCGACGCCGACATAGCCATAGCAATGGACCAAGTTCGCCGTCGCAGTCTGCGGATCGTAGCCGATCGGCCAGCCTAGGGCGTAGCCGGCCTTCGGCGCATAAGCGTCGGGATAGCCGAGCGGGTGGACCGTAAGCCCCTCAAGCGGCCGCGCATATTCGGCGGGAGGCTTGGCGACGACCGCGGCGGGGAGCGGATCTTCGCTTTCGTTCTTGCCCCACTGCACGACATAATTGTCCTGAACCCGGTAGATCGCGGCCTTGTCCCACCAGTGGGCAGCGGCGAGCGCGCGGATGTTCGCGACGTGCACGGGAGCGAAATCGGGCGCGAGCTGGATCACCACCCGTCCACCGCTCTTGAGGTCCATCACCAGCAGGTCGCCGGACGGAATCGCCTTCCAGGCGCTCGCCGGAGCGGCCGCGACGATCTCGCTCGGCGTTGTCGGCTTGGGCGGCGGCGCGGCTGCAAGGAGAGCGAGGACCGGAACGAGCAAGAGCGGGCGCATAATCACTCCACTTTGTGAACTGCAGTGACTATCGGGCGGGAATGCACATTGCCAGCCTGATGCTGCTCGGCTCCGGCGAGCTGGGCCGCGAATTCACAATCGCGGCGAAGCGGGTGGGCTGCCGGATCATCGCCTGCGACCGCTATGCCAACGCGCCTGCGATGCAGATGGCCGATGCGTTCGAAGTCTTCCCGATGCTCGATGGTGCCGCTTTGCGCACGGCCGTCGAGAAGCACCGGCCCGATTACATCGTGCCCGAAATCGAGGCGATAAGCACCGAAACTCTTGCGGAGCTGGAGCGCGAGGGCTGGCACGTCGTGCCTTCCGCAAAGGCGGTCCAGCTGACGATGAACCGCGACGGGATCCGCGACTTTGCGGCTCGCGAGCTCGGCCTCATGACGTCGAGATACCGCTTCGCCGAGAGCCGCGACGAGGCAATTGCCGCCGCCTCGGACGTCGGGCTTCCGTGCGTGGTGAAACCGGTGATGTCGAGCTCGGGCAAGGGCCAAAGCACCGCCGCGACCGAGGACGAGGTAGGCGCCGCCTGGGACTATGGCGTCGCCAACATGCGCGGCGACCGGCCCCGGGTGATCGTCGAGGAGTTTGTGGCGTTCGACAGCGAGATCACGCTCCTCACCGTCTCGACGAACGACGGCATTCTCTTCTGCCCGCCGATTGGTCACCGCCAGGAGTTTGGCGACTATCGCGAAAGCTGGCAGCCGGCGGTTGTTCCCGGCGAAGCGCTCGCATCCGCGCAGCACCAGGCGAAGCGAGTCGTCGAAGCGCTCGGCGGACATGGCGTTTTCGGCGTCGAATTCTTCATTCGCGGCAACGAAGCCATCTTCTCCGAGCTGTCGCCGCGCCCGCACGACACGGGCATGGTAACGCTGATCTCCCAATATCCGAACGAGTTCGAGCTTCACCTGCGCGCGGTCCTGGGCCTTCCGATCCCGGCGATCGATCTTGTCGGCCCGTCAGCATCGGCCGTCATCCTGGCCGACCGCGAAAGCGAGCAATTTTCCTATGGGGGAATGGCCGACGCACTTGCGCTTGGGGCACCGAACAAGCCGATCGATCTTCGCATTTTTGCCAAGCCGAAGACTCTGCAACGCCGCCGGATGGGCGTCGCGCTCGCTCGTGCGGAGAATGTCGAGGAAGCCGTTGACCGCGCCAAGGCCGCCGCGGCGAAGGTGGCGATCGCTTACGACGACTAGCGGCGCGGGAAGCTTTCGCGCCTCTGTCGCGTTGGCAAGGACGAGGAGGACGAATGCGCAACGCATATTTCGCAATCCTGGCAGCGGGCCTCGCAATTTCCGGTTGCGGCGACAATGGCCAGTCCCAGACCCAGCAACCGGCGCGGCCGATCAAGGTGCGCGGCGAAGCGCAACGGCAATTGCACGAAGCCAACGACCTCAACCGCGCGATTGCCCTGAAGCGCGCGATCTACGATTCGGGCTACCGCTGCCAGCGGATCACCAAATCAGGCTATGTCGGCGATTACGAGAATCTCGAGGAATGGATGGCGAGCTGCGCCGACGGGCGCGACTGGGCGATCTTCATCGGCCCCGACGGAAGCGCTCAAGTACGCGACTGCAAGGATGTCGAAAGCTTCGGCCTGCCGAAGTGCGCGATCAAGGCCGCGCCCGGAAAGACCGGATGATCAGACGACGCTGATGGCGCCGCCGCTCAATCGCAGCGGCGGGTTTCCTTATATTCGCCGGCGGCCGACTTTTCCTTGATCGTCACGCACTTGCCCTGGCGGACTTCCTCGCGCCAGCTGCCGTCTGCGTTGGCCACGCGGTTGCCTTTCGGAACGCGCTTGCCGTCCTTGATCTCGTAGTTCCAGCCTTTCGGGGTTTCCTGACTCTTCCCCTGCGGCGCGGCATAAGCGGCCGCGCCCGTTGCGATTGCGAACAACGCAATTCCCGCAACTGCCGTGGATACCAAATGCCTCTTCATGTCACACTACTCCCTATGCTCGGCTTGTACGGCAGAGCAGGTGAACCCGCCGTGAAGCGGTTCGACAGCTTTACGCGCCGAATCGAGCAGTGGTTTATTTGGGAGCGTTTAGCGAGGCGTGCAAGCGCACGCCGATGGTCGAGGGCTTGTTAGCCCTGCCTGGCTTTGAAGCGCCGGTTCGTCTTGTTGATGACGTAGACGCGGCCGCGGCGGCGGATGACCCGGCAATCGCGATGCCGCGCCTTCAGCGACTTGAGTGAGTTACGAACTTTCATCGGGCGCGCCGCCTCGTCTCTAAAGCGTGAATATCGGGAGGTTCCGGGAACCGGCGGCTCCCCTATGGGGACAGCGGCTTCAAGTCAAGGCTGCGGCTGCGCGCGCGGCTGGCCGGGCGCAAACGTGTCTCCGAAATAATCGCCCTGGTACCAGAGCGGCCGCTGGTCGGCGTCGGCGAGCGCTCGCGAGATCCGGTAATTGAGCTCGGCATAGCGCGCCCCCTGGTCCCACAGGATAGCCTGCGAGAGATCGTCGGTCGGCTTGTGGTAATGCTTGGCGAAGAAGTCCTTCCACTTCGGCTCGCCGCCATTGGCATAGCCCGTCATCAGCAGGATGCCGGGAATTCCGCGGGTAACGAAGCGATAATGGTCGGAACGGACGAAGATCGCCTCCTCCGGCATCGGGTCCTGCGATACCGACACGCCCATCGACTTCGCCGCATCCGCGATCGTCCGCGCAACGGTCGAATGATCGCCGCCGAATGCGACGATGTCCGTGAACGGATAAAGAAGCATCGGCATGTCGAGGTCGACGACGCTGACGATCTGGTCCTTCGGCACGGTAGGATGGGCGGCGAAATAGTCGGCTCCCCGAAGCCCCTTCTCTTCGCCAGTGTTGGCGATGAACAGGACCGAGCGCCGCGGCGGCTTGCCCGATGCGACGAACTCGCGCGCCGCTTCCAGCATCGTTGCCACGCCCGCGGCATTGTCGAGCGCGCCGTTGTAGATCGCGTCTTCGCCCGGCTTGGCGTCCGCCTTCACTCCGAGATGGTCGAGATGCCCCATCAGGACGACATATTCGTCTTTGAGCGCCGGATCGCTTCCCGGAAGGACACCGATGACCTCGGGGCTCGTGAAGTCGTGCCAGCTCATCCTGTCGACCAACTTGAGCCGCGCGGGAACAGTGAATCCACGGAGCGTTCCCGGCTTGCGCGCCGCCGCCATCGTCGCGGCGAAATCCTTGCCCGCGGACTTGAAGAGCTTCTCGGCGACGTCCTTCGAGATCGCGGCGATCAGCGGAAGCTTGGTCGACTGGCTTTGAGTATTTCCGGTCGGATCCACCCAGTCCATGATCGGTCGGTCGTAGTAGGACAGCAGGTTGAAGCCCGGCCGGGTCCCGGTCCCGGAAACCTCGATCAGTCCGGCCGCGCCCTTCCCGGCGGCAACGATGGACTTGTAGCTGTTGAGATGCGCCGACACTTCGCTCGGAAGCCCCTCCGGCGCGCCCTCGAATGCCACGACGATTTTCCCGCGGACGTCGAGCCCGGCATAATCGTCGATGCCCAGCCGCGGATCGCTGATTCCGTGTCCCGCGAAGACCAAGGGCGCGTCGATGCTGCGTTGCTGCTGAGTGAGGCTGGGGCGGACGGCTATATCCTTGCCCGGAGCGAGGGAGAGTGCCTTGCCCGAGAGGACGACCGATGCCGTCGGGGCCGACGCGTGCGATGTCTTTCGGAACGGCACCTGCTCGTACCAGCCGCCGTCCGTTCCGCCCGGAGTCAGCCCGATCGCCCGGAACTGCGAGGCGACATAGGAAGCTCCGATCTCATAGCCCTTCGAACCCGTGTCGCGGCCTTCGAGCAGGTCGCTTGCGAGGAACTCTACGTCGGCGCGGACGCGTTGCGTCGCGCCAGGGTCGACAGGTTGCGGAGCCGGGGCGGCCGCCGCGAGGATGAGCGCGAGCGGCGCACAAACGCACTTGAAGCAATTCACGCGATTTCGGCCCCTGACAGCTTGCGCTCCCATTCAAGCGCGTGGGTTACGATCGTGTCGATGTCGGCAAAGCGGGGAGTCCAGTCGAGCGTTTCGACCAACCGGCGGTTGGAAGCGACCAGCATCGGCGGATCGCCGGCGCGGCGGGGCTTCATCTCGCGGGTCACGGGCTGGCCGGCGGCGCTATCGACTGCGTCGAGGACCTGGAGAACAGAGAGACCCTCGCCATAGCCGCAATTGAGGACGAAGTTCTCGTCCGGCCTTTCGATCAGCCGCTCGAGCGCGAGAACGTGGGCGTCGGCAAGGTCGCTAACGTGGATGTAGTCGCGGATGCACGTCCCATCGGGCGTTGGATAATCGGCGCCGAAGACGTCGACGTGGTCGCGCTTGCCGGCCGCCGCCTCGACCGCGACCTTGATCAGGTGGGTCGAGCCCTTGCCCATCTGGCCGGTGCGAAGCTCGGGGTCGGCGCCGGATACGTTGAAGTAACGGAGCGCACCGTAATTGAGCGGATAGGCGGCCGAGGCGTCGGCCAGCATCCGCTCCGTCATCAGCTTCGATGCGCCATAAGGGTTGATCGGCTCCTTGGCGTCACTCTCCTCGATTGGGACCCGCTCGGGCGCGCCATAGACTGCCGCGGTCGACGAAAACAGGATGTGCCTCACTGCCGACGCCACCGCCGCTCCGATCAGGGAATGAGTCCCGACGGTGTTGTTCCCGTAGTAAAGCAGCGGGTTCTCGACGCTTTCGGGAACGACGATCGATCCCGCGAAATGCATGATCGCGCGGATGTCCTGCTCCTGGAAAATCCGCTCCACGAGCGAGCGATCGGCAACATCGCCCTCATAAAAGGGCACGTCGTCCGGGACCGCCCGGCGCGCTCCGTTCGACAAATTGTCGATGACTGCGACGGGCCAGCCGCGGTCCTTGAGGGCAAGGACGGCATGGCTGCCGATATAGCCGGCGCCGCCGGTGACGAGGACAGGGAGTTTTGCCATGGAATCAGCGGCTAGCGAACGCCGCCGCTCTTTGCCAGCCGAACCTTCGGGTGGTCGGGCGTTTGCCTCATCGGCAGCGCCGCACTATCAGCGTCGGCCAATTCCAACATGGCTCCAAGGATTCCATGACCCTCATCATCTCGAGCGCATTCGACGCCGGCAATATCCGCGTCGTTAAGCAGGACGGCGACACCGCCGACCTGGAGATCGCCAAGGACCATATGTCCGATTTCTACCAGTGGTTCTATTTCCGCCTCGCGGGCGGGAAGGGCCGCCAGGTCACGCTTCGAATCACCAACTGCGCGGGCTCCGCCTATCCCAACGGCTGGCCGGATTATCGCGCCTGCGTTTCCGCCGACCGCGAGGAATGGCTGCGCGTCGAAGGCACGAGCTACAAGGACGGTGTGCTATCCATCCGCTTCACGCCGGCGGAAGACGTGGTCTGGCTGGCCTATTTCGCGCCATATTCGATGGAGCGGCACCACGACCTGGTGACGTCGGTCGCCTCGCTCCCGGGAGTCGCTTATTCGTCGCTCGGAAAGTCGCTCGACGGACAGGACCTGGATTGCCTCACCCTCGGCGAGGGGCCGCTCAGCGTCTGGCTCTACGCTCGCCAACACCCGGGCGAAAGCATGGCCGAATGGTGGGTGGAAGGCGCGCTCGAAAAGCTGACAGATCTCGAAGACCCCGTCACCCGGGTGCTTCGCGACCGCTGCACCTTCCGAATCGTTCCCAACATGAACCCGGACGGGTCGAGGCGCGGGCACCTGCGCACGAACGCAGTCGGAGTGAATCTCAACCGCGAATGGCATGCGCCGTCCGCAGAGAAGAGCCCGGAGGTGTTCTCCGTCCGCAACGCGATGGACGAGACCGGAGTCGATTTCGCGATGGACGTTCACGGCGACGAGGCCATCCCGGCCAACTTCCTCGCCGGTTTCGAGGGTATTCCCTCGTTCAGCGAGGACCAGTCGCGGCTGTTCAAGCTGTTCAGCACGACGCTTGAGCGGCTCTCGCCGGACTTCCAGACCCGCCAGGGCTACGAGATCCCGAAGCCGGGCGAAGCCAATATGTCGATGTCCACGACCCAGCTCGCCGAGCGGTATGGCTGCGTGTCGATGACACTCGAAATGCCGTTCAAGGACAATTTCGACCTCCCCGACCCGGTCTACGGCTGGTCGCCCGAGCGCTCGAAGCACCTGGCGCGCGCGTGCCTCGATTCATTGCACGCGATCCTGCCGGAGCTCGAGAAAGCGAAGGCTGAGGTCCCCAGGGCCGAAAAGGTCGACGCCTGATGCCCCAACTGGTCCTGCTTCGTCACGGCCAGTCGCAATGGAATCTCGAGAACCGCTTCACCGGCTGGTGGGACGTCGGCCTGTCCGAGAAGGGCGTCGCGGAAGCCATTGACGCCGGAAAGCTGATGCTCGCCCAGGGCTTCGACTTCGACATTTGCTTCACGAGCCTGCTGACTCGGGCGATCCTGACTCTCGATCTCGCGCTCGACGCAATGGACCGGCTGTGGCTTCCGGTGCGCAAGCACTGGCGGCTGAACGAGCGCCACTATGGCGGGCTCACCGGCCTCGACAAGCAGGAGATGCGCGAGAAGGTCGGCGACGAGCAGGTCAAGATATGGCGCCGCTCCTTCGACATCCCGCCGCCCCCGCTCGATCCAGACAGCGAATACAGTGTCGCGCGGGACCGGCGCTACGCGGGCATCGAGGTCCCCGACACCGAAAGCCTCAAGGACACGATCGCGCGGGTGCTTCCCTATTGGGACGACGCGATTGCACCAGCCCTCCGGTCAGGCGAGCGCGTGCTCATTTCCGCACACGGCAATTCGATCCGCGCCCTGGTGAAGCATCTCTCGAACATCGGGGACGAGGAGATCGTGGCCGTCGAGATTCCGACGGGCCAGCCGCTGGTCTACGAGCTCAATGACGATCTCAGCGCTTCGAAATCCTATTATCTGAGCGAGCGCGCCTAGGCCGCTTTCACCCGGTACATTTCCTTGTCCGCGCGATCGATGACCGCCTGAGGCGTGTCTCCCGGCTGGATCACACCGACGCCGACAGCGACGCTCAGGGTCAGGCACGCGCTTTCGATGCAGAACTGCGATCCGACGACTGTCTCCACGATCCGCAGCGCCATTTCCCAGGCGCCACGCTCGTTGGCGCGCTCGAGCAGGATTCCGAACTCGTCGCCGCCGATGCGGGCGACGAAGTCCGACTTGCGGACGCTCGACACGAGCATCTGGGAAACCTGAAGGAGCGCCTGGTCGCCCGCGGTGTGCCCGAACTTGTCGTTGATCCGCTTGAGCCCGTCGAGATCGACGAAAAGCATCGCCGACGGGCCGCCGTAGCGCTCGACCCGTGCGATCAGCCGTTCGAGGCTGGCGAAAAAGCTGCGGCGGTTGGGAAGGTCGACGAGCGCGTCGCGGTGCGCGAGCTGGTCGAGGTGCGACACCCGGTCCTCGAGGCGCGCGATCTCCGTGCGAAGGCGCTCGATCTCGCCGAGCAGCGCTTCTGCGTCCGAAAGGCTGATCAGCCCTTCCTCGATGTCACCACCGCCTTGCACTCCCAAGGCATAACCCGATTCCGGAATGCGGGAAATGCGGCATTGCGGCAACGTTGCAGCATGGGACACATGTTCCTAAACGACCGCTTCGGCGACGCGAATTCGGGAAGAGAGTGTGGCGGCACCCCTGGTTGGAATCATCATGGGCAGCAAGTCCGACTGGGAGACGATGCGCCACGCCGCCGAAATGCTCGAGGCTCTAGGCGTTGCCCACGAGACGAAAATCGTATCCGCGCACCGCACTCCGAAGCGGCTCTACGCCTATGCCCACGAAGCGCGCGAGCGGGGCCTCAAGGTGATCATCGCCGGGGCGGGAGGAGCGGCGCATCTGCCCGGCATGGCCGCCTCGATGACGACCCTCCCGGTTCTCGGCGTCCCGGTGGAAACGCAGTCGCTGAAGGGCATCGATAGCCTGCTCTCCATCGTTCAGATGCCCGCCGGCGTTCCCGTCGGCACGCTCGCCATCGGCAAGGCCGGCGCTATCAACGCCGCGCTTTTCGCCGCCTCGATCCTCGCCACGCGGGACGATCGGCTCGCCGCACGGCTCGAGCAGCATCGCTCGGACCAGACCGCCTCGGTAGCCGAAACTCCCGAATGACGATTCCGCCGGGCTCCACTATCGGGATCATCGGCGGCGGCCAGCTCGGCAAGATGCTCGCTGTCGCCGCCGCCCAGCTCGGCTACAGGTGCCACATCTTCGAACCCGGCGAGGCGCCCTGCGCCGCCGACGTCGCCGCGGAATTCACCCGCGCCTCCTACGACGATGTCGAGGCCCTGAAGCGCTTCGCCGATAGCGTCGAGGTCGCCACCTACGAGTTCGAGAATGTCCCCGCGGCCTCGGTCAAGGTGATAGCCTCGAAGCTTCGTCCCGGGGTCGCATCGCTGCAGGCTGGCCAGGACCGAGCTCTGGAAAAGGAGTTCCTCGAGCGCACGGGCGCTCGTGTCGGCCCATGGATGCGAGTCGACAGCGGGGGCGACGCACTGGCTGCCGAGGAGCGCCTCGGAACGCCTCTCGTCCTCAAGACTCGGCGGCTCGGCTATGACGGCAAGGGGCAGGCCTGGGCCGAAGAGAGCGGCTCAGCGCTGGCGGCCTGGGATGCGATCGGCCGCCGCCCGGCGGTCGCGGAAGCCCGAATCGCCTTCGATTGCGAATTCTCGGTGGTCCTCGCCCGTGGCGCTGACGGGTCGACGGCGGTCTGGGACCTGCCGTTCAACGACCATGACAACGGCATCCTCCGCCGCTCGACCGTTCCGGGAGGCGAAGCCGTCGAGCGCCACCGCGAAGAAGCGGTCCACGTCGCCACCTCCATCGCCGAAGCGCTCGACCACGTGGGAGTCCTGACGGTCGAATTTTTCGCCACTCCGGACGGCCCGATCGTCAACGAGATCGCGCCGCGAGTGCACAATAGCGGCCACTGGACGATCGAGGGCGCAGTCACCTCGCAGTTCGAGCAGCACATCCGCGCGATCTGCGAACTTCCGCTCGGCTCGACGAGCCGCGTCGGATCCTCGGCAGTCATGGAGAATCTCCTCGGCGACGAGATCAAAGGCTGGCCGGAGCTCGCCGCGCAACCCGGCCTTCATCTCCACGTCTATGGGAAGGGCGAGCCGCGTCCGGGGCGAAAGATGGGGCATTTCACGCGCGTGACCTCCGCCGATTGACAACGCTACAAATGTAGCGCTACGCTTGTAGCGTCGTTTCGAAAAGGACTTCCCATGCGCCGCGCTTCCCTGTTCGTCCTGCCCCTCGTTTTCGCCGCGGCGCCCCTGGCCGCCGCAGAGACCGTGTCGGTCCCCGCTTTCCGCTCGGTAGAGCTTCGCGGCGGAGGCGATGTGATCGTTCGCCCGGGCGCTCCGCAGGTGACGATCCTCGAAGGCAGCAGCCAGTTCACGAGCTTCCGCGTCGACGACCAGCGTCAGCTGAAGATCGATGCCTGCAACGCCAGCTGCCCGAACCATTACAAGCTCACGATCGAAATCCGCTATCCGACCGTGCTTCCGATGGGAATCAAGGGCGGCGGAAAAATCACCGCGGCGCCCGGTTTCGGCCATCAGCATGAGCTAGCGGCCGGAGTCGGCGGCGGCGGGCTCGTCGATCTTCGTTCGGTGAGCGCGGACACGGTCGCGGCCGGAGTGAACGGCGGGGGCAAGATCCTGGTTGGCGAATCGAAGACGCTGGCAGCGGCTGTCAGCGGCGGCGGCGAAGTCCGCTACGCCGGCGACCCCCAGGTCACCACCGTCATCGACGGCGGCGGGTCTGTCCGCCGCGGCGGCAACTAAAGCTCCGGCGCCTTAGCGCGCCGGAACTTCCTCGACCGGCAGTCCCAGCGTCTTGAGCTGCGGACGCACCTTCGCTGCATCGCCGACGACGACCCAGACGAAGCTTCCCGGGTTCACCGTCTCGCGAAGCGACGCGTCGAGAGTCGTCTTGGTCTGCGCGCGATATTTGTCGGCCATCAGCTCGTAATAATTGTCCGGCCGGCCGTAGAGCGCGTTCGACTCCATCGCCGATAGTACCGATCCCGAGGTTTCGAACTGTCCGGGAAGCGCCTTGATCCGGTTGGCGATGGTGCGGTCCAGCTCTTCGTCCGTGACCCCCTTGCTCGTCAGGAAGTCGCGGATGTCCTGCCGCATCGCACGGATCGAATCGCCGGTGCGGTCGGCCTGGACGGGCGCGGTGACGACATAGGGCACGATCTTGGCGTTGAGCTGCACCGTTCCGCGCACACCATAGGACCATCCCTTGTTCTCGCGGATATCCATGTTGAGCCGCGACAGGAAAGTCCCGCCCAGAACGTCGTTGGCGCCGGCGATCGCCGCCATCTCCCCGCGCGGATCGATCGGCGTCACCTGGCCGGCCATGATGACCGACTGCGGCGATCCGGGGCGGTCGATCAGCACGATCTTCTCCGCCTTCGGGCGCGCAGGAGCATCGGTGAAGTTCTTCACCCCCTTCGGAGCCGGCGGCGCGGTCCAGGTCCCGAACCTCTGCTCGAGCTGCTGCTGCACCTGTGCAAGCGGCAAATCGGAAACGACGAAGATTTCGAGGTTGTCCGGGCGCAGCCAGTGCTGCCGGAAGCTCTCCAGATGGGCGCGAGTCACGCCCTTCACCGCCGCTTCGTCGCCGAGGCCCGTCGAGCCGTACGGATGAGTCTCGCCGTAGAGCAGGACGGGAAGCATGCGCGCGGCAATTCCCTGCGGGCTCTTCTGCGCTTCCGCGATCGCGGTCAGCAGCTGCGTGCGAACCCGCTCGACGTCTTGCGTGTCGAACGTCGGACGCTGGACGATGTCGGCGAGAAGGTCGAGCGACGGCGCCAGGTTCGCCGAAAGCGCCGACAGCGTGACGTCGCTGCGGTCGGCGTCGCCGCCGGTGGCGATGACGGCACCCAGCCGCTCCTTTTCCTCGGCGATCTGCTGCGAGGTCATTCCCGCGGCGCCCTCGTCGAGCATCGACATGGCGTAATTCTGCAGCCCGCGCTCGCCCGGCTGGTCGGCGGCGAATCCGGCGTCGAACACCATGCCGACCTGCGTGACCGGTACGGTGTCCCGATGCGCATAATTGAGCTTGACCCCGTTCGACAGGGCCACGTGCTGGACGTCCGGGAAGTCGAGCGGCGCCGGCTCGGCGACCCCGGGCACTTCGCGCTTCACGACCGGCGTTGCGATATCAGCGCTCTTGCCCTTCTTGGGCGTGAAAGCCGATTCCTCGTAGGGGGGCCGATCGCCGGGCTCCAGCTGGATGGCGAGGACGGGCCGGCTGAGCCACTGCTGCATCGCCGCCTTGACGTCGGCCGGCGTCAGCGCCGCATAAGCCGCGAGGCTCTTCTTGTAGAAGTCGGAATCGCCGACGAAGACCTGTCCTTCCGCAAGCGCGACGGCCTTGCCGCCGAAGCCGCCGACCTGCTCCAGCCCGCGGATCCGGCTGCTGACCTCGCGCGTCGTCGCGCGCCGGACTTCATCCTCGGTCGGGCCGTTGGCGACGAAATCGGCGATGATCTCGTCTAGCCTCTTGGCGACCACGTTCGGGTCGACGCCAGGCTTCACCGTAGCGTCGACCTCGAACAGGCCGATACGCTGGAAAGGCTGGAGGCCGGCGCTGACGGAGACCGCCAGCTTCTCGTCACGGACCAGGATCCTGTCGAGGCGCGAGCTTGCCAGGCCGCCCAGGATCGATCCGCCCACGTCCAGCGCCGCGAGCTGCGGCGAAAGCAGTCCCGGCACCGCCCAATGGCGCTGGATCTGGGTCGCTGCGACCCGGTCCTTCATCACGATCGACTTGGGCGCCGCGAGCGTCGGGACGTCGGCCGCCGCCGGAGTGTTGACCGGGCCGGCCTTGATCGCCCCGAAATATTTCTCGACCAGCGGCCGGGCTTCAGCGGCAGTGACGTCGCCGGCGATCACCAGCGTCGCATTGTTCGGGCCATACTTATCGAGAAACCATTCCTTGACCGTCGCCAGGCTCGCCGCGTCGAGGTCGGCCATCGAGCCGATGGTCGAATGCTGGTACGGGTGCGTGGCCGGGAAGAGGTTTTCGAGGACCGCATATTCGACCAGCCCGCCAGGCTGGTTGTCGCCCTGCCTTTTCTCGTTCTGGACGACGCCGCGCTGGTTATCCAGCTTCTGCTGGTCCATCACGCCGAGCAAATAGCCCATCCGGTCGCTTTCCATGAAAAGCGCCTTCTCGAACGCCGCCTTCGGAACCGTCTCGAAATAATTGGTCCGGTCGAACCAGGTGGTACCGTTGTAATCAGTCGCGCCGATCTGCTGCAGGTAGGTGAAGAAGTCGCCCGGCAGATTGTCCGACCCGTTGAACATCAAATGTTCGAACAGGTGCGCGAAGCCGGTCTTGCCGGCCGGCTCGTCCTTCGATCCGACGTTGTACCAGGTGCTGACCGCGACGACGGGCGCCTTATGATCCTCGTGAACGATGACGGTGAGGCCGTTCGCGAGCTTGAACTGCGTGTGCGGGATCGCGACTTCGCTGACAAGCTCGCTTACCGGCGCCGGCTGCGGCTCGGCCGGGCCGGCGGGAACGGGAG
>Ga0207706_10000914_pt1 | contig 30342 bp, 26 predicted proteins | sample KBSC53metaG_FD_184318 | JGI IMG/M metagenome (GOLD analysis project Ga0207706, IMG submission 184318) | Corn rhizosphere microbial communities from Kellogg Biological Station, Michigan, USA - KBS C5-3 metaG (SPAdes) (version 2) | ecosystem: Host-associated > Plants > Roots > Rhizosphere > Soil ... | reverse complement strand
CGATGATCCCGCTCCCGGTCTTGAACTGCCAGAGCAGCTTGCCCGTTCGCGCGTCGACGGCCTTGAACCAGCCGTCCATCGTTCCGTAGAACACGAGGCCGCCGCCGGTCGCGAGCGCCCCGCTCCACAGCGGCAGGTCCTCCTTGATCTCGAACACCTTGCGTTGCGCGACCGGGTCCCAGGCCGTGAAGACTCCGCGATTTCCGCCGGGCCCGGCGTACATCTTCACGTCGGCGCCGACGAACGGCGTTCCGGCGATATAGTTGGCGTTGGAAATGCCCATGTCCTGGCACAGGTTGATGTGCGGGATGTAGACGAGGCCGGTGAGGGGCGAGAAGGCGGACGGGTTCCAGTCCTTCGCTCCGGGGGACGCCGGGCAGATGTTCCTGAGCACCCTCCCCTGCTGCGGTTCCATGGCCGGGATGGGGATTAGGCGGCCCGTCTTGAGGTCGACCCCTTTGTAGACGTTGACGAAGCCGTATGGCTTGGCCGACAGCACTCGGCCCGTCCGACGGTCCTGCACGTAGAAGAAGCCGTTGCGGCTAGGCCGGATCAGTGCCGGGATGCGCTGGCCGTTGCGGCCCGGGACGTCGGCGAGGATGATCTCGTTGATGTCGTCATGATCGTAAAGATCGTGCGGCGTGCTCTGGTAGAACCAGCGCGCCTGTCCGGTCGCGATATCGCGGGCGAAGACCCCGGCGGTGAACTTGTTGTCCCCGGGCCTCTGCTCGGAATTCCACGGCCCCGGGTTCGAAGTGCCGTAATAGACGAGCTTCAGCTTCGGGTCATAGCTCAGCCAGCCCCAGACGCTGCCGCCGCCGATCTTCCAATAGCCCGGCGGCCAGGTGGTGACGCCCAGGTCCTTGCCGGAATCCATCGCATAGGGCGGGTGGTAATTGGGACCGATAAGGACGTCCCTGTCTGGACCGGCCGTGTAGCCGATCCACGAGATCTGGCCGTTTCCGGCATCGAGCGCGGTCAGACGTCCCCGCACGCCCATCTCGCCGCCCGAATTGCCGACCAGCACTTTGCCGTCGGCCACGAGCGGGGCCATGGTGACGGTCTCGCCCTTCTGGATGTCGGCAACCTGCGTTCGCCAGATCTCCGTGCCGGTTTCCGCGTCGAGCGCGACCGTGTGGCCGTCGAGCAGGTTCAGGAACAGCCTGCCGTTCCAGTAGAAAGCTCCCCGGTTGACGGGACCGCAGCAGGCGACGCCCTTTGCGGCCGCAGCGGTGTTGGGCTGGTACGTCCATTTCGCCGGAGCCCCGGGCTTGGTGAGGTCCAGCGCGAAGACGTTGTTCGGCCAGGGCGTCACGATGTACATCACGTTGTTGACGACCAGTGGCGGCGCTTCGAAGCCTTCTGTCGTTCCGGTCAAGAAGGTCAGGGCGACCTGGAGCCTGCCGACATTCGCCGGAGTGATCTCATTGAGGGCGCTGAACCGCGTCGAGGCATAGTCCTTGCCCGGCATCGTCCAGTTGCCGTCGTCAGGCGGTGAAGCGGAGGGCGCCGGGATCGCCTTGGCGGAGCTGGCCGTGCCATAAGCTGTAGTCGCGGGGCGACCGCGATCGCCGCGGAACGACAGGATGAGGAGTGCGATCAGCAGGACCGCTGCGACTGCTGCGGCGGCGACAGCAATCCGACGCATCAACATTCCCCATTACGCCACGGGCAGCCTGAACTGCTGCGCCGAGCGTAAAATTGCCTCCCGCGGAACTGGTTCCCACGGTTGTTTTCGACGGAACATGATGCGGAATGCAGGCTGGTGGAGCTGAGGGGAATCGAACCCCTGACCTCTGCAGTGCGATTGCAGCGCTCTCCCATCTGAGCTACAGCCCCGCGCCGCCAGCCTGGCAGGAAAACCCGGGTCTTCCGGGCCTGGAGAGCCGCTCCCTTAGCGGCGCTTTTCCGTACAAGCAATCGCTCGCCGCACCCTTCGAGCGCCCTGCCGAAAACAACCGTATTTCAACGGCTCGCACCGGAACGGCCAAACTCCTCCGTTCGTTTTTCAGGCGAATGCACAGGGCGGACGGCCCTGTGCTCGATTCATCCAAGGAGGAGACGAGCGAAATGGCATATGACCGCTACGACACGCGCCGCGAACGCGGGTACGACTACAACCGAGGACGGCGGGACGACCGCGAGGACCGCGGCTTCTTCGAGCGCGCCGGCGATGAGATCGCGTCCTGGTTCGGAGACGATGATCCGGACCGGCGCCGCCGCGAGGACGACCGCATGAACCGCAGCTGGGGCCGCGACGACGATCGCTCTGGCCGCGATTCGGACCGCGACCGCTTCACCCCTGGTGGGTGGGCCCTCAGCCGCGAGTCCGACCGGGAGCGCAACACCTTCGGCGACCGCGGTTCCCGCTCGTCGGGGCAGCGGTCCGGACGCGACTATGAGCGCATGGGCTATGGCGGCTACGACCGTGACCTGAGCGCCCGGGGCGGTTTCGGCGGGTCTTCGAACCCCGATTACATGTCCCCGACCGGGCCGAGCTTCGGCTATGGCGGCAGCTTCGGAGCCGGAAGCAGCAGCGGCTACGGAAGCGGCGGCTATGGAAGCAGCTACGGGTCCTCCGACCGCGACCGCGACCGCGATCGCGATCGCGATTATCGGCCGATGACGGGCGACTACGGCCGTTCCGAGCGCTCGGAAAGCCGCGACAGTGACCGCCATTATCATAGCTGGCGGCAGCGGCAGCTCGACGATCTCGATCGCGACTATGACCAATATTGCCGCGAGCGGCAGGACCGGTTCGAGAGCGACTTCGGGACCTGGCGCCAGAATCGCATGATCAAGCGGCAAAGCCTGAGCGGCATCCGCGAGCATATGGATGTCGTCGGAAGCGACGGCGAGACCGTCGGCAAGGTCGACTGCGTGAAGGGCGACCGGATCATCCTCACCAAGGAGGACTCCCCCGACAACCGGCACCACCTGCTCGACTGCTCGCTGGTCCAGTCGGTCGAAGGCGACCAGGTCCGTCTCGAGGTCCCAGCGGAGGAAGCGAAGAGCCGCTGGGAAGATGCCGGCGGGCGCGGCTTGTTCGGACGCGACGATGAGGAGACGAACCTCAACCGCAGCTTCGCGGGCACATACGAGAGCTAAGCTCGAGTTACTCGCAAGCGAAAAGAGAGGCCCGGCTGCGAAAGTCGCCGGGCCTTTCGCACGGCCTTTCACGCGACTATCGCAGTAGCTCGATAAGGAGGGAGCGATGCCCCGAGCCTGGCACCTGGTGAGCCGCCCCGACGGGCTTCCAACCAGCGACAATTTCGCGCTGAAGGACTTCGAGCTTCCGGCCGTCGAGGACGGCATGGTCCACGTCCGCAACCAATGGCTTTCGGTCGACCCCTACATGCGCGGCCGGATGAACGAGTCCAGGTCCTACATCCCGCCTTTCCAGATCGACGCTCCGATGGACGGCGGAGCGGTTGGGGAAGTCGTGAAATCGAAAGCCGACGGCTTCGCCCCGGGCGACCTGGTGGCGCATTTCGCCGGGTGGCGGGACGAGGCGGTCCTGCCCGCCAAAGCGCTGACCCGGCTTCCCGACCTGGGCGTCGAGCCGCAGGATTTCCTCGGCAACCTGGGCGTCCCTGGTGCTACGGCATATTTCGGCCTGCTCGACGTCGCCCAGGCAAAGGAAGGCGACATCGTCTTCGTTTCGGCCGCCGCGGGCGCGGTCGGATCGGCGGTCATCCAGATCGCCAAGGCGAAGGGCATGACCGTGATCGGGTCGGCAGGCGGCGCGGACAAATGCGACTTCGTCCGCTCGCTCGGAGCCGACGCCGCGATCGATTACAAGGCGGGACCGATCCAGTCCGGCCTGCGCGACGCTGCGCCGGATGGAATCGACGTCTATTTCGACAATGTCGGCGGGGACCACCTGGACGCAGCATTCGCCCGCGCGCGGCTCCACGCCCGCTTCGCCTTGTGCGGGATGATCGCCGGCTACAACAGCCGCGAGCCGCAGCAATTCCGCTACATCATCCGGATGATCGCGATGCGGGTGACGATGAAGGGCTTCCTCTACGGCGATTACGTCCCGCGCCTCGACGAATTCTATCGGGAGATGGGCGCACTGATCGCGAGCGGCAAAGTGAAATCGCAAGAGACGGTGTTCGAGGGCGTCGACAAGACCGCGGACGCGTTCCTGGGCCTGTTCAGCGGCGCTAATACCGGAAAGATGCTGGTCCGGGTCTAGGACGCGCAGACGGCCGGGTTGCCCGACTGCAGGCCCTTTCGAAGAGCCGCCATCCGCTGCGCCGACGTGCCGTGAGTGAAGCTCTCGGGGACGACGACCCCTTGGGTCTGCTTCTGGAGCGTGTCGTCGCCGACGGCTTCCGCTGCGCGCATCGCTTCCTCAATGTCGCCCGGCTCGATGATCGAGCCGCGCTCGTCGCGGGCGTTGGCGGCCCACACGCCGGCGTAGCAATCGGCCTGCAGCTCGATCCCCACCTGGATCGCATTGCCTTCCGCGTCGCTCGATCGCGCCTGGGCGTTTGCCGCATGGTCGAGCGTGCCCTGGAGATCCTGGACGTGGTGGCCGACCTCGTGCGCGATCACATAGGCCATCGCCGCGTCGCCGGGCGCTCCGAAGCGCCGCGAAAGCTCGTTGAAGAAATCTGGGTCGATGTAGATTTTCCCGTCGGTCGGGCAGTAGAACGGGCCGGCAGCTGCCTGCCCGAAGCCGCAGCTGGTCTGCGTGCCGCTGGTATAAGCGACCATCGTCGTCGGCGAATATTGGGCGCCGCTCTTCGCGAAAATCTCGCCCCAGGTTTGCTCGGTCGATCCGAGCACATGCTTGAGGAAGCTTTGCATGGTCGGGTCGAGAGTCGACTGGCCGGAGGGAGACGCCTGCTGCTGGGAACCTCCGCCCGGAAGGATTCCGCCCCCGCCGCCTCCGAGCGAGGACAGGAGAAAATAACCGATGACGAGGACGATGACTCCGCCGATCCCGAAGCGGCTGGCGATGAGCGGGATCAGGCATCCGAGCGGGCTGCCGCCGCCGCCGAAGCCGAAGCCGCCGCCGCCTTGGCCTGTACGGTCTTCGAAGTTGCTGCTTTCGGGTTCGCCGCCAAGCCTCATGCCAGGTCCTCCATCCCCGCCCAATGCGCGAGAAGGGACAGCAGTTGCAAACAGGTTCGCGCGCGGCGAGTAGCGAGGCAAAGGAGTTGCCATGATTCTCGAAGGCAAAGTCGCGCTTGTCACCGGATCGACGTCGGGCATCGGGCTGGCGATCGCGCGCGCGCTGGCGAAGGAAGGCGCGAAGCTGATGATCAACGGGTTCGGGGATCCTGCCGACATCGCCCGGCTGACCGATGAGCTTGGCGCGATCCACGACGGCGCGGACATGTCGGACCCGGCGGCGATCGAGCAAATGATGGAGCGCTGCGCCGACGGGCTCGGGCCGGTCGACGTGCTAGTGAACAATGCGGGGATCCAGCACGTCTCACCCGTCGAGGGCTTTCCGCCCGACAAATGGGACGCGATCCTCGCCATCAACCTGTCGGCGGTGTTCCACACGACCCGCCACGCGCTTCCGGCCATGAAGGCAAAAGGCTGGGGGCGCATCATCAACACGGCCTCGGCGCACAGCCTCGTCGCGAGCCCGAACAAGTCGGCCTATGTCGCGGCCAAGCACGGGGTCGCCGGGTTCACCAAGACGGTGGCGCTCGAGGCGGCGAAAGACGGCGTGACCGTCAACTGCATCTCGCCCGGCTATGTCTGGACGCCGCTTGTCGAGAACCAGATCCCGGACACGATGAAGGCGCGGCACATGACCCGCGAGCAGGTGATGAACGACGTGCTGCTGGCCGCGCAGCCGACCAAGCAGTTCGTCACTCCCGAACAGGTCGCTGCGCTGGCGCTGTTCCTGTGCCGCGACGACGCCTCGTCCATCACCGGCGCGAACATCAGCATGGACGGCGGCTGGACCGCTGCCTAGGCTGCTGCCGATGCGGCTCGCTCTTCCCGTCTCGCTCCTCGCCCTAGCGGGCTGCTCGATGGTGAATCCGCCGACCGAGATCGTCCGGACTCCGACGGCCGACTGGCATGCGATCGCGACCGATCGAGACCGCGAGCGGCTTCGGGGCTGGCGCAACGCGTTCACGGCTGCGCTGGACGAAGCTCGGGCCGCCGGACATTCTGCGGAGATCGCGCGCGAGGGCGCCCTTCTCGATCCCGACGCCGCGCTTGGCGGAGCGATCATGCCAGGTCTCTACCGGTGCCGGGTGATCAAGCTCGGGTCGAAATCGCCCGGGATGCTCAGCTTTGTCGCTTATCCCTATTTCCGGTGCAGCATCCGGCAGGAAGGCCGGCTTCAACAATTTGCGAAGCTGGACGGATCGCAGCGCCCGGTCGGCAAGATCTTCCCCGGCGACCAGCTCCGTCAGGTTTTTCTCGGGACATTGATGCTCAGCGACGAAGGCCGTGCCATGCAATATGGGGTCGACCCGAACCGCGACATCGCCGGGTTCGTCGAGCGGATCGGGCCGGAGCGCTGGCGGCTGGTGATGCCGTTCCCGGCGTTCGAATCCAAAGTCGACGTGATGGAATTCGTGCCCGAAGCTTGAGGGAAATGGGGGAACCAGAATGAAATTTGCCGTTGCCGCAGGAATCGCCGTTGCGTTGCTTTCGACCAGCGCTCCCGCCGCCACTATCCACGAAGGCGTCGAGGCCGACATGCCGCAGCTGATGACGCTGTACCGCGACCTCCATTCCAATCCCGAGCTTTCGATGCAGGAGTCCCGGTCGCCGGCCAAGCTCGCGGCCGAAGCGCGCAAGCTCGGCTTCCAGGTCACGGAGCATGTGGGGAAGACCGGCGTCGTTGCGGTCATGAAGAACGGTCCCGGCCCGGTGCTCCTCATCCGCGCCGACATGGACGCTCTTCCGGTCAAAGAGCAGACGGGCCTTCCCTTCGCCTCGACCGCCACCGGCAAGCTTCCGGACGGAACCGTGACTCCGGTCATGCACGCCTGCGGCCACGATACGCACATGGCGACCTGGATCGGCACGGCTCGGCGGATGGCGGCCTTGAAGGAGCAGTGGTCGGGGACCCTGGTGATGATCCTGCAGCCTGGCGAAGAGGTCGGCATGGGGGCAAAGGCCATGCTCGACGACGGCCTGTTCACGCGCTTCCCCAAGCCCGACACGATGATCGCCTTTCATGATTCAGCGTCGCTTCCCGCCGGCGTCATCGGCGTGACGAACGGCTATGCCCTGGCGAACGTGGACAGCGTCAAGATCGACGTGAAGGGAGTGGGCGGGCACGGCGCCTATCCGCAGAATACGAAGGACCCAATCGTCCTCGCGTCGCGGATCGTGACCGCCTTGCAGACCTTGGTGAGCCGCGAGAACGATCCGTCGCAGCCTGCAGTTGTCACGGTCGGAATGTTCCACGCCGGAACCAAGCAGAACATCATTCCCGACGATGCGAAGCTGGAGCTGACCGTGCGCAGCTACACGCCGGAGACCCGGCAGCTGCTGCTCGACGGGATCAAGCGGATCGCTCGCGGCGAAGCAATTGCCGCCGGAATGCCCGAGGACAAGATGCCCGTCGTGACGGTCAGCGAGGAGATGTATACGCCCTCGACGTTCAACACGGATACGCTGTCGACCCACCTGCTCGGCCTGTTCCAGCAGCATTTCGGCAACGACCGGGCCGTGGCCAGCAAGGCCGTGATGGGCGGCGAGGATTTCAGCCGCTACTGGCTAGCCGACAAATCCAAGCAGAGCACGATCTTCTGGGTCGGCGGAGTCCCGAAGGCGAAATGGGACGCGGTCGGTGGGGACGTCGAGAAGCTGCCGTCGCTGCACAGCCCGTTCTGGGCGCCCGACGCCGAGGCGGTGATCTCGACTGCGACCGAGGCAATGACGCTGGCCGCGCTGGATGTTCTGAAGAAGAGCTAGGGTTAAGCTACTCGGCCGCCCACTGCGCGGATTTCTCGATGATATCGAGCTCGCGGATGAGCGCGTCGACGCTGTTCGTGAGCTCGGGCAGCTGCGTGATCTGGTGCCGGGCGCCGCGATAGGCCTCGACCATCAGGATCGCATCGATCAGGATCGGAACGACAAGGCCCTCGGGGTCGTCGACATCGACCAGCGCCTGAAGTTTCTCGAGCGCCTTGCGCTTCGCACCTTCGGGGTCGGAAAGGACCGCCGCACGACCGATCATCCAGCCCATCGCATACTCCTCGGGAGCAAAGTAGCTTTGCCGCGTGCGCAGGGAAGTTCGTCCGGCCCCATCGCCGGGGCAGTTCGCCGTTTACAGCGGTTAAGCGCTCGCCGCGTCCAGCTTTGAAATCTGCTCGGGCGTCAGCCGAAGCGTCAGCGCGGCTGCGAGCTCGGCGAATTGCGCCAGGCTGGTTGCGCTCGCGATCGGCGCGGTGACCGCCGGCTGGGCCATCGTCCAGGCGAGGGTCACGGTCGCCAGGGCTGCACCGGTTTCGGCGGCGACCTCGTCGAGCGCCTGGAGCACGCGCATTCCGCGCCCTTCGAGATATTCGACGTTGCGGAGCCCGCGCACCGATTTATCGAGGTCCTCCTTCGAACGGTATTTCCCCGTCAGGAAGCCGTTGGCGAGCCCGTAGAATGGGAAGACCGCGAGACCGTGACGCACGGCGACTTCGCGAAGGTCGGCCTCGAACTTCTCGCGCTCGACGAGATTGTACCAGGTCTGGAGCGCGCTGGGCGGAGTGAGCCCGAGAAACCGTGCGGTTTCGACGGCCCTTTCGAGGCGATCGGCGGTGATCTGGGAAAGGCCGATCGCCCTTATCTTGCCCAGCTGCACGAGGCGGTCGAAGGCGCCGAGGCTGTCTGCGAGCGGGACCTTTTCGTCATCCTTATGCTGGTAATAGAGGTCGATCCGGTCGATCCCGAGCCGCTCGAGCGAGGCGTCGCAGGCGGCGAAAATCTTGTCCGGAGCGAGGCCTTCGAAGAAGCCGACCTTGGTCGCGATCACGACCTTGTCGCGCTTGGACCTGTCCCGCTTCAGCCAGCGGCCGATCAGCCGCTCGCTCTCGCCGCCCGTATGGCCGGGGATCCAGGCGGTATAGACGTCGGCGGTGTCGATCATCGTGCCGCCGGCGTCGACGAAGGCGTCGAGCACGGCGAAGCTGGTCGCTTCGTCGGCCGTCCAGTCGAAGACGTTGCCGCCGAGGGCGAGCGGTGCGACGTCGATTCCGCTGGTTCCGATCGGGCGCTTTTCCATGCCACGCTCCTACCGTCATGCTGAACTTGTTTCAGCATCCATGTCGCCGGCAGCCGGGGCCTTCACCAGAATGGACCCTGAAACAAGTTCAAGGTGACTGAGAAGGGCGTTCGTTCACCACTTATTTGTAAAGTTTAGCGACACCTGCGGCATGTCGCCGGAATTGACATCGAGCGGGCCATGTCGCCGCTGATCTCCTTCTGGAGCCACGCGCTCGCCGCGGCCATCTTCGCGTCGCTGCTGATCTGGCGGCTGTTCGCGGGTGCTCGCCAGCCAGGCCACCGCCTGCTTCTCGCAGCCTTCGCGCTGACCGCCTGCTGGGCGTGGCTGCAAGCGATCGAGCCCGGTGGGATTCTCGCGCGCTATGCGGAGACCGCCCGAAACCTCGTCTGGGTCGGAATGCTCTACAGCCTGTACGCGTCCAGCAGCGATGGGCGGCAGCAAGGCGTCCGCCTGGTCTATGCGGCGGTATCGGCGGTGCTGGGCTTCCAGCTTGTCGTGACGACGCTTATTCTTTCAGGGGCAGCAGCCGCGGTCGGGCAGACCGGCCTCATCCTGAGGATCACCGCGGCGGCAGGCGCGCTGGTACTCGTCCACAACCTGTACGGCCAGGCCGCGCCGTCGAGCCGGTCGAACATCCGGTTCGCGATGCTCGCCCTCGCGCTAAGCTGGTCGTACGACCTCAATTTCTACACCGTCTCCTACATCGCCTCGGCAGCCGCCGGAGGGCTGGCCGACTGGCGCGGGGTCGCCGTTGCGCTGACGGGACCGCTGTTCGTCCTTGCCGCGCGCCACGAGGACGACTGGCGGATCAAGCTTTCGCGCGCAGCCACTTTCCAGTCGCTCTCGCTGCTCGCGATCTGCGGTTATTTCGCCGTGATGGCGGTTCTCGCGACGGCGTTGCAGGACACCGACGTTCACTGGGTTCGCTCGATTTCGATCGTGCTTCTCGCGGCGATGGTGGTCGGCGCGATGGTCCTCGTCCCGAGCCCCCGCGCTCGAAGCTGGGCGAAGGTCAAGATCGCCAAGCATTTCTTCGAGCACCGCTATGATTATCGCGCGGAATGGCTGCGCTTCACCGACACGCTCGGCGGGTCGGGGACCAGCGCACAGCCGCTCGGCGAGAGGGTGATCAAGGCCTTCGCCGATATCTTCGACGCGCCGGGAGGAATCCTGATCGAATGCGACGAGCACGGCGGCTTCGTCACCGGTGGGATGTGGAACTGGCCCGGACGCGCTGCTGCTTCCGACCCCAGCGAATCGGGCGCGTTCTGGATCGCGATCGGGCAATCCGCGCGAATCCTTGAGCTGGATGGCCTGCGGCACGGCTGGTCGCCGCGCACGGATTCGGAGGCCGTTCCGCAATGGATGCTGGATGAGCCGGCCGCCTGGGTCGGCGTTCCTCTGATTCACGAGGACAAGGTGCTTGGCGTCGTTCTGCTCGCGGCCCCCGATTATCGCCGTCCGCTCGACTGGGAGGATTTCGACCTGCTTCGCTCGGCGGGGCGCCAGGCGGCAAGCTCGCTTGCCGAAGCGCAGGGACAACGCGCGCTGTCCAATGCGCAGCGCTTCGAGGAATTCAACCGCCGGTTCGCCTTCATCCTTCACGACATCAAGAATCTCGTCAGTCAGCTTTCGCTCGTCGCAAGGAACGCCGAGCGGCACGCCGACAATGCCGAGTTCCGCGCCGACATGATGGCGACGCTGAACAGCAGTATCGGCAAGATGCACGACCTGCTCGCCCGCCTGTCTCCGCAAGCATCGGCGAAGCCGCAGCTGATCCAGCCGCAGCCGATCCGCGACGTGGTCGCCGCCGCGATTGCAGTGCGCCGTGGACGGCATGAAATCCGCCTTCTCGGCGACTGCGACCAATGGGCGGCGGTGGATTCAGCGGCGCTCGAGCAAGCCGTCGGCCACCTCCTCCAGAACGCAGTCGAAGCAAGCCCCAAGAACCAGCCGGTCAGCGTCCGGGTCGAACGCCACGGCGACGAGATCGCAATCGCCATCTCCGACAGTGGTCACGGAATGGATTCCGAGTTCATCCGCAACCGGCTGTTCCAGCCCTTCGCCTCGACCAAGGCGTCCGGCTTCGGCATCGGCGCTTTCGAAGCCCAGTCGCTGGTCAGCGCCATGGGCGGGCGAATCAGCGTCGAGAGCCGGCCCGGCGAAGGGTCCCAGTTCACTATCCACGTCGCGGCGGTCGAAGCGCCCCGCGAAGAGCAACGGAAAATCGCATGAGCAACCAGACCGACCTTCCGGTGCTTCTCGTCGTCGAGGACGACGAGGGCCTGCAGCGCCAGCTCAAATGGGCCTACGACGGCTATACGGTCGTGTCCGCCGGTGATCGGGAATCGGCCATCGAAGCGCTTCGGCTCCACGAGCCGGCAGTCGTCACCCTGGACCTCGGCCTGCCCCCCGACCCGGACGGGACCGACGAGGGATTTGCGACGCTTCGGGAAATGCTCACCCTGAAGCCCGACACGAAGATCATCGTCGCTTCGGGCCATGGCGCCCGCGAAAGCGCGATGAAGGCGATCGCGCTGGGCGCCTATGATTTCTACCGCAAGCCAATCGACATCGACGAGCTCGGCCTGATCGTCGCCCGCGCCTTCCACGTCCAGGGCCTGGAAGAAGAGAACAAGCGGCTTGAAGGCTCCGGCAACTCGACCGTCCTCGGTTCGATCATCACCGCTTCGCCCGAAATGCTGAAGGTCGCCCGTACGATCGAGCGCGTCGCGTCGACCAACGTATCCGTCATGCTTCTCGGAGCCAGCGGGACCGGGAAAGAGCTTCTGGCCCGCGCCGTCCACGAGCAGAGCGGCCGACCGTCAGGGCCTTTCGTCGCGATCAATTGCGCTGCAATCCCGGAGAACCTCCTCGAAGCCGAGCTGTTCGGTTACGAGCGCGGGGCCTTCACCGGCGCCGTGAAGTCGAACGTCGGCAAGATCGAGCTCGCCCAGGGCGGCACACTCTTCCTCGACGAGGTTGGCGACATTCCTCTGCCGCTCCAGGTCAAGCTTCTCCGCTTCCTGCAGGAACGCGTGATCGAGCGGATCGGCGGCCGCCAGCCGATCGAGGTCGATACCCGGATCGTATGCGCGACCCACCAGAACCTGGAAGCAATGATCGCCGAGGGCCGCTTCCGCGAGGATCTCTACTACCGGCTCGCCGAGATCGTCGTGAAGATCCCGTCGCTCGCCGAGCGGCCGGGCGACTCGGTCCTGCTTGCGCGCCATTTCGTCAACCGCTTCGCCCGGGAGATGAACCCGAAGGTCGGCGGCCTGTCGCCCGACGCCGTCGCCGCGGTGGACGCCTATGGCTGGCCGGGCAACGTCCGCGAGCTGGAGAACCGGATCAAGCGAGCGGTGATCATGGCCGACGGCAGGCTCGTCAGCGCGGCCGACCTCGACCTGCCGGGAAGCCAGGGCGGCGGGGACGATTTGCCGATCAACCTGCGGACCGCTCGCGAGCTCGCCGACAGGAAGGTCATCCGGCAGGCGCTTAGCCGCACGGACAACAATATCTCCGGCGCGGCGAAACTCCTGGGGATCAGCAGGCCGACGCTTTACGACCTGCTCAAGCAGTACCAGCTGACCGCCTAGGGATTGGGCAGGGGGCGCGGCATGTTCGCCGCCGCCCGCTCGACCGCGACCGCCATTTGCGAAAGCGCCTGGTTCATGGCCGGCAGCGCCTGGGCGAAGGCGTTCACGCCCTGCTGGATCATCGGCCCCGCCTGAGCCATCTGCCGGTCGAAATCCCGGTCGAAGTCGGGGTTGTCGCGGCGGCCCATATCGCGGACCGTCATCCGTTTTTCCCGGACCGTCGGTTTCCGTCCCTCGGCGGCGGCCTGGATCTCCCCGACCGGAAGATCGAGGAAGGCGTCGGACATCGCCCGAGCCATGTTCGCAAGCTTTGCGGCAGTGGCCGGGTCGGTCAGTTCGGGCGGAATCTGGATCGCCTCGGTCTGGGGCTGGGGCTGGGGCTGGGCCGTGGCCGGGGCGCCGGCCAGGGCCAGCGGGAGCGCGAGCAGCATTTGACGCATTGGACAGGCTCCTTCCTGCCGCGACTCTAGCACTACAAGAAGCGCAATGAAATCAGCGCATTGTCAGCCAGACGAGAGCGACCGCTCCGGCGGCTATCCGGTACCAGGCGAACGGCGCGAAGCCGTGGCGAGAGATATAGTGGACAAAGGCGCGAACCACGACGATCGCCACCACGAAGCTCACGACAAAGCCGACGGCGACGGTGCCGAAACCGACGTCGCTGGTCCCTGCAAGGAGCGTGTCGTGGTGCTTGGCGATTTCGAGCACCGTTGCGCCGAGCATCGTGGGGATGGCGAGGAAGAAGCTGAACTCAGCAGCCGTGCGCCGCTCGACGCCGAGGGAAAGGCCGCCGAGAATCGTCGCTCCGGAGCGGCTGACGCCGGGGATCATCGCCAGGCACTGGATGAACCCCACTCCGATCACCCGCCCGAGCGGCATTTCCGCGACTCCGACGATCTCGCCCGGCTTCACCGTCTTCTCTATGACCAGGATCGCGATCCCACCGAGGATGAGCATCCACGCGACGATCATCGCATTGCCGAGCATCGCCTCGATATTGTTGATCAGCAGGAAGCCGAGGATTGCGGAAGGAAGGAAGCCGATGACGATGTTCCGAACGAACCGCCACGACATCGGCTGGTTCGCCAAGAGGCCTTCGAGGACTGCCCAGAAGGTGCGCCAGTAGAGCACGACGATCGCAAGGATCGCGCCCAGCTGGATGATGACGTTGAACGCGGCCCAGCGGTCCGCGTCGAAGCCCAGCAGTTCGGTCGCGAGGATCAAATGCCCGGTCGACGAGACCGGGATGAACTCCGTCACTCCCTCGACGATACCGAGGATGATGGCGATGAGGAGGATCGGCACTTGCGGCTGCTTTACGCGGCTTGCTGCACGGCGCGCGCTGCCCAGCGGCCGCCTTGTCGGAAGCGAGTCAGCCATTCGGGAGCGACGGCTCCGAGCGCCGTCGGCTCGATCCCGAATGCCTCCAGTCCCGGCGATTTCCTGGCGGGCAGATTGTCGCGCTGAAGCATCTTCCACTGGTCGCGGGTGAGCGGCGCACCGGGGAGGAAACCGAACCAGGACAGGAAGGACGAGGCGAAATTGGGAAGGTCGAGAAGATCCGGCTCGTGCCCTGCCGAGCGGGCGGAGATGGCGTAAATGTCTTCCATCGTCATGATCTGCGGCCCGCCGATGTCGAACGTCTTGCCGCCGAAGCGGCGCGGATCGAGCGCGGCCGTCGCGATCGCCTTTGCAATGTCCTTCACATAGACCGGCTGGAACCGCCGCTCCGCCGCGATGACCGGAAGGACGGGAAGCCGCGACAGGCCTGCCAGGCGATTGGTGAGATTGTCCTCGGGCCCGAAGACGATCGATGGGCGGATGATCGTCGCTCCGGCAAAGGCGGCCCTAACGGCAGCCTCACCCTCGCCTTTCGACCTGCCGTAATCGGAGTCGCTCTCGCGGTCTGCGCCGATCGCCGAAACATGCACGAGCGCGCCGGCGCCGGCGTCGCGAGCCTCCTCGGCGATCGTCTTCGCGCCGGTCGCGTGGACCGCGTGGAGCGCGCCCTTGAAGACCCCGACGAGGTTGATGACGGCCGACGAATCCTTCACCGCGCGCCGAACGGAATCGGCATCGGTGATGTCGCAGCGGACGAAGCCGAGGCTTCCGACGGGCGCCAGCGGCTGGAGGAAATATGCGGCTCGCGGATGGCGGCAGGCGACCCGGACCCGAACGTCCTGCTTGAACAATATCTCGCAGACGTATCGGCCGATGAATCCGCCGCCGCCGAAGACCGTGACGATGCGGCTGTCGGCGTTGATCATGCGCCCTGCCCTAGCGTTTCACACTCGGTTGACAAGCACCTTGACCGCCTCCACATGGCCCCGCCTACCACTCATCGACGAGTTCCGTGCCCAGGTGGCGGAATTGGTAGACGCACCAGCTTCAGGTGCTGGCGCTCGCAAGGGCGTGGAGGTTCGAGTCCTCTCCTGGGCACCATCCTCGCGCACAGTCAGTCCGGGGGACTGACGAGCACGAGGATCCCGCACCTAAAACGGAAAATACACCCTGATCGCCACCACGGCCGCCGCCCAGGTGATGATGTTGAGCGGCAGCCCGACCTTCAGGAAGTCGAGATAATTGTACCCGCCCATCTGATAGACGAGCACGTTCGTCTGATAGCCGAAGGGGGTGGCGAAGGCGGCGCTGGCGGCGATCATCACTGCCACGAGGAAAGGACGCGGGCTGACGCTGAAGGCCTCGGCCATCGACACGGCGACCGGCGTGAACAGCACCGCGACCGTCGCGTTCGACAGCAGCTCCGTCGCGAACAGAGTCACCCCGTAGAGGATGATGAGCGCAATGAGCGGGCTGGCGCCCTGCATTGTGCCGATCAGCGCATTGGTTGCCGACGACGCCAGGCCGGTTTCGTCCAAGGCTATTCCGAGAACGACCATGCCGGCGATGAGCATCAGCACTTCCGGGCGCAGGCCGCTGTAGGCCTCGTCGGCGGTGATGACCCGCATCAGGATCAGCAACACCGCGCCGGCGAAGGCCGCGGCGGCGATGGGCACGATGTTGAAGCTGGCGACGAGCACCACGCCGACGAAGGTCAGGGATGAAGCCAGCGCGGCCCACGGGCGAAGCCGAGTCTGGCGCGCAAAAGGCTGGGCACGTCCGACCAGGCCGCCGGCGAGCCCCGGTTCACGGAAGTCGCGGACGTCGGCTTCCGGATCCTCGGACTGGCTGTCGCCGTCCTTGATCAGCCTTGACGTGAACAAGAAGAGGTAGAGCGCGCCGGCGAGCGAAACGACAAGCCCCACCGGCGTTATCTCGAAGATTCCAAAGCGCGGCTGTCCCGCAACCGAGGCCATGTCGTTGACCAGAAGGTTCGTCGAGGTCCCGATCAGCGTGCAGCAGCCTCCCAGCACCGCCGCGTAGGACAGCGGGATCAGGTAGCGCTTCGGGGAGCGGTTCAGCGACTTGGCGACATCCCGGACGACGGGCGCTCCCAGGACGACGATGGGTGTGTTGTTGAGGAAGGCCGACGCTGCGCCGAGCGATCCGATGAGAACCCATAGGCCCGCTGCGCCGATCCGGCGGCAAAGCAGCACGACTCGGGCGATTGCCGCATCGAGGAGGCCGGACAGCTCCATCGCGTAGGCGATGACGAAGAGCGAGGCGAGCGCGATGATCGCCGGGCTCGCAAACGCGCCTTGAACCTCGACCGGGCGGACGACGCCGAGCACGAGCAAAAGTGCCGCACCGGTCAGCGCGACGATATCGGCCCTCAGCTTGTCCCGGATCAAGGCTGCGACGACAGCCGCGAGAACCAGCAATGTGACGATCTGGTCAAACGTCACGCGTACTCGAACCCTGTTTTGCAGCCTGCTTCGCCGTTGACCGCCGGGCGGTGGACTTTGGTGCCCCTGATTATCTATCCCCTTCCCATGCTGACGATGCGCCAGGCGATTTCAGCGGCTGCAGCCGCCGCCACTATGGCTGTTTGTGCGTGCGGGCGCGACCAAAGCCAAGAGAATGAAGCTGCGAACACGGCCAATGCAGGTGAGCAGCAGGTGGTTCCGCAACTTGCAATTCCGGCCCCGCAGCCGCCGCTCGGACGGGAACAGCTTCTCGTCGCGGCGATGCGGGCCGCGAGCGATTTCGCGACGGGCGCCGATGATCGGTCGAAGCAGGACGAGCTTGCGAACAGGAAGTTCGAATTCCGGATGCGCTTCGGATGCGGCGGTCCGGAACCCGCAAAGTCCGAAGAGCCGTTCGGCTGGAGCCTGGACAAGACCAGCGGAGCGCTGAAGGTCCGCGCTACGCCGACGCTGTCGACCAAGAACGCACCAGTGAAGGCGATTGCCGGCGAAGCGTTCGAGGCGGTCGAGGGCGTGTGGGTCCAGCGGCCCTGGCTGCTCGAAGCAACCTGTCCGCGCGTCGATACGCCCGACAAGGGGCCGGCCGCGGCAGACATGACGCCCAAGGAAGCGCCGGCAACCCCCGAAAAGCCCGAGGCTCGTTCACCGAACGTCGGAATCGCGCAATTCTTCACGGCGGCGGGGCCGAGGACGATGCGCCGGTCGGGCCGCGCCTATGAGGCGACGAAGCGGCTGGAGGCCGGCCAGGACCCGAAGGACGGGTTCGACCTCGTCCTCAGCGGCCGGCTCGCCCCTCTGCCCGACGGCCGGGTCATCGCCTGCACCCGATCTCCCGCCGGCGAACGGCCGGTCTGCATCGTCTCGGTCGAGTTCGGGAAAGTGTGGATCGAGCGCGCGGACACGCACGAGCAGATCGCGCAGTGGGGCGCCGGCTGATGACGCTGTACCGCCTGGGCGACGTTGAGCCCCATCTGGCCTCCGGGGCCTGGGCTGCGCCTTCCGCGGACCTCATCGGCGACGTCCGCCTCGGCGAGCGGGCGAGCGTCTGGTTCGGAGCCGTGGTCCGTGCCGACAACACCCCGATCCTGATCGGCGAGGAAAGCAACCTGCAGGACGGCGCCGTCGGCCATTCCGATCCGGGCGCTCCGCTGACGGTCGGCGCGAGGGTAACGATCGGGCACCAGGCGATCGTCCATGGGTGCACGATCTCCGACGATTGCCTGATCGGCATGGGCGCGCGGATCCTCAACGGTGCGGTCCTTGGGCCGGAATGCCTGGTGGGAGCCGGGGCGCTGGTCACCGAGGGGAAGCAGTTCGGCGGCGGAAGCCTGATCGTCGGAGTGCCGGCGCGGATCGTTCGCCCGCTGACAGGAGAGGAGAAGGCCGCGATCCGCGTTTCCGCCACCCATTACGCGGAAAAAGCGGCCCGCTACGCCGCAACGCTCCAGCGCGTCTAGACGCTCGGGCGAAGCACGCTAAAGCTGCGCCCCATCCATGTGGCAGCTTTACCAATTCCCGCTCTGTCCGTTCTCTCGAAAGGTCCGGCTGGTCCTCGCCGAAAAAGGGATCGCGCACGAGCTCGTCCGTGAAAATCCCTGGGAGAAAAGGGACGAGTTCGTCGACATGAACCCCGCCGGCGAAACGCCGGTGATGGTGGACAGGGAAGCGGGCATCGTCCTGATCGGAAGCCAGCCGATCGTCGAATATCTCGATGAGACGGTCGAGAAGATGCCGATGATCCACGGCAATGCGGTGCTTCGCGCCGAGATCCGCCGGCTCGTCGAATGGTTCGACGAGAAACTGTACCGCGAAGCCGTCGAGCCGCTGATGAACGAGAGGATGCGCAAGCGCCTCGTCAGCCGCGAAAGCCCGGACACGCGAATCCTTCGGGAATCGATGAGAATCGCCAACGGCCATCTCGACTATCTCGATTATTTGCTCGACCACCGCCGCTGGCTTGCCGGTCCCGGTCTCAGCCTGGCCGATTTCACCGCGGCCGCCCAGTTGAGCGTTATCGACTATCTCGGAGCGCTCGACTGGCGCGGGCATCAGCAAACGAAGGACTGGTACGCAGTCATGAAGTCGCGGCCCTGCTTCCGACCGCTGCTCGGCGAGCGGATGGAGGTGATCGTCCCGCCCCAGCATTACGACAAGGTCGACTTCTGAACGCCGCGGCCGAAGCTGACGGGACAGCCTTCGGCCATCCGAGGGGCCTTTTCTATCTCGCCTTCACCGAAGCCTGGGAGCGTTTCTCCTATTACGGGATGATCTCGCTGCTGGTGCTTTACATGGTGAACCAGCTGCTCCTCCCCGGCCACGTCGAGCAGATCGCGGGATTTGCGGGCTTCCGCAGCGGGATCGAGAGTGTCTTCGGGCCGCTGTCGACGCAGCAACTCGCCTCGCAGATTTTCGGACTCTACGCCGGCTTCGTCTATTTCACGCCGGTGCTCGGCGGCTGGATCGCCGACCGCTTCATCGGCCAGCGCAACGCGGTCATCCTCGGAGCTCTGTCGATGAGCGGCGGCCATGTCGCGATGGCGTTCGATCGCAGCTTCCTTCTCGCCCTGCTGCTCCTGGTTCTCGGGTCGGGCCTCCTGAAGGGCAACATCTCGGCCCAGGTCGGAGGTCTCTATCCGGCTGACGACGAGGCCCGGCGAACGCGCGGCTTCGTCATCTTCAGCACCGCGATCAACTTCGGCGCGGTCACCGGCCCACTGGTCTGCGGGTTCCTCGGCAGCCGCTATGGCTGGCACGTCGGCTTCGGCCTCGCCGCGATCTTCATGCTCGCCGGACTTGCGACGTACCTGAGCGGGTTTCGTCACCTGCCGGCCAAGGTCGAGCGCGAGGTGCTGGCGGCCGCGCCGATGTCGAGGGCCGACTGGGCCGTGGTCGGGGCGCTCCTCGGCGTCATGCTGATCGCGGTGTTCCAGTCGATCGCTTATTACCAGCTCGCCAACGTGCTGCCCGTCTGGCTTCAACAACATGCGGACCTCGACGCGGGCGGCTTCCAAATCCCGGTGCCCTGGTATGCGTCGATCGATCCGCTCGCGAGCATGCTCGCGGTTCCGTTCCTGTTCGGGCTTTGGAAAAGGCAGTCGCTGCGGTCCGGCCGAGAGCCGTCCGACCTCGCCAAGATCGGCATGGGCGCTTGGGTATGCGCTGCCGCCAACCTCGTGCTCGTCGCGGCCATCGCGGCGGCAGGCGACACGCCCGTGCTGTGGGCATGGCCCTTCCTTTATTGCGTGCTGCAGGGAATCGGCTTCATCTATTATTGGCCGACGCTGCTCGCGCTCGTCTCGCGATGCGCTCCTGCAAAGATCAACTCGACGATGATGGGGATATGCTTCCTCGTCCTGTTCGTGGCCAATAATCTCATCGGCTGGATCGGAACCTTTTACGAGCAGATGACGCCGGTCGCCTTCTGGGCGATGCACGCGGCGATCGCCGCCGCCGGCGGGATTTCGATCCTGATCTTCTCAGCGCCGCTTCGACGAATTCTGGAACCCGCCGCCACCCATGGGCTTAGACCCGCAGCAATGACCGAGGAAATGGAACGATGACCGTTGCCGACGCCACTCCCGATTATGAGGTGGGGAGTCACGACGACCGTGCCTTCCTCGGCCATCCGAAGGGCCTGGGCTTTCTTGGCTTCACCGAAGGCTGCGAGCGCTTTTCCTATTATTCCATGCAGACCCTGCTGGTCCTCTACATGGTCAATTACCTGCTGCTGCCCGGGCGGATCGACCAGGTCGCGGGGCTGGGTTGGCTTCGGGCCTGGCACTATCCGGGGCTCGAGGGACAGCCGCTCTCATCGGCCATCTTCGGCGATTATTCCTCGCTCGTTTACCTGACGCCGATCCTGGGCGGAATCATCGCCGACAAGCTGACGGGGCGGAAGGTCGCGATGATCGCCGGCGGCCTCATCATGTCGCTCGGCCATTTCCTGATGGCGATCGAAGGCGCGTTCCTGTTCGCGCTTCTGTCGCTGATCGTCGGGGTCGGACTGTTCAAGGGCAACATCGCGACGCAGGTCGGCGAGCTTTACGGCGAAAGCGACCTTCGCCGCGCGATGGCCTTCCAGATTTTCTACATCTTCATCAACGTCAGCGTGATCATCGCGCCGCTGACCGCCGGCACGCTCGGCCAGGAAGTCGGCTGGCATTACGGATTCGGATGCGCCGGCGTGGTGATGGTTCTGGGTCTTGCCATCTACCTTTCCGGCCAGCGCTGGCTTCCGGAAGAGATCAGCGCCGGCAGAGCGCCACAGGCCAAGCTGGCCGGCCGCGTCGTCGCGAGCGCCGTCGGACTGGCTGCACTGGTCCTCGGCTGGCTGGCGATTTCCGGCTTCCTGTTTTCATCCTGGGCGGCGGGAATCGTCTCGGCGGTCGTCCTGATCTCGGCCCTCTATTTCGGCCTCACCCGCAATCTCGAGCGAACCGACAGGCTTCGTACGCTCGCGCTGGTCGCGCTGATCCCGATCCTCGCCGTGTCGCTCCTGACCAACCAGGAGATCTTCAACGCCTATCTCGTCTGGGGAGACCAGCAGTTCAACCTGAGCGTCCTGGGATTTGCATTTCCGAGCAGCTGGCTCATCTCGATCGACGCGGGCGTCAGCTTCGCGATGCTGGTCGCGGTCGCCGCCTTCTGGAAATGGTGGGGAACGCGCCACCGCGAGCCGGACGAGATCAGCAAGATGATCATCGGCAGCGTCTTCACCGTGGCGGGCGGGCTGTGCCTGTTCATGGCCGCGCTCACCCAGCCGTCTGGCGGAAAGATCAGCATGTTCTGGCCGATGCTGTTCGAGCTGTTCAACAGCATCGGCTTCGCGCACGTGTTGCCGGTCAGCCTCGCGCTCTTCTCAAAGATGGCGCCGCGCGCGATCGGAGCGACGGTCATCGGGCTTTACTATCTGTCCTTCTTCATCGCCAACAAGGTGGTGGGCTATGTCGGAGGCCTCTATTCCAGCCTGCCGACGACGACCTTCTGGCTGGTCCATGTGGCCAGCGCGGTCATCGGACTGGCCGCCTTCTGGATTTTCAAGATGGTCATCGGCCAGCGGATGAACTCGACAGCGTCCGACCAGGCGGCGGCATTGAGCTGAAGGTGCGCGCCGAGCCGTCACAGGAAGGCAAATTCCAGTGGCTGGCCCGTCTGGGGTTCGTAACCCGCGGCCTGCTCTACATCGTCATCGCCTTGCTCGTGCTCGCGACAGGGCGGACCGAGGATTTGACCGGAGCGATGGAATATCTCGGCAGCGGCGTCGGCCGCTGGATGCTGATCGTCATCGCCGCGGGAATGGCAGGCTACGGGCTATGGCGCCTCGCCGACGCCGCGTTCGGGATGGACAGCGGACGGCACCACGCCAAGGCCTGGCGCAGGCGGACTGCAGCGGGTTTCAGCGGGGCCATCTATCTGGCGCTGGCTTACAAGGCGTCGGCATTGCTCTTCGGCGGGCGAGTGGCCTCGAACGGCGCAGAAGGGAGCGCGCGGACCGCGCTTCACCTCCCAAGCGGCGAGCTGGTGCTGATCGGTGCGGCGCTGGTGATCGCGGGCGCCGCGGTCGTGCAATTCTACAAGGCGGGAAGCTGCTCGTTCCTCGCCAGGCTGGACGATCGTGCGCAGGAGCCGTGGGCGAAATGGATGGGCCGTATCGGCTATGGCGCGCGCGGCGTAATCTTCGCGATTGCAGGCTATTTGCTGTTTAGGGCGGCGATCCACCGCAATCCCGCCGAGGCGGGCGGGCTCGAACAGGCACTCGACGTCCTGTCAGGTCCACTTCGCTACGCGCTCGCCTTCGGGCTGATGGTGTTCGGAGCCTACAGCATTCTCGAGGCGCGGTACCGGGGCGTGCACAAGCCGCCGGTCGATCACATCAAGGAGAAGGTCGAGGAGACCGTCGCCGGCTAGAGGTCGACCTCCGCCACTTTCTCCTTCATTCCGGCTTCCGGCTTGCGCCCGAGCAGCTTGTTGAGCGCCGGTTTCAGGAATCCGCTGACGTCGCTGAGCCAGATTTTCGCATCGTCGATGTCGAAGCGGACCAGGGCGAGCTTGGGATCGTCCTTGCCTTCGTACCATTGCGCGACGACGGGGTTCCACAGGCGGTCGACGGTCGCCGGATCATTGTCGATCGCGAGCGAGCCGCGGAGGCTGGCGAACAATCCGTGGCCTTTGGCGGAATAAGCGCCGATTCCGCGGTTCGACTGGCCCATGGCTCGGGTGAAATCGTGGTCCTTCGCAGTGAAGAACCAGAGGCAGCCTGCGTCGCGGTCCCGATCCTCAAAATTGGCCGTCATCGGCTGAGTCGCGCCTTCACGAGCGCCCTCGATCCCGAGCATGACGAAGGGGCTGTCCTTCAGCTCGTCCCAAAACTTCTCTTCGATTTCGCGGTCGTCGGCCATTGCTTCCAATCTCCTCGGCAGTTCAGAACGGACGGCGCTATCGCCGCGTTCCGGTGACGTGGCGGCATCGTGCAACATCGGCTTTTGCCGCTCGTTTTTCGCCCATGTCCGACGTGGCGACCGAAGGCCTGCGACACGCGCTTGAGGCAGAGCGGAAGATCGCCCGTCCGAGCAACCTCCGCGCCGCCTGGGAGGAGTTGATGAAAGAGGCGCGCGGATGCAGGCGCTGCGAGCTTTACAAATGCGGCACCCAGACCGTGTTTGGCGAAGGTCCGCTTCATCCCAAGCTGATGTTCGTCGGTGAGCAGCCCGGCGATGTCGAGGACATCGAGGGCCGGCCGTTCGTCGGTCCTGCCGGCCAGCTCTTCGACAGCCTGCTCGAACAGGCGGGAGTCGACCGGTCGCAGACTTACGTCACCAATGCCGTGAAGCACTTCAAGTTCGTGCGACGAGGCAAGCGGCGGATCCACAGCAAGCCCGACGCCGGCGAGATCAGCGCCTGCCGCTGGTGGATCGAGCACGAGCGCGAGCTGATCCACCCGCCGGTGACGGTTGCGCTCGGCGCCACCGCCGCGCGGTCGCTGATCGGCAAGACCGTGACGATCGGCAAGGTGAGGGGCCAGCCGCTTACGCTGGACGACGGCTCCGAATGCTGGGTGACGACCCACCCGAGCGCACTGCTGCGGATGCCGGAGCCGGAACGCCGCCGCGAAGCGCGCGAGCTGTTCGTCAAGGAGATGAAGCTGATCTGGGCGCGCGCCGCCGAACTTGCGGGCTAGCGACGATCCAGCATCAGCGGGAGCCCGCCTTTCGGGCGAAGGGTCACCATCCCGGATACCGCCACCTCATGCCCCGGCGCGGGCAGGAACCGCCACGCGGCCAGCCAGTGAGCAAGGATCGTCAGCGCCTCGGCCATCGCGAAGCGTGCACCGACGCAGGTTCGTGGACCGCCGCCGAAGGGGATATACTGGAAGCGGTGGAGCGCCTTGCGCGCGTCACCAAGGAATCGGCTGTGGTCGAACTCGTCGGGCCGGTCCCACAGGGCCTCGTGCCGGTGGATCAGCCACGGCCAGATCGAGACGATGTCGCCGGCCTCGATGGCGTGATCGCCGAGACGATCCGCCTGCCTGGCCTCGCGATCGAACCGCGGCGCAGGCGGATAAAGGCGCATAGACTCGTCGAGGATCGCGCGAAGCAGCGGCAGGCGATCGGGCAGATTCGAGTCCACGCCCGCGGCAATTGCGCCGCGGCATTCCTCTGCCGCCTCCTGTTGGAGCTCCGGCAACCGGCTGAGGAGGAACAATGTCCACCCAATCGCATTCGCGGTCGTCTCATGTCCTGCAACATAGAAGGTGATCGCATTGTCCACCGCTAGGTCGATAGCTTCCTCGCGGGGGAACTGACCGATCAGGGCCTTCGCCATCTGGGCTGTGAAATCGTCGGGAGCGCCGTCTTCGAGACGCTCGCGGACGACTTCGCCGAGCACGCGGCGAAGGTAGCGCTGGGCGGACTTTCCGCGCAGGCCGCGAAGGGTAATCGGGACCAGCGGCAAGCCGATCAGCACCTGCAGGCGTGCTTCCGTCACCGACTCGAGCGCGGCTGCAATGTGCCTGGTCGCCTCGCCGCTGATCAGGCGGGAATCGCTGCTGAAAAGCGCTGCGGAAATCACGTGCATGGTCGCGTTGGTGGCTTCCGCCGCGATGTCGTGACGGCCCGCCTGCCAGGCCGACGCGGCGCGATCCGCGACGCTGGCAAAGATGGGGACGAGCGCGTCGACCGCCGGAGGAGTGAAGCTCGCGGAGACGATCTTGCGCTGCGTCCGCCACAGCTCGCCGTCGGCCGTCAGCAGACCCCGGCCGAGCGTCGGAGTGAGGATGCGCTTGACCAGGCCCGGCTTCACGTAATTGGCCGAATTGTCGAGGAGGACGCGCTGAACGGCCTCCGCGGTCAGCGGGATGTGGACGGTGTGCCCGAAGACGTTGCGCTTGATATGCCCGCTTCGGAACGCGCGCTCGGACCAGCCGTAGACCGCAGTCTTTGCGCGCTCGCCGAAGAACCCGCGCCACGGCGCGACCGGGCCGGGGCCGCGCCGTGGAAATGGCGGAATGAACGATGCGGTCACTCGGCCGCCAATAATGTCTCCGCACCGCCGAGGTCGACCGAAACCAGGCGGCTGACACCCTTTTCGATCATGGTGACTCCGTAGAGGCGATGCATCCGGCTCATCGTCACCGCATTGTGGGTGACGATCAGGTAGCGCGTATCGGTCTCGATCGTCATCCGCTCGAGCAGGTCGCAGAAGCGCTCGACATTGGCATCGTCGAGTGGAGCGTCGACCTCGTCGAGGACGCAGATCGGCGCCGGGTTGGTCAGGAACAAGGCGAAGATGAGCGCGATCGCGGTCAGCGCCTGCTCGCCGCCCGACAGCAGCGACAGCGACTGCAGCCTTTTGCCCGGCGGCTGCGCCATGATCTCTAGCCCGGCCTCGAGGGGATCGTCGCTCTCGACCAGCTCGAGATGCGCCTGGCCTCCCTCGAAGAGCGTCGTGAACAGGCTGCGGAAGTGGTCGTTGACGCGCTCGAACGCTTCCAGCAGACGGACGCGGCCCTCACGGTTGAGGTTGCCGATTGACCCGCGCAGCCGGTGGATGGCCTGGGTCAGCTCGTCGGCGTCGGCCGCGCCGCGAAGCCGGTCCTCCTCGATCTCGGCGAGCTCCTGCTCGGCGACGAGGTTGACCGGCCCGATGCGGTCGCGGTCGGCGGTGAGCTTTTCGAGCATCGCCGATTCCGCTTCGGCATCGCGGATCTCATCGGGGTCGAAACCCATCTGCTCGGGCAAGCGCTGCGGAAGGCATTCGAACCGCTCGACGCAGATCCGGGAATATTCGGCGCGGCGCGACTCCTGCGCTTCGGACCGGGCCTGCGCGGCCGCACGGCGTTCGCGGGCGGAGGCCGAGGATTCAGAGGCCGTTCCGGCTGCAGCGGCCGCCTGGGACAGCGCCGCTTCAGCCACCTTCTCGGCGGCGGCGGCTTCGGACACGGCAGCTTCGCTTCCGGCACTTTCGCGTTCCAGCGCCGCGATCTGCTCATCGAGCGCGGCGGGCTGGTCCTGAAGTTCCTCGCGTTCCTGGCATTGCTGGGCAAGGCGTTCGCTTGCCTGGGCCAGACGCCCTTCCGCATCCTTCTGGCGCCGGCGCCATTCGTCCTGCTCGCGCCCCGCGGCCGAATGACGCTCGCGAGCCGCGGATGCCTCTCGGGCTCGCGTCGCCGCCTCCGCGCGCTTGTCCGCGACCGCCTTTCCGGCATCCCCCGCAGCAGCGCGAAGCGATTCGACACTCGCTTCGAGCTCCGCCGGATCGGCGAGCGATCCGACGGCGGTCTCGGCAGTCGCGACGGCTTCCGCCGCCGCTTTCAACAGAGGTTCGAGATCGCCCAACCGCTGCTCGAGCGCGCTTCGCTGAGCCTGCACGCGTTCGATGGCGGCGGACGCGCTGTCGCCCGCCCTCTCCGCTTCGCGCATTTCCTTTTCGGCAAGCAAGGTCTGCGAGCGAGCGCTGTCCGCTTCCTTCCGCAAGGCGTCGAGCTGCTCGAAAGCGGCTGTGCGCCGCGTCTCGCATTGGGCAACGCCGGCCTGCAATTCGGGAAGGTGCCGCGCCAGCTCTGCGAGCCGGTTTGATCGGATCAGCCGCTCCGCTGCCGCCGCACCAGCGCCTTCCGCAACGAACCCGTCCCAACGCCGCATCCGCCCGTCGCGAGTGACAAGCCGCTGGCCGACCGCGAGCGGCTGGCCGGTGTCGCTGTCAGCGACGCCAACCTGGCGAAGGCGGCGAGCGAGCTCCGCCGGCGCCTTCAGATGATCGGCGAGGCAGTCCAGCCCGGCCGCGAGAGCCGGGTCGCCAGCCTCGGCATTGCTTCCCTGCCAGCGCCGGGCGCCTTCGCTTCCGACCTCGGCATCGAGATCGTCGCCGAGCGCCGCTGCGAGCGCCTGCTCGTAGCCGGGTTCAGCGACAAGCCTGGAAACGACCGATCCGCCACCCTGCTGCAGCGCACGCGAAAGCGCGTCATGCTCCGCTCGGGCAGCAGAGAGTGCGGCGCGCGCCGTAGCCAGCTCGCTTTCCGCCGAATCGCGTGCGTCGGCCGCGGCGGATCGACTGTCCTCGGCTTTCGCAAGCCGCGCCTCCGCTTCGCCACGCGCCTTTCCAGCCGCTTCGGCGCGGGCGACCGCCTCTTCTCGCGCCCGCCGGCTATCGGAACCGTCGCCGAGCGCCTGCAGCTGCTGCTTGAGCTTGTCGCGCTCTCCCTGGACGCGCGACACATGCGCTCGCGCGGATTCCAGAGCGGCCTCCGCGACCCGGCGTTCGGCACGCATCGCCGCCTGCCGAGCGAGCAGGTCGGCAAGCGCCGCCTCGGCGTCCCTCGAATTGGACTCAAGGGCCGTAAGCTCGGAAGCGAGACGTGAAGCCTCGCCTTCGCCGCCGGCGAGCCGGCTGTCGATCGCCGACCTTTCCTCTTCCAGCTGCGCGATAGCCTTGGCCGCATCCTGCTTGAGAGCCCCCTCTCGGCGGATGTCTTCCGACGTCGCGGCCTGGAGGCGCTCGAGCTCCGCCAGCCGGCGAACGACGCTGTCGCGGCCGGCTCGCGCCGTGGCCAGCTGGTGTGCGATCTCGCTCCCGCGCGCGCGCATTTCGGAAGTGGCGCGCCGCCTTTCGGCGAGAGCCGCTTCGGCCTTGTCCTGCTCTCCCTTCAGCCGCTCGATCTCTTCGCGGAGGCGTTCGACCTCCTGGCCGGCCGCGGTCGCGTCACGGCTCGCCTGCTCGGCGGCCGCATCGGCTTCGACCCAGCGGGCGTGGACCAGGCGAGCTTCAACCGCCCGGATCTTGTCGGTCAGCTGGCGATAGCGCTCGGCCGCTCGCGCCTGCCGCCTTAGCGTTGCGGCACGCTGCTCCTGGTCATTGAGAAGCTCCGAAAGGCGTGCGAGGTTCGCCTCAGCCGCACGCAGCTTCTGCTCGGCGTCCTTTCGCCGCGCGTGGAGGCCGGAAATGCCTGCCGCTTCCTCGAGCAGGAGCCGCCGCTCGGTCGGTTTCGACGCGATAATCGTCCCGACCTTGCCCTGGCTGACGAGTGCCGGCGAATGCGCGCCTGTCGCGGCATCGGCGAAAAGCAACGCCACGTCCTTCGCGCGAACGTCGCGTCCGTCGATCCGGTAGGCGGACCCAGCGCCGCGCTCGATCCGCCGAGTTACCTCGGCGTCGACCACCGCTTCCTCGTCGTCTTCGTCGCGGTCGATGAGCATCGACACCTCGGCAAAGTCGCGCGCGGGACGAGTTGCTGTCCCGGCAAAGATAACGTCTTCCATGCCGTCGCCGCGAAGCGACTTGGGGCTGCCCTCGCCCATCACCCACCGGATGGCTTCGAGAAGGTTGGACTTGCCGCATCCGTTCGGTCCCACCACTCCGGTGAGGCCGGGTTCGATCCTTAGCTCCGTTGACTCAACGAAGCTCTTGAAACCGCTGAGCTTGAGGCGACGGATACGCAAGCCCTAGTCTCCCCACCGCCCCTGGGCTTATTCGCCCAGGGCCGCTTTGATCTTGGATTCGAGGGCCGGCCAGACCTGTGCTTCGGTGACTGGCCCAAGTTCGACCATCTTGCCGTTGATCACGAACGTCGGCGTTCCCGGGAAGTTCGGATAGGCGCTCGTCGCGTCGCTGTTCATCTGGACAAGCTGGTTGATCGCGTTCTGATTGGTCAGGCAGGTCGAGCTCTTCGCGGTCGGAACGCCCCGCATCGCTCCCCATTTCTGAAGCTGCGAAATCTTCGCGATCTCGAGGAACTGCTTTTCCGGACCCAGATTCTGGAGCGCCTCGACCTGCGCCTGGGGCGCATTCTGGATGTTCTGGATCCAGTTCTTCTGGTCCGCGTAGAGGGCGCGGGTGATCGGGAAGAAGCTCTTGGCCCCGTTGCAGCGGGCGATCAGCGATGCCGTGATGTCGAACGGATCGCGGACGAAGTTGCGGAATTCGTAGCTGACCTTTCCGCCCTTCACATAAGTGTCGGTAAGCGGACCGACGCCGTGCTCGTCGAAGGCGCGGCAGTGCGGGCATGTCATCGAGCCATATTCGACGAGCTTCACCTTGGCGTTCGGGTTGCCCATCCGGAAACCGCCCTGGCTGGTCTCCCTCACGATCTGGGTCCAGTCGCCGTTCGCGGGCGGCTTGACGGCCTCTTCCTTGCCTGAGCCGGCGGCATTGCCGGTCGCCGTGTCGCCGTTCTTGGCGTTGCAGGCGCCGCTTGCCAGCATCAGGCTGGCGGCGATGAGATAATAGCTGGACTTCATCTAGCGATTCACTCCGATTGTTGGAATCATGCCCGGTGCCGACGCATCGACATCCGGCGGCCCATCGCTCGCTTCGATGCGCGCTGCAAGCGCTTCAAGGCAGGCACGAAGCTCCGGATCGGCAATTTCGCGCAGTCCTTCTCCAAGCTCCTTCGGGACCGGCCGAAGCTGCGGACGCTTCGGACCTTCTCGGCGTCCTAATGGAGCGCCCTGCCTGAACGCGAGCTTTGCGACCGCCGAATAGCCGAAGAAGCGGTTGACTCGCTCGACGATCACCGGCGCGAGATGCTGCATTAGCGGCGCATGAGCGCCCTGCACGACGATATTGAGGACTCCACCCGATTTCTTGCCCGCCGCGAAGCGGATCGATTCCGGAGTGGAAACGCGCGCGTAACGCTCGCCGACGATCTCCGCCCAGCGGCTGACCACCGATGCCTGGATGAACCCGAAGCGCCGGAACGCAGGGCCGCCGGCACTGCCGATCAGCTCGCCGGCAGCGCGGGCGCGGCCGTGGCGCGGCGCGTCATTGTCGCGGCTTTTTCCCACCCGTGTCTTCGCCATTGCGCATGAGCATGCCATAGGCTGCCCATGCGCGCGAATCTCGCCGACAAAGCCCTTCAACATTATGTGGATAACTCGAGGGTCCTTCCGTGGCGATCCCCGCCCGGATCGCCGCCTCCAGAGCCCTATCGGGTTTGGCTGAGCGAGATCATGCTCCAGCAGACTACGGTGGCTGCGGTCGCTCCGCGGTTCGAGCGGTTCGTGCAGCGCTGGCCGACAGTGGACGCGCTCGCAGCCGCCAAGGACGAGGACATACTCTCCGAATGGGCCGGGCTCGGCTATTATGCGCGCGCCCGCAACCTGATTGCCTGCGCTCGCGAAGTCGCGGCTCGGGGCGGCTTTCCCCAGACTGAAGCGGACCTCCGGAATCTCCCCGGAGTCGGCGATTACACCGCCGCGGCGGTTGCGGCGAT
>Ga0207706_10000907_pt1 | contig 30444 bp, 32 predicted proteins | sample KBSC53metaG_FD_184318 | JGI IMG/M metagenome (GOLD analysis project Ga0207706, IMG submission 184318) | Corn rhizosphere microbial communities from Kellogg Biological Station, Michigan, USA - KBS C5-3 metaG (SPAdes) (version 2) | ecosystem: Host-associated > Plants > Roots > Rhizosphere > Soil ... | reverse complement strand
TCTGCGACGGGTCGATTCGCTCCGCCAGGTTCAGCGTCACCAGCAGCGGCGTCCGCGTCTGCAGACGCTGTAACAGATTCATGTTGTACGTCACGGTGACGCGTTCCGACTCATGCTCGAGGCGATGATAGTTCCATGCGGCCCAAGCCAGCCGCCGCCGCGGCAGCAGGTTCGTGTCGGTGTGCAGTACAACCTCGTTGCGCTGATAGCGGATCGCGCCCAACACCTCCCGCTCTACTTCGCTCGCATCCGCCAGGAGTCGCAATGCCTGGTCGCTGTGACAGGCGAAGAACACGCGGTCATAGCGCTCGGGCTCGCAGCCCACCGCCCGGACGACTACACCAGCTGCGGTCCGATGCACCGCTGTGACTGCAGTGTTCAGGCGGATCCGATGGCGGAAAGGCGCGACGAGCTTGTCGACATAGCGTGCCGAGCCGCCGCAAATCGTGCGCCACTGCGGACGATCGTTCACGGACAACATGCCGTGATTGTGGAAGAAGCGGACCAGGTAGCTCGCGGGGAACTGCCGCAGCGTGGCCGGGCTCGCGCTCCAGATCGCCGCGCCCATCGGTACCACGTAGTGCTCGATGAACTGCCGGGAGTAGCGCTGCTCGACCAGATAGTCGCCCAGAGAAACCGGCGGATGCGTGGGGTCGAGCAGCGCGGGCGCCTCGCGATTGAAGCGCAGGATGTCGCGAATCATGCGCCAGAACTTCGGCCGCAACAGATTTGTACGCTGAGCGAAGAGACTGTTGAGCGTGGTGCCGTTGTACTCCAGTCCGCTGGCTTCGCACTGTACGGAGAAGGTCATCTCGCTCGCCTGGGTTGCGACGCCAAGCTCTTCGAGCAGCGCCAGGAAGTGCGGATAAGTGCGATGATTGAAGACGATGAAGCCCGTGTCGACGGCGAGGGAGCGGCCCTCGTGCTCCACCTCGTGCGTGTGCGTGTGACCGCCCACGTGCGCCGCGGCTTCGAAGATCGTGATGTCATGATCGGGCCGCAGATGATGTGCGGCGACATTGCCCGCGATGCCGCTGCCGATGATTGCGATCTTCATCGGCGCAGCGTTCCGGCACGGATCTGACGCGCCGCGCGAATGCGCGCCGGCACCGACTTGAGGTCCCAGACCAGCCCGCAGGCCGCCATCGCGCGCAGCAGGTAGTAGGTCAGGTCGATTTCCCACCAGTAGAAGCCCTGGCGGACCGATCCCGGAAAGTGGTGATGGTTGTTGTGCCAGCCCTCGCCGAACGTCAGCAGCGCAATCCACCAATTGTTACGGCTGTCGTCGCTGGTTGCGTAGCGCCGGCGGCCGAAGCGGTGCGCCAGAGAGTTGACGGTGAACGTCACGTGATGAAGCAACACGGTTGAGATGAAGAATCCCCAGATCAGCAACTGCGCGCCGCCGCAGACGTACAGCAGCACTGCCAATGCGATGGGCGGGACGATGTCGAACCGGTCGAGCCAGCGCAACTCCGGATAGCGCGTCAGATCCTGGATCAGCTCGCTGCGCGTTCGGAAGTTGGAGCGGTTCATGAACCAGCCCACGTGACTCCACCAGAAGCCGTGCTGCGTCGGGGAGTGGCTGTCATTCTCCTCGTCCGCGTGCGCGTGGTGGTGACGATGATGAGCTGCCCACCACAACGGCCCGCGCTGCACGGCCATCGTGCCCAGCACCGCGAACACGAACTGAATCGCGCGCGACGTTCGGAAGGTCCGATGCGAGAAGTAGCGGTGATAGAAGCCGGTGATTGCCACCAGCCGCAAGACGTACAGTGCCGCCGCGACGAGCAGGGCGGTGCTGCTGACGCCCACCCAGATCACGCCCGCGCACATCAAATGCATGCCGATGAACGGCACGACCCGCAGCCATTCGACGCGGCGTTCGAATTGCTGAGAAGCGGGCACGACCTCGTTGTCGAACCATGCCAGCAATACTTGTTTACTGAACACGGGCGTCGCTCTTCGGGCGTTGCGGCACTCGGCGGACCTTGCCGACGTCGTACCCTTCGCGCTCTACCATCGCGAGCAGCGCTTGGTAATCACTGTCCGCAATCTCGGGAGTTCGCGCCATGATCCACACGTAGTCGCGTGCCTCGCGGCCGACGATCGTATGTTGGTACTCATCACTGACGTACACGATGCGGTAGTCGGCCTTGATGGGCCAGACGAACTGCATACCCCAGACTGCGTTTGTGCTCGGATCCCGCACGAAGCCGCGTGGGGTGTATTTCTTCGCCGGACCGTCGAATGCGCCCTTGTTGAAGGTGAACGTCGTGTCGATACTGCCGTCGCTGTCGAGCCGGTAGGACTCCACCGCGTTGTAGATGTCGCGCTCGAGGACTGTCGGAATGTTGGCGATGACATACCAGTCGCCCATGAAGCGCGCGAGGTCGACGCGTGGCGCGGTTGCGATCGGCGAATGCGTGGATTGGCACGCGCCAAGGGTGGAGATCATGATTGTGCCCAGTGCAGTAGCGGTCAGTGACTTCGGTAGCGGCGTCGGTTGCAAGCGCATGGCGATGAGCGACAGCACCGCCATGGCGATTCCCCACGCGGCGCCGATTAGCGGCAGCGCAGTCTGCAGCGCTGCCAGATGCAGCGCGCCGAGCTTCGCGCCGGCCAAGTAAGCGAGCGGTCCGCCGATCGTGCCGAGGAGCGTCGCGATCAAGGGCCTGCGGGCGATCCAGTGAAGCGAGTGATTCAGCGTGGTGGCGAACGCCGCCCACAGGCTCAGCATCCAGTAGGGCGCAAAGCCTTCTGGCCACGTCGTGGAGACGAAGTGCAGCGCATCGCTGCGTAACAGGGCGGTATCGACCAGAAGCCCGACGATCACGGCAGCGCCGATCAGCTTGAGCTCCGCAGTGCGCTTGTCGACCAACGCGACATGCGCGACGACCACTGTGAGTGCAGTCGCGGCACCGATCCAAGGCACGCCGCGTGCCACCGAGAGCACACACGCGAACCAGGCGACCTGGTACGCCAGGATGTTGTAGACCGTGAACATCGTGCGCGCTCAGTTGCCCGCGTGCGGCGTGAACACGTAGTGACTGACAAACCACTCGCGACCCCGGTCGAAGCCCCACAGTTCGGCGCACGCCATGAAGAAGATGCGCCAGCGCTGCAACCAGAGGTCCGCCTGGTCGAGGCCATAGGCTTGCGCCAGGATTGGACGGACGCGGGCGCGGCGCTGGTCGAGATTGGAGAGCCACGCATTGGCCGTGCGCGCGTAGTGATTGCCGCCCCATGCCCACTGCCGCTGCAGAGACAAATGATCCTGGAAGTGCAGGGGCAGCCCAGCGCTCGGCATGATGCCGCCGGAGAAAAAGTAGCGGCTCATCCAGTCATCGGCGTCGCGATCGACGAAGGCGTAAGGGACGCAGCGGTGTGTGAAGATGTGCAGAAAAAACTTGCCCTGCGGAGTCAGCCAGCGGGCGATGTTCGCGAACAGCCGCCGGTAGTTGCGCATGTGCTCGAACATCTCGACCGACACGATCCGGTCGAACCGGCTGTCGCTGTCGAAGTCGTTCATGTCGCAGGTGAGTACGGCGATGTTGCCGATGCCGCGCCGGCGCGCTTCGGCGAGAATGAACTCACGCTGCTGCAGCGAGTTGGAAACCGCGACGATCGACGCGGTCGGGTAGCGGGACGCCACATATAGCGTGAGTGAGCCCCAGCCGCACCCCAGTTCGAGAATGCGTTGGCCGTCGGCCAGTCCGGCGCGCTGGCACGTCAGGTCCAGTGCAGCGCTTTCTGCCGCACCCAGCGATTCCACTCCGGCGCCCCAGTAGCACGCGCTGTACTTGCGATGCGGACCGAGCGCCTCGACGAAAAAGTCGGCCGGCAGCTCGTAGTGCTGCTCGTTCGCCTTGTGCGGCAGGGGTGCGATCGGCGACTGATTCATCTCCACGACGAAGCGGGCCGTTGCCTCGGCGACGTGTTCAGCGTTGTCGGTGCGAAGATCTGCAAGTCGTGCGCGCAGCAATCGGCGGATTGCGCCGCGCACGACACCGTCCGGCACCAGCCCTTGCTCGGTCCAATTGATTGCTTGTCGCGTCGCGTAGCTCATGGTCATCTCGTCGACCCTATACGCTGACAAGGGTGCTGCGGATGCGCTCCACGCCGGCAGGAATGTCCGTGCCGACCACCTCAGCGCCGGCAGCTACGATCGCATCGTGTTCGCGCACCGATCCGACGCCCCCCACGAAAACGGGCACGCCCGCGCGGCTTACCAAATCGGTGAGCTGCTCCCCCAATACATGCTTGGGTGGAGGGAGCGTCGCGGACAGCACGACCGCAGCAGAGTGCGTGCGTTGCGTTACGCCAGGGAGCTCCTCCAGCGGGGTCCGTGCAGCGAGCAGTACGATTCGCAGCCCGTGTTCATGCGCGGCTAGCGCGAACACAAGCAGGCCGATCTCATGCTGCTCGTCGGGCAGACAGGCGGCGAGGATCCGCGGACCGCGATCGTGTCGCGTACGGTGATGAAAGCGTGCGCCCAGTTTGTCGCGCACGTAGACGGAAAAGAAATGCTCCTCCGCGACAGTACCTTCGCCGGTCTGCCAGCGACGCCCGAGCTCGCGCAGCACTGGTAGCAGCAGCCGATCCGTGACTTCCTCGACCGGATGCAGCGCCAATGCCGCTGCGTACGTGTGCTCGAGTTCCGGTTCGTCGAACCTCGCCGTTCCGGCCATCAGTCGCTCGCGAAGGACGCTCCAGTGGTCCGTCTCGCCGGCTCGGCTCCTCTGCGGCAGCGCCGGCAGCGCGCGCGCAACTTGACTGATCGGCAGACCCTTCCTCAGCAAGCCGAGGATGTGATGGATCTGCTCGATGTGCTCGTGGCCGTAAAGACGGTGGCCGCTTGGCGTGCGTACCGGCTTGATCAATCCATGACGCCGCTCCCAAGCGCGCAGCGTTACCGCGTTCACGCCGGTGAGGTTCGCCACCGTCCGGATCGGAAACAGCTCCGATGAGTCGGCTTGCGGGCGCTTGGTACGGGTCATGGTCTGGTGACATTAACCTATACAGAACCTATACACAATGTTTAAGAATGTGCAAAACACCGGATAATCATACCGTCTTGGAAATGAGCGATACTTATACAAGTATTGTTAAAGGTACCGCCTGAAACCTGCGGTAAGGGGGTCACGTGGCACGTCGCAGTCGCGAAACGAACGAAGAACTGAGCGAGAGGCATACGGTCGCGACGGCAAAGGCCGGCGTATGGATGAATCGCGCCGACAAGGCGCGCAGGGAGGGTCGCAAAGTGGACGCGGATCGATGCGCCGACAAGGCTCGCGACTGGGTCTCCAGGGCAAGACAGATTGAGCGGATCCGCAATTCCGATAAATAGAAGTCCGTTGCTCCCCGCTGGCAGCGGACGCGGCATCTCGGCTTCTGTCCGGAAGTTGAGCTCCGGCTGCGCCTCCTACCCGCAAACTCTTGGTGAACGCGACGCGCGCTCCGCCGCTCGTGAGCAGCCTTCAACCTCGAACGTGCTCCCAGGCCTACGACAATCGTCGATCAATCACGCGGCTCACTGCAGGCTTCGCGTGCGGATTTTCGCGATACGCTCTGTAGCTACAGGACTACCTTTGCTCGCCCGTTGAATTGGCAATGGGGTGGCTAGGCGTGCGGAAATGACGAATCTTCTATCGAACGGTGACGCGCCTGCGGCGCTCGTTACGTCGACTCCACACTCGATCTCGCTCGAACGTCGCATCTTCATCGTCGTGTGCGGAACCGAACGTTCAGATGCTCGTTGTGTTTACAGTAGTCAAACAGCGACGCGCACTATGTCGGCTAGTCGCATTCGAAGGCGTTCAACAGTAGGAGATGAAAATGGCAACACCCAATGCAGACTCACTTGGCGTATCAAAGGGGAAAGCTGCCGAGATGGGTCAGAAGGTTGCGGACAAGATCGACGAGAACCGCGGCGCGGCCGCCAGCGGACTTGAATCAGCCGCCGGTGCGCTTCGCGAAAAGGCCGACACACTCCCGGGCGGTGAGAAAGTCATTACCGCGGCGCATGCGACTGCGGACGCGGTAGGTGTCGCAGCCGATTACGTTCGAGACACCGACGTGAAAGCCATGATGGCGGACGTGCTGAAACTCGTGAAGAACAATCCCGGTGCGGCGCTGCTCACCGCTGCGGCAGTGGGATTCCTGATGGGACGCACTCTGTCCAGAGATTGACGCATAGGATGAGCATCATGGCCTCCGGTATTCGTTCTATCCCGGACATTCTTAAGGACGTCCTTACCAATATCCAGGATATCGTCCGCGCTGAGGTGCGCCTTGCCAAAGCAGAACTTGGCGAAGAGCTCAGCAGAGCGAGCAGCGGCGGCCTGCTGATCGGAGTGGGCGCTGTCGCAGCGATTTTCAGTGCGCTGTTTCTATTGCTGGCCTGCATGTACGTGCTCGCGCGCCTTGTGCCGAATTGGGCTGCGGCGCTCATCGTCGCGGCGGCAGTCGGAGTCGCGGCTGCGGTGACGCTGGGCCTCGGCTTGAAGCGTTTCAAAACTATCCAAGCGGCGCCTAAGACGGCGGCGAGTTTGAAGGAGAATGTGCGATGGGCCAAAGAACTGACCAAATAGAGAATCAGATCGAAAACAAGCGCGAGGACCTGAAGTCGAATCTTCAGGAGTTGGAAACCCGCGTGAAGACCGCGACGGATTGGCGGCACTATTTCGCAGAACATACCGGGACGATGATCGCAGCCGCCTTCGGCGGCGGTGTGCTTCTGGCAACGATGGTAGGCGGGCGCAGCAACCGTGCGTCGCTGAGTCAGCCCGGCGGTTCCTCCGAAGCCGCACGCCCGTTCAGGACAGGAACCAAACACGAGGTTCTCGAAAACGTGGATTCCATCAAGAGCGCGTTGGTCGGTGCAGCCGCCACCAGGTTCAAAGGCATTCTTGGCGAGATCGTTCCTGGCTTTAAGGAGCATCTTGCTAAAGCTGAGGCCGATCGCGGCCGCGAACCCACGCACTAAGCGCCCGCAGTCTTCCGACCGCACGCCTGCTGCCCATTGCAGCAGGCTCGCTTGTGAACGTACACCCAGCCCCCAGATGCGCGAACCTCGTGATGCGGTTCGGGAGGCGCCGTCTCGGGGAAGAGTGAAAGAGCGGCATTGCCGGACTCACGAGCCGGCGCAGTACGGAGATCGGGCGTTCCGGTCCTGCCGCAACCAGCTCCATACTCGCGAGTCGATTGCGCTTCGCCTTGCATCCGCGAGATTGAGGATTTCCGTTCATGCCCTGCTGCACGACACACCAATGACCGTCGGTGGTGGCGATGAAGCCATGGAGATAGAGCTCAAAGCCATCCTGCACTGCCGCGCTGTCGACTTTGGCTACCAGCCTGCTTGCTCGAATCACCAACTCCATCGGCGTCTTGCGAGACTGCGCGCCTTTTCCGCGCAAAGGGAAATTGGCGCTGCCGGTACGCGTCGCTGTCACTCGCAAATCGTACCACGCGGATTTTGTGAGTAGTTTCCTGCCGGCTGTGCACGGACATCCGCAGCTGGAACCGCTCGGCGAGTGTCGCGTTCCGGATCTATTACTATTACTCAGTCGGAGTCTCAGCCATGTCCATCCGCAATGCTTTGGCGGGAGTCGCCGTCAGAGATCTCGGCGCTTCGCTGCAGTGGTACGAGCATCTGCTCGACGAGACGGCTTTTCGCCCCATGAAGGAAGTCGGGGAGTTTCGCTTCGAGCGTGGCGGATCGCTGCAGGTGTTCGAGGATACTCGGCGCGCGGGTGCGTCCTCGGTCACCCTGGCGGTCTCGGATCTCGATGAACAGCTCGATGACCTCAAGAGGAAGGGCATTCCAACCGATCAGGTGACTCGTACCGATCAGGTGAGCACTGCAGTCATTCAGGATCCAGACGGCAACCAAATCGTCTTCGCGGCCGCGCACTCGCGCCGTCTGGCTCGATAGCTTCAAGCGTGTTTGCGCCTGCGTCGTTGCATGTCTGCATCTTCGAGCGTTGGATGCTGGATACGTCGCGAACCGGTGGCTCGACGCTCAAAGTCCTCGCGAGTCAGCGCGCGATTGATGCCGAAGGCAGCGCGGGTGCCTTCCGCTGCCGCTACGATCACCAGCTGCACATCCTTGATGATGTTGCCGGCCACGAACACGCCCGGAACACTAGTCGCCTCGTGCTGGCCGCACTTGATGCCACCGTGGCGAGCAAATTGACATCCGAGGGCCTCTGCCAGCTGCGATTGACTGCTGGACGGCGTATCGAAGAAGAGCGCAGCCCGTTTGAGTCGCCGACCGCCGCGGAAGACAATCTCTCGCAGCTTTCCGCGAGAGCCTTCCAAGCACTCGATACGCTCCTCAATAACTGGAATTCCGTTTCGTTGCAGGTGAGCTTTTTCAGCGCCCGAGAGCCTTGCTGCACCATCCGTGCATAGAACGATGTTGTTGCTCCAGGCTGTCATGGCTCGCGCCATCTCGAAGCCCCGGCGACGCTTGCCATACACTGCGATGGGTGCATCGCGCATCTCCCATCCATGGCAGTACGGACATTGAAAGGCGCTCGTCCCGAAGAACTGTTCGATGCCGTCGAGCTTGGGCAGGTGATCGAATACGCCCGTGGCTATCAGCAGTTTGCGGCTGTGGACGCGGCGGCGCTTGTGAAGAGTGACTGAGAAGTGTCCATTGACGATGCGCGTAGCGGTGGTGACCTCGACTGCGCAAAATTCGACATTTGGATAACGAGCCAGTTCTTTGTGCGCCAGGCGTCGGAACTCCGCGGGCGGCACGCCATCGCGTGTCAGAAAGCCGTGCATTTCCTTGGCTGCCCAGCTGCGCGGCGTACCGGTATCGCACAGGAGCACTTTTCGCCGCGCACGCCCCAGTACTAGCGCTGCGCTGAGGCCAGCGGGGCCTGCGCCCGCGATCACCACGTCCCATAGTTTGACCGCCACGTTGTATCAGGCGCGCTACCCGGCGTCTTCCTCGAATGCAAACTTGTCTCTGATGTGGGTGTTGAAAAAGGCACCTTTGGCGAACGCTGCACGCAGGCCCTTGTGTGTTTCCGGAGGGACGTCCAAATACCTGTAACGCTTTCCGGACTGGAAAATAATGAGCAGGGTCTTGGATGCTTCGTCGTACCGAAAATGCCGAATAAGCGATGAAGGCATGGGTGTCAGTGGTCAGCCGACGCCTCGTCGCGCGTCCGATCGTCATCGTCTGCGGGTGCCGATGGCGGGCTCGTCTCGCTCAAGCTCCCGGGAGCTGCATCGCGCGCAGAGGGCGTATTGGATGGATCTGCTCGCCCGCCGAGCCCGTCCGCATCGCCCGGTCCATTGCCGTCTGAATTCGTGTCCTCCTTGGCGCAGCTCGACAATGCGAGCAGCGCCAAGGCGGCCATTGCTACGAAGTTCGTTTTCACCTCATCTCCTGGCGTCGCTGTTCACTCCTCGCGAGCGCTGCGTTCGGACTTGTCCGCTCCAGCTTCGACGACTGAACTCAGTGCCGCCAGCCGTCCGGCTTCAGCACAACCTTGGTGACCTCATTCTGCTGTTCCTTGAACATCCGGTAGCCATTCGCCGCTTCTTCGAGCGGCAAGCGATGACTGATCAGGAAAGTCGTATCGATCGCGCCGTCCAGAATCATCTGCAGCAACCTATCGCTGTAGCGTTGCACGTGTGTCTGGCCGGTTCGGATGGTCAGACCTTTCTCCATCAGGGCGCCTACCGGGAATTTGTCGGCGAATCCGCCATACACACCTGGGATGGACACGCGGCCGCCTTTGCGGCAGGCCATGATCACCTGTCGCAAGACATGCGGACGATCAGTTCCGAGACCGGCGGACACCTTTACCTGATCGACGACGTTGTCAAGGGTCATGCCGTGACTTTCCATACCGACAGCGTCGATGCATGCGTCGGGTCCAATGCCGCCTGTCATTTCGACGAGAGCCTCACGGACCTTCACGTCCTGGTAGTCGATGATTTCCGCGCCGAGCGTCTTGGCAAGCTCGAGACGATGCGGATAGTGATCAATGGCAATGACGCGCGCCGCGCCTTGCAGAAAAGCACTCTGGATCGCAAACAGGCCGACGGGTCCGCATCCCCACACGGCAATGGTGTCGCCAGATTCGATCGCACAGTTTTCGGCAGCCATCCAGCCCGTCGGCAGGATGTCCGAGAGGAACAGCACGCGTTCGTCGTCGACCCCATCCGGGATGACGATCGGACCGATATCGGCATAAGGCACGCGTACGTATTCCGCCTGTCCGCCCGCGTAGCCACCGGTCATGTGCGAGTAACCGAAGGCCCCGGTCATCGGGTAGCCGTACGCAATCTCCGATATGTCGGCCTTCTCCGCGGGATTCGAGTTGTCGCAGGCAGCGTACTGCTGCTTCTGACAGAAAAAACAGCCACCGCAGGCGATGACAAACGGTACGACGACGCGCTGGCCAACGCTCAGCGCACGGTTATCGGAACCGACGTCGACCACCTCGCCCATGAATTCGTGCCCGAGGATGTCGCCCGATTTCATGCCGGGGATGTAGTGATCGTAGAGATGCAGGTCCGAGCCGCAGATGGCGGTGGATGTCACGCGGATGATGGCGTCGCGTGGATTGACGATTCCCGGATCCGGTACCGTCGCGACGCGCACGTCGTGTTTGCCCTGCCAGGTCAATGCGCGCATTGAAGTTTCCTCAGTGAAGGGGGACGCCCGCGGTCTCGTGGACCGGCGCGCGAGCGGCTGCGTCGGCGCGACCGGGTACGTCGGCGTTCATCCGCGAGGTGGCGATCTCGCCGGTTTCCATGAACTGCTTGAAGCGCCGCAAGTCGCGGCGTGCCTGAATCTTTGGCTCGCGCTGGAACAGCCTGGCGACCAGCTTGCCGACGGCGCCGGCCGGCGGGTCGTAGGCGATTGTCGCGGTCACCAACGTGCCGCGTCCGCCGGGCGCATCGCGAAAGTCGATCCGGCCACTGTTCGTCACGTCGGCCCCGGACGCGGATTCCCAGCTGATCAACTCGTCCGGAATATCCTCGACGATCACCGAGTCCCACTCGACTGTGGTACCCGCCGGGGCGCGCACGACCCAATGCGAACGGCGCTCGTCGAGCTCGGTGACGCTCTCGATGTTCTCCAGTATCCGGGCGAGGTTGCCGAAGTCTCGCCAGAACGCGTACAACTCGTGGCGCGGTCGGCTGATCGTCACCGTTCGTCCAACGAGTTCCTCTGATTCGTATTGCGCATCGTCGCTGGCGTCATCGGCCAGCCGATGATTCGTCAGCACATCGAGGATGTGACGAAAGCGCCGCCCGACATTGCCGGAGTTTCGACTTAGCGCTCGCACGCCAATCACCCCGAGCACCGCAGCACCAGTCAGCGCTGCGACCGTCAGACCTATCTTTGCAGGGGTGCGAGGCGAAGTCAGGTCACGTCGCCTTTGCTCGGCTGTGCTCGAATCATCGACGGGCGAACGCATGGTGAGGGCTCCTCGTGCTGCTGCGGTGATGAGAGATCAACGATCCGCTCATTCGAGTAAGCGAAGTCGTTGCGCAAAGTTCCTTTCACTGAGACCTCGAGCAGTAGTGCCGCCTGCGAAGACCTGCGCGCGCATGCACGAGCACCGAAGCATCATCCGACAACGCTCGCTTGCAAACTCCGACGCCGCGACTCGGATTGGCATCGGCGCTCACGAAGTTTGGAACTCCTCGGCACTTGGTCCATTGCATGTCTGCACATGCATACACGTGCATACACATACAGCCACAGCTGCACGAGGACGAATACATGGCCACAATCATTCACGAGCACGTCGACACTTCTCTCGACGGTCTGCGGATCTCGTGGGGAGGAATATGGGCTGGCGTGCTCACCGTGCTTGGCACGCTTCTCTTTCTCACTACGCTCGGGCTTGCCGTTGGTATCTCTGCGGCCGATCCCGGCAACACCGATGCTGGCGCGCTCGGCGTCGGAGCCGCGATCTGGAGCGGCCTCGCGCTGCTGATAGCGTTGTTCATCGGCGGCATGGCCGCGACGCGTCTGGGAATGATCTACGACCGCGCGACCGGTGCCTTCGAGGGCGCCCTCGTGTGGGTGGTGAGCTTCGTCGCGATCCTGTGGCTCGCCAGCAGCGGCGTGCAGCTGGTGGCGAGCGGGATCTCCAGCGTCTTCAGCGGCGTCACGCAAACCCTGGGCTCGGTCACTGGCGGCGTGAATGACCTCTCGACGGGCGATGTAGAGCAAATGCTGGCCCGCCTCAATGATCCGCGCACTGCCCGCACGATCTCGACGGCAACCGGTATTCCAGAACAGGAAGTGCGGTCCTCGCTCGGCGAGGTGGCACAGCGAGTTGAGGCGGCGCGCAACGATCCTGAGCAAGCGGCCGCGGAAGTGCGGCGGGGCACAGAGCAGCTCATGTCTCGCGCGCGTCAGCAATTGCCTGCAGTCGCGGAGCGGGTTCAGAACACCGCCACAAAGACTGCCTGGATCACCTTTGCGGCGATGGTCATCTCTCTGCTAGCCGCCGTGGCAGGAGCAATGGCAGGCAGGAGGCGCGCCGCTCAGCGTCTTGTCGGAGATCCGCGCGCGACACCCACTGTCCGTTGACGGTCACTGATCTACCAGAGAGCCCTATGAATTTGCACATCGCAGTTCTCATCGCGGCGCCGCTGGTCTTGGCGACCGGTCAGGCGGTCGCGCAAGGAGACTCGCGGGGCGGTTCGACCGCTGAGGTCGCGCTAAGCAACGACACTTTGCAACTGCGCTATCTCGCCAGCGGCAACAGGGTCGGCGTGCAGGGCAGCCAATTCGTCGGGGGCGTATTTCTCGGAGAGGAACGAGATCTGGTCCTGAGCGGGGGACTCATGTTTCCGGCGGACCTTGGCATCCGGCGCCTCACCATCAGTATCGGACCGCAACTCTATGCGGCGCTCCTGCAGGAGGAAAACGACGATGTGATGGCAGTCAGTGTCGGCACCGAGGTCCGCTTCTTCATCGATGCCGCCCGGCGGCTCGCGGTTTCCGGGCAGGCCTTCTACGCACCCGACATCCTGACCTTCGGTGTGGCTGACAACCTCACGGACCTGAGCGCACGCATCGAACTACGCGTGGCGGAGCAACTGCAAGCGTTCGCCGGCATGCGCTGGTTCGAGTTCGATCTCACGGACGGCAGCGGCAAACGCACGTTGCAGGAAGAGGCTTTCGTCGGCGTCGGCTACCGCTTCTGACTTCATGAACATCGGGATTGAGTCGCAGATCAGGTCGCTCGTCGCAGCGACCTTGCATGTTGAAGAGGCAATGATTCGACCTGATGCAACCTTGGCTGGCGATCTCGGCGCCGACTCGCTGGATCTGGTGTCGCTAATCCTGGCAATTGAAGATCAGTTCCACGTGGACATTCCTGACGAGGAGGCTGCCGAAATACTGACGGTCGAGCAGTTGATAGAACATGTGACGTTCGAGCTCGCCTTCCAGGATGCAACAGACTCGCACCGCCGGATCAACGAACAGAACGTCCGCCGCGTGTGATGAAGGGAGACGTAATTCACCTCGCGCCCTTGCGCTTAGTGCCGGATCTTCGCGTCTTGCGCTTGGGCGAACCGGTGCTGCGCGAGGCAGCCTCAGCAGCACGCTCTTTACGCCGTTGATCGAGCGATATGGGAACACTCTCGTCGGCAGTCTTGACCACAGCGCTCTTCGACAAGCTCTTGCGGAGGACTGCCATGAGGTCAATGATCTTCGCGCCGCCTTCGTCGCCTTCTGCTTGTTCCAGTCCTCGTTGATGAATGACGTCTTCGTCTTCCTTCTGCTTGGTCGCAGCCAGTTTCTCCAGCGCCTTGGCCTCCTGGTCCTCGAGCTCAGTGAGGTCAAGGTCGGTTCGGGTCAGATCTTCGATGATCTTCACGAACTGAGTTACCTTGGATGCCGTGGCTTTGCCGCGCTTGGAGAGCCCGATTGTTTCGGGCGTGCGAATCTCGTCCGCGTATCGCAAAGTGTCAGCGCGCAATACGCCGTTATCCGCGATGATTGCAACCAGGTACTCATGGCCGCGCATGACGAAACTGCCGATGCCCACGCGGCCCGCCTTCTCCATGGTGGCAGTCAACAGATGGTACGCCTTGGTCGATTTGCCTGAGGGCGCCAGGAAGTAGGGCCGGTCGAAGTAGATCGGCGGAATCTGTTCGAGCGGCACGAAGTTTCGCAGCTCGATATCTCCGGACATCTCTGGCGCAACCGATTCGAACTCCTCGTCGGTAATGACGACCATCTTGCCAGAGTCGGTTTCGTAGCCGCGCACGAGCTCGTCCTGGCTCAGTTTCTTGTCTTCCTTCGAGCAGTGATACTCGCGCCCCAAGGCATGACCCGCTTTGTCCACCAGCTTCATCGCTGTCTGCCGCGGGCGCACGGCCGTGACGAGTTCGACGGGAATGCTGACCAACCCGAACGTGATCGTCCCGGACCACAGCGGGCGCACCCGTGCTCCTGTCGCCTCTGCAGGCGCGTCCGGGGAGTTACTTCGTTTGCGACTAGGCAACTTTCTTCTCCTTCACGGCCGCTATGCTTGCGCGCAGACTCTGTTCGAGGCTCGCCGGGGCTTGCTTTTTCTTGGGCTGGACCGCTTTGATCTTCTCGCCTCGCGCCTTCGCCTCGATCAGCTTGCACAGTCGCTGGCGGTACTCGTTCTGCCAGAGTGACGGATCGAAATCCGCTTCGATTGACGAAACCAGCTGTTGAGCGAGCTTCAGCTCGCTCGCTTGCGGAGTGACGGACTTGGCGGGCTCTATTCCCGAGAAGCTCAAAACCTGATCGGCGCGGCGCAATGTCGTCATCGTGAGAAAGCCGTCGACTGCGCTCAGCGCGCCTACATAGCGCTTCTTGCGCATGACCCAGCGTGCGATGCCGATGACGTCTTGGCGCTCGAGGGCTTCTGCGAGCGCGAAATAGCTGCTGTTGTCACCGTCAGGTCCCAAATAGTAAGGGCGCTCAAACCACTGGTCGCCCAATACCGATGCGGCGACAAAGCGTGTGATCTGGATGTCGCGCGATTCAGGAGGCACGAGCTTCTCGAGGTCATCCGGCTGCACGATCACGGCTGTTTGAGCACTCAATGCAAGCGCCTTGCGCATATCATCCTTGCTGACTTCCTCGCCTGTGTCCTTGCGAATGATGTGCTGCTCGACCGGCGCAAGGTCTTTGGCGTGCAGCAAATGAAAGCGGATGGTGCGATCTTCGACCGCTGAATACAGCTTGATGCCCAGCTTCTGTTTGCCGATTTGAAGCTGCCCCTTCCACATTGCCCTAGCCATTTGACTGTTCCTCGACTGGACCGACGCAACCAGGGCAGACGTGATGACCTTCGGAGTGCTTGTGTCGGCAATGCGGACAGCTTGGGCTGTCACACTCCGGGCATCTGAACTCGAGTTCGTAGGCGTACCGCTGGCCGCAGTGCGGGCAATCTTCTTCGCCGCTCAACCACCAGGCCGTAACCCGGGCTTGTACCCTCAATTTGCCTGGCGGCATTGCGACTCCTGATCCCAGCGCCTGGATGTAGATAGGAAAAACGGCATATCCCTGTAGAGGTTCCAACTCCGCAGGATCGATTGGGGTGCTGGAAAGTTCTACCTGGCGGTGGCTGATCGTAAGAGTGATGCAGCGTCGGCGGTCGACCGGCACGACACGATCCGAGAGAGGGGCATTTTTTCTGCCGAGAGTCACAGTTACGAACTTCGCTAGCGAGAATCACACTGCGCCTCGATGCTACGCCGGCAGCGCTGCACGAGTCTCGGCATGAACTGGTTTGCTCTGATTGCTCTGTTTTTCACGCCTTTGCTCAGCGGCTGCGTTTTCCGCGAGTTGAATGAGCAGCAGGAAGAGCGGCTGCGCAGCCACGACGCGCAGATCACGGCCCGTTTTGCCGCGGTGACGGCCGCGGGAGTAGTCACGACCTTGTCCGATCCGCGATTTCGCGCCGAAAACGTCAGGGCCGGCATGCGGGACCCGTACGACTTCATTCTCAACGTCGGACCGGGCGTCTACTTTCTGGAGAAGTACGATCCATCGCGCATCCCCGTGCTGTTCGTGCATGGCATCGACGGCTCGCCGGACAACTTCCGGTACTTGATCGAGCGTCTGGACCGGCAGCGTTTTCAAGCGTGGGTTTACTACTACCCGTCGGGCGCCCGTCTCGGGCTGGTCGCGGACCATCTGGCGCAGACGGTGTTACAGATCGAGCGTCACTATCGTGTGACTACACTGGTCCTCGTCGCACACAGCATGGGCGGCTTGGTGGCTCGAGGTTTTCTGTTGCGGCATGAACCGGATCGGCTGCATATTCCATTGTTCATTTCGCTGTCGACGCCCTGGAGCGGTCACAGCGCCGCACAGATCGGCCTCGATCTTTCGCCGGCGGCGATCCGGTCCTGGCATGACATAGCGCCGGCGAGCGACTATTTGCAGTCACTCTTCTACACGCAGGCCGCTGTGCGCAGATCGTTGCCGGAACGAACGCAGCATCAGCTGCTTTTCTCGTTCAAGAAAGGCAGCGGCTCGTTCGGCGAATCCAGCGATCAAGTCGTTACCGTGGCCAGCGAGCTGCGCGCCGAAGCGCAGGACGACGCAGCAGGCGTCTACGGGTTCGATGACACCCACATGGGGATACTCGAAGATCCGCAGGTATCCCTGCGCGTGAACAAGCTCCTGGATGCGGCCTCACCAGCTTCACTGGCAGCTCAATGAGCTCAACAACCGGAGTTACCACACTCCGGGCATCAACCGATAGCGAACTCGATTTCTGTACGAGTCGTACTCGGCTAGGTTCATTCGCAACACATTCTCTTCGACAAGAATACGTACGGCAAGTAGTACGGTCGGCAACGCCGTCGCTATCGCGCCGGCGTAAGTTCCGAGCCACAGGCCCATGCCGATCATGCCGACTATCAATCCTGCATACATGGGATGGCGCACGACGCTGTAGACACCGGACTCGATGACTCGATGTCCGCGTTCGGCTTGATGCCGCACGACCGTGCTTGCATAGGCGTTGGTACGAAGGGTCAGCATCACCAATGTCCAACCAAGGACGACCAATGCGAGACCTACAATCGAGACAGCGGCACTCGGCGCGCCCAAAACCGGAGAATGATTCGCGTCGTAGCCGTCGATCGCGACCACAAGTGCGTACGCGGCCATACATGACGGAAGGAGAATTCTGTCGAGCGGCGACTGATCTCGCCTCAGTGGAAATCGAGCGCGCTCCTTAAGAAGCTCGGGCGAAACGCGCTCGATGTTCAAATTGCCGATCAGCCGAATCGACAACATCGTGACGAGCAATACCCAGGCTCGCCACCAGGCCAGCGTTCCAGCCGTAGCAAACAAAACCGCGCCCACGAGCAAGTCATTGGCAATTTCGTTCAACGCAGGCTTGAGCATGTTCTTCTCCAAGAGTCGGCGCGAATATCTCAGAGACTAACTCAACAGCTCACTCGCGATGTAGGAATCGAGAGAATTTGCGGCCAATTCGCGCGCGCTGCTTGCGCGCTCACATGAGCAACTTCGATCGATTCAATTTGCGTCTGCCAGCCATTCGCGAGAAACGCACGCCTTCCTTCGTCAGTGACCGGATGATCCCTCGGATTGCAGCGGCGGCTTCCAGTGCGCCACTGCCAAAGTGCCGCTCGACTAGGATCATCCTTTCGCGCGCACGATTGATGTGGCTTTGGTTCGACGACCCGCGGCCGACCAGGCGAATCGCATTGGATCACGATTCCTCAACCCCGGCGGTCCGGGAGGCTCCGCAATGGAATTCGTACGAACCGCGCCGCCAGCGGCATTCCAGTTGTTTGCGCAATTCGACGTCGTCGGCTTCGATTCGCGTGGTATCGATCGAGAGTCCTGCCGGTTCGTCTGCTTCCGCATTGCGCGCATCTACGACGACAATCTGTTCGAGCAGTGAGACCGGCTAGTCATGCCTGCGTCGCCAGGAATTGAACGCTCCCGATGCGCGAACGTGGGGAAGAGTAACGCGAGCTGAGCTGGCCGCGGATGGACGCCGATGGACGTCCATGGATGGCTCCCCGGGCCGGATTCGAGTCGATCGTAAGCCCTTGAGCACGCTAGGAGCGGGATACCCTCAGCGATACCCACTGGACGCAGATTCCACAAACGTCAGATCGTGCGTAAGCCATCGTGGAGCAGATGCCAACGACACGCACGCCAATGCCGGATGTAGGATCGCGATCATGGCGGGGGATCACATCATCTTCATCGTCGATGACGATCGCCGTGTCCGCGAGTCATTGATCGAGCTTCTGTCGAGTTTCGACATGCATGCGGTCAGCTTCGGCTCCGCGGCCGAGTACATTGCGAGCCCGAAGCCCGATCTGCCGGCTTGCCTGGTCCTCGATGTGCAGCTCCCCGACATCAACGGTTTGGAATTGCAGACCGAGATTGCGCAAAGCGATGACGTGCCCATCGTGTTTATTACTGCACATGGGGACATTCCGTCGTCCGTGCGCGCGATGAAGGCGGGCGCCGTCGACTTCCTGACAAAGCCGTTCAGGGAGGCGGACTTGATGGGAGCAATAAATGCGGCCCTCACGCGGAGTCGCGAAGCGAGGCGCACGCGAGCCGAATTAGCCGATTTGCACCAGCGGTTGTCATTGCTGACGCCGCGTGAACGAGAGGTGCTGACGTTGGTGGCGAGCGGCCTGCTCAACAAGCAGGCTGCGGCGGAGCTGCATATCAGCGAAGTCACGTTGCAGATCCATCGCGCAAGGATGATGAAGAAAATGGCAGCCGGCTCGATCGCTGAGCTGGTCAGAATGGTCGGCACTCTCCAGATACCCTTGACCCGCACGCGGTACCCGAATCGCTGATCAGCTGGGCCCGGACGCCGAATGAGCCGTATGCAGCGTGAACTGAAATACAGCCCCGTGAGGGCTGTTCGGCGTAAACCACAACTTGCCTTCGTGTGCCTCGATAATGGCACGGCAAATCGACAGTCCCATGCCCATGCCGTCGGATTTTGTCGTGAATAGCGGGTTGAATATCTGGTCCGCGTCCGCTGAATGGATTCCTGTTCCGGTGTCTGCGACAGAAACAGTCACGCCCTGGTCTTCGTTCGGCTGGCATCTCACGCTGAGGATCCGCGGCTCCTCCTTTGCTGCCATGGCGTCGATCGCATTCATGATGAGGTTGACCAGCACCTGCTGGAGCTGAATCCGGTTTCCAGTGACTGGCGACAGCTGCCGGTTCGACTCGCTCCGGAAGACTATGCCATTCCTCTGGATTTCACCGTGCACGAGTGCAGCGGCTTCCTTGATCAGCTCATTGACATCGAGCGAGGTCCTTTCCCGCACGTCAGTTCTGAAGTTCGCGCGAATCGTGGCAACGACTTCTCCCGCACGGTGCCCATCTGCAGCGATATTTCTGAAGGCCTGCTTGGCCTTTTCGAGGTTGGGCATCTGACGGTCGAGAAAGCGCAAGCCGGCATCTGCCGTCGTTACCATCGCAGTGAGTGGCTGCCGCATCTCGTGAGCGATCGAAGCCGCGACAGCATCTCCGGTCATCAGTCGAGCCTCTCGCTCGCGGCGTTGAGCCAGAACCGCACCGAGCAGCCTGGCGTAGAGCGTTTGTATCTCGTAGAGCAGGACGATCAGGACGAGACTGCTGGAGAGGAACCCGAACACTCTGACGGCATACCAGCCGCCGCTGAAGCGCATCGGGGTGGGGTAGTAGCTCAGAGGCACCTCAATGAGATACAGCAACATCACCACCATCAGCCACAGGTCCAGCATCGAGCGCCGTTTGAACCAGAGCACGATGAGGGCCGAGATGCTCGCCGATGCTATGGGCACCCCGACCAGGAAGGGCCAGTGCGGTCCGAAGCGGAGTGGATCGAGCATGATGTGCGGTAAGGATGCCTCATCTACTGTACTCACAACTGTGGCGGTGACGACGATAGCCACAGTCAAGGCGATGCTGCGCGCGATGGCAACAAGCGTCGTTCGACGTGAGAAGCGTTCCGTCGGCGCTCGTTCCTTGGCCGTTGCATAGGCGATTACGAACAGAGGAAAGCCGCAATGCCACAGCACATAGAGCCATGCCGCGGTCTGAAGGCCGCCGATCACGCCCGCCGGGGCGAACACGCCCGGAAACGCGAGGGCGTACGGAATGAGTATCAGTGCGGTGAAGAAATACGCGGCGGCGATCACCAGCGTAGACCGCAGGCGCAAGATCGAGAATTGGACGAACAACAGGATCGCCGTCATCGAATCGCACACGAACATCGATGCGAGATAAGCGGGCAGGAACGCGTCGATGCGTCGGGTCTTGATGCCGGAGATCAGTCCACCAGTGATCAGAACAAAGACCACCAACAGGCCGAGCACCACAAAGAGAGCCAGGCGCTTCTGTGCTGGCCCCGGCGACACTGCCGAGGGGAAGAACTGTTCCTCGGGGGCTACAGCGTGGCTTCGAGACATATCAGGGATTCTGCACCGCGCCGACGTGCGTTCGATAGAGCATGCGTCCGCCTCAGCTCGATGCTCGCAGCGCTTCGCTAAGCGCTGCGAGCAGCTCCGGCCCGTGGAACGGCTTGGTGAACAGGCGTGGTTTGCCTTCGCTCAGGGTTGGCAATCGCTTTACGGTTTCAGGGTAGGCCGTGATGTAGATCACGGGTAACCCAGGCCGGACGGCGTGAACCTGCCGCAGCAGCTCGAATCCATCCATGCCAGGCAAGTCGACGTCGGACAGCAGGCAATCGATCTCTGCGAGGCAACTGTCCTTGAGCAGCTCCGCGCCGGAAGCAAACAGGACTACGCGGTAGTCGGCGGACTCCAGCAGGTACTCAAGCGACCGCAGAATGCTCGGGTCATCATCAACGACTGCAATAACGTGTCCGGAAGACCGGTGAGTCATGGAGTTCTTGCGGTCGCGCTGCATCCGGCCTTGCACTCTGGACCTTCGGGTTCGGGCGGTAAGTAATGGAAAGATGTTATGGCGCTAACCTGTCAACGAGGGGAGCATGCTGAACGACGGGGTGGGGCGACGCGCCAGAGCAGGCATGTGTAAGCGTGTTGGGCGTGAAACGAGGGTAGATGCATGTCCGAAGCCGTGCCGACGGTGTTCGTCGTTGATGACGAGGCGTCGGTGCGCGAATCCCTCAGCATGCTCATCGAATCGGCCGGATGGCGGGCGCAAACCTTCCATTGCGCGCACGCGTTTCTGGCGCGGCCGCGGACACTCGCGCCCAGCTGTCTGGTACTCGACGTCGTTCTTCCGGATTTGAACGGTTGTGACTTGCAGGGACTGCTGGCGGACCGGAGCGACATGCCAGTCATCTTCATAACCGGCCATGGCGACGTTCCCACCACCGTGCGTGCCATGAAAGGCGGAGCCATGGACTTCTTCATCAAACCGGTAGACGGTCACGCGCTCCTGGGCGCTATCCAGCGGGCGGTCGATCGAAGCTGCGCGGCACTGGGGCACGCTGAGGATGTGCGCGCTGTGCGGGAAAACTACGCTTCGCTCACCCGCCGAGAGCGGGAAGTCATGGTGCTGGTGGCGGCTGGCCTCCTCAACAAGCAAGTCGCCCACGAGCTCGGCATCAGTCAGATCACGGTCAAAGCCTATCGAGGCAGCATGATGCGGAAGATGAACGCCGACTCATTGGCAGCGCTGGTGCGGATGGCCGACAGTCTTCGCATCACTGCGAGCCAGTGGAATTGGCGGTCCTCTCGCTTGACCTGGTCTGCCTTCGGAGCGCGACGGAATCTGTAGAGGTCAGTTGCGACAGTCACTGAATCGGCGAGCCGAGCTACTGGCCGGCCCGCCGATCCAGCGGAGCACGCCGAGATCGACTACGCGCGCAGGGGTCTGAAGCCCGCGCGAACCTCTTGTGCGAAGAGTTGCGGTTGCTCCCAGGCCGCGAAGTGACCGCCTTTGTCGAGCTTGTTGTAGTAGATGAGCTTCGGATAGGCGCGGACTGCCCAACTCTGCGGGACTGTACAAACCTCGTCTGGAAAGGCGCTCACGGCAACCGGGATGCCGACACCCTTCGGAGTGAAGAAGGCGAACTTGTTCTCCCAATAGATACGAGCCGAAGATACCGCCGTATTCGTCAACCAGTAGAGTGTGATGTTGTCGAGGATGTCATCTCGCGTAAGGCCGGTGCGTTGTCCGTCAAAAGTGCGCGCGATGAGCTCATAGCTGCGCGGGTCGTGGTCGAGCAGGAATGCTGCCAGGCCGGTCGGTGAATCCCCGATTCCGTACAGCGTCTGCGGCCGGTTCGCCATTTCTATCGCGTATCCCACGCCCTTCTTGTAGAAGACGTCGAGCTGTTCGTACGCGCGCTTTTCTTCGGCTGAAAGGCCGTCCGGTGCCGGCTGGCCTGTGTAGGCAGCTGCATTGATGTCGGTTGGAACCGCGAAAACCCAGTTCAGATGGATCCCGAGCAATTCCGTCGGCGCCTGCGCCGCCATGACATCTGTGACCATCGCACCCCAATCACCGCCTTGTGCCACAAATCGCTGGTAGCCGAGGCGCTTCATCAGCATTACCCACGCACGTGCTATGCGGGCTGGGTCCCAGCCCGTCGCTGTCGGCTTGCCTGAAAACCCGAAGCCGGGCAGAGACGGAATCACCAAATGAAACGCATCCGCTGCGCTCCCGCCATGTGCCGTGGGATTGGTCAGCGGATCGATGATCTTCAGCATTTCGATGATCGAGCCGGGCCAGCCATGCGTGATGATGAGTGGCAATGCATTTTCATGTTTCGAACGAACGTGAATGAAGTGAATGTCCAGCCCATCGATTTCGGTCATGAACTGCGACAGGGCATTGAGCTTCGTCTCGCACCTGCGCCAGTCGTATTCCGTCGCCCAATAGTGTGCGAGCTTCCGGATCGTCGCGAGCTGCACGCCCTGCGACGCATCAGCAACCGTTTCACGCTCCGGCCACCTGGTCGCGCTTATTCGATTGCGCAAGTCGCCCAGCTCCGCCTCCGGGAAACTGACCCGAAATGCACGAATGGCGGGCTTGTCAGCCGTCTGCACGCTCGCTTGCTGGGTAGAGTTCTTCTGGGTCATGGTGTCCTCCTCGAGTCGATCGGAACGTGATGAGGCCGTTCGCACTGCGGTCAGTGCAGCAAGCGGCAGTAGCGAAGCTACGATGCTCGCTGCGCTGAGCTTGAGTCCCTCGCGACGAGTGATTTGCGCGCGCGGTATCTCGAGTGCGCCATCTCCTGCGGTCTTCTCTTTCATGCAGGTGTCTCCATTTTTTCCGCAAACCGAACGCACGGGCTGCGGTTGCCGCATCACACAGAACGTCTCGAACCGGAACAACCCGACCAAGGTATTGGTGTCGGCCATACCTTGGTGCAATCGATGAGCGTGCACATCGCTGCTCTGATCCCTCGGAGCGAGACACTCACTCACCGAGGAGAACGGTCATGGTTTCGAAGTGCAGCATCGTTCGGCAGCGACGCGTAACCACCGCAGTGGCACTTTTGATGCTGATGCAGCTCGGAGCAATTGGCGTCCGAACGGCCGCTGCATCTGATCGTCCCGACACAGCCAACGCGCAGTATCGCGACATGCCTGACATCGCGCCGATCGGCGTGCGCATTGACCACTACTTGCCGGTACCCGGGGACGCGAAAGGTCCAGCCCTCGACCCTGCCAAGGGCTATCGGCTCGAGCAGCTGGGTCAGGGTCTCTACATGATCACCGACAATGCCTATCAGTCGATGTTCATGGTTTATGAGACCGGCGTCGTGGTGGTTGACGCACCGCCGCCCTATGCCGCCCACATCATGGAGGGAATTCGCGAGGTAACTGACAAACCGGTCACCCATCTCATCTACAGTCACTCGCACGCCGATCACATTGCCGGCGCAAATTCCCTGGGCAAGGTCTCGACTATCGTCGCGCACGCAGAGACCAAGCGGCTCCTGGCACGCGACAACGATCCGCACCGTCCACTGCCCACGGTGACTTTCCAGGATCGATACTCATTGAAGGTGGGAAGCCAGGTGCTGGAGCTCTCTTATCACGGTGACGCCCACGAGCCCGGCAACATCTTCATCTATGCACCCGCCCAGCAAACGCTCATGGTGGTCGACATGGTGTTCCCGGGTTGGATGCCATGGCGTCGGTTCGCCGTCGCGCACGACATCCCGGGCTACTTCGCGCAGATGGAAGAGATCCGCAAGATTCCTTTCAAGACTCTGGTAGGCGGTCACGTCGCGCGGACGGGGACGCACTCGGACGTCGATCGACAGATCGCTTTCCTGCAGGACCTGAGAGCGGCGGCAACAAGGGCGCTCGCCACCATCACGCCCGGAGAAGGACTGGACGCGAAGACCGCTCAGGAGAACCCGTGGGCGGTGTTCGACGACTACATTGATCGGGTGGTCATTCGGTGCGTGAACGAGCTGACACCGACTTGGCTGACTCAGCTCGCTGCTTATGACGTCTACATTTGGGACCAGTGCTACTCAATGGAGCAGAGTCTGCGCATCGATTGAGCTACTAGAAGGGCGCCGACGCTCATTTGGGCGCCGACGCCGTCAGCTCAGAGCGGTATGGCGCTAACGATTCGTCCGTTCGCCGCCAGTCGAGCGGCGGACGCCAATGGCCAGCAGACCCAAAGCGAACAGTGCAAACGTCGCGGGTTCCGGCACTGTCATCGGATGCGATGACCACGCGATGGATCCACTCATCCATCCCCGGGCGTCCGGCTCGTGCAGGACCCCTGCTGCGCCGAAGCCGGACTCGTACGCGAAGAAATCCGTTGCCGGACCGCCGACGCTCGAAACGCAGCTGAGATTGCAATCGTAATCAGGTATCCATGCATCAATTTCCCAGGTCCGCAGGTTCCCCAACGGGTCGAACGAGAGGCGCGTGATGCGCGCATTGCCTTCGTCCCACATGCGGCCGAGCCAGGAGAATTGCAGATCGATTGCGGTGAGTCCGTCCACGATATCGAAAAAATCGCCGACTGCATCGTCGAATGTGAACGAACCCGTCCCAACGGTTCCGATCGGATAACCGTTGTAGCTGTCCCTCACCTGCTCAGTGTCGTCAGTGTAATCCGCGCTGAAAGCGGTGATCGTGAAATCCACCTTGATGGGAACGGCCCACGTCACGGAAGGCGCGACCAGAATCGAGACTGCAAGCATCGCTAACGTTCGTCTTACCATGGCGAGGCGCTCCGTGTTGTTGATTGCTATAGGAGGACGGACAGCGCGAGGTTTTTATCGAATACGCGCGTGCGAGAGTATACGCCTTGCTTGTGTCGCGATTGTAACTGGTCCGCACTGCGTGCTTATGTAAGAACCATAGAGCGCATGATCATCGACATCCATAGTCTGGCGGCCATGTGCGATACCGCGGGCCTCGTTGGATGACGAAACGCCCGGCACGGAAAAAACCGTATGCGAATTCTGATCACCGGCAGCGCCGGCATCGACATCAAGAGGTCGTCATTCACGCATCACGTCGGCACGATCATCGAGCGGGCGTTCGTCGCGCGCAGTGTTGCTGGCGGACGCGATTGTGCACACGGCGACGTTGCACAAGCCGCATGTCGCCACGCATAAGCACCCAAGTATTAGCCGAGGGCCCGGGCCGGATTCCAAGTCGATCGCAAGTCCTTGAGCGAGCAAGTCGCCCAGACTTCGATTGAGCTGGATATCCCCAGCGATACCCCACGCACACACGCGCTGCGGTCCGCATCAGACCGAAGGTGTGAAGGTTGCCATTCCAATTTGCAACGCCTCGGCCATATCCAGTATCAGAATGGCTGCTGCGAGCACTGACTCTGCTCTTTGGTTTCGGCACGCCCGGTAGTGGTCGTGGGCGCGCCGTTTCTGAACTCAGGAGTTCTGGCGTTAGCGCACCGCGCGATGTGCACACGCGTTCCGAGCTGCAGCGCACTTCGTCCGGTCCGGGCGGTGGCTGAGTAGGGCCTCGCGCAATGCAGCTGCGTGGCGACGTAGTCCGTCTAGAGGGCGCTCATGAGGTTGGACGTGAGGGGCGCATGCATGAACTGCTCAAGACAACACGTGCCCTTGGCAGATTCGCCGCAAGTACAGCGGGAACTCGAGGGTGAGGCGGGATTGCAGGCGTTGAGCGCGCGACTGGTATTTCGCCGTCGTCGGCAGTGGAATGCGCCGCCTGAAAGCGAACAACAACAGGTTATCGTCGGCGATCACCGGCACGAGCAGTGTGCTGCCGCCAAACGCCACCCCGATTCGCTCGATGTGTGTGACATAGCGGTTGGGAACTCCGGAGAAGTTCATCACCATCACGCCTCGTGGCGACAGGCGTTGCGCCGCTTGGGCGTAGAAATCAGAGGCGGCGAGTGTCGGAGCAACCCCGATTGGGTCGAACGCATCGACCAGGAGCACATCAATGGGTTCCGTCCGTTGCGAGATGTAGTGCGCGCCGTCCGCGCACACGACTCGAAAGCGCGCATCGTCAGCGGGGATGCGGAACTCCTCTCGCAGAGCGACCACTCGCGGGTCGATTTCCACCACCGTGATCTGAGCTTGCTGCAGGTTGCGATGGCAAAATTTAGCCAGCGAGCCGCCTCCCAGTCCCACCATCGTTATTCGTTTCGGAGCAGGGTTGAACAGCAGAAACGCCATCATCTTCCGTGTATATGCGGTGATCAGTGCGTCCGGTTCATCGAGGCTCATGACGCTCTGCACGTTGCTTTGAGTGAAATAGAGGCAGCGGTGGGACGAAGTCTCCAGGATGTATGGCTGCGCTAGTTGCCCTGTCATCAAGCGCCGGCGGACCTCGTCGGTGCTCAAGCCGTCCGGTGGTGAGGGCAGCCGCACGGTGCCCGGATTGAAGAACCACGGACTTTCGAATTCCATGAAAGACAATCGCTGCTCGGACATACGCGCGCTGCTGCGAGGTTGACTAGAATGAAGGTCGAGCGCGCAACTGAAATGCATCCAGGCGAGCGATAAGATCGTCCGGATCGATCGGCAGGGAAATGCCTGTATCGCCCCCGTGCCGATGGATCACATTGCGTGCCTGGTCGTCGCAATTGGACGTAGCGACAATCATCCAGGACCGCGGCGATCGTCGCCGCAGCGCATCGAGCGCCACGAGGCAGTCTTTGTCCGCCAGATCGGCGATCACGATCAACGCAAAGAAGAAAGATTGTCGCTGCGCCTGCAGCGCCGATTCGGTACTGCCTTCGATACGGATCTCGAAGCCCGCCGCCTGCAGACGGGAAGCGAGCTGGACTGCATTCACCAAGTTCGGTTCCAGTAGCAGCGCGGGGAACGGGCTGGTTGGGTGTCGCCGGATTCGCATGGAGATCACTTCGGTGGACGGTGTGCTCAAGCACGCCCGCGCGAAGCTGAGCCAGTGGGCGCCGTCTTGGAAATTGCCGTCAGAATGCCGGCGAGGATCTGTCGCGGGCTCGGCGGGCAACCAGGCACGGTCACATCCACCGGTATGACGTTCGAAACTCGGCCACGGCTTGCGTAGCTCTCGCCGAAGATTCCTCCGGTGCAGCCACAGTCGCCGACCGCAACGACCAGCTTCGGATCCGGTGTCGCGTCGTAGGTCCGTCGCAGCGCGACTTCCATGTTTCTGGAGACAGGGCCGGTGACCAGCAGCAAGTCTGCGTGCCGCGGGCTGGCTACGAACCGAATTCCCAGACCTTCGAGATTGTAGAGTGGATTGCCGAGCGCATGGATTTCCAGCTCACAACCGTTGCAGGAACCAGCGTCAATGGCGCGAATGCACAGGGCGCGACCCAGCACCGCGAGAATGCGCTCTTGCAGCGCCGCTACGACACGCAGCGTTTCATCAGTCGATGGCGGCAGCTCGGTAGCAATTCCCGCGCGATGAATCTGGCGTAGCGTTTTCCACATGGCCTGTCTCGCGATGACCTATAGATCGTGCCCACTGTAGGACAGGTTGAAGGACTTATTGATGAGCGGAAAGTCCGGCACGATGTTGTCGATGATTGCGTGCTCGAGCACCGGCCAGTTCTGCCACGACGGATCGTGCGGATGACATCGCAGGATTTTCCCGGCATCGCCCGCTTCGAGATACAGCAGGACCGGCCCGCGCCAGCCCTCGATGAGACCGATGCCCCAGGATCCCTTCGCGGCCGCGGTCATCGGCCTGCGGTGGCCACCCTCTGGCAGTTGCTGCACGACCTGTCGCACGAGACGGATGGACTCGGCGACTTCGTCGAATCGCACGGCAACTCGCGCAGCGACGTCTCCATCGGTGCGCACAACCTTGTTGGGTGCGAGCTCTGCGTAGGGATCCCACGGCAGGTCACACCGCAGATCAAAACCCTGGCCGCTGGCGCGCCCCGCCAATCCAGTCAGTCCGAGTCGGGCGGCCAAAGCCGGCGTGACCACACCGGCCCCGACGAATCGATCGCGCAGGCCCGAGTGCTCGTCATAGATCGCGCGGAGAGTTTCGACCTCCGTCGCGATCGACTGGATGCAATCGATCAACCCGTCTGCGCCGCTGGGTGAAAGGTCGACGCGCGTGCCTCCGGGCACGACCAGGTCCATGAGGTAACGCTGTCCCAGCGCATGTTCGGTGGAGCGCAGCAGCTGTTCCTTGAGTCGAGAGAATTGCGCGAGGCCGACCGCGAACCCCGCGTCATTGCCCAGCGCCCCAAGATCTCCGAGGTGATTCGCAAGACGCTCCAGCTCCAGAGCAAGCGCTCGCAACCAAATCGCCCGCGGCGGGACGCGCGCAACGCTCATACCCTCGAGCGCCTGGCAATAAGCCCATGAGAATGCAACCGCCGAATCGCCGGAGACCCGCGCAGCCAATCGGTGGCCTTCGAGCAATGGCAGCTCGGTGAAACGGCGCTCGATGCCCTTATGCACATAGCCGAGGTGCTGCTCGAGCCTGAGGACCTTCTCGCCCACGATGGAAAAGCGGAAATGACCCGGCTCGATGATGCCCGCATGCACCGGTCCGACCGGAATCTCGTGCACGCCCTCGCCCTCGACCGGCACGAACGGGTAGTCATCGGTGACAGGCGGGACAGTCTGATCGGGAATTGTCGCGTCGCTCAGCGGATGGAAGGCGGCGGGCCACGCAGCATGGCGCAGCCACGGCCGCTGATCCGCAGCGGTGCTGTGCAAGCCGGAGAGATCGGCGATGGCGCGCTGCATGCGGCTTGCACTAAGGAACGTTTGTTCGATCCCGGGATAATGGGATTGCGATCCAGCCAATCGCAGTGTCAATACCAGCACACCGGCGTCGGCCGCGAATGCAGCGCGCACGAGATTCTCGCCACCGGTGTCGCGACTTGCCCAGAGTGAGATCAAGCGTCCGCCGCCTGAGCCAATGTTCTGAGTTGCCTGACGCCACTGCTCGCCGGTGACGGCCAGCTCCCAGGCATTGTGCGCGCCCGCGATCGGTGCCGCGCCTTGCGCATCGGAATGTCGGACCGCCTGCTCGAACCAGTCCTGCATGAGGTCTCAGTGCCCCGCGATCAATTGCGCTGCTGCGCGATACCAGTCGGCGAGATACGGTGGGATGAAGATACCGAGCATCAGCACCAGTGCGAGGTGTGTGAACACCGGCAGCAACGCCGGAGGATGCGGCAGCCGCTTCGCGGTCGTTTCCCCGAACACCATCGGCTGCACCCGGCTGAAGATCGCTGCGAACGCGACGCCGAGCGCCAGCAGCAGGATCGGCGTGGCCCAGGGCTCCTGCTTCATCGCGGTGGTGAGAATCAGAAATTCGCTCGCGAACACACCGAAGGGTGGCATGCCGAGGATCGCGAGCGAGCCCATCATCAAGCCCCAGCCGATCGTCGGGCTCAGGGTGATGAGGCCGCGGATGTCCTCTATTAGCTGCGAGCCTGCCTTCTGCGCGGCATGCCCGACCGCGAAGAAAATCGCCGATTTGGTCAGCGAATGCACAGTCATGTGCAGCAGCGCGGCGAAGTTCGCTACCGGGCCGCCCATCCCGAACGCAAACGCGACGATACCCATGTGCTCGACGGATGAGTAAGCAAACAAGCGCTTGATATCCCGCTGCCGCCAGAGGAAGAACGCCGCGAGCACGACGGACAACAGGCCGAAGCCCATCAGCATGCGCCCCGGCAGAGTCGACTGCAGCGATCCCTCGACGAGCACCTTGCAGCGCACGACCGCATACATGGCGACGTTCAGCAACAGTCCCGACAGTACTGCGGAGATCGGCGTGGGACCTTCGGCGTGCGCGTCGGGCAGCCAGTTGTGCAGCGGAGCAAGTCCGACTTTGGTCCCGTACCCGACCAGCAGAAATACGAACGCCAAGCTGAGCACCGCGGGCTCGAGGTGCGCCTTCACGACGTTGAGATGCGTCCACAGCAAAGCGCTGACGCCCTCGGCTCCGAGGACTTTTTCCGCGGCGAAGTACAGCAGGATCGTGCCGAACAGCGCCTGCGCAATGCCCACGCCGCAGAGAATGAAGTACTTCTAGCCT
>Ga0207706_10000906_pt1 | contig 30490 bp, 25 predicted proteins | sample KBSC53metaG_FD_184318 | JGI IMG/M metagenome (GOLD analysis project Ga0207706, IMG submission 184318) | Corn rhizosphere microbial communities from Kellogg Biological Station, Michigan, USA - KBS C5-3 metaG (SPAdes) (version 2) | ecosystem: Host-associated > Plants > Roots > Rhizosphere > Soil ... | reverse complement strand
TCTTAGTCGAGGCCGGCTGAGCGGACGGGCACTCGAGTCTCTGGTCCAGGCTGTCGAAGACCGGCTCTCGGGGAAGTACGCCGAGAAACAGGCGTCGAGCGCGGCTGCCACGTCACCGCGTCTCAAATTTCTCGTCGGGGCCGCGATAACCGCAGTCCTGATTGCCATCGTGGCCGGCTGGTGGCTGTCGAGGCCCGCGTCGTCCTCCTCGGCTCCGTCGATCGTTATTGAGTCAGCGGAGGCGAATTCACCGATGGCGGAAATGGTCGCGCGCGGGATCGCCGACGAGCTCGACCGATTCGGGGCGGGTCCGCTAGCCGGACTGGACATCAAGCCGCCGGGCCAGCGTGCACGCTACGTCGCCAAGGCGAGCGTGCTCGAAAGCCCCAGCAGGCTCACAATTCAGCTGTCGCTAGCCGCGGGCGGCACCGGCGGTCTGTGGTCCGCTCGGCTGGAGGGCGCCTCGAACCAGGCTGCCGATCTCAACCGGCAGGCCGCAGCGATGCTCGGGGCGGCATTGCAGTGCGATTTCGACGTTGAAAGTCGCCGGTCCGGGCCAACCCCGGATGTTCGCGCGCTTTACATCGACGGTTGCGCGCGCCTGGCCGATCCGCGTGCTTCGCCGAACGAAGCGATCAAGGCTCTGCGACAGGTCACTCAAAAGGCGCCGCGTTTTGCACCGGGATGGGCCAAGCTGAGCTACGCCGAGTTCAGCGGCATCGATTACGTGGCTCCGTCGGACGCGAGCAATGTCGCCTGGAGCGCCGGCCGCCACAGCGAGGCTGCACGCCAGCTCGACCCGACCCTTCCGGAAATCTTTTACATCCGCGCGTTCGACAGGAACTGGGGCCAAGGATCGGCCGCGGAGGCGCTGGGAATATTGGACGAAGGCCTCCATGAAAATCCGGACAATGCACTGCTGAACTCAGGCCGTGCGGAAATCCTCCTGCGCGCAGGCCGAGTGAACGAGAGCGTCGAAAGCGCCAAGCGGGCTACGGACCTCAATCCATTGTCCCCGGCAATGCTGCAGAATTACATTCTCGCCCTGGTTTATAGCGGCCAATCAAAGGCAGCGGAGCGCGCGCTAAAGACGGCAGAATCCAACTGGACGCGATCGGCCGCGATCGCCCAGCTGCGCTTCATGTTCGACCTTCGTTACGGCGATGCCGGCGCGGCTCTGGTCATGTTGAGAGACAATGCGGTACCCGACATTACGCCGGATGAAACCATGGAGCTGTACCTGCAGGCACGGAGCAAACCGACCGCAGGCAATGTGGACGCAGCGCTCCGGTCATACCGGGACAGCTACCAAAAAAACCGAGCGGACAGTCTAGGCTATACGCAGGCGCTCGCGCAGTTTGGAAAAGTCGACGAAGCCTATCGCCTTCTTGCGGCGGCACCGCTCGATTCCTGGTTTTCGAACACGGACATACTCTTCAGGCCCTACATGAAGGCCCTTCGCTCCGACCCCCGGTTCATGGAGTTTTCTAACCGCCTCGGACTCCTGGCGATGTGGAAGAAAACGGGCATCTGGCCGGATTTCTGCAAGGACCCGAAACTGCCGTACGATTGCCGGCAAATCGCAATGAAATATGCGGCCGAGCCGTCCTAGTCCGGCTTCTTCGCCACCGCGACCAGCGCCGGGCGAAGGAGGCGATCCTTGAGCATGTAGCCGGCCTGCATTTCCTCGACGATCGTGCCGGGCTCGGCGTCCTTCGTCGGCACTTCCATCATCGCCTGGTGCTTGTGCGGATCGAGCGGCTCGCCGATCGACTTCACACGTTCGACGCCGTTGCGAGTGAAGACCGCCTCCAGCTCGCGCGATGTGGACTCGATGCCCGCGAGGAAGTTGCTCGCCACCTTGTCGCGGCGAAGCTCCTCGTTGACCGCGGCGAGCGCCCGGTCGAGGTGGTCCTTGATGGCCAACATGTCGCGCGCGAAATTGGCCGACGCATAGCTTGCCGCCTGCTGCTTTTCCGCTTCCAGCCTCCGGCGGACGTTCTGCACCTCCGCGGCCGCATAGAGAGCCTTGTTGTTCGCTTCCTCGAGCGCCTGCTCGAGCTCGGTCAAGCGGTCGTGCTCGGCAAGCTCGGGCGATTCTTCCGCCGTCTCCTTGCGGAGCTCTTCCGCTTCTTCGTGAAGCTCGTCTTCGTCCTTAATCATCCGATCAATCTCGTTAGCGTTTTGGCTGTAAAATCCACCATGGGGACCACCCGCGCATAGTTCAACCGCGTTGGCCCGATCACTCCGACAACGCCGACCACGTCGCCATGGCTCCCCCGATAGGGCGCGGCGATCACCGACGAGCCGGACAAAGCGAACATGCGGTTTTCGCTGCCGATGAAGATCCGGCAGCCCGGAGCGTCGCGGGCGCTTTCGAGGAGCCGGGCGATCTCTTGCCGGTCCTCGAGCTCGTCGAGAAGGCGGCGTACGCGGTCGAGATCGGCTGCGGCGGCATCGTCGATGAGGTTCGCTTGGCCGCGGACGATCAGCACCGGGCGTCGCGCATGGTCCTGCGACCAGGCGGCGAGGCCGGACGCGACGAGCTCGGCCGCTGCGGCGTCGATGGCATCCTTCTGTTCGCGGATTTCCTGCCGCAGCCGAGTCTCCGCTTCCGCCAGCGTCATTCCGGCGAGCCGGCCGTTGACGAAGTTGGTCACCTGTTCGAGCGCTTGAGGCTGCGTTCCCGGGTCGAGCGAAACGACGCGGTTCTCTACAGTCCCGTCGGCGCCGACGAGCACGGCCAGTGCGCGGCCCGGCGCAAGTGGGACGAGACTGAACTGGCGAAGGCGAAGCTCCTGCTTCGGCGCAAGCACGACGCCGGCCGCCTGGCTGAGGCCGGACAGCGCCGCCGACGCCGCCGCGAGCGCATCCTCGATGGGCTGGTCGCGGCCGATCTGCCGCTCGATCTCCGCCCGCTCGCGCGGGTCGGGCGCGGACGCCTGCATGATCCCGTCGACGAACAGCCTGAGCCCGCTTTCGGTGGGTATGCGGCCCGCCGAGGTGTGTGGATGAGTAAGCAGCCCGCGCTCCTCCAGTTCCTGCATCACGCCGCGGATCGACGCGGGCGACAGGCTGACGACTCCGGTCAGCGCCTTCGAGCCGACGGGCGATCCGCGTTCGAGATAGGCTTCAACGACGAGACCGAAGATGTCCCGCATGCGGTCGGTCATTTCGGGCAGCGATGCAGCCATAAAGCTGACTTAGGAGAGTGAGACGCGGCGCTCAACGTTTCGGCGGCCCGACGACGCGCACAACATCCATAATGGAGAAACGTCCCTCCTAATCCGACGCGCTTCCGCTCGTTGGCCCGCCCCCGCCCGGTTAGGCATGATGCGATGAATCGCCAGCGTGCCGAACTTCCGCTGAAGCTGGACGGCCTCGCCTCCGCGCGGGACTTCTTTTCCGGCTGCTTCGCCCGATCCGATCCTCGCCGCGAACGGCTGTGGGTCGCCCACGTCGACGAGCAGGCGCGCTGCATCCATTTGATGGAGCACGAGGGAGACGAAACGGGAATCGACTTCCCGCTGCGCGCGATCGTCGCCGATGCGGCACTCCACGGCAGCGCGGGGATCGTCCTCGCCCACAATCACCCGAGCGGCGATGCTGCTCCGAGCGACGGCGACAAGCGGTCCACGCGGCGGCTAGCCTGCGCGGCGGAAGCGCTGGATTGCACCGTGCTCGATCACCTGGTGTTCGGAACCGCCGGCTGCACCAGCTTCCGGCAAATGGGCCTCCTCTAGAGTCGCCCCATCTCGACGATCAGCGTCCATTCTTCGTCGCGAACCGGCGCCACGGACAGCCGCGACTGGCGAATCAGCTCCATTTTGGCGAGCCGCGGCTCGGCCTTGATCTCCTTGAGCGTCACCGGCCGCTGCAGCGGGCGAACGGGCTCGACCTTCACCGAGACCCAGTCTGCGTCCTTCGGGTCAGGCGCGGCCTCGCGAACGATCCGCATGATTCCTATCACCGAGCGTTCATCCATGCTGTGGTAGAAAAAGGCTTCGTCGCCGCGCTTCATCGCTTTCAGATGAAGCCTGGCGGCGTTGTTGCGGACTCCGTCCCACTCCGTGTATCCGTCCCGGACCAGGTCTTGCCAGCTGTAGCTGCCGGGTTCGGATTTCATCAGCCAGTGCGCCATTCATTCCTCCGGAGCGCACTTAGCTTCAGCTTCGCCGAAATCCCAAATCCTTCCATTTTATCCTGGTAAATCAACAGGTTCCGTCATTCGTCCCGTTGACGGCTCAACTCACCGTCCAACGGGTTGGAATCTCGGTATTAATCCGTATCTGGCCTGCATCGGTTAACGAGAGCAGCGGGCCGGAAGCGCAGGAAGTCGCACGGCCCCGGGCAAGACGGACGACCCTTCACAGTAGGGAATTACCCGGACGCCGTACGGCGTCCCCGTAATTCTTGTGACCGGCCGGCCGCCAAGGGCAAGAGAAACAATTGAAGAAACTTCTGAGCCGCGGCCTCACCGCGGCCCTGGGATCATTCATGCTGACTCTGGGCGCCGGAACCGCTTCCGCGCAATCGACGCAGCTGACCACTTCGACCGCTGGAGCGCCGATGGTGCCCGCGGTGCAGCGCACGATCACGTCCACCAGCAACATGGTCACGAACGCTCTCGGTACGATGTTCGGACGTTCTTCCGACCCGCAGCAGGCCGAGCTTGCGAGGATCGCTCGCGAAGGACGCTGGCTCTCGAGCGCCGGCTGGCCTCTCTACGCGCTAGTCGACCGCTATAGTGTCGGCCTTCCGCTCGACGAGCAGGGCACTTGCCTTGCGACCGCCGTCTATTTCGAGGCGCGCGGCGAATCGCTCGAAGGCCAGCTGGCAGTCGCCGACGTCGTCCTCAACCGCACCGCCTCCGAGCAATATCCGGATACCTGGTGCGACGTGGTGAAGCAGCCCTGGCAGTTCTCGTTCGTCCGCAACGGCCAGTTCCCGCAAATCACCGATGCCGCCGCCTGGGCTCGCGCACAGGGAGTCGCGCGAATCGCGATGGCCAATGTCGTCCGGCAGCTTCCCGAAGACGTCCTGTGGTATCACGCGGATTATGTCAGTCCGTCGTGGGGCCATCGTCTCAACTACGTCGAGAAGATCGGCGTCCACATGTTCTTCCGGGCGTAAAGGATCGGCCCGACTCACCATTTGCTCGCTTCAGCGTAAACCCCGTTTACAGGGGATTCGCGCCGCCTGATTTTTCTGACTCCCTCCCCTCTCGCATCGCCGCGATGCGTTTGGGGAGGGTTTTTTTCGTGTTGAAGATCCTGATCGTCGAGGATGATGCCCACCTGGCTCAAACCGTCAGGTATCTTGTCGAGGACAATCCACGTTACCGGGTGGTCGCCATCGCCGACGACGTCGACACGGCCGTCGCGGCGGCGGAGGAGCACCAGCCGCATCTCGCGCTCGTCGATCTGAGGCTTGCCAACGGCAGCACCGGTTTTTCGGCAGCCGTGCGCTTGAGCGATTTCGACGTCCCCTGCCTCTTCGTCAGCGGCAAAGCGCCCGATTTTCCGATGCCGGACCTCGCGCTTGGCTGCCTTACCAAGCCTTTCACCGCGGAGGACGTCCACCGCTCGCTTGCATTGGCGGAAGACAAGCTTCGGGGACGCGATGCGTTGCGGATGAAGCTGCCGCGCAATCTCAGGATCTATGACGAGCCCGAGCAGACGGTCGAAATCCGCGGCTTCATTCCCTCCAGGCCATCGCTACGCACGCGCCTCGGCCACTGGATCGCCGCTCACCAGCGGTAGCCGCGGAAGGCGCGACGGAATTCAGTTGGCGTCGAGCGTCGATCTGCAGGGCGTTGAACTGGCCAGGAACGCCGAAATTGCCTTTGCCAGCCAATCCGCACGCTCGAGGAAAAGATGATGCGTGCTGTGGGGCACTTCCACGGCCGTTCCGCATTGCCGCCGCGAGAGAAATTCCGCTTCCTGGCGGAGCATCCAGGGCCGCAACGCCCTTACAGAATAATTGATAAAGGCCTGTCGTTGCTCGGGCGTGGCTTCGGGCGGCACCTGGTCCGCCACATCCTTGGATGAATAGAAGGCAAGCGACGGAGCCGCGATGTCCTCCCACTTCGCCTTTGCCGCAATATCTCCCGCGAGGGCTGCCGCAGCTGTTTTCTGGCCGGTACGCGGCGTCAAGCCTTTCGGTCCCGCCACCATCGTCGCAGCGACATCCGCGGCCACGGCCTTGCTGTGAACGCCCAAGGCCTGTTGCCTCCATTCGGCGAAGCTCGCGACCGTGGCGAGATCCGCCGGCGAAGGAGGGGGCAGCGTAGGAAGCGCAGCCATCAATTTCGGGACGTCGGAGCGATCGTAAGCCGCGTCGATATAAACGAGCCGGTCTACGCGCTCGGCGTGCTTCTCGCCCAGGGTCGCCAGCTCGCCTCCGGCGATGCTGTGGCCGACGAAAGAGGCGCGTTGGATTCCCAAGCTGTCCATGAGCTCGAGCAGGTCCGCGACGAGCGCGTCGTTTGAGTAATCGCCGTCCGCCGCATCCCCCGATTGCCCATAGCCACGACGCGTGACGGAAATGACGCGATGACCGGGGCGCAACAAAGGCGCGAATTCATCGAAGATATGCGCGCTGCTTCCAAGCCCTGCCAGCAGGATCACAGGGGGCCCTTCGCCTCCATAGTCGATATAATGCAGCCGGACCGACTTCAGCTGGCAGTAGCTATCCGTCCCGATTGCGGCGGGCACGCAGGACGCGGCCTGGACGGACGTTGGCACAACGAAGGACAGCGCCGCGACCGCGGCGGCGACGATGCCTCGAATCACAGATGATAATCCAGCGTGAGGCCGAAGGTGCGCGGTCGCACCAGATAGTGGATCGGGCCTCGCACCAGGCCTGAAGTGGCCTGCGAAACGCCGCGGACGTCTCCGATATTGTCGAGGAACAGGGTCGCTTCGAAACGGCCGAACGTCGCACCCGCCCGCGCGTCGAACAGATTGTATCCGCCCTGGATCTGCGGTGTCGGAGTGAGCTCGCCCGGCGCCTTCGATACATAGCGGTGGCTCAGCACGAAGTTCGGCTGAAACCTCACATTCCTGGCGGCATAGGAAATGGACGTGGCAGTTTGCCACTTGGAAGCGCCGGGCAACGTGCTTCCAGCCTGGACGACCCCGCTGGCGGACTGGAAGTCGCGGCGCAGCTCTCCATCGAGGTACGTGACGAAGCTTTGCAGCGTCAGCCCCGGTGTCGGCCGTAACGTAGCGCCCAGTTCGAAGCCGCGGTTGCGCGCCTTGCCGGCGTTGTCGGTGAAGGTGAAGCCGCTCGGGCTGGTCTGCGTCACCTGGATATCCGACCAGTCGACCCAGTAAGCCGTGCCGTCCAGCAAAAGCCGGCCGTCCATCAACGTCAGCCGGGTTCCGAGCTCATAGTTCCACAGCGAATCCGAATCGAACTGGCTCGGGATCTCGAAGACGGGATCGCTGGCGATATTCGGTCCGCCGAACCTGAACCCCTTCGACGCCAGGCCGTAGACCATCACATTTTCATTCGGAGTCCAGGTCAGAGCTGCCTTCGGAGAGAATCCCGTCTCCTTCGATCCTCCCTCCTCGACCGTCGTCGGGCCCACGAGAGGCCCTGCGGTAGTGGTCGTCGAATCCAGTTCCGTATGGAACAGACGCCCACCGGCCGTGATCTTGAAGGCATCGGAGACGTGGTAACTGGCTTCGCCGAAGGCAGCGCTTTCCTTGCCGTCGATGTCGACCAGTGCGTCGAGCAGGATCGGAGTGCCGACGACGCTAGCTGCCGCTGGGGCGTCCAGCTGGTTGATCACCTTCTCCGAAGTACCGTCGTGGAACAGCCCGACGATATATTCGAAGCGGCCGGTCGTAGGCGAAGCGAGCCGCACTTCGAACGAGTTGCCCTTGACCGTTCCCGGCTCCAGGAATGCGACCGGCGCGAACGGAAGCAGCAGGCCGCCAGCGAATGTGGAGAAATCCTGCGTCCCGGAAAATTCCTTCTTCCGGTGAGTGGCGGTGGCGATGAGCGTCGCGAAGCCGAGGTCCTGGTCGAGCCTCAGATTATGGATGTTGGTTTCGTATCTGAACGGCTCGGGAATCAGGGTGCTCTTCTCATAGCTATCCAATTCGGGCTCGACACCGCCGGCGTCGCGCGTCTTTTCGACCTGGCGGAGATACAGGTAGTTCAGGGCGGTGCCGCTGGCCGGTTTCCATGTGGCCTGGAACCTGCCGCCGTTGATCGTCGTCCGATTGGAGTTGTCGTCGCCGGTCCCGATATTGTCGACGAATCCCGCGATCCGGCGGTGGCTGAACACACCCCTCACCGCCAGCACGTCATCCACGATCGGAACGTTCACCATCCCGTTGGCCGAAAAGCCCTCATCGCCATGCGCGACGTTCTCAAGGCTTCCGCGGACGTGCACGTCCAAGTCATTCAGGTCGGGGCGGTTCGCCTGATAATTGATCGCGCCGCCGAGGGATGCCGAGCCGAAGAGCGTGCCCTGCGGCCCTCGCAAAATCGCGACATGATCGACGTCGAACGTGTCGATGTCCGGAATGCCGCTCGAATAGAACGGGTCGGTCATCGGCACGTCGTTGATGAAATAGCCGGTCGTCCCCTGAGCCTGGGCTATGCCGGTCGTGGTGGCGACGCCCCGAATGATCGCGGTCGAGTTGCCGGGCACGGTCTGGTTGAACACCACGCCGGGAGTCCGCGTGAGATAGTCCGCGAAGCTGCGAGCTCCGATCGCTTCCAGCGACTCCTCGTCGAAGGCGGTCACCGACGCGGGAATGTCGCGAACCGGCTCCGACTGCTTCGTCGCAGTCACGACGATATCGGCATTTTGCTCGTCAACGGGCGCCGGCGTGGCCTGCCCGAGAGCGGCAGAGGCGGCGATGGATCCCAATATGATCGAGCGACCCACAAAATTGGCCGCCGATGCTACCGATAGATTTTGCATGCATTCCCCTCCCCGTTTCGCGCAAAATGAACTATGCGGTCATTTTGTCAATCACTGGATTGCACGAAAAGCGCAGGCCTTTAAGCATTGAGCTCATGCCCAAAATTCGTCCGGAGACGGCGGCAAAGCGCCGAATGAAGATTTTGAAGGCGGCTCATCGCGCCTTCAATGTCCATGGAATCAATGTTTCGGTGGATCAGATTTGTGCCGAAGCCGGGGTAAGCAAGGGCAATTTCTACGGTTATTTCGAGTCCAAGGACGAGCTGATTCTCGCCATCGCACGCGAACAAGGGGAGCAGATCCGCAGCGCCTCATCGATTGAAACAATCGAGGAATTGATCGATCGACTGATGCCTTTTCAGCGGGACGCCGACATTTCGGCGACCAGGTTCGAGCTGGAGGCCTGGACGTACAGCCTTGCCAATCCGGAGCTCCGATCAATTTTCCAGCAGAACTTGCGGGAACTCGATCAATCGATCGCTGCGACCCTTGGGCGGCTCGCTCGGGAAAGTGAGGACTTCCCAACGGTCGGGATGTCCCAGACCGCCGAGATTCTCAGGATATTTGCGGTCGGGATGATGGCGACCACGGCGATCGTCGACCGGACCGACGATGAGTTGATCAATGACGTCCGGACGTTGATCGGCATTCTTACAGCCGCCAGCGCTTCGCCATGCACGGTCACGGATTCCAGGGGAATCGTTGACCCGCGCTGAAATGCATCAGTGTTGACCAAAGCGTGGATGCCCCGCGTGGATTCGAACCACGATTGACGGAGTCAGAGTCCGTAGTCTTACCATTAGACGACGGGGCAGCGCCCGAGTGAGGCGAGGGCGCGAGATAGAAATGAGCCCTTCGGCTGTCAACGCAAAGCCTGTGGAATCCGCGCAGAACTTGCCCTTTTAGGCGGTTTCCGGTTACATTCGGCCCAAGTCAGCCGCCGGTATCTTCCAGCGGTGAAGGATAAGAACGGGCGTGTATTCATGGCGCAGGATGTCGCCAGAGCGCCGGGACCGCAGATGCGGGACGAACCGGCCATCCCGAGGCCGCCGGAGCGGCGGCTCCCCAAGCCGCACAACCGCCAGACCTATGGCGCGCTCGATCTCGGGACCAACAATTGCCGACTTCTCATCGCCCGCCCGAATGAGGGTGGATTCACGGTCATCGATGCCTTTTCGCGGATCGTCCGTCTTGGCGAAGGGCTGTCGCAGACCGGAAAGCTGTCCGACGAATCGATGGACCGAGCGGTCGCCGCGCTGTCGGTGTGCGGGGACAAGCTCAGGCGCCGCAACGTCACCCTGTCGCGATCGGTGGCGACAGAAGCCTGCCGGCGCGCGGCCAACGGCAGGAAATTCCTCGAGCGGGTCCGCAACGAGACCGGAATTGCGCTCGAGATCATCGAGCCGGCCGAAGAGGCGCGGCTAGCGATGCTCGGATGCCACAAACTGCTCGAACCCGGCGACGGGCCGGCGCTGATCTTCGACATCGGCGGCGGATCCACCGAGCTGGTGCTGATCGACCAGGTCAGCGGGATCCCGAAAATCCGCAGCTGGTGGAGCGCGCCGTGGGGAGTTGTCTCGCTGACTGAAAGCGAAGGCCGTGAAGCGATCGAGGGCAAGGACCGGGTCAAGGCTTACAAAAGGATGCGCGAGCGGGTGCGCCGTTCCTTCGACCAGTTCGAGAAGACGCTTCCAAAGGGCCGCGACGACATCCGCCTACTCGGGACCAGCGGCACGGTGACGACTCTCGCCAGCGTCCACCTCGCGCTTCCGAGCTACGACCGGCGCGCGGTCGACGGCCTTCACGTCCCGATCGAGGCGATGCGGGCGATCAGCACCATGATCGCCGAAATGGACTTCGAGGAACGGTCGAGCCTTCCCTGCATCGGCCCCGACCGGGCCGACCTCGTCGTGGCGGGCTGCGCGATCCTCGAAGCGATCCTCGAAATCTGGCCCGCCAGGAAGCTCGGAGTAGCCGACCGCGGCATTCGCGAAGGCATATTGCGCTCGCTGATGGCGAGAGACGGGTACGTGCTGTGAGCAGCGGCCGCGGGCCCCGCAAGCGGGTCCGCACCGCTCGCGGGCGCTCCGCTTCATCCACTCGATGGCTCGAGCGCCAGCTGAACGACCCCTATGTCCGCCGAGCCAGGGCGGAGAATTACAGGAGCCGGGCCGCGTACAAGCTTCTTGAGCTCGACGAGCGCTTCGGCCTCCTGAAGGGCGCCACCGCCGTCGTCGACCTCGGCATAGCACCCGGCGGATGGAGCCAGGTGGTGCGCCGCCGGGCGCCCAATGCCAGGGTTGTCGGGATCGACCTGCTGCCGACCGACCCGATCGAAAAGGTGACGATTCTCCAGATGGACTTCATGGACGAAGCGGCTCCGGACAAGCTGAAGGCGGAGCTGGACGGTCCAGCTGATTTGATCCTCTCCGACATGGCCGCGAACACCGTCGGCCACCCGCAGACCGACCATTTGCGGACGATGGCGCTCGTCGAAGCGGGCCTGGAGTTCGCGAAGGAGGTGCTGCGGCCTGGCGGGACATATGTCGCAAAGGTGCTCGCGGGCGGGGCCGATAACCAGCTCGTCGCCGAGCTCAAGCGCCATTTCGCGACCGTGAAGCACGCCAAGCCGCCGGCGAGCCGCAAGGACTCGTCCGAATGGTACGTCATCGCTCAGGGCTTCAAGGCCTGACGGCGGGCAATATGTCCTGGGGCACGAATTCGCGCTGCGACCGGAACAGCACCGCGTCGGCATAATTCCCGCCAGTGAAGGTAATGACCAGGTCGAGGTCCGGAATCCCGATTGCGACCTGGCCGCCGTTCCCGCCCGGAAAGTAGGCGAACAGCTTGCGGCCGCCCAAATTGTAGGTGACCGAGTTCCATAGATAGCCGTAGGTCTGGCCGCTGCTCGGAGACAGGACCCGCAGCGGCGCGGTCGATTGGCGCACCCACTCGGGACTGACGATCTGCCGCCCCTCCCACTTGCCGCCGTTCAGGTAGAGCTGAGTCAGCTTCATGAAGTCGCGGCTGGTGAAGCGATGGCCGCCCCCGCCATAGGCCTCGCCCGTCGGCTGCAGGAACAGATGGTAATCGCTCATGTGCAGCGGCTTGCCGAGCAGCCGGTAGAACAATTCCGTTTGCGGCTCCCCGGCGATCTTTTCGAGCATTCCGCCGGCGAGGTTCGGTTTCATGCTGCAATAGACGATCTTGTCGCCGTTGTTCCACGCCATGGGGACGCCGAGTGCGTAGCGGTACCAGTTCGGCTCGGCGCTCTGCTGCTGCATCACGTCCTCGTCCCCGGGCCGGTCGCCGCTGTCGTCGCAGTCGAAGCCGGCCGTCATCGAGATGAGGTGCTCGAGTGTCATGCTCTTCTTCCGGGGGTCGAGGTCCGCGGGAACCGAGCCCAGCATCGTCTGATAGACCGGCGTGTCGAGCCGGATCGGCACGCCCGACTGCATCGCCGCGCCGATCAGGGCGTTGGTCCAGCTCTTCGACGCCGACCGCAGGTCGTGCGGCGTGTCGCGGTCGTAGCCGTGGAAATATTCCTCGAGCACGAGCTTGCCGTGACGAGCGATCAGCAGGCTGTGGACCTGCGACGTGCTGACGCCCTCCTGAGGCATGTCGACCAGCTTCTGGACGAACCGCTCGATTGCCGCCTGGTCGATGCCTTCCTTCTCCAGTGTCGAGACAGGCCAGCCGTCGCCGAGCTGCACCGGCGGCGAATAATGGTAGCGTTCGGGCGACTTGCCCCGGGGATAGAAGGGGCTGCTGTCGGCCTTGTCCGGAGCGAAATCGAACGTCGTTCCCTGGATCGGGATCGACAGGATCCCGCTCTCGGGATCGCGGCGCCCGCTTGCGATCACCTCCTGCTTCTTCTGGCCGCGCCGGGTGCCGACCAGGCGCACGACATCCCCGTCGAGTTCGATTGTGCTGACGCCCAGGAAGACTCCCTGGTTGCGTTCCGGATTGCGAAGATAAGTGGAATAGCGGCCGTCAGGCGTGCGCGTGACCGGCAAATAGTAGGTCATATGGTCGTCGTCGGGGACCACCTCGCCGCGCCACTGGCCGCGATCGTCCGGGCGCAGCAGGATGGGCGTCGCATAGCGCGCGCCGCTGCCCATCGTCGTTGCCTGGATCCACTGCCCCTCGATCGTGCGGCCGTTGCGAATGCCGCGGAAGCGGCCCTTCCCGTCCGGGAGCTCGAACGAAAGCGCCTTGCCCTGCTGCGTCACGGTGACCGTGAGGCCGGCGATGCTGGCGACAAGTCCGCCACCGCGCGGAACGAGCATCAGCGTGCCTCGGACGTCGGGACCGCTGCGCACCTCCGCAACCCACAGGCCTTCGATGGCCGGCGGTTGAGTCGCGGGCTGCGCCGAAACGGCGGCCCCAAGCGGGAACAGGACGCACGGAAGGAATCGGACGAAGCGCATTGCGAGCCTCCGTTGGTGAATCAGCTGTGGTCGTAAGCGGGGGGCACAGGCGGCACGGTCGGGGCCGTCGGAGCGACCGGAGCAACCGGCGCGACTGGCCCGGGCGGCACGAGCTTGTTCGGATCGCCCTCCGGCAGCGCTCGAACCGCTTCCACCAGCCGGCGATGCTCGGCGAGATCGCGGCGATGCTGGTCCATCGCAGCCTGGTACGCGCCCATCTTCGCCCGATACGCGCCGAGGTCTTCGAGATAGCGCGCCTTTTCGTCGCGATAGCGGGCCAGTGCGGCCTGATAGTCGCTCGCGTGGGGCGCAACCGCCGGAGCGGCCGCTTCCGCCACGATCGCCCTTGGAGCAGCAGCAGTATGTGAAGAGTGAACGGGGCGGTCGGCGGGGGGCGCGGGCGCAGGGGCCTCGGCTTCCGCCAGGGCCGATTTCGCAGCAGCGGCCGGAGCCTCGAAGGCTGACGCGCGAGGGGCGGCCGGGGCTTCGGGCGCTTCGGCGGGGACCGGCACGACGGCCGCGGCAAGGCTTGCGGCCGAAAGCGCGGCTGCAGCGCCGGAGGCGACGAACCAGCGCCCGGCGCCGCTGCGCGACACGTCGCCGACGATCGCCACCAGGCGGCGCTCAAGGTCCGATCGCCCGATCATCGCCGCCGCCAGGCAGGCGCGGGGCGCCTGGAACGAGCGTGCGGCGGCCAGGAGGTTGCGGGCGTAAACGGCCGCGTCCGCGCCATTCGAGAGGACGAGGTCGTCGCACGCATGCTCCTGCTCGCGCCGCATCCGCGCCGCGGCGAACCATATCGCGGGGTTCATCCAATAGAGCGCGCAAAGAACTGCGGCGAAGGTGCGGACGCTGCTGTCGTGGCGGGCGACGTGGCCCAGCTCGTGGAGCAGCACCACACGCCACTGCTCTGCGCTCCAGCCGACTGCTTCGGCGGGCAGCAGGATTCGCGGACGGAAAATGCCCCAGGTCATGGGCACGGTAGGGCCAGTCGAGATTCGAACGGCAATTTCCCGCCGAACGTCGAACCGCCGGGCCAGGATTTCGAGCATCGGGAGATGCTCGACCGGACTTGCGCTGGTCCAGAGGCGGGAAAGCAGCATTCGCCCGGCGACGAGCCTCCAGAGAAGGCAGGCAGTGACGGCCAGATAGAGCAGCGCGAGGAGGTCAGGCCGCGACGGCAGAGCGGCTGCGCCGACAGGTGTGTCCATCCGGGCGATTTCCGGCGCTGCCGCCTGCGCCGCGGGGAGGACGGCCACGGGCAAATCCGGAAGCACCGCCGACAGGATCGGCAGCAACGCGACGGCAACGAAACCGAACAGCAGAGCCGCATGGCGCATTGCCGCCGAGGCGCCCGCTCTGTCGATCGCGATCGCGAATCCCCAGGAGGCCGCCATCAGCACCAGCGAACGCAGCAGAAGGTCGAACATCGCACCGTCGATCATTTCGGGCCCTCCTTCCGCGCTGCGTCGTCAAGCAGTTGCGACAATCGCTCATATTCGTCCGGAGTGAGCGGATCGGCCTCGATCAGGGCAGCGACCGCGCTGCTCACCGATCCGTCGAAAAACGTCCTGACGACGTGCCCCAGCGCCGACTTTCTAACCTCCGCCTTGGCCGCGGTGGGAGAGTAGACGTAGCGCGGGCCCGCTTCCTCGTGCCGGACATAGCCCTTGTCCTCCAGGTAGCGGAGCATTGCGCGCACCGAGGAGTAGGACGGCGGGTCGGGCAAGGCCTCCAGCACGTCGGCGACACTCGCGCTGCCTCGGCTGTAGAGGACGTCCATGATTTGCCGCTCGCGCTTGCCGAGCCGGGCCGCGGGATCGGAGTGCTTGCTTCGACTCATCTGCGACTCCTAACAAAGGCACACGCCTCCGCAGTGCGAATCGATTAGCACACTGCTAATACATTAGCAATGCACATCGGCGCTCCTACCACGCATTTTTGCTCTACCAAACTGTAGCGCTAGTGCTCGCCAAGCGGACAACAACGGCGTCCCGTCCGCCCCCAGTTGGAGATTCCCGGACAACGCGTAGGATATTCGTGAAATCGAATCGGAGGGGGTCCGTCGGTGCTTTCCAACATCTACGCGCTGTTGATCTCGGTCGTGCTGACTGTCGCGACCGTCGTTATCCACTACGAATTCCTGGTCACGCGGTGGCCGGTGCGAAATCAGCTGATCAGCGTGCGGATAGGAATGCTTCGGCTGCTCATCGCGATCTTCGCGGCGCACATCCTTGAAATTATCCTCTACGCGGTCGCCTTCTACCTGATGCACGGCCACCTGGGCCTGGGGACGCTGACGGGCGAGATGACCGGCCGATCGATGGATTATTTCTACTTCTCGGCGGTCAGCTACACGACGCTCGGCTTCGGCGACGTGCTCCCGGCAGGACCGATCAGGATCGTCACCGCAATCGAGTCGCTGAACGGCCTCGTGTTAATCGGCTGGTCGACGTCCTACACCTATCTCGCGATGCAGCGCTTCTCGCGCGCCGCCCGGCGCTGGCACGGCGAGACCCATCCGCACCGGATCCTCTAGGCGTCAGCCGTTCTCGCGGGCGTCCGCGACCGCTTTCTTGAGATCATCGTAGCCGACCGCGCTGTTGATTACCTTGTCGCCAATGACGAACAGCGGCGTGCCTGTCGCGCCCAGCGCTCCCGCCAGCTGGTAGTTTTTCTTCAGCTCCGCTTCGACGTCCGGGCTCTCTGCCGGATCGGTCGCAATTCCCGCAGCCGCGCTCGCGGTTGCCAGGGTCTCCGGCGCAGGACGTCCGGCGTTCCACAACGTGTCGTGGAACTGGGCGAAACGGCCCGCCCTGGATGCCGTCAGCGACAGCCGGGCGGCCATCACGCTGCTGGGCCCCAGGATCGGGAATTCGCGATAGACGACGCGCAGCCCCTTGTCCTCCCGGAGCAGCCGTTCGACTGCCGGGTTGCTCGCCTTGCAATAGGGGCAGGCGTAGTCGAAGAATTCGACGAGCGTGACGTCCGGCTTGCTCGCGCCCTTCCACGACGTCCCGAATGGGGTCTCGATCTCGGCGCGATGCTGCGCCAGCACGGGTTCGTATTGCTTGTCGCGAAGCGCGTCGCTGGCGTCGACCAGCACCTTCGGGTCGGCGAGCAGGCCCTCCCTTACGATTCGCTTGCCGATCAGTTGCGGCGCCAGGAAAAAGAGTAGCGCGGCCATTATGGCAGCGCCGACAATCCCCCCCGCAACCGCCGCTCCGATTCGCCCGGAAGTCGGCGTCGTTAATTCTGACACTGCGCCTTGTATTCCTTCTTTGGCTTGCTGCCGTCTTTCGTCAGCTCCGCACAGGAGACCATCGCAATATCCTGCGCCCGAAGATAGTCCGGCGATCCGGCCGGAATGCCTTTCATCGCCATATTGGCGCTGGCGAGAGCAAGCTTCGGATCGCCTTCGAGATTGCTCCGCTCGGCGGTTGCAAGCGCGGCCCGCGCGGAATCGCCTTCGTGATCGTAGATGATTCCGAGCTGGTACCAGGCAAAGGGATTCTCGTTGTCGCGGCTGACGGCGGTCTTCAGAACCTGCTTCGCCTCGGCGAAATTGTCGGATTTCTCGGTGGCAATCAGCGCGTGGCCGAGCATCGATGCGATCAGCGGGGCGTCGCCCGATTCGCGGGTTGCTTCCCTCAGCGGGGCAATTGCATCGGCCGGGTGGCCGCCTTCGAGCAGGATTTGCCCCTTCAATTCGAGGAAGAACGGATCGTCGGGCTCGGCCGCGAGAAGAGCCTCGGCCTCGGACAAGGCCTTATCGGGATAAGCGCCGAGGTGGTAGGCATAGGCCCGCGCATAGTGAGCGGGGATGCTCTTGTCCCGCTCCGGATATTTGATCAGCGCCTGCTTGGGATCGATGAATCCCTGGAGCTTCGCCTTCACGCGCTCGAAACGCTCTTCGAGCTTCGGGTCGACCGGCTTGTTCCACGACGGATCGGACTTCAGCTTATGCTCTAGGGCGTCGATGCGCTCGGCCGAAAGCGGGTGGGTCCGATCGTAGCTGTCCGTGTCGTAGACCGCGAGCCGGTACTCCTGGTTCTGAAGCTTGCCGAAGAAGGACAGCATTCCCTTGCCGCTGATTCCGGCCTTGGAGAGATAGGTGGCGCCGGCGGCGTCGGCGGTGCTTTCCTGGGTGCGGCTGAAGGCGAGGAAACTGCCCAACGCAGCCCTCTGGCCCGCCATCATGACGCCCATTCCGGCTTCGCCCGCGCCGGCAGCGACGGCGATCGCGCCGAGGATCAACGTCGCGATCGTGATACCCGTAGCCTGGCCCATTCCTTGCTGGATGCGGATCGAATGGCCGCCGGCGACGTGACCGAGCTCGTGAGCGATCACGCCCTGGAGCTGGTTCACATTGTCGGCCACGAGCAGAAGGCCGGACTGGATGTAGACCGTCTGTCCGGTGGCGACGAACGCGTTGATCTCGGGGTCGTTCAGAAGGACGACTCGGACGCTTTCCGGATCGAGGCCGGCCGCCGTGATGAGCGGCATGCTCACGTCGTGGAAAAGCAGCTCCGTTTCGGTATCGCGAAGCACCGAGGGTTCGGAATCCTGGGCGAGCGCCGGCCTGGCGGTCGACAGCGCCAGAAGCAGCGCCATCATCAAAAGGCGCGTCAGTCGGGACAGCGCGGAGGTCATCGACTCCCTTTCACACCCGCGGCCTGAACAGCGAATGAAACCGCCCGTGGGCTAGCTCATCCGAAAGTCCGTTGCCACCAGCCGCGCCTCGGTTCGCCCGACGCATCGCCCCCGTTGGCGTCATTGTCCGCCTCGGGGACCGCCGTTCCTTCCTCAGGGCCCGCAACCTTCGCAGCAGGCTTGTCCTTGGCTTTCGCCTTCGTCCGGCGCTTCGGCTTGGCTATCGGCGGCTCTTCGCCGGCGGTCTCGGCAGACGGAGCTTCGGGCGGCGCCGGCTCCTCGGCCTCGGCCTTCTTCTTGCGCGAGCGGCGCGGCTTCGGCTGAGCCTCCGCGGGCGCTTCCGTCTCGGCGATGGCCGGCTCTTCATCGACCGGCCGCTCGACCATCGGCGAACTGTCGGGCTCGACGTCGGAAGGCTCGGCCGGCCTCTTTCGGCGGCGGCGCCCTTTCTTCGCCTTCTCCGCTGGCTCGTCGCCCGCTTCGGCAGGCTCGGGTTCCGGCTCGGCAGGAGTTCCCGATTCCTCAATCGCGGGCGGAAGCTCGTCGGCGGGCAAGCTCGATTCCTCGCCTCCTCCACGGCGCCGGCCGCGTCCTCCGCGGCGGCGTCGGCGGCGGCGGCGTGCGCCCCGCTCCTGCGCCTCCTCGCGTTCTTCCTCATCCTCGCGCTCAAGCTCCAGCTCTTCTTCGGCTTCCGCGCCGATGAGCGCTGCCTCGAGCTCCTCCTCTTCCTCTTCGGGGCTGTCGAGCACCGGAGCCGCGACCTGCGCGCGCACCGGGCGCGGGCCCGAGCTCTCGACCGTCATCTTCGCGCCTTCGAACGTCTCGTCGATGGCGATCTCGATGGAAACGCCATAGCGAAGCTCGATCTCGGCCAGCTCGGAGCGCTTCTTGTTGAGGACATAAACGGCAGCATCGCGGCCGGCGCGGAGGAGCACCCTCTCGCCACGCCCGCGCGTCGCTTCGTCCTCGATGATCCGAAGCGCCGAAAGTCCGGCCGACGCGGCGGTTCGCATCAGGCCGGTGCCTTCGCAATGCGGGCAGGGCCGGGTCGACGCTTCAAGGACACCCGTGCGAAGCCGCTGGCGGCTCATTTCCATCAGCCCGAAGCTGGAAATCCGGCCCACCTGGATCCGGGCGCGGTCGTTTTTCAGCGCTTCCTTCATCGCTTTTTCGACCTTCCGGACATGGCTCGACTGCTCCATGTCGATGAAGTCGATGACGATGAGCCCCGCCATGTCGCGGAGGCGAAGCTGCCGCGCGATCTCCTGCGCGGCCTCGAGGTTGGTGTTGAAGGCGGTCTGCTCGATATTATGCTCGCGCGTCGACCGGCCGGAGTTGATGTCGATCGAAACCAGGGCCTCGGTGGGGTTGATCACGAGATAGCCGCCGGACTTCAGCTGGACGACCGGCTGGTACATCGCGCTGAGCTGGTCCTCGACCCCGGAGCGCTGGAACAGGGGAGTCGATTCGATGTGCTGCTTCACGCGCCGGACGTGGCTCGGCATCAGCAGCTTCATGAAGCCGCGCGCGGCCTTGTAGCCCTCCTCGCCCTCGACAATCACCTCGTCGATGTCGCGGTTGTAGAGGTCGCGGATCGCTCGCTTGATGAGGTCGCTGTCGCGGTAGATCAGCGCCGGGGCGGTGCTCTTCAGGGTCCGCTCGCGGATCTCGTCCCAGAGGCGGGCGAGATAGTCGAAGTCGCGCTTGATCTCGACCTTGGTGCGCTGCAGCCCCGCTGTCCGGACGATGAGGCCCATCGTCGACGGCAGGTTGAGGTCGCTCATGATCGACTTCAGCCGCTTGCGGTCGGCGCCGTTCGAAATCTTCCGGCTGATGCCGCCGCCGTGCGACGTGTTCGGCATCAGCACGCAATAGCGGCCGGCGAGGCTCAGATAGGTGGTCAGCGCCGCGCCCTTGTTGCCGCGCTCCTCCTTGACGACCTGGACGAGCAGCACCTGGCGGCGCTGGATGACGTCCTGGATCTTGTAGCGGCGGCGAAGGTTCTGGCGCTTCTTCCGAAGCTCGTCGGCGGCGGATTCGTCGACCGGCGAGCGCGCGGAATCCCCTCCGGCCTCGACGGCCTCCTCGACCGGCGCTCCGCCCTCCTCATCGAACGACGGCTCGTCTGCCTCGTCCGTGTAAGCGGGCTCGTCGCCTTCGTTGGAGCGGAGCCGCTCTTCCTCCTCAGCGTGCTCGGCTTCCTCCTTCAGGAGGGCGTCGCGGTCGGCTTTGGGGATCTGGTAGTAATCGGGATGGATTTCACTGAAGGCCAGGAAGCCGTGGCGGTTGCCGCCATAGTCGATGAACGCCGCCTGGAGCGACGGTTCTACCCTGGTGACCTTGGCGAGATAGATATTCCCTTTGAGCTGCTTGTGCTCGGCGGATTCGAAATCAAACTCCTCGATCCGGTTTCCCTTGGCGACGGCGACCCGGGTTTCCTCCGGGTGGCGCGCATCGATCAGCATGCGCATTGACATTGAAACTTCTCCGGGTGCGCTTGCTCGGGGGTACCGGCAGTCGCGCCATTAACTGGGCCAGGCCAGGCGGGTGTCGGCCGCTGGCTTTGGCTGATGTGATGAAAATCGTGTCTGCTGCGTGCGCTTGTCCCGCTTCACTCGCGGAAATGCCGCTCCGTTGCCCTGACTGGAGCTGACGGAGGGAGAAAAGTGGCGTCATGCAGCGTCAACCTGTGTAGAGCCGCGTTCCGGGTCGGGCGCGGCGCAACCCTTCGGCTTGTTTGAAGCCCAGGGTTGCGGCGGGGTAGCATCGGGCGAGCCCCGCCGCAACAAAGTTGGTGAGGCGCGCTCACCTTTGCCGATAAGTAGCTGTTAACCCTGAATTCGTGATACATGACGCTTCAGGGTAAACGGCTGGCGGAGGCCCAGCGGTGGGGAGTTGGACGATCAAGCAGCTGATCGGAGGAGCTTGCGCCATCGGCGCGGGCGCCGCGATCCTGCTCGTCCTGGGTGGCGCGGCGGCTGCCGGCGTCGCCGGGCCCGAGCGGGGCGGCCTGTCGAGCGTCACCCTCACCCTGCCCTCTCCCACGGCTCCTTCGGTCCGAATTATCGAAGCGCGCTCGCCCGGGCGCCCGCTGGTCCTGATCGATCCCGGTCACGGCGGCCGCGATCCCGGGGCGGCGGCGGTTTCCGGAGACGTGGCGGAAAAGGACCTCACTTTGCAGCTCGCTCTCGAGCTTCGCGACAGGCTTGCGAGCGACGGGCGAGTTCGAATCGCGATGACCCGCGAGGACGACCGCTATCTCACCCTCGACCAGAGGTCCGGGCTTGCCCGAAGCCTCGGCGCCAGCCTCTATGTGTCCATTCACATGGACAGCGCCCCCAATCCGCTCGCCCGCGGTGCAACCGTCTATTCGCTTTCGGATGTCGCCTCGGACGCCGAAGCGGAGCGGCTTGCGCAGAAGGAGAACAGCACGGTCGGGCGCGCAGGCGGCTCCGACGGGTCGGTCCGCGCAATCCTCTCCGACCTTGTCCTTCGAAGCCAGATGAACGCCTCGGCGAACCTCGCGGAGCGGTTGATACGCAACTCCCAGGGCCGAGTGGAATTGCGCCCCCAGCCGCATCGCTTCGCGGACTTCCACGTGCTTCGAAGCACCCGCACGCCGGCGGTGCTGTTCGAAGCGGGCTACATCAGCAATGCCGACGACGAGGCGATGCTCCGCGATGCCGAACAAAGGTCGCGGATCGTCAGGGCTCTGGCGGCCACCATTGAGGCGGATGTGGCAAGCCGTTCCGTCCGCTAGTTTCTTTGACGCTTTCCGAGGTGGGCGGAAGAGGCTAGAGCGCGCCAACGCATGAAGTTCGAAAGCCTGTCGCCTCCCAACGTCCCGATGCCCGATCTCGTCGAGTTCAATCGGCGGATCCGCGATCGGCTCGAGCCGTTTTTCGGCCGCCGCTGGGTCAAGCGCCTCGCCGTCGTCGGAGCGATCCTGTTCGCCTTGTTCTCTGGCGTCTGGCTCTATTTCGCGACCGGCCTCCCGTCGAACGACACCCTGCTGGCCTACCAGCCTCCGCTTCCCACGAAGGTCCGCGGCTATAACGGCGACCCGGTCCAGAGCTTCGCCCGGGAACGGCGGGTGAACCTCGCCTATGACGAAATCCCGCCGATGGTTGTCCGCGCGTTCATCTCGGCGGAGGACAAGACGTTCTTCACCCACGGGGGGATCGACTACACCGGCCTTCTCGGTGCGGTCGGCGACTATGCCGTGAAGACGGTGACCGGCGGCGGTCGCGCCCGCGGCGGATCGACCATCACCCAGCAGGTCGCCAAGGGCCTCCTGAAGGACAGCAGCTATAATATTGGCCGCAAGATCCGCGAGGCGATTCTCGCGTTTCGCCTCGAATCGGTTCTTACGAAGCAGCAGATCCTCGAGCTTTACCTCAACCAGATCTTCCTCGGCCGGAACGCCTACGGAATCCAGGCGGCGGCGCGCGCCTATTTTGACAAGGACGTAACCGACCTGACCCTGCCGGAAGCGGCCTATCTTGCGGTGCTTCCGAAGGCTCCAGCCAATTACGACCCGGTGCGGGCCACCGACCGCGCACTCAATCGCCGCAACTACGTGCTCCGCGAGATGTACCGGAACGGCTACATCAGCGAGGACAAGTGGAAAACCGCCGCGGCGACCTCGCTCGGGACGATCCGCTACGGCGCGGGCGAGCATTTCCGCGACATGGGCGGCTATTACATGGAGGAGGTCCGGCGCGATCTCCTCAAGCGCTTCGGCGAAACCGCCGAGGACGGGCCGAACAGCCTCTACGCGGGTGGCCTGTGGGTTCGGACCTCGGTCGATCCGGTGATGCAGCAGGCAGCCGCCAACGCGCTCCGCGAGGGCCTCGCCGATTTCGACGGCGGGCGCGGCTGGCGCGATCTCGACAAGAGCATCGACATCACCGGTGACTGGGCGGCGTTGCTGGACCGTACGCCGGTCGGCACCGGCTTTCCCGACTGGTGGAAGGCGGTGATCCTCTCGAAGGATTCCAACTCCGCCGAAATCGGGTTCGCCAACGGCAAGACCGCGACCCTGCCGGCTTCGGCCGCATCGATGCCGAAGCGCGGCGGAGGCGGAAGCGCGTTCAGCAATTTCCGCCCGGGCATGATCATCGTCGTCAAGGACATGGGCGACGGCACCTACGCGCTTCGCTCGATCCCGCAGGTGTCGGGCGGAATGCTGGCGGAGGAGGTCCACACGGGGCGGATCCTCGCCATGCAGGGCGGCTTCGACGTCATCGGATCGTCCTACAACCGCGCGACCCAGGCCAACCGCCAGCCAGGCTCGGCATTCAAGCCGATCGTCTACGTGACAGGCCTCGAAAACGGCATGACCCCCGCGACCATCGAGATGGATGCGCCTTTCTGCGTGTGGCAAGGCGCGGGGCTGGGCAACAAGTGCTTCACCAACTTCGACCATCGCTACGCCGGGGCGAAGACGATGCGCTGGGGGCTCGAGCAGTCGCGCAACCTGATGACGGTTCACGCCGCCTCGCAGATCGGAATGGCGAAGATCACCGATACCGCGCGCAAGCTCGGCGTCGGCGACTATCCCAATTATCTCTCGATCGCGCTCGGAGCCGGCGACACAACAGTCGCGAAGCTCGTCAACGCTTATGCGATCCTCGCCAACCAGGGCCGCTCGGTCACCCCGACGATGATCGATTACGTCCAGGACCGCGACGGCAAGGTCATCTACCGCTCCGACAACCGCTGCGCGATCATGAAGGGCTGCAGCGCGCCCGACTGGGACGGCAAGCCGATGCCGCGCCCGCCGCTGAGGACGAAACAACTGATCGACGCGATGGCCGCGTTCCAGATGGTCCACGTGATGGAGGGCGTCATCCTTCGCGGCACCGCCGTCGTCCTCCGCGATCTCGACCGGCCGCTGTTCGGCAAGACCGGGACGACCAACGGCCCGACCAACGTCTGGTTCGTCGGCGGTTCGCCCGACGTCGTCGCGGGGGTCTATGTCGGCTACGACCAGCCGCGGCCGCTGGGCCGTGTCCAGGGCGCAAGCCTCGCGGCGCCGATCTGGAAGGACTGGGCAAAGGTCGCCTTCAAGGACCAGCCGAAAGTGCCGTTCGTGGCTCCGCCTGGGATTCGATGGGTTCGAATCGACCGGGCGTCGGGCAAGCGCGTCTACGGCGTTTTCCCGAACGGCGAGGACCCGAAAGCGGCGGTGATCTGGGAGGCCTTCCAGCCGCAGACCGAACCGAGGCGCAGCTTCCGGCATCGGCACGGCACCGAAGTGGATGCGGCCGAAGCGGCTGCCGCGAACGCGAAGCGACCGCGCGCGCCGTCGCTCCGGCCGATGTATCAGACCCCGGCGCCGGTCCGGCAGTACCAGGCGCCGCAACCTGCCCCCTTGCAAAATACCACTGCTGCTCTTTAGCCCCGGCAGGGAACAGTTGACGAAAGACGCACGACCATGCGCGCCGAAGCGCAAGCCAATGTCGACCAGATCAACGCCGCGACGGCGCTCCTTCGCCGGTTCCTCGACTGGGACCGCGCGCACAAGCGCCTCGACGAGCTGAACGCGAAGGTCGAGGACCCGCAGCTCTGGGACGACCCAAAGGCTGCGCAGGAGGTGATGCGCGAGCGAAGGCGGCTGGACGAGGCGATCGGCGCGACGAGAGCGATCGAACGGGAGCTGACCGATACGGTCGAGCTGATGGAGCTCGCCGAGAGCGAGGGCGACGACGCTCTTGTCGACGATGCGGTGAAGAGCCTGGCCGACCTCGCCGAGCGCGCGGAGCGGGACAAGGTCGCCGCGCTCCTCGCCGGAGAAGCCGACGCGAACAGCGCCTATGTCGAGGTCAACGCCGGTGCGGGCGGCACCGAGAGCCAGGACTGGGCGGAGATGCTGCTGCGAATGTACACCCGCTGGGGCGAACGTCACGGGTTCAAGGTCGAGATGATCGATCACCACTCCGGTGAGCAGGCGGGCATCAAGTCGGCGACCATCCTGGTCAGGGGCGAGAACGCCTACGGAAACCTCAAGACCGAGAGCGGGGTCCACCGGCTGGTGCGGATCAGCCCCTACGATTCCAACGCCCGCCGCCACACGAGCTTCTCCAGCATATGGGTCTATCCCGAAGTCGACGAGGACATCGAGATCGAGGTCAACGAGTCCGACCTCAGGATCGACACCTACCGGGCCTCCGGCGCCGGCGGCCAGCACGTCAACACGACCGACAGCGCGGTCAGGATCACCCACGTGCCGACGGGCATCGTCGTCGCCTGCCAGAACGAGCGCTCGCAGCACAAGAACCGCGCCCAGGCGATGAAGCAGCTCAAGGCGCGGCTCTACGAAGCCGAGCTTCAGAAGCGCGAGGCGGAAGCGGATGCCGCCAACGCCGCCAAGACCGACATCGGCTGGGGCCACCAGATCCGAAGCTACGTGCTCCAGCCGTACCAGCTGGTGAAGGACCTCCGAACCGGAGTCACCTCGACCAGCCCCGGCGACGTGCTTGACGGCGACCTCGACAGGTTCATGGCCGCCGCGCTTTCCCAGCGGGTGACGGGCGAGAAGATCGAAGTCGAGGATGTGGAATAGGCTTGCCCCCGTGGTGGCGCTGGCCGCGGCGTCGCTGGTCGCATGCCGCGCCGAAACCAAGCAGGATCCGTTCCCCAAGGCGAACCGGCCCGTCGCCGCCATCGTCGGCGATGCCTTTTCGACCGAAGACGCCCGCGACCGGATGGGCGAATTCACCCGAGTCGTCGAGCTGGCCGGGGTCAAGCCCGGAATGTGGGTCGCCGACGTCGGCGCCGGCGAAGGCTATTATTCGGTCAGGCTCGCTCCCGTCGTCGGTCCCCACGGCCGCGTTCTTGCCGAGGACATTGTCCCGGAAGTCCGCGACAAGCTGGCGCAGCGCGTGCAGCGGGAAAATCTGGAGAATGTCGCCGTCTCGCTGGGCGAAGCGGACGACCCGCACCTTCCGCCTCACTCGCTCGACCGGATTTTCCTCGTCCACGTCTATCACGAGGTGAAGTCGCCCTACGGGTTCCTGTGGCACATCCGCGAGGCGTTGAAGCCGAACGGCCAGATCATCGTCGTCGACGCCGACCGGCCACCGCAGAGGCACGGCCTTCCGCCGCAGGTGCTGCGCTGCGAATTCGCCGCCGTCGGCCTACGCCTGCGAGCCTATCAGCCGATCGAGAACGGCGACGCCTATTTCGCGTCCTTCGAGCCCGTAGGCGAGCGTCCCGAGCCTCGAGACATCCAACCCTGTAAGCCTTAGGCCGCCTCCAGCTTCCTAGCCGCTCGCTTCCGCTCATGCGGGTCCAGGTACCGCTTGCGGATCCGCACGTGCTTGGGGGTCACTTCGACCAGCTCGTCGTCCTGGATGTAGGCGATGGCCTGCTCCAGGCTCATGCGCTTGGGCGGGGTCAGGCGGATGCCTTCGTCCTTGCCCGAGGCGCGGAAGTTGGTGAGCTGCTTGGACTTGAGCGGATTGACCTCGAGGTCTTGCGGCTTCGCGTTCTCGCCGACGACCATGCCTTCATAGAGGTCCTCGCCGGGCGCGACGAACAGCACGCCGCGGTCCTCGAGAGCGTTCAGCGCATAGGCGACGGCCTTGCCCTGCTCCATCGAGATGAGGACGCCGTTCTGGCGGCCCTGGATCGGTCCTTTGTACGGGCCATACTTCTCGAACAAGCGGTTCATGATCCCGGTGCCGCGGGTGTCGGACAGAAACTCGCCGTGGTAGCCGATCAAGCCGCGCGAAGGCGCCGAGAAGGTCAGCCGCGTCTTGCCGCCGCCCGACGGACGCATGTCGGTCATCTCCGCCTTGCGCAGCGCCATCTTGTCGATGACGGTGCCGCTGAACTCGTCGTCGACGTCGACGACCACGGTTTCATAAGGCTCCTCGCGGCCTGACGGGCCGTCGCGGAACAGGACTCGCGGCCGGCTGATCGAAAGCTCGAAGCCTTCGCGGCGCAGCGTTTCGATCAGGACCCCGAGCTGGAGCTCGCCGCGGCCGGCGACCTCGAAGCTGTCGTTGTCGTGGGCCACGCTGACCCGGATCGCGACATTGCCTTCCGCCTCGCGCTCCAGCCTTTCGCGGATTACCCGGCTTTGCACCTTGTCGCCGTCCCGGCCGGCATAGGGGCTGTCGTTGACCGAGAAGCTCATCGCCAGGGTCGGCGGGTCGATCGGGCGGGCGTGGAGCGCCTCGGTGACTCCGGGCTCGGCGAAGGTGTTGGAGACAGTCGCCTTGATGAGGCCGGCGATGGCGACGATCTCTCCGGCTTCGGCCTCCTCGACCGGCACGCGCTCAAGGCCCCGAAAGGCGAAGACCTTTGTCGCGCGGCCTTCCTCGACGACGTTGCCGTCGACGTCGATCGCCTTGATCGGCATGTTGGTGGTCAGCTTGCCGCTCTCGATCCGGCCGGTCAGGATGCGCCCGAGGAAGGGGTCGCGGTCGAGCAAGGTCGCCAGCATCCTGAACTCGCCTTCGGGGTCGAGACCGGGCGCCGGTACGTGGCTGACGATCGTCTCGAAAAGCGGCGTCAGGTCGCCCGAGCGCACGTCGTCCGTCAGCCCCGCATAGCCTGCGCGGCCGGAGGCATAGAGCACCGGGAAATCCAGCTGGTCGTCATTGGCTTCGAGGTTCAGGAACAGCTCGAACACTTCGTCGAGGACTTCGGCGGGGCGGGCGTCGGGGCGGTCGATCTTGTTGATGACGACGATCGGCCGCAGGCCGAGGCTGAGCGCCTTGCCGGTGACGAACTTGGTCTGAGGCATCGGGCCTTCGGCGGCGTCGACGAGCAGGATCACGCCGTCGACCATGCTCAGGATCCGCTCGACCTCCGCTCCGAAGTCGGCGTGGCCCGGCGTGTCGACGATGTTGATGTGCGTACCGTGCCACTCGACGCTGGTGCACTTTGCGAGGATGGTGATCCCGCGCTCTTTCTCCAGGTCGTTCGAGTCCATCGCGCGCTCTTCCACGCGCTGGTTGTCGCGGAAGGTGCCCGACTGGCGGAACAGCTGGTCGACAAGGGTCGTCTTGCCGTGATCGACGTGCGCGATAATCGCGACGTTGCGCAGGTTCATCTTATGGTCCTGAAATTGGGAACGCGGCCCCTACAGGAATCGCCGCATTGTTGCAATGCAACATGGGATGGAAGCAGCCTTTCACAAGCTGCTAGAGTCCGCGCTCCAATATCTCGATGGCCCGCTCCACGGCGCGGAGCTCGCTGTGCGCGAGGCGCTCGAGCTTGGCCCGCAAGACCCTGTTCGACGGCAAGCCGCGATCGAGTTCGTCGCGCCCCGCCTGGGTGAGCCGGAGCGCCAGGCGCCGGCGGTTCTTCGGATCCGGCTGCCTCTCAACGGCTCCGGCACGCACCAGGGCGTCGACCGAGCGGCTGACTGCCGGAGCGCCGCGTCCGATCGCTTCGGCCACCTGGTTGAGGGTTGCGGGCTCGCGCTCGGCTATCGACTCGAGAAGTTTGCGCCGAGCCGCTTCCGCTCGCTCCGCGGGCCCGTCCGCGACCCACTTGTGGGCGACGCTCGTGAAGCGGACAGCGAGTGCCGCAGGCGTATGCGAGTAGCTCAGTTGCTGCACAGCAAACATTTGATCAGCATTACTGTTGTATCTGTCAAGTGGTCGTGCCGCTTGCGCTTTTTCGGAACAGCCGCAATGCCCCAAACATGAGCCAGGCCGGTGGTCCCTCCCTTCCGCGAACGGTCTGGGTCCTCGGCTTCGTGAGCCTGCTCATGGACCTCAGTAGCGAAATCTACCATTCGCTGCTTCCGGTCTTCATCACGACCGCTCTTGGTCTCCCCGTCGTCGCGTTGGGAGCGATTGACGGAATCGCGGAAGCCACGGCCTCGTTCGCCAAGCTCGTTTCGGGAGGGCTGTCAGACCGCAGCCGCAAGCGGAAGCCGTGGGTGCTCCTCGGTTATGGGATGGCGGCGCTTTCGAAGCCGCTCTTCCCGCTCGCGAACGGCGCGATACCGCTGGCCGCGGCCCGGTTCATCGACCGCATCGGCAAGGGCATTCGCGGAAGCCCGCGCGACGCCATGATCGCCGACGAAACGCCGCCGGAGATGCGCGGCCGGGCGTTCGGCCTTCGTCAGGCCCTCGATACGGTGGGGGCGCTTCTCGCGCCGATCATTGCCATGGCCCTGATGTTCGCGCTTTCGAACAATGTGCGCGCGGTTTTCTGGATCGCAGTGATCCCGGCGGCACTGTCCGCACTTCTGGTGCTCGAGGCTGTGCAGGAAACGGCGCCGTTGACGCCGATGGAGCAGCGCCGACCCTTGTTCCGCGGATTCCGCGACCTCAGCAAGGGTACGCGACGCCTGCTCGCGGTCGGCTTCCTGTTCATGCTCGCCCGATTTTCGGAGAGCTTCCTGATCCTCCGCGGCCTCGATCTCGGCCTTTCCCCGGCACTGTCGCCGCTCGCGCTCGTCCTCTTCAACCTCGGCTTCCTCGCCCTCGCCTATCCGGCCGGAGCGCTGAGCGACAGGATTAGCCCGCGCTCGGTCCTGATGGCCGGAATGGCCGTGCTCATCGCCGGAGACCTCGTGCTGGCAAGCGATTGGGGACTTGCCGGGCTTACCCTCGGCGTCGTGATGTGGGGAGCGCACATGGCAATGACGCAGGGCATTTTCGCGCGAATGATCGCCGACAGCGCGCCTGAGCATCTACGGGCTACGAGCTTCGGCGCCTTCTACTTCGTCACGGGAATTGCGACCTTGCTGGCCAGCCTCGGCGCCGGCTGGCTCTGGGACCGCGAGGGCGCGACCGCAACCTTCGCTACCGGGGCGGGAGTCGCCGCGGTCGCCCTGGCGATGCTGGCGCTGTTGCCGGAGGACTCCCCTTCCTTGCAAAAAGGCGAGTTTACCGAGTGAACTTCTCGCCCTTCTCCGCCTTCTGCAGGAGCAGCTTCGAGAAACTGAAGTCAGGCTTCATCCGCTCCTCCTGCTGCTTCAGGCCGGCGACGATCTTCGTCAGGCCCTCGATATTGTCAGCCCAGTACATTGGCCCGCCCTTGTAGACCGGCCAGCCGTAGCCGTAGACCCAGACGACATCGACGTCGGACGCGCGCTGCGCCATGCCTTCCTCGAGGATCTTCGCGCCCTCGTTGACCATCGGGTAGATGGTGCGCTCGACAATCTCCTGGTCGGAAATCTCGCGACGTTCGACGCCCTTTTCGGCGGCGAACTTCTCGATGATCTGCTGGGCCACCGGCGACGGGCTCGGACGGCGCTTTTCGTCATAATCGTAGAAGCCCGCGCCCTTCTTTTGGCCCCAGCGCTCGATCGCGCACAGCGCGTCGCGCAGGTTCTCGATCCGGTTCGGGTCGCGGTGCCAGCCGATGTCGACACCCGCGAGGTCGGCCATCTGGAACGGCCCCATCGGCATCCCGAAATCCACGTGGACCTTGTCCACTTGCTCGGGCGTCGCTCCCTCGAGGAGAAGCTTGGTCGCCTCGACCTGCCGCG